>ERZ761574.398-NODE-398-length-30093-cov-58.267461_pt1 | contig 30093 bp, 18 predicted proteins | sample MGYA00374950_ERZ761574 | MGnify/ENA primary metagenome ERZ761574 (study PRJEB28895, sample SAMN07631631) | mixed culture metagenome | isolation source: Freshwater growth medium | place: USA: Seattle, Washington | collected 2016-10-03 ... | reverse complement strand
AAACGAGAAACGACAAACGGGGGTGGGGAAGCCGGCGGTAGCACTCTAAACATTCGAGGAGGAAAACCCATTCACAATGAGAAAGGAGGGGCTGCAACACAGTCCGCACTTCCGAGCGCGGTCACTTTCGAGCGAGCACGGCATCCAGCGCGACATCTTCGCGAACATGGGTTTTTCTAGTTTCGATTGCAGCACTTGCGGTGGCCACGAGCAATTCGACTGGACGGACAATGTTGTGGTCGCCCTCAAGAACGTCAAGACCAATGAGGTACGCCATGTGCTCGGGAAATATGATTGCTACGGCGGAGTGAGCATCAACGTCTGCAAAGGTGCTCCCGGCAAGTACGATGCCAAGGGCAACATGACGGTGAAGCCAGAGTCGGCTACAATCGCGTCCATCGTAGTGTACCACAAACAGTTCGGATCACGGGGTGACTGCACTATCGCAGCGGAGGAAATCTACTGCTTCGGGGCCGTCAATGGATGCAGCTTCGGTTGTGGTGAGGGACTAGGAACTAGGCCAAAGGTGAAGAAGGCGAAGAGCACGGGGCCGCCTCGAAGCGCGCGCAAGGACGTTCGCAAGGACGAGCGCGAGGACTGCGATGGCGAGGGCCGGGAGCGCGACCATGAGGAGGAGGAGGAGGAGGAGGAGGAGGAGGAGGAGGGGCGCAGCAACTATGGCGGCGGCTATTGCGGCGGCTACGGCGGCACCTCCGGCGGATGCTCCGTTGGCGGCTCCAGCAGCAACTATGGCGGCATCTTCGGCGGCGGCTACGGCAGCAGCTACGGCAGCAGCCACGGTGGCAGATACAGCGGATGCAAGATGAGCCTCCTGGATGATGACACGTACCAACGGTCGGATGCCGAAGTCCTCCCGCTGATCACCAAACAGGCGGCCAGACAGATGAATGAGGTCTATAGGACGCCCCTCCACTACGCCGCCCAGAACTTCTCAGCGGCGGTGGTGCAGGCACTGCTCGCGGCGTATCCGGAGGCTGCAAAGGTGGAGGACTTTGAGCGGGACACGCCTCTCCACCTCGCCGCTAAATACTCATCGGTGGCGGTGGTGCAGTTGCTGCTCGCGGCGTATCCGAAGGCGGCACGATTAACGAACCATCACGGGGACACGCCGGCCGGTAAGGCCAAGAACAATCCCAACGACGAAGTCAAGGCCTTCTTCGCGAGCGGCAAGCACTTGGATGTAGAGGATGATGAGGAGGAGGAGACGTGGACACGCATGTGCGTTTCATGCGACACAGCAGTCTACAGTGCGCTCCCTCAGACGTTTGCAGAGAAGCTGCCAGTGTACGAGAAGGACTGCAAGGCTCTGGGAAAAGCCGGACTGATGAAGATTCTCGATGCTCCGGATCGGGAATCGAATCTGATGGAGATTCTCGGCATGGGGCCCCTGGAGGAGGTGCGTATGCAGGAGCAGGTGCGTATCCGTCTCGAATTGCGGCGCAGCGCAAAGACACGCCTTTAAGGTGTAGTGCATCGACCGCATAATCAATCTCTCGAATCAATCGTCGCCGCGGAGGAGAGACTGTGCATATCTTGATGATTGTCGCCTGGTCGGAACGACGAGTATGGATAATGGCAATCACCCTCAGGGTTCCGGCCTCTGCAGTCGACAGCAGCCTCCACTGCAGACCATGTCCACACACAGAGAGGAGGGGTGCGCCAAGGGAGAGTGACCGGATCGGCGAGGCGCGTCGGCTGTATACGTATATGCTAAGCCGACTCACCTGTACGACTGCAGTTGCGTAATCCGCCCGGTAATCCGGAATCCGCTCAGGGAGAGGGTGTTGTGGGAGGGTCAGGGTGGCGTTTCTGATATCGTGGAGATCTCGTAACTATGTGGTCATACGCGCGACCGCACACGCTCGCCGAACCTCGGCGGCCTCGCTTGCGCGTGTCAGCCGTCACGCCCCGCGGGTCCGCGCTTGACGTATAACTCAAACGTCTAGCGTGAAGCGTCTACGCGCATGCGTCCGGGACGTCCCGGGACCGTTTACCGACTCGCAGCCTTGATGGATCGGATACGCGGCGTGCTTGCCGCTTCCGCGTTGCGGCTTGGCCCTGCGGGGCGTCGCGCGCGGAGGCGCAGGCGGGGGGCGCGGGCCGGGCGGCGGGGCGTCGCGCGCGGAGGCGCAGGCGCCGGGGCGCGCGCGGGCCGGGCGCGGGGCCGGCGGCGCCGGCGCGGCGGCGAGATCAGGAACGGAATACGCCTATTCCTATACCGGGGTATGTATCTAAGCGCTCTGCAGGAATCACACGTGCAGGAATGTAACGGCACTCTCGCGATCGGGCTTCCGCGATCGCCCTTCCGCTTCGCGCTTCCCGCGTTGCCCATGGCTGGATGCCCTCATCCCGATCCCCGCTCCGAGTGGTTCTAGACTCCCTCTACACACCACTCATGGGATCAGGGTCACTCGCTCGCGGATGGTACATGAGGTGTGCGCCATGAGCTCGCCTTGCCAACCCCCTCAGCAGCAGCCTCGCCCATCGTCGGCCGCGCATGCACGCCAGAGGTGCCCATGGCCGTCTGGCAGATGCTCGGCAGCACGTGCGGCAGCAGCATGTCCTTTGCTGCTAGCCCCGCCGCCACCGAAGCCTCGTATACCTGAGTGACGGTCGTAGGCGACACGGCGATGCACATCCGGTCCAGTGCCACAAGGGCATTGCGCACGCGGCACACGCGTTCGCGCTCGCCCCGCGTCGGTGGCGTGACGACATCAGGTTCGGCCGGAGCTGCATTGAAAGTGGCCGATGACATGCCACCAGCGCTGCTCGGCGCGTCGCCCTCAACGGCGGCTGTGTCGCGTGGCTTTGATGCGGAGATCCACACGAAGCCATTCATGCTGAAGATGCAATGGACGCCAAACGGAAATGCGTGGAAGTGCTGCTTGAGCCGCTTCATCAGCGTCGGTGTCACAATGACGAGCACGCCATTCTGCAGCTTGCCATACATGAGCGAGCGTGTGTGCAGCGACATGGATCCGTCTTGAAAAAAGGCCTGCACTTCGGCACTCACCAGGTCGTGCTCCACGTAAAAGTGGCGCATGTTGAGCTGGTCTTCCGCCGTACGTCGGCGCTGCTCCCCACCAGGAAGGTTGATTGATGACAGCATGAGCACCGCGTCTTGCCTTCCGCCCACGTCAACCTTCCAGCGCTTCTGTCCGACCTCAAGCACACGGCAAACAACTACGTCACCTACCTCCCCAACATAGCGTGCGCGCAGCGGCCGCACAGACACCAACTTGTTGACCCGCTCGACGATGCCAGCCACTGTGGCAACAAGTGCGCCATCATGCCGCACCAGTGTGCCGTGACCACGCAAGAAGCCAGCCTCAACGTCGATGGGCTCGCCTGGGGTGACAACTGGCATCACCGAGCGTTGTCCAATCGGATGCGTTGGAGAAACGAAAGCGAAGGGGCCCGCGGATTTCTCCATTTGCGTGTGCGGGTAGGTACGTCGTTCTGGCGGAAATCGTGAAAAGTTTGGCGCCGTTGCGGGCGAATTCGAAACAATGTACATCAACCGGACACACGGATAGTACAGGAGCGGAAATAGAGCATCTCTCAGGCGCTCGCGCCGAATTCCCACAGAACCCGGTATTGCGACATGACGCATGGTCGTGGATAGACGAAACAGATTGATGAAACCGCGACAAAAACCCGGGACTGCGAACCTCTTCGTTTGGCCTGGCCGTCTTGGATGCTGGACCTCTTCTTTGCCAAGCCGAAGGCCCCAACATTGTCTGTGGATCTTCCGGCGGGTGGTGGCGTGCCGCCGACCAAACAGGAGCAGCTCAAGGTGCCACAGCCTCAGCCAATGCCGACCAAACAGGAGCAGCTCAGGGAGCAGCCTTTCCTATACGTTTCGGATGTCAAGTCACTCCCACGTCCTGAGGAGGCTCTTCCGTTTCAGCAGCAGCACTACGCGCTCGTGCCGCAGCACGAAGAACTGCCGTCTGTGGCGTATTGGGGAAAGAGCCTAGAAGAGCGCTTGGTTGCCATGAGCACTGCGCGCTACGAGATGGCATCACATCAAACAAATTCGCTCCCATCAGCCATGAGCTCGTACCGCAGCACAAAAAGCAAGTGCGACGAAAGGACACCCGGAAAAGAATGGACCTTTCAAACAGCCAAGAAGAACCCTCCCCATCAGATAGGTTGGCAACCATTTGATTCCAGGCAGACACTTATCGGCCTGAGTGTGCTGCTGCCCATCCCGCCGTCTGGTCGCGAAGCGAAGGCCTTAAACAAGCAGGTCCGTGGAGACGCTCTGCAGACCGCGTGCTGATCTAGTGCTGATCCTGATGTCCCCGCACTGACGCCACGATTCATGTGCCATCGCAGGAGGCGCGGAAGCTTGAGCTTCGCCGGCGCGAGCTTGGTTGGGACACCACGATACGACGAGACACACCTTCGACTATGCGAGGTATTTCGTGCACGAAGAGCTGCAGCCCTGCTTCCCGTCCTCCTCGGTTCACGGATTTGCCATGCGTGATCTCGCTGCTGCGCGTGGCAGGGGTGAGACCTATCACCACGGAGCCGTGGGCAGACGATGCTATTCGTTTCACGGATCTCACCGTCGAGAAACGCGGTGATCACACCGATGCAGGCGAACGGGAGATGCTGAAAGTCATTCAACACTTGCGCGAGCACGGCTGTGCACCACCCGACATCCAAACTAAGCTTTACGAGGAATCAGCCGAGTATCAGAGCGCCTTGGCGTACATCCGTAAGGAGCGACTGGCCAAGCATGGGGCCTTCGGACTGACCGGCACACGGGAAGATCGATTCGATGCTCTGAGGGATTCTCTGATGTGCTAGTTGCAGAGCACGTCGTGAGAGAGAGAGAGAGAGAGAGAGAGAGAGAGAGAGAGAGAGAGAGAGAGAGAGGGTGTGCGGGTGGGGGTAGGAGCTCACAGCTCTCGGATTTGTACGCGCGGTGCGCGCAACCGTGTCGCGAACGGAACGCCGGGGAGCATGGCTCTTAGCATGGCTCGGGCAGACCCCTGACGCCGCCGGGCTTTAGCCGGGCGTGCGTCAGGGCGCGCGTCGGCACGCCATTTGGCATTTGCTGATTGCTCGCCGGGCGGTGCGGTGCCGAGATCGCGCGCGGGTGGGTGCTCGGGTCGCACACCGCCCACGTTTTTGCGAATATCGCGCGCCGCGCGACCGTGTACCAGGTACGCGAACGGCCCGTACGCGTAACGGATTCGGATAACCCTTTCAGGGCTTACCAACTACTAGGGAGCAGATTCCAGAATATACGTATGCTGTCAGACGCGCACAGGTACCACAGACCGTCCCAGACGACAGAGTTTCTACGCGGTCCGCTCCTGGTCCTGCGTACTATCCCAATACCCAAGTTCGGGTCACATGTTTCAATACAGGTAGTGCCATTGAGCCAGTCGGGCGTGGCCACGCCCCTCCCCTCTCCCTACAGCTCCTTTGCTCTCACTGTGCTCCTCCTAATCCTCCATCACTCTCAAAGGTTACGGCGGGCTCCGGTGAGTGCTGAGTTAGTGCTGAGTCTGCAACCCTGTAGTGAAAGCGTGCCCCGGCGCGAGGAACACAAGCGAAAAGCAAAAATTCGAAAATCTAAATTGTGTCCTTGGCCCGGGAGCCGGTTCGCGGTTTCAAGCGATAGACGCGGCCCGATCATTGCCACGCACTCACGTACCCAAGGTGCGAGGTATCCGCGGTACGTGCGAGCGCATTATTCCATCTCTCCCCCACTAGTTCATTCGGAGGAAGCAAGCAGGAGCTGTACCTACAGGCACTCTACCTTCAGTACAATCAACAGGACCGTTCAAGAAAGACGTTTCGATTCCCCCGGTGTCCCCGGTGTCCCCGGTGTGGGAGCGCGAGCGAGACGTGCCGACTAGAATTCGCCGCGAACCTTTGCACATGGTCGGCTTCCGACATCTTTCGGACAACTTGTACTGCTATGGCTCAGAGGAGCGCCTCTGTCCGCACCCTGCCACCAGTGCGGGCGATCATCCAGGAGAGTGCTACTGGTTTCGGTCGAACGGAGCTCCCATCACGCATGCAGACATGGACGTGAGGCCGAGGTCACAGTGGCAGGGCGACGTATGGGACGCTGTGCGCGCTGGAGCCGTGGATCGTGACGCGTTCACGCGCTTCGACGCCCGTGCAGCGGCCACGTGCGTGCGCAATAAGCACCTCCTCATCCTCGGCGAGAGCACGACGCGCGACTTGTATTACGCATTCACGGCAGCCGTGGGCCTCAAGGCTGACCACAGCTATTGCATGAACCTCAGCCCCCAAAAGCCGATTTGTCGCAAGGTCACCGATGGTGACGGCAGCACACGCGTCTCGTTCCAGTTCCTGAGTCGATCCAACGCGACGCGCGAGATGTTGGTGACGCGCGAGCTTGTCGCCGCACGCCCGCCCGATGTGGTTTTCGTGTACTGCATGGCTTACGATTGGATGGGCACCTTGGCCGGCGACAGCGAGTCGGATGCAATGGGCGCCGCGTGCATGCAAAACATAGACGAGAATATTCTGACGGCCAACCCGCGCGCACAGGTCTACTTGCTCGGCCCAACGTTCCCTCCTGCATGGGTGGAAGCGTATGGAAATCGCACCCTGCCCCAGTCGCGCATGTCGAGGATCTTTCGCTCGATTAACCGCGCTGCAGGCATCTCGTGTGTCCGAAAGGCCGACGGCGTGTACAAGGTCGTGTCCACGCGTGACATCCACGGGCCTATCGACCGGTATAACGTCGTTGGCCATCGCAAGCGCGACATGATCCACCCCTACGAGAACGCACATACGCCAGTCGTTCAGCTCATGCTGAACCATATGTGCGGCTCGCACAGTAGACTGCAAGGGGGAGCGCAGGCATCGGAGGTGCGCGGTCGGAGCTTCGGCTGAAGATCGGCAACCGGCGCACCGCGGCGAACCGGCCCACACGCGCTGTCGCGTCGTCGGTACCCGACTACGGACTAGGCACTAGCGCGCTTCGTTTACGGTTTCGTGCGCTCTGAATGTCAATGATGATTAAATGATGATAGACTTCAGAGTGCGTTGGATGCAACCCTATTGCTAGTCCTGGGAAGCGGAACTTCGTTTTCGAATAAAAAAAGCAACACGGTGTGTCTGATGCGCCACGGGCATGTACAACGGGCGAACGACGGCCGAGTTAGGCCGTCGGTGGCGATCGAGGCCGCGGCCCATCGGTAGCCGTGCGTGCGCCGGAAGCGACCGATCTAAGACCGATCATGCGGCCGCGGACAGACGAGCGACAGAGAAGGCACACGCACCGCCACGCCAGGCCACACGCGTTCTCCGCGCCAACATGTTCTGTTGCTAGTAGATCACGACCCGCATGCGTGTGAGCACAGTGCTATGATGACCGCCCGCGCCGACGGCCTGTGCCTTCTCAACTCAAAGGCCAAGACTGCTCCGCAGCGTGGCGAGTGGGTCGGCCGTGAATGCCGCGAAAGTATCGACCGATGTTGGGTCTATGGACAGGTCCAGCTGGAAGCATGGCTGGCTGATCTCGGTGCCGCACGACGCGTAGTGATTTTGGACTTGCGTCCACAGCCCTTCCACGCCCTCACGGCTGCGACGGATGCGTGGTGGCAAGGTGAAGATCCACACAATAAGCACAAAGACCATCCCGAGGACGAGCTGGCCGTTGCGCAAGTTCCGCGCTTGCATGGAGCGCAGTCGCGCCTCGAGAGGGGCGTCCTCCTCGAGCATGCTGGGCGGCCTCGAGCGCGCTAGGCCCGCGACGACTGCCCTTGAGGCTCGCACTGGTGAGGTCGCCACGGCGCTGATCGCCTGCGCCGCCTCCGTCGCGGAGCGCTCATTCAGCATGCCCTTGGCGATCGCAGCCACAGCTGCCACGTACACGAGCGAGGTGCGTCGGTCGAGCGCGCGCCACCCAAGCATTCCTGTGCAATATGTAACGAGCGACATGGTGTACGCCAGCGTGCCGAACTGGCGATGGGTGAGGCTTGCCCAGAGCCATCTCTTATTCGAGAAAAGTGAGAAGCGGCGTGCCTTCCACTGATCCCTCCACACCTGGGGCTGGGCGGCGGCATAAGCTGCAAGCCATGAAAGCCATGTCACCATCCCCATCCAGGAATGTGCCGTGGTCAGATGCGCCCGACTGAGTGATTGCTTGTGAAGCCAGATGCCACCAAGGCCCACTGCTGCGAAATAGAGAGCAGCGGCGGACGCGATAAAGTGACGGATCACGAGCCATTCTGCGCGCTTCCTGCGCCAATCTTTGGCAGCGTCAGTTGGTGGATTCGGCATGAGCAGCCGCTGTCGCACTGTGGTGATGGAAGCAGTGCCCAGCGGCAGCATCGGCGCCATGCACGCAACGTGCAGCGCAAACAGTGGAGGGACTCTGGACGTCGAAAGATGCCAAAGGAGCGCTGCGCACACCGCGCCAGACAGCGTCACCTGCCACGAAAACTTCTTCGGTATTAATTTCGGTGGCTCTTCAGCTGACTGCATCAAAGCCGCCACGCTTCTCACTGGCACACAAGCAGTATGGCACCGACTGAGATAGACTGAGCACTTGGCAGCGCGAGGAGCATGTGGTGCCAAAGTCGTCCGCGCTATCGTCAACAACACGGCCACGGCGATCATCAGCGCGAAGTGATGAGTCACAGCAGCAGAGAAGTTCCATCTCCAATCAGCACAGCGTACCGGGTACAGTATGGTATTCTTCGACGCCCAATACGCACGAAGAGAACTGCCCGACTGCCGAGTTGCCCGCGTTGGTGCTCAGGACAACGGGAGGAAGTTTTCCGTCTTCTACGCGTGCATCGGCGGGAGGTCTTCTAAAGGGGCCAGGGCCGACGGCACGTCAATGGGATTCAAGGCTCCGACCCTGGCCTTCGTGTGCTTGGCCGTTTCCGCCTCTGCCGAGGCGGGTGTGTCGGGCCCGAAGGCAGAGCTCGATCACCTACTGCAACCGTGGCGCAAGGCGGCCACCTGGCTCAATGGCAACAGCGCTCAGATCCATGTGCGCCGCCGCTCCATGAGCGACGTGGAAGAGGAGAACGAGGGCGAGCTCACGGAGGAGGAGGAGGAGGAGGCGAAGAAGGAGGCGGGGGAGGTGGAGGTGGAGGCGGAGGCGGAGGCAGTGGAGGAGTCCAACATCAAATGGGGGTATGTGGTTGGCATTCTGGCCCTCGGCTCCACCTTCATCGGCGGCTACATCCTCGAGCAGAACCACATTCACTATCTGCCCGAGGCTGGCGTCGGCGTGCTCATGGGCGCCCTCGTCGCCGGCATGGCCATCATGATGGGCAACGAGGCTATGGCGAAGCACGATCAGTTCGACTTCGAGTTCTTCATGACGTTTCTGATCCCGCCGATCATCTTCGAGGCCGGCTACAACATGAACGTCGGTGCGTTCCTCAACAACCTCGGGCCGACCATCTTCTTCGCTTTCGTGGGCACCGTCTTCTCCTGCTTCGTCGTCGGCTTCATGGTCTGGGAGGCCGGCCAGATGGGCTTGTGCTACCCGATGTCCATGCTCGCTTCGCTCACCTTCGGCTCGCTCATCTCGGCGACCGACCCTGTGACTGTGCTCGCCGTCTTCCAGGCTCTTGGCGTGAAGGTTGACCTCTTCTCAATGGTCTTCGGCGAGTCGGTGCTCAACGATGCGGTGGCGATCGTGCTCTCGCGCACGCTGCTGAGCTTCAACAAGCCCGGCACCGAGGTGAACTCCGAGACCATCCTGGCCGCCTGTGCCTCCTTTACCATCATCTTCGTTGGCTCGCTCATCATTGGCGCTTTCTTCGGCATTGCCTCGGCGCTGGTGTTCAAGATGATGGACATGCGCCACCATGCAGACCTCGTTTTCATGCAGTGCGCGCTCTCCTTCACCTTCCCGTGGTCGGCATTCTACTTCGCCGAGGCACTCGAGCTCTCCGGCATCGTCGCCATCATGTTCTGCGGCATGATCATGGCCGTGTACACGCGCTTCAACTTCCACGAGGATGCGCGCAAGCTCACTGCCGGCGCCTACAAGTGTGTCGCAGTCGTAGCCGAGACGTACGTGTTCGTCTACCTGGGCATGGCCGCATTCACCTTCCCCATCTTCCATTCCACGACCTTCGGGCTCGTGCTCTGCGCGCTGGTCGCGTGCTTCGTGGGCCGCGTGCACATCTACATCGGCTCGTGGATGTTCAACTGCTTCCGCACCCCGGAGTCGCACCCGCCGACCATCTCGAAAGCCTACATGTTCCTCATGTGGTTCTCGGGCCTGCGCGGCGGCGTCGCCTTCGCACTGTCCTCGGTCTCCTTCGCTTCCAAGGACTTCCCCAAGACGTGCGGTGGCCTCACCGAGGAGCTCAAGAAGGATCGTCCCGAATGCCAGGACTCGTCGATGAGCGACTCGCTCGCCATCATGCAGACGACGTTCTTGATCGCCGCCTTCACCATCTTCGTCTTCGGAGGTGCGATCCACGACGTGTGCGTCCACTTCGGTGTCCTCTCCGACGAGGAGTTTGCCGCGGACCTGAGGCGCAAGGAGGAGGAGGCTGCGAAGTTGGAAGGAGACACCATGCACAACAGCTTCCTGCTTCCCTTCCTCACGTACCACATTGAAGAGACCTCGGAGCTGCGCTCGCACGAGGCCGTCATCCCGCACGAGGCTGTCAACCAGCACGAGCACACCGACGTACCTAAAGCACATTACGCGAAAGCAGCTATGTCGATCATGGACAAATTAGACGAGATGCGCCTGGCCATGCCGAACCTCACCTCGGCCGAGCTTAAGAAACTGCTCAAAGATGCGCGTGGCGACTACATGAAGGCAATTGAAAGCGGCAAGTCGCCTCCGAAGCTCTCAGCGACACTTCCGAAGCCAGCGTCGAAACCGTCGCCGCAAACGCGTGGGGCTCTACTCTAAAGCCGTATTCGACGGAGGGAGGTGATGGCCTTGCTACATGTGAACAACCTAGACGTGCAACGAAATCTGAGCGATACCTGTGTCAAAGGGGCTTCATTACGCGCGGCGTCACTCGAGTCGCCACCCGAACAATGAAACCCGGGGAGGTGGTATCTAACCCCAAACCCGGGTGCAGGGGGCCTGTGCGGTCTGTGGCGCGCTCAGTGGCGCGCCGGGGGCCCCGGCGGCGGGGCTCGGCTTGCCTTGCGTTGCGGATCCGAGCTGTTCGCATCAGACATATTAACGATACATCGATTAAAAACCGCCGCTGCACAGTTCTGCACAGGTACCGGTCGCACCCGACCCCGCCGCCCGCCGAGGCGCGCCGTACCGCGTACGTTTCACACCGGCACGGACTCACACCCGCCGAGCGCCGACTCGCCCGGCGGGGGCCCGCCGGCCGGGCCCGCTCGCCCGCGGGAGCCGGACCGTCGGTACCGTACCGCGCGCGTCTCGCGGTCTCGCTCTCCCCGAGCGGGTCTATACCCAGGCTACCCCGGCTTGCCAGCTCTCCACTATAGTGCAGAAAACTAGCACTACCAATTTGCTCAGACGAGCAGAGCCAACGGCTCATTTCCAAGCCGGGCTCTCAGTCGCGCTCCCCTGGCCGAGAGCCCAAGCGTGCGCGCTCGAGGGCCTGCCTTACGTTACTGTGGTAGGGGACTGGGCATGGGACTGGATGAACGAGACGCTGCACCAGTGGGTGCAGTGGGCAAAGTCTTCACACTCGGACGGCGGCCAGGGCTCAACTGAGGCGACTGCTTCTGCGGAGTGGCGTATTCTAGTTGCAGCCGCCGAAACAAAACAGCGCCTTCAGAGCCTTCAGGCAGCCCAAGGCAGTCGGCCGCAGCCCGCATGAGCGGCATGATGAGCTCCTGCCTGTGTTTCTCCGAGAGCTTGTCATCGGGATCGACGAAGAGAGGCCCCACCTTTTGAAACAGAGCTTCGAGGTAGTCGAAGGTCAGTGGCTCAGAGCTCTTTTTCTCGACAAGAGTCCGCAGGCACTCGAAGAAAGCACTGCCTATCTCCACTTGGGCTCGTTGTTGCTCGACCGAGAAGTTCGGTGGCGGTGGCTTGCGCTGTTCCCATTGCTCGAGCACCGTCTGCCATAGAACGAGTCGCCCCCCATCATCGGACGAGAACGTGTCTGCTGCCGTATGCCAGAAAGAGGTCCGCCCGTGCAGCAGCGCTGACATCGTCGACTTGCCGGCGGCACTCGAGTCGGGCGCCGGCAGCCCGATCTTGGCGAGGGAGCCGCTAGTACGGAGTGGCACGAGCTTGCCGGCCGATCCTTGTGATCCTAGTGTCTTGACTCCGCGCTCGATGGCAGGCGCGTGGGCTGAGGCCTCGGCACCGCGTCGTGTGTGGAAGCGGGGCTCCCGACGCTGGAGGACCAGTGGGCCGATGGCGCTCTCCGCATGCCGCAGTGCGTAGATGGACGCTCGAACCCGCTGCCGCTCCTCGAGCGCCTCTTGCAGGCTGAGCCTTGTTTGCCGCTGCACGCTCTTGAACCCAATCGTCGCTCGCATATTGAGTGGTAGCTTAGGAAGCACGGTGCGCATGGGTAGGGGCGGCGGCGGGGAATGCAAATCGGTGTTGCCATCGTCGTCTGAGCCGTCCTCGCGTTCTATACGTTGTGCGGTCGGTGGCGGCGAAGGGATGAAGGCGGGCGCGTAGCGGATGCGGATGTGCAGCAGCGGGTCGCTCTTCGAACCCGCAAGAGTGTGTGCTGAGGTGTGGCCCGCCTGGCAAGAGAGGACTCTCTGCTGCGATGATTTCAGAAGTTCTCGCGGGAAACGCTGCGGATGCAGCCCGAGGCCAAGTCCAAGCCCGCGATGCAACGTCGGCGGGAACGGAAGCTGCTGCTGCTGCCGCTGCTTGATGTTCTGTGGCGATGGCGCCACTGCAGACGCTGCAGCCGGCACAGGCGCCACAGGCGGCATGGGCTTCCGGCCGAGCTGCAGCATGACCTCGCCGTGGGTGTGAAAGGGCTCGCCAAACGGGCTCCAGACGCCGCACATCTTGAGGTACCTTCTTTCGGCTTTCCCCATGATTTTGGATTAACCCGCGACCGCCTCGTTGACCAGAGGTGGGACCCAAGCTCACGAAACCCACCTCAACACACGATCGTTCAGCGCGTTCGACGGTTGAAGTACAGAGGATGCCAGCTGAGACGGGTCGAGAGAGGACCCCATGAAACGACAAGTTTTAGAGGTACCAAAGCAATCAGAGCCGTGGAAGCCATCATCCCGCACGGAGCCCTCACCCAAACCGTCACAAACATGGTGTGAATGTTCACACTATGAAAGGTCCTTTGGGTGAACATGTCTGTCACGCTGCATACAAACCATGGCGACGTGAAGCTCGAGATCTTCTGCGATAGCGTGCCTCGCACCGCCTTCAACTTCCTCGCCCTCGCGGCATCCGGCTATTACGACGGCACGCTATTCCACCGCAACGTGCGAGGCTTTATGGTGCAGGGCGGCGACCCGACAGGCACGGGCAAGGGTGGCGAATCAATCTGGGGTGGCAAATTCCCGGACGAGATACGCGCAGAGCTCACGCACTCGTCGCGTGGCATGCTCTCGATGGCGAATTCCGGCCCAGGCACCAATGCCGCTCAATTTTTCATCACCTATGCGAAGCATCCACACCTAGACAACAGTCAGTGCCCGAGCTGCACTGCGCAGTGTCTGATGCCCGCTGCTGCTGCTCCCACTGCTGCTTCCCCAAAACCACACATACGCATACTGATAAGCGTGCTGCCCTGCGCAGATTACACTGTCTTTGGGAAGGTGATCGACGGATGGGAGGCGCTTTCTTCCATCGAACGGACACCGTGCAATGAGAAGAACCGGCCGCTGAACGACGTGCGCATCGAGAACTTGACGATCCATGCTAATCCATTGGCCGATCAGATGATCATATTCCCTACGGCAACTGGTGCACCCGACATTCAATTGTAATACTATTGTAGTGCCTTCAAAAGAGAGTGACGGAGAGACGAGAGAAGTTGGTGGCGTTGCGTTGTGCGGTTGCCCCGGTTCGCGTCGACTGCAGCGTCGATGTCGGGGTGTGCCGTTACGGCTGAAGTATCTTCCGGCTAGTTCGACGCTCGGTTTCAGGTTAATTTTCAGAAGCGTGGTGCGACCGCGTCACCGTTGAACCACAGACTCTGATCTCACGGGCGACGGAGCACCAGCAGGGTCCTCGCGGCCCACACGCGGCGCCCGCCACACCGGACCGACCGCGCCTCGGGACCGCGGAGAGCGCAGGCGCGCCGGAGGGTCACAGAGGACCACCACGGGCGCCAGCACCTGCACCACACTGAGCGCGGGCCCCAAACATGGCGAACACGCCACTCTGCGCGGCGTCACGCATCACTTCCCACTGGACTCACGCTATCACTTTCTTCATCGTCAAGCTTATCACTCGACTCATGATCATGGTCAGCATTGTCATCCTCTTCCTCCTCTTCGTTATCCTCTTCGGAGTGTTCGGCAGCCGCTGGCTTCACTGCAGTGGACGGCGGCGTGAACGGCCACCATTTGCCATCAATCGACTTGGCACGAACACGAAAACGATAAAGGCACGATGGAGAAAGATTGTTCTTGGTGGCTGAGGTAGCTTTCAGGGACTTGCTGCCCTCGGTGGAGCACCAGATCGAGGATCCAGGCCCACTGCCGTCCGTGGGCTCGGAGCGCCACTGCAGCTCGTACATGCTTGGTTGCAGCTTCAGCTTGCCATCGCCAGCTGCAGGCTTGATCACCACCCACTCGAGAGTGATGCTGCCTACCCCCGTCTCCACGAGAACAATCTGCAACCCCGAAGGGTCGCCGTAACTCGCACCCTCCGCAACTGTCGCCTCTGATGGCCCTGCATTCGTCCCCGTTGCCACCTGAGTTGCAACCGCCTTGTCCACCGCCTCGGCAACCTGGCGTCGCAGCTCTTCTTCATGCTGCTCGCGCTGCGCCCTGAGCGCCGCCCTGAGCTCGCGCGCCTCGTGATCCCTGACCGAATCAAGCTTGCTTCTCTCTTCAAGCTGGCGCTGCAGGTCGAGCACTGCCGATGCGATCGCATTCTTGGAGTGCTTGGCCATCAGCTCGGCCATGCTCGATGTGTGACTTGCCTGCGCCGCCAGCAGGGCGTCGGCCACTGCCGTCTCCTTCTGCTTCTCCTCAAAACATTCTGCCAACAGCGTCGCGAGCTGGCGAGTGAGTGCTAGCTCCTGCAGCATGACCGCCTCTGGCGCGACTTGCACCGGCTTGCCCTCGAGGGCGTCGAGGTCTGCCATGATAGCTTTTGCCTTGCGTAGCTCTGTCACATCGGTGGTCGTTTCGAGGGCAACGGGCACGCCTTGCGGTCCGCCAGGGAGGTACATCAGTGGCAGGCGGGCACGGCTGCTGCAAGCGGCTCCGCCCTTAGCTACCGCAGTGATCGTCTCGAGCACTGGCGCGAGGGCCGCTGCCAGCCCCGCATGCTCATTGGAGCCAGAGTCGGAGTCCGCTGTCCCTTCGGCATGTAACCCGGCATGCGCGAGCAGTGCTCGCGCTACCAGAGGCGCCACCTCGACGGCTGTGGCGGCGGAGCCCAAGTCCAACTTGCCCAGGGACACTGTCATACCGTCAGGCAACGAGACGAAGATCTTCGGGCCGCGAGCGGCGCTCGTCCCCTTCATTGCCGAGTCATGGCCACGCTGTTGCGAGTACTTTGCTATCGCGTCCGTGAAAGCGTCCTCGCGGATGGCCGCACCTCTCTCCGGGGCGGCGGCCGTCGCTTGGAAAGCCACGCCCTCAGCTCTCGCGTCCTGCACCGCAAATAGAAGCTCGATGCGTGCCTCAGCCTTCGCCTCGGCTACCGCGCGCAGCGTGTTGGCCTCTGCCTCGAGGCGGAAACTTGCGACGGCAGCCTCGAAGGCCACGCGATTTGCGCGCTGGCCGTCGGCCGATAAGAGCGACTGTAGCTCCTCCTCGTGCTTCTTGGCGGCGAGGCATGTCGCATTGGAGACGGCCTCGGCGACGGCCTGCCTCTGCGCTTCCTCGGCCTCCTTGGCTTGCAGTCGCGCCCTCTGTGTCTCGCGCTCCGCATGCTCTGCGAGTGCTGCGCTCACGGCAGCGCTCAAGGCGGTGCTCACGGCGGTGCTCACGGCGGCCTCGTGCTCGAGTCGCACCTTGTGAGCGCACATCGCGCGCTCCTCCTCCTCCGCACGTCGCACCTCCTCCTCCGCACGTCGCTCGAGTTCGAGCGCGCGCTTGTGGCACTCACGCTGCTCGTTGAGGGCGAGCTCGACCGCGCACTCCACCTGCCGACGCGTCTCCACCTCGGCAGCAGCCAGGCAGGCCACCCGGTCGGCCGCTGCCTCGCGCTCTTTCGATTCGATCAAGGCTGCCGCATCGCCAGCGGCTTGCTCGCGCACCGCGGTCACCGCTGCTAGGAGCCTCAGCGTAGCCTTTTGCTCGGCCTCCGCGAGGGCCGCCTCGGCTTTGGTGGTGACTGTAGCGACAGCGCTGTCGATGAGCGCTTTCTGGTCCTTCAATGCCTGCGTGCGGGCATCCTGGACTGCCTGAAGCCGCACCATCTCCGCCTGCCTATTCGCTTCGCGAATTGCTTCCTTAACTGCTAGATCAAACTCGGCCTCGCTGATGTTCCAGCGATGTACTTCACATGGCGCGTCAGCGCCGTTCTGGCGGATTGAGGCGGCGGAATGAGTGGCCTGTGGTCGCAGCGCCTGGGGGTCCATGCCCTGCATCGACTGGCGGAGCGCATATGCCCTCGTGCCGTCGACGCTGACGTCGATGCGTGAGGACGGAATAACGACGGGGCCAGAGCCAGGCAACCTGGCCCTGACGCTCATCGCCTCTTCGCCCGAGCGAGGTGCGTCGCCGTGCTCACCGTCACTCGGTGCTTGAGCGAACCGAAGCGTCGCGTGCTCCCTTCCGTCGCCTCCTCGTGGTGCTGGCACAATCATCTCGCCACCGCCACTTCCGAGCTCATGAAGGAGCTGATGAGGGGGCCGCGTTGTCGACCGCGTTGCAGTTGGTTTCTCCGCATCCACGTCACTGCAGATGTGTCGCGGGCTCGCAATTGGCCCGGCAGCTCGTCTTATTTCCACCTTGGTTGCGTTGCCATCTTGCTGTGCAGGCACTTGTGTAACTTGTGCAGGCACGACTGCGGGGGGCCGAGCAATCCCCAAAGATGGCTTCCGAATGACCGCGGCAGCGAGCTTCTGTTTAACCTTCTGTCGACATATGGTAGCTAGGTTCTTGGCAGGCTCGATGGCGGGCACGTTGTCCTCCTCCTCTTCCTCTTCCTCCTCCTCCTCCTCGCCCTCGTCCTCCTCCTCCTCGCCCTCGTCCTCGACAGAATCCTTGGATTCGAGTTCAAGAAGAGTCGAGATGACGTAGGCATAGTCTGCTCCGCAATGTTCTTCAATGCCCATGTTCTTCATTGGCTTGAGCAACGAGATGGTATCGCCGTCAGCAATGCGCACGTGTTTACCTTTGCCCACGAGCGTGTTGTTCACGTATGTGCCGTTGCTGGAGAGATCCTCAAGCCACCACGATTGCGCTTCGTAGAATAAAGTGCAATGTTTGGCGGAGACTGTGATGTCCGAGTACTGCACTTGACATGACTCGCGCCGTCCGATGGACACCTCCGTGCCACGCACCTGCAGCTTGCGGCCCGAGTCTTTAGCGCCGACGCAATCGAGGATGCACGTCGAGGGCATAACAGCCTCGGTTTGGCGACCGTGCGGGCTCGACCTAAGAACGCGCCCGCCGTGACGGCAGGAAAAAATGCATGCATCCTATGTCCAGCCCCGCCACCGGATTCGCGTGTACATGTACACAACCATGAGTTCAGTTCCGCAGTCTCGAGCGAGTCACGGGCGCGGGTACGGGGGTTGGCGTGGTCTCGTACCGAGTACCGTATACTTCAATCGACACACGCACAAGCACGCAGTACACACGCTACAGTATCAGTAACATCGCGCAGTGACCACGGGAGAGGCAACTATAAATGTGCAGAAGCTGCTCTCACTCGACTCTCGTCCTGCGTGTGTACAGTGTGTGTCCCACGCGAGTATCCTGCGTCTTACTTGCGCTTGAGCTGCTGGCGCAGTAATTCAGCCGCGGAGCGATTCAGGTCGGTTGGAGCCCCTGCTGGCGGCGGCGGGCGTGCCCCGCCGTTCAGGGCAATCTGCTGGCGGAGGAGGCTGGCTGCAGAGCCGACGCCGCCGGGAGCCCCTTGATCGCCACGAGCGTCGCGCGAAGGGGGTATGCCATACGGGTGGTAACGATTGTCGTGGCGGCCCTGTGGCGCCGGTCCGCCCGCCGAGGAAGGGTACGGCGCAGGATGACTGGGCGGAGGAGGTAGTAGAGGCTGCTGATGGGCCGGGTACTGCTGGTACGCCGCGTACGCCGCGTGGCCGGGAGCGCCAGGAGGGTGGAGCATCGGGCCGGAGCTGTAGTATTGGGCATACGCGGGATGCGGCGCCGGGGCGACGGGGTACTGGGCCGATTGCGGCGGGGGATAGGGCGGCGCGTGATGTGGCGGCCGAGGAAGCACTGGCATGGTGGCGGCGCGCGCCACTCTCCACGTCTTCACACGGTCATCGATCTCGACCCCCATGGCGCGCAACTCATCGCGGAGCCGATCGGCGTCCGTGAATTGGCGGCCGACGCGTGCCGCAAGGCGCTGTGCGAGGAGCGCGTGCACACGCGCCTCGTCAACGGGCGCAGCATCGCCTTCGGCGCGGCGGTAGTCATGGCCATGGCCACCGTAGCTGCTGCTGCTGCTGCCCTGGCGGGCCGGGAGATGGTGGCCGATCATGCGCTGCGCATCGCCACCCATGCGGCGCGCGGTGACGAAGCTGCCCTGCTTGATCACGGGGGCATCGGCTCGTGTCAGCCTTGGCTCTGGCATCTTGACATTCGCGAGGAGCGTCGGGCGGGAAGGCGTAGCTTCGGCCGGCGGCAGGGCAAATGTGGCCCGCACAGCGAGGTTCACAAAGTCCTTGAGCGCACGGCCCACCTCAAGGCCGTGAAAGGCGGGCGGTTCGAGCAGCTTGTGCGGTGGCGGCGCATCTTCCAGGCAAGTCACGCAGCCAGATAAGAAGGCCCTGGGGATGTCGGCGGTGAGCTGCACGGCAGAGGGCGGAGGGCCATAGCATTTGACGAGCGGCGCGAAGAGCGGGTGCCCGTCGCGCACGAAGAGCATCGGTTTGCCGTGTGAGTTGCGCCGCTGCTCCTCTGCGCTGAACTCGCCCGCGTACTCCTGGATGGTGGCGAGAAGTCGCTCCTCCTCAATAAAGGGCAGCAGCACAACGGCCTGCCAAGCAAACTTCTTCCCGTTCAGGTCGATCTGGAAGTCGACAGGGTAGCAGTCAGCGAGCTCCGAGCTCGGGTCGCGCATAATCTCAGCGAGCGCGTTCGGCAGCGCGGAGGCAGAGCGTGGGGGCAGCACCGCCATCAACTGCTCGAACGGGAGGAAGGGCGTGCCCAGCTCGGGCTCAAAGGGCTCGTCAGGGTCGATGGCCTCCGCAATGTCAGTGGCGAACGGCGCGTAGTGGTACGGGAAGAACCACCCCCACGAGCAGCACCCCTCGTAGTAGTAGCGCATCACCCAACACAGGCCCTCAGCATACGCCTTGGCAATGTCCGTGTGGGCGCCGTCGCCGAGCCCCGCGAATTTACGCGCATAGTAGCGCTCCTTCCAGCCAGGCACGCCAAGCTGCACAGTATCCTCCTCCGCTTCGTCAAAGGTGTTGCGCTTCTTCACCATCGCGTCAAGCTCGCGCTTAAAGCGTGCGGCCGCGCTCTCGTTGGCCCCGTTGCCCTGCTTGACGAGCCAAATCTCAAGGTTTGCGTCTGCTCCCTGGCGCTTGTTGGCGACGGTGAGCTCGTCACACATCTGCATCGCCATCGCGCGCTGATACGAGTTCAGGTGCGAGGGCAGCTTGCACGGCGGCGCATCGTCAGGCAGCTGTGCAAACTCCTGGATCTGGTTGAAGAGCTCGAGAAGCGACGCGTCGCGCCCGAGCGCGAGCTCAGCGGAGCGCTGGTAGGTCGCCGCATCGTGCCCACCCGATTCGCCACCTTTGGCGCTGCCGGGCCCGCCATGCAACGCCTGCAGATGCGCGGAGGCCCTCGGCACCTGAGCGAAGTCGGACACGCGCTGCATCATCTCGCGATGCTTGCGGCAGGCCTCCTTGTTCTTCACGTCGGAATCGCGCCGGCGCCGCTTATCCTTGTCGCGCTCCTCGGCACTGCGGTGCTTCTGAAGCAGCTCATCCTCGATCAAACTCAGCTCGGTGCAAAAGATTTTCGCGCGGCCCAGATGCACGCGGCCGCCATCGCAGACCCATCCTCCCATCTTCGGGAAGCAAGCCTTGTACAAGTCGACGAGTGTGTCGATGGCACCCAGCCGGATGTCGAGCGACGGCAAATGCGGCAAGAAGTCGTTGCCAACGAAGAAGCACAGGAAAATGAAGTCATCGATGACGCGCTCGAGGTCGAAGCCACCCACGCACGCGTAGTCGATGGTGTTGGCGAACTCGATTTGCAAGTACTCGCGAAGCGTCGCGATCTGCAGGAACTGGAAGGGCGTCGGGTTGCCGGCCTCCTTGCCTTGCCGTCCGCTCGCGAAATTACCTTCGACGAGGGCCTCGCGGCCTTCGGCCTCCGCGGCGGCACGCTGCTGCATCTCAGCCTCGATCTGGTCGCTCAGGCTGCCGCCCTTGCCCTTGCCACTCGCAGGACCCACGTACTCTCGCAGGATGCAAAAATGGGGCTCATGCGTGGCCAGCGAGAGCATGATCAGGTCGGCGTCGAGGCCATGAAGCGCGTGGCGCGTGTCAGGGTCGTACCCGGGCTGCCGGCGCTGCGAACGGATATACTCCATGATCTTGTGCTCGCCCTCGCCGGGCACAGAGCCGTCCGAGAGGATCACCTCGATGCCCGCCCACCCTGGATCGGTCGAGAGCTTGCAATGCACGAATGTGCGCAGAAAAAGCGCAAGCCGGTCCATGAAGGGCGTGCCTGGCGTGATGACGTTTGAGTCAAATAGGTTCTCTTTTCGCGGGGGCACCTCACGTCCCTCCTTCGCCCACTCCTCGCGCAGCCGAGTCTCCTCCTCCTCCTTTTCCTGCGCCTCTTGCGCAGAGCGGAAGCGTCGCGCGCGCTGCTGGTTCATCTTGGCGCGCGGTGCGACGCCGTCGATGGCCATGAAGAGCAGACGCCGCGGCCGCACCGCAGCGAAGACACGCTCAAGGTAGTCAAAGATGGCAAGGTACATATCGTCCTCTGTCTCCGGCGGCGGACCATCCTCCGGGTGCGATGCGGGGTGGATGATGCCGTTCATGTCCAGGTAGAGATTGTCGAATTCCATTCCATTCGGATTGGCACGGCTGGTGTCGACGGGCACGCGCACTCCATCATCTGTCCAAGTGGGCCGCTCCTCCATGACATCCACTATGACCTTTGGGTACTTGGCCGAGAGCCACTTGAAGAAGGCTGCGTGACGGCAGAAGCGGCAGTGCAGCGTGTGAGAGCGTGGGCGATGCAGAGCGCGTGGTTCGGCGACGTTTGCTGCGAGCGCACCCGGCACTCCCATTAGAAAGACGTCGCCAAGGCGTCGTGTCGGGCGCTCGAAAAGGTCTGCATAAGTTTATTTTCAATGCTCCGATCCGGCCCGTCTTGATGTGTCCACGGTCCCCTTCCGTCGCGCCCATCCAATGACCTGGGTGCACGCTCAAGTCAGTCCCTCGTACAGCCCCTGCCTATTGCAGTGGCCATAGGGTCTCGATAAACACCCTCGCAGGCCACATCACGGCTCTAGTGCCGGTCAGCTCATCAGCTCGGCCTTAAGCAGAGCAGAGAAGGGAGCGATGGCAGCGACGTTTCCGGCACCCTTGATGATCGCGGAGGCTTGGCCGGTCGAAGCGGCTACCTGCAGCTCGACGAGTAGAAGGCAGCTCGTGGTTGCCTCGACTGCGTAGAAGTAAAACTTCGTCACGTCGCCCTGCGCGCCAAACGCCATGCATTTGACGTGCTTCATGGCGAGGCGGTCCTTGAGCGTGTTGGCGGCGCCCGGGCGCCCCATGGCTGCCCACGTTTCCGAGGTGGGAAGCGCGCCCCATTGCTGCTGGAAGGTTGGCGCGTCGAGTGTTGCCATGGGAGACAAGGCAAGCGCCGGCATCGCAGACATGGTCGGCATCGCCGGCGCCATGGTCGGCAAATCGTCGAGCAGTCCGAGAAGGTCATCCATCGGTCCGCGCGGCTTGAGCGCCGGGGCAGGCGCCGGCGCAGGCGCCTCGTCGTCGTCGTCGTCGTCGTCGTCGTCGTCGTCGTCGTCTGCGGCCGCTGGTGCCGCGGCCGATGGTGCCGCCACGCCGATGACATCGGCTTCGATTTCAGCAGCTTTGGCGGCAGCAGCTTTGGCGGCCGCGGCGTTGACGGAGGAGAGCGCGCGCTCGTCGGTGACGAAGCGCTCGGCCGGCTCGCCATAGATGACTGCGAGCGTGTTGAACTGCTCAAAGATTTTGTCCGCAAGCTCCGACGGTGCCTCCTCCACATAGGGCCCATCCACGGTCCCTCCGCGCGAGAGGATGATGGCGGCCTTGTGCACGTCGTAGTGGAGTAGCCGGTAGTAGAGCATCGCGCGGTCGTGCACGTCGGTGAAGCTCGCGTCAGAGATGGCCTCGTCCAGCAGCGTACCGAGCATCGCCTGCATCTCGGCCGGCCGGCGAAAGAAGAGCTTGGTCGCTGTGGCGAGCAGCTCGAGGCGTACCGCCTGCGACGTCTCCTCGCTGAAGCCCTCGACGAGCGGCTCGAAGAGGTAGGGTGCCTCAGGGATGACGTGACCGTACTCGGCGAGCATCCACAGAAGCGCCTTCTTGGCCTCGGGCTCGTCGATGGTGCGCAGGAAGTCAGGCATTTTCGCGAGGATTTTGTCGGCGTGGACCGGGTACTTGCGCAGCAGCTTCTGCATGCAGATGACCGCCTCGGCCGACACGTCCGTGATGTCATACCCGACGAATTTCATCAGTGCGTCGATGACGATGCCGGCCATTTCGGGCACTTTGACGCCCATGCTACCTATCGCGCTCACTGAGCCGCGCGCGACGGAGTTATCCGTGTCGGTCACGTACTCGGAGAGCTCCTCGACAATCTCCTGCACGTTGCTCACCGACGCGATCGTCGTTAGGATCTCGAGCTTCAGCACCTTGACGCACACCGGGTCGTTGTATCGGCAGAAAAAGTGCTTGAAATCGCCAGCGAAGACAGCGGGCGAACGCGACGTGAGGAGCGCGATGTGCTTCAGGCAAACGAACCCCTGCTCGAAGACACCGCCTGTCATCAGCGTGAGCATGGGCGCCTTTAGGCGGGCATACACTTGGGCGTGCACAGCCTTCATGTCCTGCGTCAGGTTGAGGAACACCTTGGTCGCCGCAAGCACGACCGCCGAGTTGGAGTGCTTCAGGCGCTCCTCGAGCAGGTTCATGATGTCGAAGGTCTCCTGCTGCGTCTCGGGCTTGTAGCGCGCGACCATGTCGAGCACGACGCACTGCGACCACTCGTTGAACTCCTTGATGCGGTTGAGCAGGTGGTGGATGATCAATTTGTTGATCGCCATGCCGCCCTCGTGCTGCAGGATCTCATTGAGCGCGCTGATGCAGTTGGAGACGACGAGCGCGTCGCGATCGCGCAGCATGTTGTACAACGTGTTGACCGCGTCATTCTGCACGAGCGCTTCTGGCGCGAGCCGATGCAGCTTGATGCACGCAATGACGGCCGTCTTGCGCACGTACGGGCTCGAATCCTTGAGCCCGGCGGCCACGACCGAAGGAAGGTACTCCTTGGTGTTCTCGAGTCGCAGGGAAGTGAACGAGCGCAGCGCCAGGCCACGTGTCATTGGATCTTCATCGCGGCAGTCCTTTTGCAGCGTGTTGATGGCGAGGAGCGATAGCTCCGGGTTGGCTGTGGCATATGTCGTGATGTACAAATAGACCATCTTCTTCACGACGTGATCCTTGCTCGCTGAAGCCATGATCATCTCCGAAAAGAGCTTGGAGACGTCGATGCCCAGTGTCATGTATGCGATGACGCGCTTGATCACATCGCGCTTCTTTTCGGGGTCACGGTCCAAAGCAGGATTGCGCAGAGCCGCTTTCAGCTCGTTGACCTCGCCCTTCTTGTGCTCGATCACAACGCCGCCAGGCGGCGGCGGCTGCCCAGGCGCCGCTGTCGTCGCCATCGCAACCTCTACGGTGTCGCCGAATGTCGCTCTTCACAGCAACGGAAAAGAGGTCGACCCGAAGTTTACAGCCAGTACACTGCCAAGAGTAACGACACGCAATTCTGTGAAGGTCGAGCCTGAAACGCTGTGAAGCGCCTTTTGCATGCAGCCAAAACGAATTACTTTAGAGAACAGGACTTGACGACCTAGGAACCTGATGTGCAAGTTTGCGACGATGCGCCACAAGCTCGGCCTGAAGGCAATGCTCGTCGTTGCATGCATCCGACCCATCCGCTCCACGTCTTGCTCCAATATATTGAATGCTGACGCAAGCGTCCAGCGTCACGGCAATTGGGCTCACTCCTGGGGCTCAGACCCGGCGCTCGGCCCAGTGGTGCAGAATTTGGCATACGACTGGGCGGTTTCGGACTCGAGAACGAAGCCGATTATTCACCTCATTTTCCAGCATCCGATCATCATGACGGAGCTCATCGGCGCAACCGTGAAGATGCCCGATGGCATCGCCGCCCCTGAGGTGAGCCTCGAGAGCCCGATAAGCGTCGAGAGCATCATCTTCTTGGAGCTCAACCAGTTTGGCGATGTGAGGAACCTCGAGATACAAGCACTACGCACCGACCCGTTGCTCGCTGGGGTGTCGGCCAGCGACGTAGTCCCCGTCACTTGGGACTGCCTCACCCTCGGAGAATTCGAACGCTACATCCCAGCGCCGCCCTCCCGACCGCCACCCTCGCCCATTCCGTGTTCACCATCGCCATCGCCACCACCGCCCCCGCCCCCACCATCGCCATCGCCTCTACCTCCCCCTCCCCCCCCTCCTCAACCGCCGTTACCACCGCCGCCACCACTACCGCCACCGCCAAGTCCGTCAGCTCCGCCCCCGTCGGTCATTGGTCGACGACAGACAGTGCTGGCTGTGGCACTGGGAATGGGGCTCCTTGTTGCTACCGCGGCGCTGGTGGTGCTCCATCAGTGCCGCCAGACTAGTCGGGGTGATTTGGTCAGTGCTCTGGAGTCTGTGAGCAACAACAGCGACTCAGACAGCAACCATGACGGCGAGGAAGTTGATGATGCCGACGATGCCTGCGACGGCGAGCACGCCGATCAGCTCTACATGTACGCTGATGTTCAAGATCAAACAGTGCCCTTGACCGGTGGCGAGCATCCCCACAAGAATGAGAATCAAAAGGTGATCAAGTCGAAGGAGAAGATTGAAGGGATACGTCTTCACAAACTGTCTTCCATGGCGATCAACAAGATGAACATGGAGGATACTGATCAAGCGGCCGCCGAGGTTACCGCCGAGGAGGTGGACGAGAGTGGAATTCGTGGAACTGGATCAAGCCGCCCCTTCAAGAAAGGAAAGAGGAAGAAGTCCAAGGCGGAGAACAAGGGGTCGACGCCCCAGGAAGAGCGGGAGATTCTCATTTGAAGCATCTTGTTCGAGAAGCGGGGCACTCAATCCTTTGTGCCGCTTATTGATACATTTTTGTGTGAGGCAAAGAATGCGCGTGTCGTATTCGCGGCCTCTATGACGTCGCTTGTAATACGAATCCCGCACAAGACACCTTTCGGTGGGACCGTGCCGGAAGAATTTACTATCAATTGCATAATGATGGTGAAATTTGGGCACAACATTCCTTAGATTTTTATCAGGCGATTTCTAAAGACTCCATCTGTATTAGTGTATTGGTGAATTAGTCATCTTTCTCACCTGGCTGTTTTTTCTGCTGCTCGAAGAAGCGCTCGCGGGCCTCGCCTCGAACCCCACGTTCTTGGCCGGAGCCAAAGTCGAGCCAGCGCAAAACCCCCGAGAAGCCGCCCGTCGCCACGGCACCTTCGCCACGCCCAACTGCGTAGCCATACGCGTAACTCGCGACGAAGAAGGCGCAGTTGGCGGACCAGATGACGGACGGGTCCTTGATGACGAAGGGCACAGCGATCGTGATGAGCGGAGATCCCAGGAAGGCGATATCGAGGGCGAGCTTCTCCCAGCCTCTCGGCCGGCGGGCGCGCAGCGAAGGGATGATGAACAACCACCAGCTGCGGCACGGAGACGAGAGGTCGCGCGGGATAAGAGCGCAGTGAGCCGTGATTTCATCCAAGACGCAAGCAGTGGAGGAGCAGCAGAAGCAGCAGACACGCGCCCGTGCAACCACATGGCATCACTGCCACGGCCGCTGCAGTGGCGCCGGCGGTGGCACGCGCTAGCAGTGCTCCGCATCCATTCCCGTATTCCTAGAGCCGCACCTCCAGAAGCCGAGCGCTTGAAGCGAGATGTCGATGGTGACTGTCGGGAAGGCGTCGAACGCAGCGACGCCACTGACGCCGGCGGCGATGACTGCCTGGCCAATGAACACTGCCTTGAGCCAGGCGCTGAAGACTGTTCGCTTCTCCGAGTAGAGCTGCTTCTCGATCTTCGTAAGCCGCGCCTGGAGCTCCTCGCGCCCGGCGGCGTCGGTGGACGCCGCAATCTGGTTGGAGAGGATGATGCGCTCGCGTTCATAGTTGACGACCTTGGACGGATTGAGCAGGTCCTCGAGCCGTGAACCCGTCAGCTCGAATACCTCGCGCTCGATGCGTGCAACCAATTCCGGGTCCACATTTTCGTCCTTGGTCGCCAGCGGGAGGAGCTCCTTGAAGCCCTCCTCAAGTGGACCCTGCTGGGCATGAACGGCAGCGGCACGGCGGGACGACAAGGCGGCAGCGGCAGTGTCGTGCCGGCGCAGTGCAGCGCCGCCGCAGGGCGAGAACGCCTCGACTGTGGCAAGAAGGGCCAGCAGGGCAAGCACCACCATTGTGTTCTTCGCTAGGTCTCGCCCGTCACGAGCTGCTGCGCTGCTGTGAAACACACGACGCGCACACTCTCCGGACCCCTCGAGACGACCGGTGGCCGAGAAGGCGCGCCGAATGTTGGGGTGCCTGTTGTACATGTACTCTGCAAAAGTCCGCAAAACTGTCGATGGGCTCCAGTTTACGGACTTAGCGCATTAGCATGGCCGGGCAGCATCCTCCACTCAGCCTGCGCTGCAGCATTGCGTGCTCTAGCAGCAGGCGGCGCATGCCGCCGCTCTTTTGGCTGTTGTTCTACGCGTTGATAGCACCGGCTGGCAGCCAAATGCCTCCACCGCCCTCGCCGCCGCCCTCCCCACCTCCACCCTCACCGCCGCCGCCTTCGCCGCCACCCTCGCCACCGCCGCCCTCTCCGCCGCCCTCCCCACCTCCACCCTCGCCACCGCCCTCGCCCCCTCCGTTCCCTCCGGGACTTGCCCCTCGGCCGCCACCGCCCTCTCCGCCGCCCATGCCGCCACCCTCGCCACCGCCGCCCTCGCCGCCGCCTTCCCCTCCTCCGCCCTCGCCACCGCCCTCGCCACCTCCGTACCCTCCAGGAGTTGCCCCTCGACCGCCACCGCCCAGGCCACCGCCATCACCACCGCCGCCCTCGCCACCGCCCTCGCCGCCAGAGCCTTCCCCGCCTCCGCCGCCACTTCCAAGGCCGCCTCCACCAATTCCGCCGCCCAGCAGTCCGCCGCCTTCCGATCCGCCGCCACCGCCCAGCTCACCGCCTCCTCCACCGCCATCTCCCAAACCTCCAGAGCCATCGCCTCCGCCGGCGCCGCCGCCCTCGCCACCGCCACCATCGCCTCCGCCCTCGCCACCGCCTCCCTCGCCACCCCCGCCCTCACCGCCGCCACCTTCGCCGCCGCCCTCGCCACCACCGCCCTCCCCCCCTCCCACGCCGCCGCCCTCTCCGCCACCACCCTCGCCCCCGCCACCCTTGCCGCCTCCATCGCCCCCGAGCCCACCGCCACCACCGTCTCCGTCACCACCGCCTCCACCCAAGACCCCGCCACCTTCTCCTTTGCCACCCGAGCCCTCTCCGCCACCGCCCTCGCCGCCGCCGCCGCGGCCGCCACCGCCGTCACCACCACCCTCACCTTCACCCATGCCTCCACCGTTTCCGCCGCCCTCGCCGCCGCCCTCGCCACCGCCCTCACCGCCACCGCCCTCACCGCCACCACCCTCGCCACCGCCGCCCTCGCCGCCACCTCCCTCACCACCTCCGAGACCACCTCCGCCGTCAACGCCACCGCCCTCGCCACCATTGCTGCCCGATCCATCGCCCCCGCCTCCTCCATCCCCGAGGCCTCCTCCTCCGTCCCCGCCGCCACCCTCACCGCCGCCACCCTCACCTCCGCCGCCCTCGCCGCCGCCGCCTTCGCCACCACCACCCTCCCCACCGCCTTCGCCGCCGCCCTCACCGCCCCCGCCTTCGCCGCCACCGTCGCCACCTCCGCCTTCGCCTCCCCCGTCGCCGCCGCCTCCCTCGCCACCACCGTCGCCGCCGCCACCCTCTCCGCCGCCCTCACCCCCTCCCCCAAGCCCACCGCCCTTGCCACCCCCACCGTCACCGCCACCGCGGCCTCCACCGCCATCGCCACCGCCTTCACCGCCGCCGCCGTCGCCGCCGCCGTCGCCGCCACCGTCACCACCGCCGCCCTCCCCGCCACCAGCGCCGCCACCCTCGCCGCCGCCCTCACCACCACCGCCCTCACCACCACCGTCGCCACCACCGCCATCACCACCTCCACCGTCGCCACCGCCATCGCCACCACCATCACCGCCGCCCTCGCCTCCGCCACCATCACCTCCGCCCTCGCCTCCGCCACCGTCGCCGCCGCCGTCGCCACCGCCACCCTCTCCGCCGCCCTCGCCACCTCCACCCTCCCCGCCTCCCTCACCTCCGCCGCCCTCCCCGCCACCCTCACCTCCGCCGCCCTCACCGCCGCCACCGTCACCACCGCCGCCCTCCCCGCCACCAGCGCCGCCACCCTCGCCGCCGCCCTCGCCACCGCCGCCCTCGCCACCACCGTCGCCGCCGCCGCCCTCGCCACCACCTGCGCCGCCACCACGCCCGCCGCCCGTTTCGCCGGAGCCTTCGCCACCGCCACCACCGTCGCCGTGTCCGCCACCGCCTAGGCCGCCGCCCAGGCCTCCGCCACCCTCACCACCACCGTCGCCACCGCCGCCGTCGCCACCTCCTTCTCCTCCGCCCACTCCTCCGCCACCAGTGATCCCACCCCCACCGTCCCCCTTTCCGCCGGAGCCCTCGCCGCCACCGCCTCCTTCGCCGCCGCCCTCGCCCCCGCCCTCGCCACCGCCTCCTTCGCCCCCGCCCTCACCACCGCCCTCGCCACCGCCGCCTTCGCCCCCTCCCTCCCCACCTCCCAGGCCGCCGCCCTCACCACCGCCGCCCTCTCCGCCACCCTCTCCGCCGCCGTCGCCACCACCCTCGCCTCCGCCTCCGTCACCCCCACCGTCACCGCCGCCACCCTCGCCGCCACCCTCGCCGCCCCCCCCACCCCCACCGCCCCCACCGCCGCCACCCTCACCACCGCCGTCGCCACCGCCAAGCCCGCCACCCTCGCCACCACCGCCGAGCCCGCCGCCGTCGCCACCACCGCCTTCACCGCCACCGTCACCGCCGCCGCCTTCACCACCCCCTTCGCCGCCCCCACCTTCCCCGCCGCCGTCGCCACCACCTCCCAGTCCCCCGCCGTCGCCGCCTCCGCCCAGTCCACCACCGTCACCGCCGCCCCCGTCCCCACCCCCTTCGCCCCCACCGCCAAGCCCGCCACCCTCTCCACCGCCTCCATCGCCACCACCTTCGCCGCCACCTCCTAGCCCGCCTCCTTCCCCACCGCCACCCTCGCCACCACCCTCTCCGCCACCACCATCGCCACCACCCTCTCCGCCGCCACCGTCACCACCGCCGCCCTCCCCGCCACCAGCGCCGCCACCCTCGCCGCCGCCCTCGCCACCGCCGCCCTCGCCTCCGCCTCCGTCACCCCCACCGTCACCGCCGCCACCCTCGCCGCCAC
>ERZ761574.393-NODE-393-length-30244-cov-67.364868_pt1 | contig 30244 bp, 24 predicted proteins | sample MGYA00374950_ERZ761574 | MGnify/ENA primary metagenome ERZ761574 (study PRJEB28895, sample SAMN07631631) | mixed culture metagenome | isolation source: Freshwater growth medium | place: USA: Seattle, Washington | collected 2016-10-03 ... | reverse complement strand
GAAGCGGTCGCAATGGTGGTGGTGGTGAGGGCGATGGCGGTGATGGTGAGGGCGACGGGGACGGGGGCGGCGGCGAGGGTGATGGAGGCGGGGGAGAGGGTGATGGAGGCGGGGGGGAGGGCGGCGGTGGCGGCGGCGGCGGGGTGCACGGTAGATAAGCTAAACCGGCAGTTATCGAAGGGGCGGCCGATGGGCAACCAACGCGGCCTCCATACACGTAGCAGATCCATCCATACACGCCGCTATTGAAGCAGCCACAACGCGAATTGATCACATCGATTCCGCTGTCTGAGGCGCATCCCATTAAGCTGGTTATACAATCACAGCCATTTATCAAGGGTGGCGGCGGCGACGGTGAGGGCGGCGGCGGCGACGGTGAGGGCGATTCCGAGGTTGTAACAGGCATGATCGATAGGATCAGCAGCGCGAGTGGGCCGAGCCACTGGAACGTCATTTTGTGTGGGTTTTTTTGCGACTCCGTGATTGAAAGCCGTGTGAGCTCAACTAAATCCTTGGGCCCCGAAGTTTGCGTTTCGTCGATGGAATGCAATCGGTGACCAAAAGACGCTGAGAGTCGTCAAAGGTTCGGTACCGACATAAAATGCATGCAACGAATTAACGTAGTTTTTCGAGTTCAATGTATCGCGTCCGGAGAGACCAAGTCGCCGAAATGATCAGCCAAATGTGAAATGAGAAATCAGAAAACAGAAATGTGAGCCGACACTTCACTCTTCAGTATCTCCTTTCGTTTCCGGAGACCGGACACCAACTGACTCAACTCTCTCTAGAAGCGGCGCCAATTGAGCGGCGCGCGACCGCACAACCTTCCCTCCGCCGGACAGGGATACCGTGTGGTCGGGTACATTGTACACAGGTTGTTCAGTTGGTTGTTCTCACCTCACGACCACCCACCGCGGTACGGTCCACGGGCGGGTTTGGAAGCCCTCTCAGCAGCACCGCTCGGCCCACTCATGGGCCCACTCGGCTGCTGGGCAAGCGGCGCACCCCCCATCCACCACGCCTCAAGCTCGTCCCTCTCGAGGCTCGAGACGTGCGCCTCGCTCGGCAGCGCTGCGGCCAACTCGGCGCGCCAGCCGCCGGCATTGGCTTGCTGAGCGGCACGCATGTACGTATCGAACCAGGGCGGAGGCGCGACCCTCGTTCGCGCCCTCGCGATGGCCGCCTCGCTCGCCGCCGCCGCCTCGCTCGCGCTCGTGTGGCTCAGCATCCGGCGCAGGGAGGCCTCCGAGAGCGCCGAGAGCAGCAGACGCTCCGCCTCGAGGTACGGAACCGGCTGCTTAGGATTGCGAACGAGAGCGGGCACGTCGGGGTACGGGCTGCCGATGATTGCAACGAGCCGCGTGAGCGTCTTCGGGTCGACCGCCAGTCCCGCGTCCGCGAAGAGCGACTGCACGTCCTGCGAGCGCAGACGCGCACGCGAGGCCGTTGCGTTTTTGGGAAGCCCCAAATGCTGGCGCAGTGCGCGCTGCTCCTCGAGTTTGGGCTTGCCCTTGCCGAGGGCCGAGCCCGCGGCGTCGAGGGCGAGCGTCGCCTCCGTGGTCAGCACGAGCGTATCAACAAAGTCGCGCATCCGCAAAAGCGCCGGGTTCTTGCCAGTGCCGCGCACAAAGGTTGGGTGTGCCTCATCGCTCGAGGTGGGCAGCCGCACCTTGAAGCCGGGCACCAGGCGCAGGCCGCGCAGCGCCGTTAGTGCTTCAGCCACAACGTGCCCAGGCACCTCGAAGCCACCTTCGGCGATCACCGTCCACGCATCCTTGATGTCCTCGTGCACGTGAGCCGGCCACTGCGAGGGCGATCGCAGTATGGCGTACAGGTCGCCTGATTGCTTGGCCTCACCTTGGCCAAGCGAGGCCAGCGAGCGAAGTGCGTGGAGGGCTGCCTTCGGGCCCGGGGCCAGAATTTTGGGGCCGCGCTTCGCTTTCACCGTCATCCGTCGCGGAGGCTCTCCCTTCGTCGCTGTTGACTCTCCCTTATGCGACTCAACCTCGCAGAACAAGCGGCCGGCCGAGACTTTCCCCACAAGCAAGCTTCCCCACAACCCCTGTCCCGGTTTTACGCGATCCCGTTGGACGTCTATTGGACGTCCATTCTGCTCGGTGCTGAGAGTGTCGTCTGGTATCAGATAGCCGTGGCCTCGCATGATCTGAAACGTGCCCCAAAAAATTCACACATAATCGAAACCGCCACCCCCGCAAATTCCAAATACAGATAACTTGGGTACTCGAAAAGTCTCGATAAACGTCGATAATTCCTGATTTTTCCCATTCGCCGAACGCTGTGATATCTATGTTTTATAGCAATCGACGGATCCGGACCACAAACCTTGCAAAAACCTTGCCACAAACACAAACGTTCCCGCACGAATTCCCCCGACATTGGACATACTGATTAGGTACGTCAGCGAGAAACCAGCGAGAAACCAGCGAGTCTCCACGGAATCACTCCGCTTTCCTCGTCTACGTTCGTAACAAGCCTCGGTCCGAGCTCTGCCGAGGCCCACAGAGATCTGCACGCCTCGCCGCCCGCGTGCGGCGTCAGAAAGCCGCCTGGTGTAGCCTGGGATCGCGCGCCACACGCTTGAGGTTGTCGAGCGACACGCCGTACTTCTTTTCGTATTTGAATGCCGCGGTGGATTGCCTCGCCTCTGTCGCGCGTTTCGCCTCTGCCTCCCGGACTGCCTGCGCTTCGACCTCACGAGCGATGGCCCTCCATGCCTCGGCGCGCTTTGCTGCCTCTCTGCTCTTTGCTTCGAGCTCTGCGGCCTTCGCCTCCATCTCCCTAGTCTGCTGCTGCTGCTGCCTTCTCACTTCCCTGGTGCGCGCGGCCGCGTCCTCTTGCGTGCTCAGAGGCAAGGGAGAGAGCGTCGGTGCAGCGGTTGAACGCGGCCCAAGTCGAGGATAACATGGCGTGTCGGGGCCCGCATGCTTATCTTCCCAGCGCGTGCGGTCATTCTCCACTTTGTTGTTCCAGCTCACGGGGCCGGTTGCGTCTGGCTTATTGAAGAAGAACGCGCCTGAAGCATGCGGGTGCTGGCCGCGGAACGTGGCTGATGATCGGTTGACACCTACATTTTCGTTGCCGAAGAACTCCATCGTTCGCGTGGAGTTCTGCAGCCGCACGTAGGTCACGGGCGAAGAACCAGGGCAAAGATCACAGCGCGCCTCTGGACAAGAAAGGTACCGTCACCACACCGATCGAGCGACGGGAGAGGGGCGAGACTCACCGCCGAAGTCCAAGTTTCGTTTACCCGTACAGTATAGCTTGAAGCTTCGAACGAAATGGAAATCGAAACAAGCCGAGGAAATCTCGATTCCGGTTCCGCCGTTCCTCGGCGGACTCTACGACAAACAGTACTTCTCTCGTTACTCTCGCTCGGCCGACGTTAAACGACATGTATGTGAACACGAGTACGCTGGCGCGCGATGACGTCAAATAAACTCAACCCTTCTCACGTTCACCAGCCGGGCCTCAGCCGCGTCAATGACCGCAAACCCCTCGGCGATGCTCCTGAGCTCATTGAGCCCGGCGGCCGTCTGGTACGAGGGCGTCGAGTAGGGGCTCGCGAGGTTACGTACGTTCCACGCGACGACGACGCCACGCTCATCGAGCACGGGGCCGCCCGAGTGCCCCGGCATCACGAGCCCCTGGAACTTGAGCCAGTTGCCATGCTCATCATGGTGCGGCCCAACGTACTCGCCAAAGGTGGGCGTGGGCGTGTCGCCGCCGCCGAGCGGGTATCCGAGGGAGAAGAGCCTCTGGCCAAGTACAAGCGGCTCGGGCGGCGGCGTGCGCGCGAGCGTGAAGCATCGCGTCGAGATGAGCGGAGTCTCAGCGGGCGATGGGCCGCGCCCTCCGAGCTTGCGCACCGCCCGCAGCACGGCCGCATCGGCCACGTCCGCTTCGAGTAGCAGCGCGCCTGTGCTCGGTCGTGGTCTCTTGGTGGAGGGATCGAGATTGGCCGTGTTCCAGTCGTTGGTGTGCGCGAGCGCCTCGACGACCCATGAGGTATGCCAATCCGTCTCACCGCCTACGTACAAGCTCGCCACCAAGCACGCGCGCGACGACACATCGTGCTTGCCTGCGCCGCTGCCGGCGCCGTGTGGGTGGGCTCTGTCGGCTGCGGCTTCGTCGCCGAGGATGTCGACTATCCGCTGCGCGGCGCTGCGCACGTGGTCGCAGGTGAAGACGAGAGAGTGCGCGGCATTGACGAGGAATCCACTGCCCAGCGGACGCACGTCCCAGGTGCTCCCCCCCTCAAAGGTGACACGTTTCCAATGGGGGCCGCGCGAGGGACGCGCCGTACTGGCGGACAGTGCGGCACCAATCTGCATGAGCCCACGGCGCATCCACTCCTCTATTGGCGGGCGCAGCGTTGGCGCCGCATAGAAGGTCGTCGGCGGCTCAGGCGCGTCACCGAGGCCCCTGACCACGAACACCACGTCCTTCTCGGCATGGTTGTCGTCGTACAGGTACGCGAAGCCGCCGTGGGGCCAGCGCCGCCCGTCGTCCAGCCCCGTGCCGAGTGGCTCGTACGGTTTCACCCAAAAGAAGCAGCGCACCCCCTTCGCCTTGAGAAGGTCGAGCGTCACCTTATGATGCACCGAAACACCCGCGAGTCCATGCGGTGCGAGCCAATTGGTGCGTGCCTGCAGTGGCTCGTCCAAAGAAAGCTTACGGAAGCACAGGCCACGCTGCTCACGCGATGGCCACAGGCACTTGACGGCGCAGATCGGCTCGATCGGGCGCACCTCGCGACGGATCTCCCGAATCTCCGACGAGCCGATCGACGCCCCTGCTGGCACCGCCTCATCGCCCGCGCCGCCACCCATGCCGCCGCCGCCGCCGCCGCCGCCGCCGCCGCCGCCTGCGCTCGTTCGCGTGCCCAGCGGTGCGGGCAATTCGACCTCAACGATGGCGAGCGAGTCGGGGAGCCTCTCGGCGCGAAAGAGGCGCTGTTCGCTCACGTACAGGTGATGAGTGCGCTGCTCGTCGCCGAGCTCGCACAGCTTGGCGATCTCGGCGTTGCGGTGCGGGTCGCTGATGGGCTCCCAGGTGCCCGGGGCGACCTCGGCCTCGTACTGCGGCTTGGCCTCAAAATAGACGAACCCACCCGCGCTCAGAAGCGACTCGGCAAAGAAGCAGTCCATACGTGCGAGGGAGAAGCAGTCCAAGTCCCTGGGGCGTCCAGCTTGGCGCTGTAGCGCCGAGACGACTACGTCACGTGCCTCCGCGGGCAAAGGGTAGACGAAGGCATACTCCGAGGCGCGGTCGGGGATGCCAAGCTGCCGCTTGAGCTCCTGCGGGAGAGTCATGAAGTGCTTGCCCGACACCGCGCCCGTCGCGACGTGTGTGGGCACGCCGGGGATGTCGAGCATGTAAGCCCCTCCCAGCATCGGCGCGTCCTCGACGAAACTCCGAGCGATCACCTGTGGGGAAGTAGGGGCGCCGAGGTGAGCGTTTGCATGCAAGCCGACGAAGCTCCGAGCGATCACCTGGTCAAAGCTCACGCGCAGCCCGAGGCTTGAGAAGTTGACGGGACCGAATTCAAATGGGCCAAGCTCCTCGAGCGCTGTGGGGTTTAGGTCGAGGGCCGTGGCGGAGCCGAGCGCCGTGGTGGGCACACCGAGTGCGCGCTGTCGTGGCGACGCGGATTGCAGGGCGCCGCACGTCGGGCAGGCGAGGCACGTGGGCGGGTGCAGATGCGGGATGCTGTCGCTGCTGCTGCTGCTGCCGCCGCCGCCGCCCATCTCAGCGCCTGCATCCAGGCCGTGCATCACGCGTGACACGTGAGCGGTGGGTGCAGACACGGCACGGCGCAGCTGCGGCATCGGTTCACGCGCCGTGTCAGGCATCGGGTGGCGCGACGCTGCCCCGGTGGAGGCGAACGGCCGCAGCCCGGGCGGCACCATGCCATTGGCGCTGAAGGCATCAAGAGCCGCAGAGGGGACGGCGATGGTGGAGGTGGATGCGCTCGGGATGGCGCTTGGGATCACTTGGGTTGCGGCAGCGGTACCGGTAGGCTCTTCCTCAACCTCACCTCCATGCCGACGCCGCTTCGCCAGCGGCACGTCCGAGTCCGCCTCCATGCCCGCCTCGGGTGAACCGGCGGCGGGCAGGCGCGCCGCCTCGGCCGCCGGTTGCAACTCTCGAGCTATAGTCAGCAGGTGGGCGGCCAGCGCGCGCTGGAGCACCAGGCCCCCTGGCAGTGCAGGCCGCACCACCTGCCGTGCAATCGCGCGATCGCGCCGCCGCCCGTGCGTGTCGAGCATCGGCCGTCCGTCGGGATGGATGGCCGTCTGCTTGTAGTTGACCAGGTCGATCTCACGATCGCCGTGCATGCGCAAGCGCACCTTGGGCGCACCGCTCGCCAGGCTCCTTTCTAAGAGCTTGCACAGGTCCTCGCCGCTCTCGTCGTCAGCACGCTGCATGGGACGCCAACCGATGGGCGGCGATTCGTGTTCGTCATTCCACCACACCCAGCGGAGAAGCTTGCTGGTGTTATCCGACTGGCGGCGGATTGGAACGATCTCGCTCGCTCTCTGCTGCGACATTGTGCCCAGGTCTACAGCGCGCTGATCTGAGCCCACGCGCACCGAACTGTGCCCGCTGCGCCACGATGCCTCAAGTACCTTGCACTGCGCCGGCGGGAAGTGTTGCCAACCCCATGTCTGCACGCACCCCCACCAGTACCATTGGGGGTCGAGCTGCGCCGGCGGCGGCGCCGAAGGCAACTCGGATATAGACAACATAGGGCGAGCCGATGCGGACCGACACCACGCCCGCCGCGACGGCCGCGTCGACGTAAAGCAGCAGTCTCGCCTGAACAGCCGAGAGGAGAGAGGGGGGAGTGTGAATAGCTCGTTTTACTATTGTAACACTCGGAAGCCAACGGCCTTATCGGAACAGGACTGGGTCCCGAGGGTGTGAACCGTCAGGGTAGCTATGTCCGGGTCCCCCAAAAGTATACCGGGGTCTTCCCGGCCCGCCCGCTTCGCGCTTCAATAAACGGCGCCGCACTGCGGGTGCGGCTGTGAGTGAAAGTTGATCGTATTAGTGATGGTTTTTGGATCAGTTTTCGCCGCACCGCACAATCGAGCGCCCCCCCCCCGCCGCCGCGCGCACGGTACGTTAGGGTTAGCTCGCCCCACCATTTACGGCGCGCACGCTTCTCTGGCCGCCCCCATCCGTGCCAGCGGCACCTCCCCCCCGGCCAGCCCCGCCGCTACCTGTTATACTGTGCTGATCCCTTTCGCGCACACTTGTCGGTGTGACATGTTCTGATCTCAGGCCGAGTCCGCATCCACGACCACATGCACATGGACAAATGCTACCGCTTCGCCTTCCCCACTCCCGGGCATGCCTCACAATCCAAAGCGCCGTCTCGGGCACGCATCACAATCCGAAGCGCCGTCTCGGGCATGCCTCACAATCCGAAGCGCCGTCCCGGGCACGCATCACAATCCGAAGCGCCGTCTCGGGCATGCATCACGATCAGAGCGGGCTCTCATGCGACACGGCGGCCATCCGCGACGCCATGGGCGAGGCGGACGAGAGCGCGCACGTGGGCGGGGGCGAGCTCGGCGGCGATCTCATCGTCTCCAGATGTGATCTCGACGGCGATCTCATCGTCTCCAGATGAGATTTGAGCGAGGCGAGGGAAGTGCTCAGCGCAGCGCTACTCGGGTCGATCGAGCCGCTCGACCCGAGCGTCGCTAGGTGGCGAGCGGCAAAGGCGGCAGCGCCCCGCGACGGCGGGTGCATCGGGATAGCCGCCACGCTGCGAGGAGCGAGCATACTCTGATCGGAGAGGGCTGCCCTTGGCGATGCCGCGTACGTGTCGGAGAGGTCGCACCTGTGCAGCGGCGTGGGCGGGGCTGAGGGCAGAGCCGATGCCGCCACCGACGCCGCCGCCGCCGCCGCCGCTGCATCTGCCACCGCCGCAGCACTGCCCGTGCCCGCGCCGAATGCGCCTCTCGCACGCTCATAGAGCTGCTGGGCGCTCTCGTACCGTCCCAGCTCCGAGCTCGCAATCTTGACGCGCTCCCGGTCTGCGCCAACGAAATTGGCCGCGCTGTGAATCAGCGCGCGCTCGGCGTTACCAACCTGCCAGCGGAGGTCATCAGAGGTCATCAGAGGTCATCAGAGGCCATCAGAGGTCATCGGAGGTCACCAGAGGCCATCAGAGGCCATCAGAGGCCATCAGAGGCCACCAGAGGCCATCTGAGGTCGTCAGAGGCCATCAGAGGTCATCAGAGGCCATCAGAGGTCATCAGAGGCCATCAGGGGTCATCAGAATCTGCCAGCGGAGATCTGCCAACCTGCCAGCGAAGGGTCTCCTCACGGCTCACGCTGGTCGAGCTCCTCAGCCGCTCCTCGTGCAGCCGCAGGTCCAGTTGGCGGCGCTCGTTGAGCGCCAGCGCCAGTGCCTCCGAAGCTTGAGCACGCTCTTGCTCAAGCATGATTCGATTCTTAGCAAGGTCGTCGGCGCGCTGCGCCACCTGAGCGCAGCGCTGCTCGGCCGCCTCGCGACGGGTCTGCTCGTCAGCCGCCAGGGTGGTCTGGTGCGCCAGGCGCTCGGTGAGGAAGCGATTCTCGCTGATCGCGATTGCCAGCGCGTCCTCCGCACGCCATGCCCGGCCGAGCGCCTCGTCGCGCTGAGCCTCGAGCAGCTGCCGCATGCTGGTCGCCTCCGCGTTCGCCTGGCGGAAAAAGTCCTCAACCTTTCGCCGCTCGGCCACCGCGGCGCTCAGGTCGTTGAAGAGGCGCAGCCGCTCCTGCTCGCTTTGTGCGGCCGCGCGCGACCATTGTGCCTGGTCCGAGGACTCTTTGATCAGATGATCGTGCTCCTCCTGCGAGAGCCGCGCTTGCCACGCACCCGCTGCAGCGAGAAGCTGCGAGGACGTCGCCTTGGATTCGGCCAGCTCCTCCTCGGCGCGCCTCCTACGCTCGTCACTTTCGTCGGCGCGCGCCTCCGCCTGCTGCTGCTTCTCGGCTGCGACCTGCAGCGCCTTCTTGAGCTCCACGATCTCGTACTTTTGATTGTCGAGCTTCTCGATCAGGCTGACTCGTTCCTCGCGCAGCTGGGTCACCTGTGTGTGCAGCGGACGGTGCCGGTCCGGCGTGAGGGGGATGGTGGTGCACGCCATTGAAGCTTCAGAACTTTGTCGAACTTGCATGTAACAGACGCCGCTCTTAATTAACTATCCTCGCCTTTTGCCGCCGTCTCCTCGCCCGCCTCCTCGCCCGCCCCCCGGAAGGCGTTCGATGCGCATTCATCGCCCAGCAAGAGCAGCTCGCGCACGAATTTCGAGGGCTGGTGCATTCTGCGGGCCACGTCGATGGGGCGCCGCCCGTCGTAGTCAGCAAGCCACAAGTCGGGAGGGTTCGCGTGTCGGAGCAGCCGCAGGCCCTCGACGTCGTCGTGCGCGGCCGCAAGGTGACCGGGCGTCGCGCCACGCGCATCGGCTGCCGCGGTGGACGCGCGAGCGCCGAGCAGGGTGCGTACGCACTCGAGGCGCCTCTCGTGCAGCTTGACGCACCGTGAGCATCGGCAGCCGTTGGTGCCCTCTCCCAGTCGATGGGCCGCCAGGTGCAGAGGCGTCCAACCGACCGCGTCCGCCTGCGACGGCTTCGACTGCGAACCACCCAGGCTAAGCAGCGCAGCGAGTGCCGCCGGGTGAGAGTGGTTCGCGGCCACGTGGAGAGGCGTCCATCCAAAATGCGTGGGGCGCACCATGTCGACCCCGGCCTCGCGCAGTGCGCGCAGGCACGCCACCGAGCCCGAGCGCGCCGCGTAGTGCGCCGCGCTCCTGCCGGCATCGTCCACCACGTCAATCGCTGCGCCCGCCTGCACCAGGAACTGGAGGGTCTTCAGTTGCGCACCCACTGCTGAGGCGTGCAAGGCCGTCGCGCCAAAAGCATCCGGTGCGTCGATCAGCGCACCAGCGGCGAGCAACGTCGCGGTCGCCTCGCGCGCGCCGGCATGAGCGGCGAGGATGATAGGTGGACATCCGCCACGCCTCTCAAGCGGGGCAGCCCCCGCGCCCTCGGTGGGCCGACGAGGCGCGTAACCACCGTTGGCATCTGCGCCCCTGCTTAGCAGCAATCGAAGTGGCGCGACGCGGTTGTGCTCGGCAGCAACGTCGAGCGCGCTCCAGCCGCCGGCATCGCGCGCGTCGACCTCGACGCCATGGTCGAGCAGCAGCTGCAGCGCACGCACGCGCCGGCATGCCGGATCGGCACACCGGCAGCACGTCGTCGCATAGTGCAACGCGCGACGGCCACGCGCGTCCGGACGCTCCACGTTGGCACCACCGCCAAGCAGCACCTCAAGGGCCTCAGGCGCGTCGGCAGCGGCGGCGGCGTGGCATGCGGTGCGCTTCTTCTTGTCGATGCCCTCGACGCTTGCCCCATGCCGCAGCAGCACCTCCGCCGCCTCCGCCGCGTTCGACCACGCTGCGAGATGCAAAGGCCTCACGCCTTTGCGGCCGCGCCTCTCAGGTTTGGCACCGGCCTCGAGCAGCAGCGTGCACACGTGCGGCAGGTTGAGTGTGCTCGCCGCGTGCAGTGCCGTCGTGCCCTTGGCGTCCGCCTTGTCGACCGAGGCACCCTCGCGCAGCAGTCGCTCGAGGCATGCAGTGCGCTGGTCACCTGCAAGGACGGAGAGGTGCAGAGGTATCACGTTGAGCTCTCCTGCAGGCCGCTCGTAGTCCGCGCCCGCACGCAACAGGGCGTCGAGCCGGTCAATGTCTTGCTCGATCACGCTGCGGTGCACGCGCGTGAGCCCCAGCTCGTCCGCCTGGTTGAGCTCCTGGCGTAGCGTGTGCCCGAGCTGCTCCAGTTGCGACTTGAGCTCGGGCGGCATCGGAAGCTCACGATCAGCCACATTCTCGAGCAGCGCGGAGAGCGAGCGGAGGCGATTCACAACAGGCGCGGCGTGGAGAACTGGGACCAGGACGAGCGGGAACAGGAGGAGCTGCAGCAACGCGCCTCGCATTGAAAAAAGAGATTTCACTTGTAGCAACGCGCCTCGCATTGAAAAAAGAGATTTCACTGTGAACGTAAACACGGCAGGACGCGACAAGAGTTAGCCGTTGCGTAACCCGTTGGCTGTGAAGATGCAATGCGAAATTCCAAAGCTGCAATGGTGTGTGTTTGTCAATAACGTTTGATCTCGCGACATCGTCGCTTGCATCGCCACACGCTCAAAGCACGACAAGTACCCCATCAATCCCTCCCATTCGCAGGCAAAGGCACGACCGCTGACTCTGCAGCAACGCTGCCTCCAACGACGGCGCCGCAACTACCCTCCGCGTTGCTCGTCTCCACCACTCTGCAGCTCGCGGCAGCACCGCCGCCACTTGTGCCAGCGGAGCCGCAACCTCCAGCGCCGCCGCGTACCTCGCCGCTGCCGACACACGCCCCTCCACCAGCAGCACCGCTAGCCGCCGACGCCTCAACCTTGCCCGCCGCCGCCGCCCTGGCGGCCGCTGCGTTGCGTGCGCGTATCGGAACAAACGGCTCCGTGAATACATCGAGGAGGCGGCGCACTTTGCGATCGCCCAGGCCTGGGCATGCAGTGAGCTCCTCCTCGGTGGCGCTCAGGATGCTCGCAAGCGATCCGAAGCGCGTGTGCAGAGTGGCCACGTCATTCTTATTGAGCGAGCGTACGGGGTGGAGCGCGTCGGCGAGCTGCGCAAGTAGCGAGCCGTCGTGACGCTCCTTGATGAGATCGGCCGGCTTCTTGGCGAAGGCTCGGAAGGTCTCGAGGTAGCGCGCGGCTTCGACCACGCTGAAGGCAAGCACCGTCGTCGCGTCCTGCCGCAGCGCCTTTTGAGTGATCGCGAGGACCGGCTCGTCCGGGTCGTCGCAGTCAACGAGCACCAGCACGATCCGCAGCGTGTAGCCGAGCGTGAGCTCGAGTAGCCGGCGCGTAACATAGTTGGGGTGCAGCAGGTGGTAGCGTATTGAGAGGAAGAGCGCGCACGTTGTCTCTGAGAGCACGTAGTCTGCAGTTGTCTCGCCGTACTGCCATGGCACGTTGCGGATGGCGCGTAGCACCGGATTGCCCTGCTGTCGGCGGGAGACGAGGATCGCGGTTGGGTTGAACGGCGCGGGCGCCGCAGCAGCGGAAGAGCCTGCGGCGCGAGCTGCCGAGGAGATTGTGGACGAAGAGGTTGCTGTGCTGGGTCCTGTGGGCAACACCGATTGTGGCGGTGCTGCCGAGGGTAGCGGTGGCATGATGCCGCCTACGGCGACGGCGGGAGCTGGCGCTGGTGCAGTGAGTTGCGACGACGAAGGAACAAATAAGCTCGTGGCCGCGTTCTTCTTGCGCTCGCGAGCGGCCGCTACCTCCAAGGCAGTCGGCAGACGCGACATAGGTTTCCTACCGGTATGAATTATCGCGTTGTGTGGGGCGCGAATAACAAACATTGGCTGTGAATAGAAAGATAAGATTCCTCTCCCACAAAGGTGTTTCTCAAAACGGTGCCTCTCCCTAGGCGCGCCGGACTCGTTTTGTAAAAGTGACAGCTTTCTCATGTTGTGTGTCCCTTCAGACCTTGGTCGCTATCGTGAATTATGAGCCGTGTGGCTGATGTAGGTGCTCCAGCCAAATGTGAGAAGCACCGTGGTCGTTGGCCGTATGTGTGCTGGTATGAGCGAAAACGCAAACAGGTTGTACGGCAGCCACACGCGCATCTCGTTCACGAGCACGCCTGGCATGGCTGCGCAAACATCAGTAGAGGAGGTGCCACGCAGTCCCATCGAGGCTGCGTTGCCAAATGTACCCAACAGGGCTATATCAGCCAGCGATTTGAAGACGACGGCGCGGCCGCTGGTCCCTGGCCACGTGCCGTCAAGCAGGCGATACACCGCTGGCACGAGTACGGCTGACCAAAAGCCGCCAATCGCTGCCGCTCGTACGGCGCGAGATGTGCTCATCGACGGCGACTCCTCAATGGCTTGAGCAAGGACGTCGCCGGCCGCGCCGAGAGTAGCGCCTTGCAAACCATTCGTCGTGATAGGACGGTGCACCAGTGCGGACGTATAGGCCGCGGAGATCCGCTGCCACATTTTGCTCGAAGAAGAGTTTTCCTGTGAACAGCCAAAGAATTCAAGTTACCCTCGACACCGGACCTCAGTGATACCGAGGCGTCTTTTCGCGATCCCTAGGATTCCGTCTTCAGTTTACGGGTTTGCTGAAACCCCCTCCACCTAAAAATAAAGTACAAGCGCGCGGCGAATCAAATGAGGTCTGTGAGCCCTAGGGAATGAGAGTGTGACCCTGCAACGTCTGCGAAGAAGGTTCCGAGTTCTCATTGCGGCAGCGCCTCTGGCGCCCCAGTACCACCCAAGCTAAGTGCGCTAAGGGTGGCCTGGATAACGTCGCACGTCGGCGGTGCCGTACCCGGCGAGGGCGAGGGCGCGTCGGCCGCGACGGAGACCCTGAGCTCGGCCGTCTGAAACGCGCCGTGGTGAGCGGCGACGGCGTCTGGCACGTGGACGTCCGCGGCGGCAGCTGCGCCCGCGAGCGTCGTCGTCGTCGGCGGCAGCGGCGGTGGCATCGGTACGGCCCGCCCAAGGTCGCTGAACACGCCGAGGATTCGTTCCACGGCGCGGCCACGGAGCAAGAGGTCAAAGCGCGTCTTAGCATTCCGGTATCTCAGCACGTCGTCCACGGCGCGCTCGGGGATGCTCAGCACGGCGTTCGTTGGCCGGAGCGTCGTCGGGTGCACAGGCACGAAGCGCACTTGCACGGGGAAGCGGCCGTCGCCCCCAAAGGCGCTCGGCTCGAGCTCCAGGCCCGCGGCACCATCAGGTTGGAACACCCCGAGGAGCTTTCTGGTACGCACGTTGAAGAGGAAGAGCAGCGACGAGCCACTGAGCTTCGAAAGCAGCGAAGCTTGGCTCTTGGGCAACCCGAGTAGCCGACGCGAGAGGCACTCGTCCTCGGTCGTCGGGTCGCAGATGAACACCATCCCATTGCGATGCGAGCGATCGCCGCCGCTGCCGTGTCGCTCACCGCCGCTGCCGTGTCGCTCACCGCCGCTGCCGTGTCGCTCACCGCTGTGTTGTCGCTCGCCGCTCCCGTGTGGGTGCGGCGACCCGCCGCATGCACCCACACGCGGCGTTTTCCATCGCTCGTCGGCGCCCACGCCAACGGTCTCGGCACCTCCCATTGTGTCCGCTGCTTCCGGAAGCGTCGGCCGCCGACTGGTCGCCACGCCCAAGACAACGCTCGATGGCTGGATCGCGTGCGACATCCCGCTCAGAGGCGTGGCGCGCGGGTCGCCGCACTGATGGAGCAGCTGCGCGAGCCGCGCCGCGGCTCCCTCACCCATCTGCAGCTCGAAGCGGTTGTGCGTGCCGTGGTACTCGAGCGCTGGTCGCGCTCTTTCTTCTGACAAAGCGAGCACCGTCGCTCCGTCGAGGCGCACGCGCACCTGGAGAGGGAAGCGCGAGCCGCCGCCGGCGTCCTCGCCAAAGGCGTGAGGCTCGAGGTTCTGCTGCGGCCAAGTCGTCGCACGGAACAGCCCGAGCACGTGCCGGGTGCGCACGTTGAAGAGGAACAGCAACGTTGTCTCGGGTACGATGGCGCGCACGATGGCGGTCTGCGTCGCGGGCAGGCCGAAGAGACCACGTTGCAGGCACTCGGCTTCGGTGCGCGGATCGCATAGGAAGATGACGCCGCCCTGCGGCATGCGTGGCAGCCCTGCAATGGGCGAAGGGATCAGTGGAGCAAAGTGCTGCGGCAGCTGCTGGTGCTGCGGGTGCGGAGGCTGCTGCGAAAGTTGATGGACGTGCTGCTGCGGCGGCGATGGGTGCGGCTGCTGAATAGCCGACCCGCCGTGCTGCTGCTGCTGCTGCTGCTGCTGTAGATACGACGGGGTTGGGTACGACTGCTGCATGTAAGGCGGCATGCAGGAGTATCCGCGCAAATCCTGGTGGTGCCAGGAAGTAGGGCCATCAAAGAGCCACGCGCCTTCCTGCGGTGACCAGCTGTCACCGTGCCAGCCCACAGGCAAGCTATTGCCTCCAGGCGGCAGAGGCGGCATCACGCCTGGCTGCTCAGGAGGCAGCGGTGGCGCCCAGCTGCCGGCCGAGCTGCTAGGCGCCCCCTGCCCACTCTCCGGGGGCAGGGGAGGCATGCCGGGAGCGGCCGACTCCCGGTCTGGGTCTGGCATGGGCGAAAGGCAGCCAAGCCCACCGTCGGGGCCCGATCGATGCCGGAATAAATGCTCTGTTGGGAGCTCCACTTCTCTTCATTTCCGCCCCCGGTCAATTTATCCGCTTCGTCAACTCCGTACTTATGCGTGCTCGCGCGGGAAGTCACGAATCAAATTGGAGCCTACAACCTGCCATCGCGGGTGCCCAATATGTTCTGAGGCGACCACGGTATTAACGTTAATAACGTTATCCTCACCATCATGCATCATCATCGTCTCGTTACGTTGTATTCGGGTATCACAACAAATCTCAACACGAGACAGTATCGGGCACAAGATCTCAGAGATGAGACCTCACGTAGAAGAGCTCGCCATCGTCCGCCGCCGCGCATCAGCCGCCCGCGCGTCGCCCCCTCCAGGCTCCAGCACGCGACCCCAGCTGAGCAGGGGACGATCGTAGGGCACCAGGTCGAGGTGAACGACCGCGGACTCAAAGCTCGGATCATCGGAGCTCATACCGACCAAGCGTCTCGTCTTTGAGTTTGGCCTGGCGATCGCCATCAGGCTCGAGCCAGGCGACCTGCTTCACGATCTTGAGAAACTCCTCCTGATCCTCTTTGCATGAGATGAGCGGTTTGAAGTGACGGATGAGCTCCTTGATGGGCAGCTTCCCCTTTTCATGGAGAAGCATCACGATGTCACGCTCCTCGAAGCGCCGCCGCTGCTGGCTGCGAGCGAGCTGCGCGGCCGTCTCCTTCGCCAGGCGCGCGCGCTTCGCCGCCTCCTCCGCGGCCGCACTCGGCGAGAGCGGCCGCTTGCCACCTGCGCCCGTCGCACTCGCGCCCGCAGCCCCGGCCGGCGCGGCGTCCGCCTCAGCGTCCGCCTCCGCCACGGGCTGGCCGGCACTAAGAATCCTCCTGAGCGCCTCGGCGCCTTCGTCCAGCGGATCCTCATCGTCCTCATCCGAGCCGTCCTCATCCGCGCGCATGGCACGCCGCTCGGCCCTCAGGTCTTCCTTGGTACGGCGCAGGTGGTCAGAAATGCCGCGCTGGAGCCGACGGTCGTCGTCCGAGTCGTCGTCCTCCTCCTGCGCGGCGGCGGCCGCCGCCGCAAGGGCTTCCGGATCGTCTTCATGTTCGACTGCCGACCCCGGATTGCGCATCGAGGCCCTTGTATGCTGAGCTTGCAGCCGCCCCTGTAGGCCTTCCTGCTCGTCGTCGTCAAAAATCCCCTCGTCCTCGTCGTCATCTGCGCGGAACTCGTCATCCTCCATGTCGAGGCCGTCGTTGCCGTCCTCGTCCTTGTCCCCGAGGCCGTGGCTGTACTTGTTAAACTCGACTTGTTGGTGATGATCCCAGTCGGGCCCGGCGCCGTCGTCGAAGTCGTCAGCATCGAGCATGCCGCCCGCGCCACCGCGGCCGCCTAGACCGCCGCCACCCGCCTCCTCGTCGTCGTCGACGTCCTTCTGGGTTAGTTTCTTGAGCTTCATCTCCGCCTTGAGCGCCTTCCTGTCCTTGGCTGCCAGGAGCGCCTCTGCATCATCGATGCCGAGCGTCCTGTGCGTGATAGACGGCCGGAACGTGTACCATGCCGCGAGTGGCGTGATCGTCATGACGCCGTTGCGCGCATCGCGGCGCACGACGACGTAATCGCTCGACTGATCTGCCCCGACGCCGACCATCTCGCGTGTGCCCTCGTACCGCTTGCCGCCCGCTTGCAGCAGCATGCCCTGCTCTCTGGGCCGACCGGTCGTGCGGCGCGACACCTTGGGTACGGCGCCAGTGGTCGTCTCGAGCGCTGGCACGCGGTCGCGGAACTTGGCCGCCTCGAGCACGCGTCCCTCGGCGGGCAGCGCGCGAAGAGAGAAGGACCCATTTTTCATTTCGCGATGTCGAGACTGTGATGAGATGCACAAGTAAGTCGAGTGAATGTACATGTCAAGACGTAACTGGTGGGACGCGGAGCACGAAAACTCAAGCTTCAGCGCGTTTTGCGAGATCGAGCGAACTCCTCTTGTGTGATGGCGAGCCACCTTCTAATTGCTCTCCTCGCCCTCGCGGTCGTGCCGCGTGCTGGGGCATGGCAATTGGGCAGCGTGAGGTATGCAGGCCGTAGCAGAGCGATCCTCCGACAGCCGAGCGGCGCAGTCGTCATGCTCGAGGCCTTCGGTGCGCGAGCGCCCTCATGTGCGGAACGTGAAACCGTGCCCTCTTCCTTACACGCGTGTCTGCCGCCTCATTCGCTCGCTCGGCAGATCTCATGCCCGTGGTCGATTGCCTTAAGCTCGATGGCATGGATGCCGTGCAGCAGTGCATGGACAACATCAAGCCCTGGATGGAAATCACTGACGAAGGTGAGCTCAACTTCTCGCTGAACGCGGTGAACGGCTTCATCGGCGGCAGCGTGGGAGTGGTTGGGACGGTCGTGTCGACCATGCTCAAGAAGAAGGAAGTCAAGGACCGCCTCAAATGCTCGTACTGCGAGGGATCGGGACAGATCCTCTGCGGCCACTGCCTTGGCTCGGGCACACTCTCCGTCATGGGCGCGGACGGCGTACTCACATCGATGCAGTGCCCAAACTGCGAGGGCACCGGCACGGTGGTGTGCATCAACTGCCAGGGCTCGGGCCTCTCGGTGCCCGACGAGTTCCTGCAGGTGCTGGGCGACGAGGAAGTGGGCTTCACCGAGCAGGATTACATTGGCCTCTTTGACGAAGCACCCTTCAACCCCAAGGCCGTAGGGGCCAAAGCAGGCGAGGTGGGCTCCGCCACTGCTACGGCCGCCCCGCCTGCCGCCGCGCCGACCGCCGCCGCGCGCTCAAATAGTGCCCCGAACAAGGAGGACTATACGGGTGGCCTAGGTTGAGCTCGCGAGATCGTCCGAGATCGTGCGCTCACTCACCTTGCCCTGGGGCCGTGCTTCGAGAGAACGCCGAGTACTCCGCCGACGACTGTTGAACGTGGGCCGAGGGACGTCACCTGGCGCCTGGCCCGGAGCAGCTTCCAGTTTCCACAGTACAGTGCCATCCACGGACCTGCGCGCCCTCGACGCAAGCTCACTTCCGACGTCCGCGCGCCGCGCGCGCGGCGCGCCGCGTCGCGGATCGGAGGTTATATTTTGCGAAATCGGCGCCATGCACCTTCTTTAATACATGTTCCAACGTCACGCCCAGACCGAGCACGAAGCATCACGAGATGCCGACGGATTGCAACTTTTAAGAAGATAGTACACCAGAGAAAAAGATAAGATTAGTCGTTTACTGTCCATGACGCTGGGCGGCGCGGCGCAAAAGGCAAATCAGAGATTCAGAGCTCCTGCTTCTGCAGTTCTTGAGTTCCTGAGCCACGCCAGCGCAAGTGGCGGATGAGTGCATCTAGGAGCTCAGCGGCGGCCTCATTCTGCTCCATCGTGTTTGACGTTCCACTTACGAGCGTCTCAAGATCACGCGGGCTCAGCCGCAGAAGCGTGGCACCGTCCACTTCCGCTGCTTCAAACGCGGGTGCGAACGCTTCTAAACCCGCGTCCTCGAGCCAAGCCGCCACGGCGCCCACGTCCCACCCGCTAGGTGGCGGGTGCATCGCGTGGTGTGCCTTCAGCTCGCTCGTCGACATGAGCCCACGCCGCTCACGTAATTCGGCAATCTCCATTGCGATGAGCGCGATGTGTTCACTTGCCGATAGCATGAGCTCTGAGGACAGTTTATCAGCGTTTAAGGCTAGCAAGCGAGTGCCGTCAATCTTTGCCGACTCGAAGGCGTTGCGGTACTCGTGAAAGCCAATGCTCTCCACCCATGCCTGCACATCCACAACCTCCCATTGGCGAGGGTCTGCACGCACATGCGGCAGTGAGACGAGAAGCGATGAACATTCGGTTCGAAGTGGCCCTTGGCAGTCGGAGAGCGCACCAGAGACGGGCTCGAGGCTTCGTGGTGGGTAGGTGTCGTACGTCGGCACGCCACGCTGCAACGCGCCGGCAATCGCGACGGCGACGAGCGCGAACATGATTTCGCGTTGGCGAGGTCGTCGAGCTCGTCGAATGTGCCTCGCGGCGTTTCGGTCTCAACACTTTGGGATCATCGCGGCGTCGTATCGTGCATCGGAGCCGCCGAGCCCCGCGTAACAATTCGGAAACCAAAGTATGCACATATCCTGCGAGGCCATCTAGACTCATATGCCGACCCCTCGAAATCGGGGTATGAGGATTGATGCGCTGCGCTACTCAAACCTAGAAAGCGCCATAGGGCCAGACGGCACGAGCGTCTACTCCTTCGCCTTCGACCTCAAGGCGACCAACGGTGCCATGTATCGGCTGACAGCCCGCTACTCCGACTTTCGGCGGCTCACATACAAGGAGCTGCTGGCAGCGTACCCGGACGCGTACGATTGGATGCCACGATTCCCGCCAAAGAACCCGCTCGCCAAGCAGACGCCGGCGTTCCTGCTTGCGCGCGGCCGCGGGCTCGAGACCTACCTCGGCGCATTGCTTGGCGACCCGAGGCTGAGTGAGTCAGAGCCCATCCGAGCGCTGCTCGCGATGGCGAGAGTCGTCGAGGAGGCCAGCGGCGACGCGGACGGTGAAGGGTCGCTGATTCCCACGAGCACGCCGTCCGCCCACGCGGTCACCGCCACGACGGCCATGCAGCGTGCGACCTTTAGTGCGCTCGAGACTGTTGGTTCGACTTCTGGGCTGGAAGCGTGGCAGGCGCGAGCGGTGGTGGCGTCGGCAGAGGTGGCGGCTGCTAGCTCATGGGCGGCCTGGTCGCTCGCGGTCGTCTTCGAGCCCGCCACCTCGCTCGGCATCGCCCTCATGTTCGGCGTTGTGTACGAGCAAGCAGTGCTTTATGTCTGCTGTTGCTTGCTCGGCATGACAGCTGGCCACGTGTGCAAACGGCTGTGGCTTGCCCCGCCCAAGAACGGCAAGGTGCATGCGCCAATGGGCAAGTCGATCTCGTACGCACAGCCGCGCTTCCCACCCGCCGCGGCCGCAACCTCGGCGGCGGCGCCAGCGGCGTTCGCAACAGCGCCGCAAGAGATGCAGCCCGCCGCCGCCGTGGCGGCGGCGAGCGAGGCAGCGGGCAGGTCGATCGACGCTGCCGAGGCCACCGCAAATGGTTCGGTCGACGCGGCCGCCAAGGCCACCGAGGTGCAGTTGCGAGCGGCTTCCGAGGCACTGGAGGCCAACAGAGTGTTCGAGGCATCGATGCCCCATAAAGAGTCTGACGGATGGAGATTCTTTGCGACCAAAGAGGACGTAGATGTGTACCTCAACGTGCGCCCGAATGGGACGGGCACCTGGGGCATGGGCATCGGGCGCATACCCGCCACTGTCGCGACGGTGCAGGAGGTGCACGATATGGAGCGGTTCAAAGGAGTCCTCGACAAGCAGTGGGAATCGACGAAACTTCTCGGTGAGGTGCCCCCTTCACTGATCTCGATCGCGGGCTGGGAGGTCAACTCGTGCACCATCCAGCAGAGCCTGTACCGCAGCCCCGCGTGGCCCGTCGCGCCGCGCGAGAGCTGCACCGTCATGGTGAAGATGCGTTGCCTTGCCGACGGCGGGGTGAGGCTGCTGCACCGTAGCTTCGACTTCCCAGGCTGCACTCCGCCGGAAGGGTACGTGCGCGTGTCACTGGACGTGGGTGGCTACTCGCTGACGCCCATCAGGCCTCACCATCTAGATGGCCTCACCGAGATGCTCTACCTCAACATCCTCGACCCGAACGGCTCCATTCCAAGCGTGGTCGTCAAGAAAACGGTGCCCGAGAGGGCGCTCAGCGTCGCACGCGTGCGCAAGTGCTGCGCCGAGCTCGCGAAGAGCCGGTGAGGCTGACGGGGGCGGGGCTGCCCCGCAGCACGATCTTTTCTTCCTGCAGCTCCTCGTCGCAGTTGGGCCGCAGAACGAGGAGCGAGCGTCTCGAGCCGCTTGCTCTCTGTTCACTGCTGCTTCAGCCTTCACCGCACGGCCGCATCGCCAGTAACTACATTTAGATGTATTGAATAATGCCGCATCTCCAGGTACGACGACGACGTCCCCGGCCGAAAAGTTCACTTCATCTTCAATTCACAATTGTGTCGAGTATTTAACGAAATGTTGATTGTTGAACAGATGATCCGTCACCGAGCGTGCGTGCCGGTCAGCGGGGATCGGGATGAGAACACACAGATCGAACTCAGGGCTGACTTGACAGCTCATACCACGACCTCACTACTTTACAGCGCGTGTTGCGTGAGTTAGGCCGCAAAGGAAATTCGGGGATCGTTTCGAGAGCTTCCAAAAGAAGAGGCGTTGAATGCCAAAAGCGGCACCCAAAAGCGATCGGCAAGCGCTCGCGGCCCGATCGTCGGCAGGAAACGAAATCGCGGGGCCTGGGCACATGGCACCGTCCTCGATCTGGGACATCACCGTGTTCAAACACACGAGGGACGACCGCCTGGGTATCAGTCTCGAGACTGGCGATAAAGAGAATGTCGTCGTGGTCAAGGCGCTTGCCCCTGGCGGCCGCGCAGAGATTTGTGGCATCCTCGCTGGTGACGAGGTGCTGTCCATTGGCGGAACGCCATACGCGTCCGCTCTAGAAGCGGCCCGTGCGCTGCGCGAGAGCGATGGTTCGGTCAACGTGCGCGTCGAGCGGCGCAGTGGCTTGTCCTTGTCTGCGTGCAACCTGAGCAACCGCAGCGGCCCTACCTACTCGGAGACTAACTCAGACGAAGTGGGCGACTCCGACGAATACTCCGACGAGCACTCGGACGAGGACATCGTGGGCCAGTGGGAGGAGTATCTCGACTGGATGATCGTCCGTATCATGGAGCGCGAGGACGAGCTACGCGAGTGCCAGGAAGAGACAGCAGATGCGCTGGTGCAGTCGATGCTCGCGATTCGCGAGCCGGAACCGCCGTCAGATGCGGACATGGAGGACCCCGAGGCCATGCAGCTGTACATGGAAGCGATGGCCGTGTATGCTCAACAGCAGAGGAACCGGCTGACCGAGCTCGATGGCGCCCAAGAAGCAATAGACGAGAACCGCGATGCCTCCGCAGCGTTGTTGCTGTGCACCACTCGACGGCAAGAACTCGAGGTGCTGCTTGGGCGCGTGCACACGCTGACAGAGCAAGACGCGGAGCGCATCGAGGAAATCTGGCAGGAGCTGAGCGGGGGGCTCGAGGACGAGGAGGCAGACGTGCAGGAGCAAGGGGAGGAGCAGGGCGATGACGCTGACGAATCCCTCATACTCGAGGCGACGAAGCTAGCGTTGGGTTCGAGATCATGCCCGAGATCACACGCCCAGTTGCACGTGCCCGAGCCGAGCAGCGCGCTCGAGCGGCTGCGCGAGCACAGCAAGCACGTGCGCCTCAACCAGCGTCTTCAGCGGGCGCGCTCCGGCAAAATGGGCGCCAAGCCGAGCGCCGTCACGCTGGCAAGCGACGATGAGGTGGGTTGCCAGATCCACCCCGAGGCAGAGAAGAAGAAGCTGCAGCGAAGCTATTCGTTTGGGCGCCGCACGAAGGCCAGTTGAGCGTTGAGCGTGAGCTGACCCGAAGCGGCCGTCGTTGGATGCGTCGAGTTCATCAGTGGTCATCAGTTGACTCATCAGTGGTCATCAGCGAACGTTTAGATGCATCGAGTTCACGCTCAGTCAGCAAGAGAGGCGTGGTCCGGATCCGCAATCGCATCCAAATTCGCAAGATTGTGCCGAATGTGAGACACGACGCGCTGCTGCATGTGTACGACTAATGAGCAGTGGTGACGATCAGTCGGTGGACGTGTGGGTGAGGCTCGGCTGAGGCGAGGGGAGTCGGCGGGCGGCGGGGCCGGCGCTGTGCGCGGTGAGCCGTGAGACGGCGACGATGGTAGCTGGAGGTGGAGCCAGTATAGAAACGAGAGCGCGACTGGAGGCCGCGGCGCCGGTGTGGCTGTGGCTTGTCAGTGGCCGGGGGAGCAAATGACCGATGGAGCCAAGACGAGAGGGAGAGCGGTCGACCGTCGCGGTATCGTAAAGGCGACGCGAGTCGGGTATTTGGCGTATGAAAGTCGACCCGAGTCGGTAAAACGCAACACACGTATCGGCATATAAAGAGTTTCGGGTTTAAGGCTACGAAAGCGTCGCTGCGGCGGCGCCGCAAGACCGGCCAGCGGCAGCGCCGGCGCCCTCTCCCATGGCCTCCGGCCGGAGCAGTGAGTCACTGGTCCAGTTGAGGTCCTGTGCGACGCGGCACGCGCATTGGAGCGACACGAGCGCGTACCCCTCCTTGCCATGCTGCTGGCCGGCCGGAAGGAAGTCGCAAATGAAGGCGAGCTCAGCCGGCAGAGACGTGACGCGGCTCCGCGTGACCACATACACGAGCAGTGGCAGCAGGTCGTCGGCACCCATGGCGGCGCCCTTGGATGCCTTGCCCGTGCCCGCGGCGCGCAGGCTCAGTGCACGCGTCGCGCATTTGATCACTTCCTCGCACGCCTCAAGAAGCACCTGCATGCAATGAGGAAGGCAATCAGATGGCAATCAGAGGCCATCAGGAGTGCACGCCTCAAGAAGCACCTTTGCTTTCTCTTCTGGCGTCCGGTAAAAGGTCAGCGTGCGCAGCAGCTGAACTGCGATGGCGTATGGCAGGCGCGGGTCGCTCGGGCCGCAGTCACGCAGTGCCACGGCACTCGGGTCGCCGGGCTCCACCAGCCACAGCGGCGGCGGCAGCTGAAGGTCGCACGGGAGCAACGAACGCATATGATGGCTCGACTGTGCGAGCGCGCTGATCTCGGTCGCCTGGGCCGCTGCATAGAGGGGGCTGAGCACCGCATAAATGGAGCGGTGGAGCTGGCCGGCGAGCTGGCGCCGTCCCTCGCCCACCGCGCGCGGGTCCTCGCGCAAGCTCAGCGGTAGGTGCTCGTCGAGAAGCCCCTCGAGCGCCGTCAGTACCTCGTGAACTCGAGTCACCACTTGCTGAAGAGGTGGCGGTGCGCCCTCCGCTGGCGCGTGGTCGGCTCGAGAGCGCCACCACAGTCGCTGTGGGAGCTGCTGCAAGAGCTGCAGGGATGGAAGCGGCAGCGGCCACAAAGATGACGACGGCGCGGCCGGCACAGCCGACGGCGCTGAGGCGCGCTCAGCCGGCGCGGCAGCCACCTGGCCGTACATGTCTCGGAAGTCGTCAACAAACTCGCAGAGCGCCGAGCCGACGGGCAGCGCGGCATCACTCACTAGAGCGCTGAGCTCATGCCGCAGTGCCTCGGTGGGCCTTTGGGCCCCGGTTGCGGCGTCTGCGGTCAACTCGGCCTGGCTGCTGCTGCTGCTGCTGCCTCCGCCCTCAAGCACCTCAACCATGGCAGTGGGAGGCTGCGGCGTGGCAGCGTCTGCCATGTGGCTGGTGGGCTTTGCGATTTCGAGAGACCATGGGCGCAGGCTCACATCGGACCGCAGCAGCGCCATCAGCGCTTCGCTCTCCCGGAGCACGACATCTTCTTGTGATCCAGCAAGCCAAGCGATGAACCGCTGTTGCTGCTCAATCTTCAGAGCCGAGTGTGCCAGTCTCATGGTCCGATTGGACAGCTCCGACGCTGCCGCAGCGACGAAGTGGCCATCCATCCGATTCGATCGCGCCCGACAAGACGGCTCGATGCACGTTCACGTTCAATTGGCCTGGATTGCCATCTCGGCAATACGAGATGCCTCGTGGTTTCGTTCTCCGGACCGACCGTTTCCAACGATCTACATGTAACCAAGAACCGAACCTATTAGGACTGACTGCCGGTACAGTGGATTCGAGCTTCGCCCGCAGCTTCAGCGCAGGCCGCAGCTTATGTGCGCAGCCGCGTTGTCGCACTCGCATCGTCGCCACGTCCGTGCCACTTCATCGTGCAGAGCGGGCGCATAGCGTGGGCGCGGTGTACCTGCACGCAGATCAATGTGCCCAGGCGGGCAGGCAGATTCCCAGCGACTCAATGCATCTGACCGATGAGCGCCGCGGCAGTCGACGAGCTCCAGCGTCATCTTTGGAAAGAAGGGCGAAAACTGCATCGAGTCGAAGCCCTGCAGGCGCACCTCGCGACAGGTGGGCCTCCTATAAAGGTAACTGCTGCCGAGCAGTCGCTTGCTGCGCCCTGTATTCCACCACACGCCTGCTCTCACACGAGGTAGCACGAGGGAGTCGAGCGCGACACGGTCAGGAAAGACTTAAATAGGAAGAACCACGCGCTCTTCCGCTCACTCGTTGCGCTATTCACCTGAGCCTGGAGCGGCCCAAAACCACACCTGGCCTACTAGGCACTGGTCACGCTCCTGGCTCTTGTCGTTCCGACGCGCAATCCGAATGATCTCGACCCACATGTTGTCAGGCACTCCAGTCATCCGCACGTCCTCGTGGATAGGTGGTGTGCGAGTCACGAAAAAGCCCGGGAACGGCATAGGCTCAGGCGTGGTGCACGGGTCCATTATGGCGTCGCTCAGCGGTGCCCATAGCGCGCCAGTCGGATAGTCACACAAAAAGCAAGCCCACCAGACCTGAAAGTCGTGGCCGAGCGATGGCACAGCCGACCAGAAGAAGCGGAACTGCGAGATATTCACCTGCAACACTCCAATCGGCTGTTCGTACACACGGCGCAGATATTGACGCAGCCTCTCAGGATGCGCTTCTGCATCTCGGAGCCATGCTCGCTGCGCTGGAGCTGCGAGGACTGCAGCGTTGTCGCACGGAGGACGCGTGGGGCATTTTGAGGCTCCTGGCGGCACTGGTGTAAAGTTCAACGCGGACGACACCAACGGGCTGCGTGACTGTCGGTGTGGGCAGCCGCTTCTCATCTATCCATACAAGCAACAAGGCGGCGCCTCATTCATGTGAACAGCAAAACAGGACTCTTATCAGTATGCGCCTAAAAAGGATGATATTCGTTTCAATCAAATCTCCAAATGATGACGAATTCCCTTTTTAGTCATTGACCGTTCTTTCTACTTCGACGACTTTCTACACGCCTCATGCTTGCGCTGTTCGTCCTTTGCAATGGTTTCGTCGTGCCCGCACGATTCGCGCTGCAGCGGGTGGAGCCTCTTGCAGTTTATATGGGCGGGGACGCCTACGGCGCCTCCGGTACTTCTTTCTACACCACCACCGAGAAGCAGGAATCCTACGACTCGCTCGACACAGTGCTCGCCGCGAAGTGCCGCGACCCCGAGATACTAATGGTGATCAAGGAACAGCTCGACGCGTGCGCGAAAATTACCGACGCGCTTCGCTCCACCCTCGTCACCGTCGAAGGCTCCGCCAACACCTTCGGTGACGCGCAGCTCTCCGTCGACGTCATAGCTGACCAAATCATGTGGGACGCGGTCAAGTCCTCCGCGGTCGTCGCCTGGGGCGCGTCTGAAGAGGAACCCGAAATCAAACCCTGCAACCCCAAGGGCAGATTCACTGTGTGCTGGGATCCCCTCGATGGCTCTTCCATCGTCGACAACAATTGGGCCGTCGGTACCATGATCGGCATCTGGTCAAAGGAATCCGGTTCCGGCACGAACGGGCTGATTGGCGCCACGGGCCGCGACCAAGTCACAGCGCTCATCGCCTTGTACGGGCCCCGTACCACCGTGCTCGTCGGTCTCGATGACGGCGTGTACGAGTTCTCCTACGGCTGCACCCCCGACGGCTGCCAACAACCCGACGGCAGCTTCGCTCCCTGGATCTGCTCCCGCAAGAAGATCCAGATCAAGCCCGACACGCGCGTCTTCTCGCCCGCGAACATGCGCGCGGGTAACCAGGTCAAGGGCTACAAGGAGCTCCTGAGCTTCTACCAAGACGAAGGCTACACCCTGCGTTACACTGGGGGTCTCGTCCCTGACGTCTACCAGCAGTTCACCAAGAATATGGGTATCTTCACCAACCCCACCTCGAAAGAGTCCCCGGCCAAGCTCCGCCTCGCCTTCGAAGCGTCGCCGTTCGGCCTTCTCGTCGAAATGGCGGGCGGCAAGACCTCCGATGGCGTGTCCGGTGGCTCCGTGCTCGACGTGAAGATCAACACCGTCGACCAGCGCACGCCCTTGTGCATTGGCTCCGCCAACGAGGTCGACCGCTTCAACAAGATGGTGCTTGGCATGAAAGTCACAGCCCCTACTGTGAGCTTCCCCTCTTTTTCCCCTCGTGAGTAGCTTTGCGTTTTTCTATTTTCGGCGCGCCCGGTCGTTAATGCGCTATGCGGCATGGTTAATGTCGTGTGGGATCGGCCGGCCGGCGAGCGCCCACCGGTGCGGCACCGGCCCACCCGCCACCGAGATCGCAGACCCGATCCTGAGTGACGATGGTCGAGGTTGACGGGGGCTTGACGTGGCCGGGCGCCGTTCGCGCGGGCCCGCCACCGCGCACCGGTCGGCCGACACTCACTTCCGCCTACACAATTTTCCTGGTCTTCCAACACGTGCCACTGGCGCCGCTGCCCCACGCTTCATGCTTGCCGGGGGCGGAGGTCTCAAAGATCACGCGCCGCTCCGGCTCCAGCCACACGCACCCAGCTAACTCAAGCCACGCCTGGAGCTTGCCGCCGTCAGCGAGGTCCGCGGGCCAGCATGAGGCCGCGACCGCGCCGGACGGCACTAGACCGCAGCGCCGGTAGAGCTCCACTATGATCTCGGAGCACCAGTAGGCCTCCGGGTGCGGCGGGGACGGGGCGAGCGGTTGCCCAGGGCTGTGGCCGTCAAGCCATCGATGAGAACTGTGTGCCAGCACCATCCTGGGCAACTCAAAGGGTGTTGTGGCGCGAAGCCCCTCGACTTCGGCCACGAATTGATGCATAGCCGCAACTACTGTGGGCTCGTCCGCGACGGGCTGAGTGCGACGAAGGCGCCGCCAGCTGATCTGGTCCGCGAAGAGCTCGCGGTATTCCGTCAAGCGCCTCTCGAGCGGACAGACGACGGTCCCGTCAACACCGGCCTCGAGCAGCAGGAGCTTTCCATCCTTGCTGGTCACTACGACGCCCACATGGTCCCAGTTGCACAGCGATACCGCTCGAAACACCGCTGCGGGTAACGTGATACAGCGGAAGAGTAAAATGTCGCCCCAATGTGCTTGCTCGAGCAAGGTGCTCTGTGGACACGGACCAGGGGAATGCCGGTCGGGCCCAAAGTCGGGGAAGCGTTCAAAAGGCGCCCAGCGGCTGCTATTCAAAGACGCATTGCGGTCCGGACCGGATCCGAAAGGAAACGAGGAGACCGAGGAGAGGGGCGTCTCCATTTGTTGACCGGACCTGTGAACAGTGTTTCTTAGCGTGAATAATGAGAGAAAGGGGCCGAGTCAACCGCCCATTCACACTCAATATGAAAACTTCAGGATGTCTGTGATGAGAGCGCGACGCACAGTGCTCGCCGCCGCCGCCTCAGCCGCCGCCGCCACCGCCGCCGCTCTTTGCGCTATTCCGAAGTCCGTGGCGGTTATGGCTGACGAGCCTTATTCTCTTTTGATGAGCCCTCCTGATGACGCGAACGCCATCCAGCTCGCAAGCATCAAGGTCACCTTCACCTCGACCGCGAACCGCAAGTCACAAGCGGCCGACGAGGCAGGCATCGAGGCATCGTGGGCCGAGGCGCGCGAAAAACAGCCCAGGCTCTTCGACAAATCAAAGTTTCGGCTCGCATCGATACGATGGACAAATGGTGCCATTAATATCGATCTCGGGCTGACATCCTACAAGGATTACGTGGGCACGAACCGGTTGCCCGTGGAGCGGCGCACGGCCCTCGAGGCCGACGGTGAGCGCCTTTACGGCGATCGTACTGCCTTCCTGTCGAATGCTCTCGGCGTCGAGGCCGTCCTCGAGACGAGTGACGGGCAGATCGTGCTTCTGAGGCGCAGCACCGCAGTCACGGGTGGCCACGGTTTGTACAACGGCCCATCTGGCCATCCGGAACCATCGCACGCTGGCTTGGAGGAGGCGCCTGTGCCGACGGCGACAAATGCGGAGGCGGTGGAGGCGGCGTCCCAGGCGGCGGCTCGCGAGCTCTTCAACTCGGTGCTGCAGGAGATCGTCGAGGAGACGAATGTGCCAATCACGGCGCTCTCTACGCCCCTGATCATAGGTTGCATGGCTGATGCGAGCGGCAAGCCCGACCTGCTCTTTTTTGTGAGGACGGCGCTGGACGCGGCGGGCGTGCGCGCCGCCTACGCGGAAGGCGCGAGCGACGGCTGGGAGTCCGACAAGCTCGCCTTAGTCTCCGCGGAGGCATTTTGCCGGCTTGGTCAACGGGAGGAGTTTGCCGGATGCAGTGATGGCGGCGACGGCGGCGACGGCGGCGACGGCGAAGGCGGATGCAGCAGCCTGCTACTCACGTGCGTCACGCGCGCCGCCGCTGCCTGCTATCAGCGTGCGCGCACGAGCGGCGCCCTTGGTGGCGTCGAGGCTGAGGCGGATGCATCCGGCGTGCGAACTTTTGAGAGCGTGCTGCGAGAGGATGCGGCATTCCGAGAGGCCGCGGCGAGCATCGTTGTTGACGCCGGCGCCGAGGCTGACGCGCTGCGCCGGCTTCTGCGTCCGGAGGGCGCGTTAGAGGGCGCGAGCGCTGCACGGCTAGCCGAGGCGTGCGAGGAACTCGATGCGGCGCCGAAGCTCGCGCACGCGAAGGCATGTTTCGGCCCGTGGGCGCATGCATCCAGGGAGGTGGTCGGGGGAGCCGTTATGGCAGTCATCGACGAGCTCGAGGCGCCACACCTCCTGCCATCGGGCATCGAGACACGCCTGCTTGGTGGTACGAGCGCTGCCGCCTTTGGGCTTTTCACGCTGCTCTCGCAGCCGCGCTTCGAAGGCGGACCACAGCAATGAATGCGGACTAAGCTCGAATCAGTTAGGACTGCATGGTCGCATCTCGCATGCCATGGGGAGATGGGGTTGCTATGTGCTGGGTTCTCCCGCTTAGCGTCGTGGTGCGGGGTGCCGGCCCGTGTTGGCGGTGTTGCGCGTTGTGTATTCGGTGTTCCTACACGGTGTTGATAGTTGAACATCAGCATTTTCTTCGCCGACAACGGCCTAGTTACTAATAGCAAGTTGTGTCGGCCACACCTCCGTCCATAGCGATAGAGGCCCTCGTGCTTGGGGGT
>ERZ761574.380-NODE-380-length-30501-cov-74.367306_pt1 | contig 30501 bp, 24 predicted proteins | sample MGYA00374950_ERZ761574 | MGnify/ENA primary metagenome ERZ761574 (study PRJEB28895, sample SAMN07631631) | mixed culture metagenome | isolation source: Freshwater growth medium | place: USA: Seattle, Washington | collected 2016-10-03 ... | reverse complement strand
TGCACGTCTCCGCGCACAGCAAGAGAGGAGGCGGGGGCGGCATGCGCGGGGCGCGTGGGCCACAGTCCGCGCAGTCGGTGCCGTACTGGCAATCGGGGAACTCGGCGCCGGGGCCGCCGTCGTCGCAGAAGCCGTCCGAGGCGTACGTGGGGAATCCGATGCACGCGTTCGTGCAGATGGGAGCCGGAGGCGGGAATGGGCGCACGCCACAGTCCGCGCAGTCGGTGCCGTACACGCAGTCCGCGAACTCGGCGCCGGGGCCGCCGTCGTCGCAATCGCCGTCCGAGGCATACGTGGGGAATCCGACGCACGTATTTTGGCAGAGGCCCGGAGCCGAGGGAGATGGTGGAGCCCGTGGACCAGAAGGAGCACGTGGAGCCGCAACTGGCGGCGGCGGAAGCACTTGGCGTGGGCCGCAGTCCGCGCAGTCGGTGCCGAGGGCGCAGAGCGGGAACTCGGAGCCGTGGCCGCCGTCGTCGCAGTCGGCGTCGGAGGAATAGACGCACGTCTCCGTGCAAAGAGTCGTTGACGGCGGGGCGAGTGGCACGCGCGGGCCGCAGTCCGTGCAGTCGGTGCCGTACTGGCAATCGGGGTACTCGGCGCCGGGGCCGCCGTCGTCGCAGAAGCCATCCGAGGCGTACGTGGGGAATCCGACGCACAGGTCGTTGCAGAGCGTACTCGTAGCCTGCGGCGGCGATGCGGCGGCGGGCGGCGGGGGGGACCGCGGCACGCGCGGGCCGCAATCCGTGCAGTCGGTGCCGTATGTGCAAGCGTTGAAATCGGAGCCGGGGCCGCCGTCGTCGCAGTCGACGTCGGAGGCAAAGTTGCACGTCTCCGAGCAAAGAATTGGGGGTGGGGGGGAAGACTGTGCCGAGACCGTCACGGCGACGATCGCGAGCAATAGTCCGCGAGCCATCTATCGCAGAAAAGGAAGGACCTTCGGCCTGGAGACGGTCTCACAACGGTGGCCCGCGCTCAGCAGCAGTTGGTCTGTCAGGGTGCAGAGAGTCGACCTCCGAGCGTGAGATGGGGCAGCACTTGGGGTGGGGCGTGGGGCATGCGCGCGACTCCGAGCAGCCCGCTGGAGTCGCTGCACCCGCTGCACCCGCTGCACCCGCCGCTCGCGCTGCACCCGCATTTTTAGTACCCCATTTTTAGTCGGCCGCTTTAGTACCCCCCACCGAACGTTGCTCTCCACCGCGGCTCGATGCATGAGTGACGCTGCACCGTCCGCATTCCCTGGCCGTTTGCTGTGGCTCCCGAGGCGGTGCAGTTCGACGCCGGCCGCGCGCGCTCCCAGGGCGCGCTCCACCTCAAGGATGACGCGCACATTTCCCGATGAGTTCTCCTCATAACAGTTAACTTGTTCCGCCTCAAATTCCATATTAAGCTTGGAATTTTTGTCAAGACAAGCTTGGAATTCTACGATGTTGACCCAGTCGACGAACCATGTTCACAGGAACGCTGCGGGATTCAAGGAAGTACCGGTTCGGTACACGATGGCCGATGAGGTTTCAGTCTTGGTGCCGGAGGGCGTTGCAGCCGGCGATACGGTCACTTTTCGGACTCCCGACGGTCTATCGCTCACGGCAGTCGTCCCTGAAGGAGTGGTAGAGGGCGAGACATTCATCGTAAGGGTTGCGCCCGCTTGGCTTGATGAAATTCTCCAAGCGCTCACACTGGACCGCTTTGTCCAGATACTCGATGGGTTCATCGAGTCGAATTGCGACACCTTCATGCTAGCCGGCGGCGGCAGTGGGGCGTTCACACTGGAGCAAACCTCGATCCATCAAAAGTACCAGCGCTTCTTCGAATCTCGCATTGAGGGTTACTTGAAAAAGCACGGTCTTGGGCAGGATGCTTTCATGGATGCGCTCCTAGTCAGCTCGGGAGAGCGCAATGCGCTGCTAGATTCGCTGCTGGTCGTGCAGGACTTCGCGCGCTTTGCTCAGATGATGCAGCAGCGAGCGTTGGAGATGGATATGGAGAAGCACTAGCATTTTGTAAGTAACTTGTCAGCTCCTCAGCTGTATGCCCTGTGTTTAGAGCGTCCTGGAAAACCGTATTGCATTGGGCATGGCGCAGCTCCAGAGACTCCAAAGTCGCCAGGTCGGTACTAGGTGTGGCTCTTATCACATCTCGAAATGATCTGTCGTAACGCTTGTCCATGCGAGTATGTCGGGCGGGGTCCGACCCGCGCTGTCCGCTGACCCCGCGCTCGCGCGGCGCGAATACGTCTAACCCGCCGCGCGCAGCGCAGCTCTCAGCCCCGCGCGCATTAACAAAACCTGCGATGCTTGCGAGCTCGGCGAGCACAGTGCCCCACCCCCCCGCGCGCCGTACAGATGATTCCTAGGGATACAACTGAGACTCAGAGCTTCCCGCGAGCGATCAGATCACGCCAGACTCCGAACCAAGCGGCGATGCGCCCGGGTGCCATCACGACTTCCTCGACAGTGATCTTGCCGTCTCCATCCGCGTCTACGGCGGCCACAGCACCCTCAACGGCCAGCTCGACCCCAAATTTGAGCCGCTCGAGTTCGTCAATAGTCGACTTGGCCCGCCGCATCGCCTCGAGCAGCGTCACCGCCGGCACGGCCATCTGCTTCGCGGCCATCTGCTTCGCGCTGGCGTCGCTGCTCGCCCCTACGGCGGCCGCGACTGCCTTCCACGTCGCGAGAGCCTCTGCGAGCGTGACGCGCCCGTCGCCATCTTCGTCCAGGGCGCCGATCATGCCAGCCAAAGCCTGCTCGGTGGCGCTCTCGATGAATCGCCGGACCTCCAACGCCTCGGCCTGCAGTTCTGGAGTGCACACGCCGTCGGCGCACGCGCGTGCATACAACTCTCGAAGCGTTGCCGCTTGCTTTGCACTTTGGGCTATGGGCGCCGCACCCTCACACAGTGCGATGACATACTCACACTGCTTCGAAGATGCATCAAAGGCAAGCCACTGCACACATCGACGAATGATCCAGTCGATGGGAATAAGGCCTAAGCTAAAGTCCGTGAGGCGAGCCGTCACTCGCTGCGCCCAGGATCTAAGCGCGCGATATCGCCTTGATACGGCAACTTCCAAACTCAGGCGAATGTTGATTGGAGGTGGTGAGGGATCATGAGCAACAATCGCACACCTTGCTGGTGCCGTGCGAAGCACACGAATATGAGCCGCGACGCGTGGAGCTGGTCGGCTCCAGCTCTGAAGCAATGCGGTATTGCCGCCACATAGGACTGTGATGGCGACGAGCATCAGCCTCACCATGGCTCGTTACATTACCGTCGTCCACAAAGAGGAAGAAATCCTCACGTGAGGAGAGGAGCTCTGAGCAAGCTGGGCACCCAAAGTATCATTTCGATACGCCCTCAGGCAGGAAAAAAATAGGAGCCTTTGCGTTCACAGCCTAGCGCGTTCCGTGGGCCGGCGCTGCGCGAACATGTTGTCGGACCCTCTCACGCTGCTGCGCGACTACACGATCGGGGGCAAGCCCGTAGTGCTCGAAGGCGACCACATCGTCTTTGGCAGCACGCGATTCGAGCGCACCGCGCTGACGGCGTACAAAGCGGGCGCGACCGGCGGCGGCGACTATTACCCAATTGATTCGCTGTGGGCCATACTGCAAAAGGACCCGACGCAGGGCAAGAACACGGCGGGTGAGTACGTCGCCTTTTGCGGCAGCCAGAACATCAAGCCCGTCGGCATCACGGACCGTAAGAAGCTCGTCGAATTCCTCACGGGTAAAGTGGCCGAGTCGAAGTCCGTCGACTATGCAGGCTACGAGCAACCCGAGCCCGTGGAGCTCGAGGACGCGTCAGCGGGGCTGGGCCTCGAGTCAGCTGAGGCGAAGCGCGCGTCCAAGCCCAAGGAGCGCGCTGAGCCAACGCCTGAGGACCGCGAGAAGATTGAGAAGGCCAAGGTGGCATTCCAGCGTTTCCTTTTGCAGCCGATCGGAGTGAAGCCGACGGCGGAGGAGCTCGCAAGCGCCGAGGGGGACGAGGACGAGGTGGAGGCCGAGGGCGCAGCGGCTGCCGATGTGGGCGCCGATGAGGGCGTCGATGCGGGCGAACCTGCGGAGGCGGCCAAGGGGGGCGCCGGCGCCGACGCGATGGAGGTGGACGAAGCCAACGCAAAGGCGGAGGAGGCGGCCGGCGGTGACAAGGAGGGCAAGGAGGAGGTCGGAGGCGCGACGAAGGCGACGGAGGACGAGAAGGGCACGCCCGCGGCCACTCCGGGCAGCGCGGCCAAGCCCGGCTTGATGAAGCAAGAGATCCTTGAGGCTGCCCTCCTCAAGCAGGTGTTCAATGAGGCGAAGCCATTCATACGCTTCGACCGTGAGCGAGTGCAATCGATCCAGCGGCGCGAGATTGCGGTGCGCGACCGTACCTCGGTGCTGCTCGCGCCGAGCACGACCAAGTTTGGCGTCCTCGAGACGTTGCTCGAGCAGTTCAAGCACAAGAACAAGCGTAAAATAGAGGAGACGGGGGGGCGAGAGGCGCACAAGCATCAGCGTCCTAGTGGCCGCGATGGGGCGAGTAGTGGCACGGCCAGTGCAGGCGGCGTGGCGCGCCCGGCGCCGTCGGGCGCGTTCTCGGCCGCCGGCAGCGCGGCGCGCCCGCCCACCGCTGGGCGCACCGCCACCTCGGCGCCACTGCAAGGAGCACCTCGACCCGTTGGCAGCAGCGCACCGCCGCAGCCCTCGGCGACGAAGCATCAGGCGCGCCCGCCGTCGCACTCGACGGTGTCGCCAGCTGCGGCACGCCCGAGTGCATTCCCTGGGCTGCGGCCGGGCGTGACGATCCTAATCGTGCCCTCGGCGATCACCTCAATCGTGAGCATGTATAACGTGCGCCCGCTGCTCGAGGCGAGCGAGTTCACACCAGGAGCCGAGCTCAAGGCGAAGGAGGGTTTCGTCAAGGAGACCTCCTTCCTTGTGTCCCATACCTTCGAGGATGGGACTAAGTTGGAACTGCTCGTCATTGACAACCCGGCCAAGCTGCAGCCCCACGAGTGGGCCCAAGTCGGTGCATGCATCGCTCAGGGATCGACGTGGCAATTCAAGGGGTGGCCCTTCCCCCAGGGCGAGGTCGAGATCTTCGCCAAGATGTGTGGCTTCTACATCCGCCACTCCGATGAGATCCCCAACCAGAAGACCAAGGGGTGGACCGTGACCAACCTCGTCTTCTCGCGCGAGAAATCGCGCAGGCATGAGGTGGGCGTCATCATGACCACCTTCTGGGTCACGCTCCAAAAGTTCCTCAAGATCCACAAGGGGAATCTGCTGCACAACGCGCGCAGCAGCCGCGTGTGAGGGGCAGGTGCGGCCCCGATGTGTTGGCTGCGCGGCAACAGGGGTGTGGATGGGGGGCTCGCCGCCGCTATTACGGCAAGAGACTCCTCCACAGATAGAACCGACAGGTCCGAATCGTACGATGAGGCCGAGGATGAGGAGAGTGAGTGACATGTACGCAGTGGTCGGTTTGGGTCTCAGTGGAACAATGACGTCTTCCATTTAATAGGCCTCGACGAAACTGATTATGATCACTGTGACTGAGATTGGCCTATGTGACGAAACCCCTTTGAGTGGCAATGTTGTTGACCTCCAACGTGTCGTCGCCGCCGCCTGCACCGCTGGCGCTCGATGCGGCGACGTTTTTTGGTGTGTTGGCGCTCGCTGCAGCAACGGTATCTCTCGCGCTCACCTCGCTCAGCTTGCCGAACGCGTCCTTCCTGCAGCAGATACAGTTCGCTGACGCTCTTGGAGGCCAGGCAGCCGTGCTGTGCTTAGCGGCGTACACCTTCGTCATGGCGCGTTGCGGAGTGCGCTTGCACCACCTGCTGCTCTCCATGCCGGTGCTTGCGCTCCTCCTCCTTCCATCCTCGCCCTCCCGACTATCACTCACCTGGCAACTCCAGTCGTGTGTGCGGCTGGGCCGGCAAGCCACTGACAAGATCCGCATCGTGCCCGAGCGCAAGCTCCTCTTCTGTGCCATCGAAAAGAATGCGAATACGGCTTTCGAAGACCTGCTGTGCTCGCTGACGTACGAGCACTACCCGTTTTGGGTGCGCTGGGTATTTAGTACATGGCGCACGTGGGCCAACTTTGAGTTGCAGTGCTTCTGGGGCGCGACCTTCCCACCCAACCAGGGTGTGTCGCTGAGCGCGGCGTATGCGGCGCTGCGTCACGAAGAGCCCGGTTGGGTCTCGGCCGTCTTCGTACGCGACCCACTCGAGCGCTTCCTCAGTGGCTGGCTCTCCAAGTGCACCAACGACCACGATCTGGACCGCGAGGTGCGTGGTGCCCGCGTGGAGCACGCATCAATGATCGACATGAAAGCTAGATTGTGCCCATCCATCGCATGTGCCCTACATGTGCCCATCGAGCTTTGAGTGAGCTCTGCGCGCTTGAGACTTGCTCCCAAGCGATACCCAAGCGATACCCGAGCGAGGTCCACCTAAGGTCCGCCCTCGAGCTGAGCGAGGGTCGACAGCCCGTAGCCATACCGGCAGTGCCCTGGTGGAGCGCATGATGAGCTGCATGGCCCCATTTCTGCGTGTGTTGTGTGCCGCAGGTGTGCACCAAGGTCTTCGGCTCGCCTGACGCTTCGCTGGCGCACGCGGTGGCCGTGATCAACGCGACCGTCGGCGACGTCGGCCCTGGCCTCGCTGAGGACCACTTCCGGCTGCAGTCCGCCTTTTGCAGCGGCGCCGTGGGCAGCCAAGGCTTCGACCGCTACTACTTGCTCGACTCAGCGACGTCTCGCGCCAACGTCGCCGACATGCTCTCCGCTGTGGGGATCACCGAACCAGCGGAGGCAACGGCCGCGTTCGACTATCACTTCAAGCCGCCGCCTCGGCAACTGACAGCAAGCAAGAGAGCCGACGTCGGGGTGGACGGGCCTTTGTTCGCACACGCGACCGGTGCGCACACGCTCGTGGAGCAGTACTTTTCCGACCCCGCGCTCGTCAAGGCCGTGCTGCACCACTATGCTGTCGACTACCGCAATCTTGCGCAGGTGCTGCGTGTGCCTCCTTGGGCGGCCGAGGCTGTGGGGGAGGCGTACCTGCGTCAGCTAGGACTCTTACACTCTTTTTGAAATGTCTAATACAACAGCTAAAACATGAGACGGTGGGAAGACGGAGGGTACGCGCACGGGGTAGGGATCTTTCTGTACCGACGAGCGACGTTACGGGTTAGATGTCAGTCATGGCTCGACGATGCTGTATTTGTATCATGCTGCATGCAGAACGAGTAGCTCGCTCACCCGGTGTCCGTGCCTGTCGTCGGGTAGGGATCCCTACCCAGGGCGTCGTGGGCCGCTCACCTTGTGTCGGGTCTTGTGGATCGCTCATCATGAGGAGTGATTGGCGCGATCGGACGGGCCACACTCATGGGCTCCGCCGAGGCTGGTGGTGCAACGACGTGTGGGGGTAACTTGGTTGCCTCCTCACGCCGCTGGGCCTCCTCATTGGTGGCGAGGATTTCGGCCAGGAACTTATCGATCTCGTCGAGCGTGAGATCTGGCGAGGAGGCGAGGACGGCCTCCTTTGCATCTTGGAGAGCTTCGGCGATGGGTCCGCTGCGATGGCCGCCGTCGCCGCTACTCGAGGCTGCGTTGCACACGACGTGATGATGGTCGATGCCGGGCGAAAGCAGGAGCTGCACGACGTAGCGTGAGGCGTTGTCGGGGCCGTGCACGCTGCCGTCGAGGCCCATGGGCCGCTTGTGCTCGTGTTTGGCAAGCACTCGGAACACAATGTGAGTCAGGTAGCCCAGTTCCACTTCTGTGAAGAGCGCTCGGCCGGCGTTCGAAAAGATAAGGCGACCTGACGAGGAGCCCCACCTCAAGACGTTGAAGAGGCTGTAGATGTGGCTCTCTGACGTGAAGTAGAGGCGCGTGCGCACGTGGCGCTCTCGATCCTCCTTGCCGCGGTGGACGCGCTTCCCATGGAAGTGATCGACATTGTCGATGGTCGTGCTCGCCATCATGTCCGTGCGCAGCTTGGCGAGCATGGCTGCGCCGATGCATGCGCCGATGGCGACCTTGTCACGCGATTGCGTGCCGTACTCCTGCGGCACAACGTACCATGCGAGAGTACGTGCGGCCGCGTAGAGGTCGGGGAGTCCCTTGAGACCAAGGTGCTGGTTGTGGATCATGTCGTACGACGCGTTGTCGTAGAGGTCCGGGATCTTGGTCGTGTCAAACGAATCTTTCTTCTTCTGATAGAACTCGGACTGCAGCTTCGCCCATCGGTTGTACAAGAGGAAGATCGACTCGCCGTGGGTAGGAGTCATCCCGACTTCTGCGGGCTGGTACGTCGACATCGCCTCTGCTGATTCCAGTGAACTCGAGCTGTTCTCTCGGAGGCTGCTGCCCTCGACTGGGCCCGTGTCCGCCAGACTCACGCGTGCGCTCCCCTGCGGAGCATGCAAGGAGGCACCGCTCACGCGCACCCAGTCCGCAAGCTCCTCGGTGAGGTCGCAAACCAGCGTGTTGAGCCGTTCGAGGGCAGCGCGCGGATGGCCGATCGCACCGAGCCCAAAGTCCTCGTGCCCAAAGTCTTCGTCGCTGCGCGCCGCCTCTCCGATGTCGCTAGGTCTTGGACTCGTGCTCGCGCTCGGCATCGGATGGGGTTTCGTCGGGATGCTTCTCACAAGAGAGCTCTTGAGCTTGAACACAAAGGATCGCAATGAGGACACGAACTGGGCGGGTCGCGAGCCCGACGTCATCTTCACTTCGAGCGTCGAGGTCAGCTGGTCACCGTTGGTGCCCGTCGAAGGAGCGCCATGAGCGTCGGAGCCATCGCAGGCGTCCTGGGGGGCGTGGGTGGCGACCCACGCCTCGGCCTCAGCGAGAGCCTCTGCCTCCGCGGCAGCGTGGCTAAAATTGGTCAGCTCGGTGACCATCGCCGCCTCCTCCTCCGCCGCACGCACGCGCTCTTCGCGGCTGTCGCGCGCGCGCCGGTCGCGCGCCTCAACCGTGGCCTGCGACGTGTCCTGCGGCGTTCCTGGTGCCGCCAGATCTGGGCCCGTCTGCTGCGGCGTGTCCTGCGGCAAGTGCGTCTCTTGCCGCGTGTCCTGCGCGTCAAGACGCGCTGCGACCGAAACATCGGGCGTGGTCATACTCAGCCGCTGCACGAAGGATTGGGCGAGGTTGCCGTCGTCCTCAGACAGAGGCACCTCGGACGTGAGCACGCGATGGATGACGTCTTTCGCGACGTTCATCTTCTCGCGACCCGCCTCAGGGGTCTCGTCGAGCATCTTGGTGATCGATGTGTGCTTCGACACGAGGGAGGCGAGGATGGGCGTGAGCTGACCCTCGAGGGCGAGAAAGCCTTTGGTGAAGGCGGCGGCCGTCATCTGCACCCGCCCCTCGTCAGACGAGTAGATCTTCAAGTCGTGCCGATACGACGCGTGCAGCCGAAGTACACCGTCCTCCTCCCCCGGGTAGAGCGCAAAGCGCGCCATGGCGCCGAGTCGCGTCGCCTGCATCTGCCCCAGCGGAGTGAGCTCGCCGCCCCATTTCAAGACAAACTGGGCCGCTGTGGGCACGATGCGCGGCTGGCGCGGTTTCGGGGGGCTGGGGTACGCCTCCTCGTGCGCACCAGTGAGCTCACGTCGCTCCGTCTCAGGCGAGTTGTGAGGGCTGCTTCCGATCTCGTCCTTCGTTCTCCTCCGAGAAACCGCTGGGGAGGCCGCGATCGAGGGCGAGGCGGCCATGTTCGAGCGTGGGAAGATGGCGGCCATCGACGAGGCTGCCATCAATGGAGCGGGAGGCAAGGGGGCTAGCAAGGACACTGTGGAATCGACGGCCGCCGCGGGCGCCTTGGTCTGATCATCGTCGTCGGCCGCCGCGTCCCGCCACGCCGTCGGCTTGATCTGCACCTTTCGATTGATTCCATGAAATGGCTTGGCCGTGAGCACCTGGCGCACCGCAGAGAATTTGGCGAGCATGCCGTCAATGCTGGGCGGCGCGCCGGCGGCGGCGGCCTCGCGGCCGAGTCGCTCGACGATCGCCTCGACGTGGACGAGGAGCTGCTCCATGGCGTCGGTCGTCTTGATCTTGCGCTCCTCGTACGGCGAGCTGGGCGAGATCATCTCGAGGAGGCTGGGCTCATCCGTCTTGAATTTGAGCTTCTGCTTGGGCGTGCGGTCACCGTGTCGGATGAACGCGACGACGCAGAGCAGCTCGCCCGCGGCCTCCCCACGCGCTCCCTCGCCCTCGCCCTCGCCCTCCTCCTCGCTCTCGTCATCCGAGCCGCCTATGCTCGAGCCGCTCTTGGTCTTTTGCGGATCGACCAACTGCGCCAGCGCCGTAGGCTCCTCCATAACTTCACTGGTTGACGAAGTGCGCTCCCCGCCTCCTTCCGTGAAGTCTGCGCTCGCCGTGCTCCTGCTGAGCAAGCTGCGGGGTAGTCGCTTTTCCGAGCGGTAGGGCGCCAACACCTGCAAGCATTGCATGCGCAGCAAATTTGCCGCGTCGTCCCAAAATTTGGGCGAATCCTTCACGCTCGACCAGCCGTTGACGTCACAAACGTACGATTCGACATCCTGCGCTCCACCATTGGAGCGCAGGATGTCGAAGCCGCACACGAACTGCCCAAAGGCGCTCACCACCTTGCGCGCGATCGTCTTCTCGACGTTGGAGAGGATGACGGGATAGCGCATCTCCATGCCACGCACGTTACGCATCACGCGCCCGTCAACCACGGGCGACTTACGCGCCTCGGCGTGCGCGTACTCGGGCCCGACCGCGTACACCTTCACGTCGGTGCCCTCGGTCTGCAGCAGCTCCTCGTATATGTACGAGTTGCCGTCACCAATCCGCGTCTTGTGCTCGTCGGGATAAAACTGGGCCGAGCGGTCGCCGACCTTCCGAAAGAGTCGTTTCGAGCCGCCTCCCTGCGAGCGCGGGTAGTAGATGTAGATGTTGTGGTCCTCGCCGGAGATCGGCTTCTCGACTAGCGGCTTGTTGATCCGTACACCGTTGATCTGGAGCCACTCGTCGCTGTCCTCGACGGTGGTGCTCTTGTCGCTGGCATCGAAGCAGACGTGCTTGGGCACGGGAACGCCGACCGACTCGAGAATGGCGTACACGCGCCGCCGGTCAAAGAGCAACTCCTGCTTCTCGAGGTTGTTGAAGACGTGCGGCCTGCGCAGAGACGCGTAGGCCTGAGCCTTGCGCAGCGGAAATCCGGTCGAGAAGAACGAGATGAGCGCCTCGCACAGCGGCCACTCGTCGATGGGCCGCTTCAGAATGGTCTCCTCGTCGAAGACGAGGATTTGGAACTCAGGCTGTCCGTCGTGCGAGAAGGCGCTGATGCGATTCAAAATCTCCATCATGGGACCCGATTTTGCCTTCTTCGCCATCGCGCAAACGCCGATGACGATTGGCCCGCTCCTCGACCACTTCTTGGCCGTCGGGGTTTTACCTGGGCGCAGCGAGTCACTGCTGCGCGCCAGTTGCGAGTTGGCCCCGCTCGGGATCCGACCAGTCGCGGTGAAGCTGCTTCGAGCAGGCGCAGCCATGCGGCGAGCGGCAGATTCGTCGGCCGGCCGGGGAGGACGTCTGTGTGTGTGCCTCGTGCCCGGGGAGAGCTAAAAAAAGAGTTTGCGAACTTTTAGAGTGTGAAGCTGAGACTTAATTAACGTCCCAGCATGAGGGTGACACCTCCCGGGCGAGCTGCATGATGTGGATGCACGTGGACGTGTGGATACTCCTCTCAATGCTGCTCCTGCTGCCGACCAGCTGTAGAGGCGCCCTCGGCTTGTTGTCAATTGCCTCCGCTAGTGACACGGAACATGCAGAGTTGATGATAACGCCGTGTGATGAGGTTCTCGATGCGTGGTGCGCTGAAAAGTGCCTTCCGTCCTCGAGAGCAGCAATACATATCGGAGGTGCGGGTCGGCCGCGTTGTTTCGATGAAAAGGAGCTGCTTTCTTCACCGGGGTGGGCGCGTGATCACGGTACTGGCATGAGGACAGCTCCCTCCGGCACGTCAGCAAAGTCGACAGCAAAGCGCATCTGTGGCGAATACTCGCTGACAAGGCTTCAAGGAGGGCGTCTCAAAGAGAGTGGCATCTTCAAAAGTGCAGAGGAGCTCAAACTTCTGAACCTTGTGCGCACAACTCAAAGCTGCCGGCAGGACCAAAGGAACGCGACCCGCCCAGTCACCGCCGCTACGCGCGCGTTCATGCCATCCCACACCGCACCAGTACCTCCATTCCCGCCCTCAATGCCGCCGGTGCCAGCACCTCGGGAAGACCCGCGTGTGCCGTCACCCCTCTCCCACCGCTGCGCTACCGTGCGGATCTGGGAGGACTGCTTCGTTCGATGGGCCTGCGCGGCGCGGCTGTGGAGCTCGGCACCCGAGATGGCAAGTTCACACGCGTCATTCTCTCCCAATGGAAACAGTGCGCGTTGTACGTACAAGTCGATGCCTGGATGCACCTTGAGAACTACATGGACCGTTCGAATGCCGATGTAGACGTCCAAGGTGAACGACGAAGAGAGGCATACCGCTATCTGCGTCAGGCGATGAATGCAGGTCACTTGCGTAGAGGTGTGCAATGTGCCAACCTGACGAGCGTCTGCGCGCGCCGGTTCGCCGACGGTACGTTCGATTTCATCTACGTGGACGCCCGCCACGACCGTCTGGGCGTGCTCGAGGATCTGCAGGCGTGGTGGCCCAAGCTGCGGCGGGGCGGTCTGATGGCTGGCCACGACTACACCGAGCAATTCGAGCCGCGCAGCTTTTGGGTGGATCTCGTCAAGCCGATGATGAGCAAGTCACATGCGGACCCAGAGCGTAGCAATCAAAACTGGACGTGCGCGAGCCGACGCTATTCTGATGCCCCTACCCTACGGCTACCCTTCGGCTACCCTAACGGCTACCCTAGGGCCCACACGCACGAATGAGTATGCGCTGATCAGCGCGTGCGTGTGCCTGCTTCCGTGCGCGCGCGCAGGCTGAATTTTGATGGCAGCGTCGACAAATCAGGTCGCGTGGTCAAAGGCGCGGTCGACGACTTCTTTGGAGGACTGTCGATAGCGCCGTACGTGAGCCCACCGGAGCTACAGCGATGTCCCAGGCAGGTCTCTGTTACCTACCGTGAAAGTGCTTGGAACACCTGGCTGGTTGTCAAGTAGTGCTGCGAGCAACAAGTGATATCTCTACGAGATTGCAGATTGTTACATGTATACACTCGCTCGACAAGCAACCGGTGACAAAAGTGGTAGCGAGCAGGGCAAGCCTTTTTTGGTCAATTGAGCGTTCAACCGTGTGGTCGACCGTGTGGGAGTCCAAGGTGGGAGTCGCGCCCGCCGTCGCCACAGATGTGTTTGGCTGTGCACACGTGTCACGACGGCGTCTGTGTCACGGAACCTCGGACGCTCACGCCCACGCATCACGTGGCCGTCGTCGCCGCGTGCTGCGCCGACCTCAAGCAGGCCAAGGATGTCGCCGTCGGCGGACCGTCTATGAGGTCTCGTCTCAGGGAGCGCTGTCGTGCGCCGCGGTCCGCGCCACGTGGTAGGCGCGTGAGGAAAATCGGCGCGCGGCGTCCGCAAGCCTGTGTCATCAGCGATTCGTGTGGCTCTCGAACGCCTTCGCTGCGTGGGAGCTAGGGTGCAGCTGCACCAAGCTAAATATGTGAAAAAACATAGATGCATGTCTTTCGCGTCTCCCTTTTTCTGTTTCAACGGAAGTTTGGCCCAAAAACCCTCCAATTCCATGGGGGGGGTGCCTGCGCGGCTGCCGCCGCTTGCGTGTCGAGCTTGTCGAGCTAATTGTCCTCTTCGACTACGATGGCACTGCAGGCGCGCGAGACAAACCCGGCGAGGAAACTGAGCCCGGAACGGAGAGATGAGATTTGGCAGCACGAGATTGACCGTCGCCGGCAGTTTCCGAGTGAAGAAGAGCGGGCTGCTGCGCAGCGCCAGTCAGCGCGCTTGGCCAAGGAGCAAGCGGAGCGCTACCTCCAATCTCTAACAACCTATTCGGAGATGCAATCCGAGGTGAAGCTCATCGCAAAGAAGGTACGCAACGAGACCACCATGCGCGTACAGAGAGAAGCTGCAGAGCGGCGCAAAGCTGAGCTCGAGGCCACTCGCCAGCGCGAGGCCACTGCGCGCAACCGCCTGCAAGAGGTCGCGCTCCAGAAGGTTAGCGAGGAGCAGAAGCAGCTCGAAGAGAAGCAGCAGAAACAGGCGCAGGCGCAGCGCGATCACGAGATGCGCGCAGCAAAAGAGGCGGAGCGGGAGCGGCGCGCTCTCGAGCAGCATCTCGAGACGCTTAAGAAAATGAAGAAGGAGACCGCCGAGCGGGCCGTTCAGGAGGCGGAGGCCGCGCGGAAGGCAGAGGAAGCGATCGCAGCGTTGCGCACGGCCAAGCGCGAGGCTTGGGATCGGAAGGCGCGCCAGGAGGCGGAGTCCAAGGCGCGCGAGGCGGCAGAGGTGAAGGTGAGATTCAAAGCTTCCGAGGCGCGTCGTATCGCGGAGGAAACGGACAGGAAACGGCTCGAGCGCCGGACACAGGCCGAGATGGAGGCCGCGTTTCGGCAAAAGATCGAGCACGAGCGTGCTCTCGAACGAGCGCAGGCGAAGGCGCAGGCGAAGGCGCGCGAGAAGGCTCTCAAGGAGGTCATGGCAATGCAATACAAGCAAGACGAGTCGGGCAAGCTTGTCAAGATCGCGGACCCCTTCATCGAGGGCATGAAGAAGATACGCGCGCTCGAAGAGGAGGAAGCGCGGGAGATGGCGGAGCTCAAGGCGCTCATCGCCGAGCGCGAGGCTACCAGGGAGAAGGAGAGGGCAGCGCAGGAACTGCAGCGCAATCTCGAGATCGCCGCGGCGCAGCGCGGCATTGCCCTCGTCTTCCAGCAGAACCAGGAAAAGGCGCGCCGTGTCAAGGAGGAGATCGAAGCGGCCGAAAGGGAGCGCAATCGTCGCCTGGCCATCGAGACGCGCAAGAAGATCGAGGATGGCAACGAACGGCAACTCAAGGCGGAGAGGGAAGCGGAGCTCGCTCTGAAGCGCGCGAAGGAGATGGAGCATCAGGTGCAGGTGGCCAAGGCCCAGCACCAGGAGTTGATGTACCAGAGCGAGGCCAAAAGCCATCGGAAGCAGCAAAATGAGAGGCGGCTCGCGGTCATGTGGCACGACTACGCAGTCGACGACGAGAAGATCAAGCACGAAATTGAGGCGCAGCGCCTCTTCAACGCTCAGGTGTGAGATGAGCTCTGTGATTTCACCTCTGATTGTCTCTATAAGTGCACCGTGCCTCTGATCACTTCCGCCCTCGCCTCTCTCGACGCCTCTCCAATGCGCAGCTGGAGTGGAACATGATGGCATGGGGAGAGCAGTCTTCTATCGCGCTGGCGATCAGGGGCGCTGATGGCTCCGGGGGATTCTCCCCTCGTCACTCGCCCCGGAACTACAACTTGACATCTCGGAGCCATCGGAGCTCACCGCGTGCGATCCCAGCTTCCCGCGAGGGCTCCCCCCATCGCTCACCCCGGGCATACCCACTGAGTCTCCCACTGAATATCCCGGAGGTACTGAGTCAAAAAACCAGGCTGCCAGCCTGGCAGGCTGCCGCACTGTCTCCCATCGCGTTGATCTACTAGCGTTCTATGGCAACGCACCCTGAGGTCGCAATGTGATCAATATCGCGCGCAACGCCAACGAATGTGCAACGAGTTTGACATAAGCTTATCAGGCAGTCGAGTCAGACAGTCAGGCAGTTCACCACGTTCCGTCTGTGTAACACCTCTCGGCAGCAGATTGACTGTGCATCCGTCTCAGCCTCTCACACGCCGCCGCCCCAGCGCGTTCATAACCACAGCTATAGTATACAGCCAAGCGCTGGTGGGCTCTTACAACCCTGCATTTACAACGAATCATCGTAGAGCGCGCTCGCGCAGGCGCACGACGAAGGACGTTTGTCGTTTCGGGGGGGGGGGTTCGGGGGCGGTGTTCGGGGGGGGGGGTTCGGGGGGACACGACACACGTGGACGTTTTGTCGTTTCAAGCGTGTGTACATCGTCAATAACTATTCCGTACTCGCGGCGGCGGGCGCGGGGCCCCGGCGGGGGGCGAGAGGGAGAGTGTGCGTACCGGGTTGCGGGTATTAAAGATGGCTCAACCGTCAGTCCGTCTCCGTCGGAACTTTCAGGAATGTCTCGTGACCAGAACGAACTGAAAGACATAGGTTCTGAACCCACCCATGCATCACTTCCGACTTCGTGTGTGCGTAGGCGTGAGCGTTGGCGACCCCGGGAGCAACGGGGCCAGCTCGGTGCGCAGCTTCTGTCCATCGTCCTCAGAATCCGCAGGCGAGCCAGAGCGGTTGCCGCTGCCGCGCTAGTCGTATCCGCGTGACGGTGGGCCACGATCATCGTACCGTGGCGGCGGCGGGCCGCGCTCATCGAACGGCCGCGGCGGCGGATAATCGCGCTCGCGCTCATAGCGCGGCGGCGGCGGGCCACGGTCGCGATCATGCTCATCGGCGTACCGGCCGCGCGGCTCGTCGTAGCGCCGGTCGTCATAGCGCGGAGGTGGCGGCCCACGGTCGCGGTCGTCGTAACGCGGCTCGCGGTCGTCATAGCGCGGCGGCGGCGGGCCGCGGTCACGCTCATCGGCGTACCGGCCGCGCGGCTCGTCGTAGCGCCGGTCGTCATAGCGCGGAGGTGGCGGCCCACGGTCGCGGTCGTCGTAACGCGGCTCGCGGTCGTCATAGCGCGGCGGCGGCGGGCCACCAGGCGCCGGACCCCGCGGTGGCGGCCTGCTGCCGTTGCGCGACTCGCCTGTAAGCTTGTAGCGCACGACGTCCTCTGCCTCGTCGAGGGCGTCCTCGCGGTTTTGGCGTCTGCCGATGACATAGAGGCGTTTGCACTCCCCATGTTTGCCCTGCCGCAATCGGTCGTTGTTGAAGAACATGAAGACGCGGTATTTTGTCTCCATCTGGCGCAGCGTAAACCCCTGTTTACCAAGCAGGAAACCGACCGTGTCCTTGGGCACGTCGAAGGTCGAGACATCCTCGCGTAGCTCGATGTCGTCGAAGTTTACGTTGATTACACCGCCACTGCGCTGCTGCAGGGTGATCTTAATCGCTAGCTTCGCCAGCTCGCGCGACTCCGGTGAGCCCTCAACCTCCGCACAATCTCGGTCAATGTTGAGCCGGCAACCGGAGAAGGCCTCGAGACGCTGACGCGTGGCACCGTTGCGCCCCACGAGGTACGCCACGTCCTGGTCGCTGAGATTAATGCGCTCGACGTTGTCCGCCGTCGCAGCCATGATAATGTCGTCGCGCCACGCGGCAGAGACGACTAAAGTCGCGTCTCTTCGTGTTGGAAGCGCCAGGACTCGCACGTGTCGCGACTTCCACGCGATTCGTGAAGTTACTTCAAGTAACATTTCCCTTCGGCATCTCATTCACAAACCACCGCGCCTCAACTTCCGCAGCACCATTCAGCGTTTGCTCATCATTCACGTGAATGAAGGCGGCCCGAGAGCTCGGCGGCGCGAGGCTGCCTCGACCATGCCGATCCGCGACAGCCTGACGTTCGTGTGGCAGCCACCGCGCGACACCACGCAGGCCGGCCGCGAGAATTGCGTCATGCAATCGATCATCGCCGGCATGGCGGGCGGTGTGCTCGGCCTCGGCCTTGGCGTCATCCTGGCGCCATTCCAGTCCAACGTGCAGTCCATGGAGGCAAGCGACTTGCCTATGAGGGAGCAGATGCGCCGCGGCGCGCGCGAGATGGCCTCGCAGAGCAGATCGTGGGGCAAAAACCTCATGACTATCGGCGCCGTCTTCTCTGTCTCAGAATGCATTGTGGAGAAGTCGCGGGGCCGAAAGGATCGGTGGAATCCGATCCTTGGTGGCTGCGTGTGCGGCGCCGTGCTCGCCGCGCCGGGTGGGCCGCAGGCAATGGGGGTCGGCTGCGCTGGCTTCGCCGCATTCTCGGCCGCCATCGACGCACTTGGCTTTAGCGAGTTCGAGTGAGCTGTCGCTCGGCTCTACAATTTGACGGTTCTACAATTCCGCCGCCGTTTAGGGTTTGTCTTGCAAACTAAGTATCCGTCTAAACTCCAATCTCCGTCCTCTATGTTTGTTTTAGAATTCTTGCAAGCCATCATGGCATCCGTTGCATGTCAGTGCGTCAGCGGCGGTCCGAACGCATGGTCCTGTTCTCGACGGTCCGCTGCGCGCACAATGGTCGCCCGCGCGGTGCGGTCGGCGTGCCGCCGCGTTTAGTAACGTTCACGTAGTACTAAGTAAGGGCTGTACCTATCGAGCTGACTGTCGAGCTGCGAAGCCCGGGACCCCCGCACCTCTCGATCGGGCCGTGCCCGGGTGCGGTGTGCCGATGCCAGGGCTGCCGTATGCATGGCGTGCACGTGCCCGAGACGCGCCGTCGTGGCTTCGCGATTTGCTGCACGCACGCACAGTACAGGATGCGGCTATTCGAGGGGATTGAATATTGAGCGCACCAGCACTCCATCAGCTTCCTGGCTGACCTGGGTGACCATGGAGATCTGCAGGATTTCCTCCTGACCAGCGTACAGCACGGCCTGAAGCAGGCCCACATTGGTCAATACGTGCCTTGCCACACCCTGCACATCGATGGTTTTTGCCGTGAAGGCCATCGTGTGCGTGACGCCAATGGCATAGTCCTGCAATGGCGTCTCGCCCAACACTGCCAACAAGAGAGGCGGCGCAAAAGGTGAAAGGCGGCACAAAAGGTGAGAGGCAAGCGCGAGGACAAGGCACGTCCCGCATCTCGCGTGGGCGCGTGCGCACTGATGATCTTCTTGGTATGAACCTGGTCTGCGACAAACTGCGATCGTGATCCGCGCATGCGCTCGATGAGCATGGCATTCAGCCGAGCATCCCAAGCGATCGCAGGCGGCGGGCGCTGCTCACCATGATCACCCAGCGCGCCTGCAAGAGCTCGCGATTGGTATTGAATTCAAGACTGAGGTTGACCGGCTCCTCGAGTGCACAATTGTTGGGTTCCACCGAACATAACGTCACCTCAATCGGCTCGGGCACCGTGGTCTCGTCGGCCATCGCCTCTACGCGTTGCCGAGCCCCGAGGCGCGTTTCGCCGCCTCGCGTTCATGTCAAGTCAAGTCTGCAGTCAAATCAGGGTCAGGGTCGCTGTCACGGTCACGTTCACGTTTATTTGCCAACCCGGCAAGACGCACAGCCCTTCAGACGCATATTTGTGTCGCGGTCCCCCCCATTGCCCCCCCCGCCCCGCGCTCACACTCCACAGCTCAAAGTTAACTTTCAAAGTACGGCTCCGCCCTTGGGCTCCGCTGTCCAATTGCCGCTGTCCTTACCGTTTCCTTACCGCTGAGGGGGCAACACGAAGTACTGCGGCGACCATGTAGGATGATTGTACCCCGCCCGCGCTCTCGCCCGGTGACGGCTATTTGAGAGCTGTACAATGAAACACACTGGGACTGGCGACTCGCAATAAAATATGCTACAAGCGTACTCCAGCTCCCTGGGGTGCGTCGCCGTCGGTCGCTCTCCCAGCGTACAGGGTGATCCCTGCCGCTTGCTGCCCGATACTGCTGGGCTGGTCGGATTGTGATCGGCAATCAGGTGCACACGGCGCGCGGCGACGTGTTGTCGTACGCCACTGTGTTGAAACACCATAGGGTAACTACCTGAGTAGTGAAACCCTCCCCCAAGGTCAAAATCTCGCGCCCCACTGTGTTGAAACACCATAGGGTAACTACCTGAGTAGTGAAACCCTCCCCCAAGGTCAAAATCTCGCGCCGCTACGCGAATCGATCGTAGTACGTAGAGGTAGACGGTACTCGGTAGAGTCGCGTTATTTATACGCATACAGCGCGTCGCGGAACCCAACGCAACACATTCGCACATGCCTAGACACGCATCACACAGGACTCACAGTCGGTCTCTCGTAGACACAACAACAAGAGTCTGTTAACACGGTGTTGTACATCTGGTAGGAGTTGTACTCCCCACAGGTTACCGGGGCCGCTTCCACAGCCAACGGGGTTCGCGCGAGAGTCCAGTCCCGCATCTGCCATGTCTCGTCACGGCCGCTAATAAGAGCATGCAGCTTATACTCATGCTAGTAGTGCGGGACCCGCTGCCGACAGCGCCGCGTTGGTCAACTCTTGGGTCTGTTGCGGACCCTCGTCGATGACCATCAATATGTAGGCGAGCTTGAGCTGTACCTGCATCGAATGCTCCTTGAGGTCCTGCTCGAACTCGTGCAAGTTCTTCTGCAGCCTCGCCACATCCGACTTGAAGCTCGCGTACTCATGCCGCATCTTCTTCGGCGGCGGAGGCGCCACTTGCTCCACGCTCGCGGTGTGCCCGTTCTCCTCCTCGCCACCATCCTCCGCCTCCTTCTTTGGTTGGTTGCCGCGTTTGATCTCCTTCAGCTGGCGGACCCCGTTACGCGTGAACATCGGGTGCTGGAACTCCATCGTGCGGTCACGCCCGGATGCATTGGGTACGCGCTGGAAGCCGTAGATGTTCAGCTGGCGAATGAAGGAGCGGAGGTTGTCGTGTTTGAAGTACAGAGGTAACACATCCTGAGCAGGTGGGCGCGGGTGTGCCGCGTGTCAGTTACGGTCTTGCGCGCAGTAGCGTGGCGCCCGTGTGTTAGCAAAAGGCGGATCCTTTGCGCGGTCGCTTGACGAGCTAGCTGCGGCGCTTTACCTGGGCGAACTTTGTCCTGTCGACGATGCGGAAGGACTCTCCGTGCTCACTCCAGCAGACAAGGTTGTCGGACGCGGGCGATGAGACGATTTCAAAGAGCTTGATGAGGAAGGGCGCCACCTGTGCGCGGAAATGGCACACCCGTGTGTCAGGTACCGGCGTTGGCGGTATCGGAGGCTTCAGAGGCCACTCTCGCTTGAATCAGTCGGGTGGCCGGCGTGCGCTCTGCCAGCAGCGATTGCTCGTCGTCGAGGCCACGCGTTCGTTAGGCTGGTAGTAGTATGACTCACCTTGTCGAGCTCCAGTGCCGAAGAGAGCGGCATGTCATCCATGGCTGGACTGTCGGCTCCACGTTCGACGCGACGAAGGTCCACCTTCGTTTGCGGACGCCCTGAGCTTCGACACACCTTCGATCAGATAATTGGTTGCAGGGCCGAGATTTGTCGATTCGCTTTCGACGTCTATTTCGTTCCAATTCGTCGACGACGATCCAAAAAAGGTTCAAAAAATGTCCTGCACAATTCTGCAACGTTTCGTCGTCGAAGAAACACAGATGCCGGAAGGCCCGCGAATCCACGCATTCGTTCACTGGATTTCAAATGCCCGACCCCGTGAGGCGAGGTACTTTTGTACGTGGAGTTGTTTAGCTTTAGGACAATAACGACAATACGTTACCCGCTCCCATCCCGCCCGACCACGTCGCACGTGCCCTTCCGCCCAAGTCTCAGTGTGCGGCGCGCCTGTTGTGAGCAAGGTTGGGAGTCCCCCACCACGCACGCCGGCCGTCGTCACCTCCGTGCTCATGCCCCATGCCGTACCAACGCGTCAAGTCCATATGCAAAGCTTTTACAGCTTTTATGGCTGTCAGCAGTACCATCGGTTGGTGGCCCCGGCTGCCACGACGGGCGCACCTATGGAACTTCTCCCTCCATCTTCTTGAAGACAGATCGATCTCGAATATGTTCTGTCTCCATCTCTGCTTGAAGAAGAGTGATCGCTCTCGACTCGTGCGAATCTGCTGGTGGTATCCAGCCTGGTACATGTATCGGTAGTCGAGCGAACACGGTGCCGGGCTTGCCGATCGGTCAGGACATGGAGGTGCCCTTTGCGTCAGTAAGAAACGGGGCACTCATGGGTAAGCCTCCTCGACGTGTCGCAGCATGGATGCACGCCACAGCGCGACGTCACATGGACCCTGCAGGCTTCTCGCCGAATCGCACACGATTCGAGTACCTGGCGATGCCACGGCCGGCTCCGGCCGGCATACGGTGTCGATATTTAGCAGTAGTGTGGCCAACGGCTTCTCGTGCCACAAGCTCTTGCGATGCATTACGGTGGGGCCCCCTCGTCAGTTCCCTCGTCACATAGCAGCAGACCCTCGAAACTGCTCGCCAAACGATTGGCAGCATACAACGGGCGGCGGTTGGGCGGAACCACAGGCAGTCCCACCGTGCGCACCTCAAATGAGACCGCGAGCTCGACGATCCGCCGCAGCACCTCATGCGGCAGCGGATGGCTGAGTGATTGCTGCTGCAGGCGCTTCATGGCAACCAGGAAGGTGAGGCGGGCCTCGCTGGAGAGCTGCTTCTGCACAACCTCCTTGCGGCTGCCTGGCGCGCAGCATTCGCATCCGATGCCCGCAAATGGGCCCGTATGACGGATGATGCCCATGCCAGCAATCGGGATTCTCGCACACGTGGGCGTTCGGCAGCGTCGTCCGCGGCCACACCTCGTGCAAGCACACACTCTCAGATTTGGGCTGTTAATAGGAATAATTCCTACTCGGCCGCCGGTTTGGTGTTGAGGAGAAGCACGTGTTGTCAACACACAAGTCTTCTTGTTGGATAGTCGTAACGACTCTCACGAGTCTTGGCACCGCACACGCGCACAGCAGTTGTTCAGTTCTCATAGTTGCACATGCTAGGACACATGCTCTGGGCACCCCTCCCGTCAATCGATGTGTTGTCTTGGCACCAAAACACAACTTTTCGGCACCAAATAACACAACTTCAACTTGACAAGACACAAGCCCGGCCGAATTTTGTACGTGCGGTTCTAATACATGCTGAGAGCGTTGTAGGCGCGGCGCCTCCGACCGACCGATCCCCCACCAGCGCCACCCCGCTCTGCGAACCGTCACGTCGTGAGCAGCCACCCTGCCCACGTTCGAAGGCGAGTGCCCGAGGGGTTCACCTCTTCAACTTGGCGTTACAGCACCCCCAATTATTCACCTCTTCAATTTGGCAAGTCGTTGCTTGCGGAGCGTTCGCTCGACGGGCGATTCTTGTGGGGACTTGGAGGGGGAGCGATGGCTCTGGCCCCGCACCGTGATCGCGTTACCGATCTGCGCCGCCTTAATCTTCGCGAGCAGAGAGACGCCCTGCCGGCAGCGCTCAGCGAACACGAGGTTGTTCATATTGCCCTCTTCAACTGCCTTCGCGATGCACTTCTCAAGGATCGCTGCCTCCTCGGCGGTGAAGTCGAGCCACGGCATCCCCTGCGACGTGTGGCTGCCCGCCTTCTTGGTCGAGGCCGGCGCGAGCGCCGCCGCAAGCCGGTTGTCGGCGGCGCGCATGCCCTTCTCGAGCTGCGCACTCTCCTTCGCCTTCATCTCAGCGGCCTCGCGCGCCGTGGTGAGCGCATGCAAGCGCGCGCGCGCGTCCTCGCGTCGATGAAGAGCGTCGGCCGCGAGCTCCGCGAGTTTGGCCTCGCGCTCCTCCTCCGTTGGGCGCAGCTTCTGCTCGAGGATCAGCCTGCTCTGCGCGGCTCGGATCTCGGCAGGGTCTCGCGAGAGCTGCTGGATGGCGGCGTGATGGTCGGCAAACTTCGCATTGTCGAGCGCGGTAGCGCCCCACTTGTTCATCAGCCCCGCGTCTGCGCCCGCCTCAAGCAGCATCTTGATCGCGCCCGTGTTGTTCTTGCGCGCGGCCCAGTGCAGAGGCGTCGACAAGTCGCTGTTGGTCGCGTTCACCTGGGCCTCGTGCAGGACGAGCAGCTCGACAATTTCATTGTGACCGCGCCGTGCGGCGTGGTGCAGGGGGGTGGAGCCGTCGGAATCCTGGGCGTGCATGAGCTCGCGCCGATCCTCGGCGAAGGCGAGCAGCACCTCGGCCACGTCGCCATATCCGCGCTTGGCTGCCCAAAGAAGGGGCGTCATGCCCGTCTCGTCATGCGCGTGGAGCAGCTCGTCCACGACAGACGGCTCGAGAGCCTCGAACATGTCCTGGAGCGACCCCACGCGCTGCCCTCGCTGCGCCGCGAGCCACACGGTGTTCTTGAGCCCCTGCATCTTCACCTGCTCGAGCTGCTTCCACGTGTTGAAGGCCTTGCGAGGCGCAGCGTTCATAAAGGCGCGCACCGCTCGCTCAAGGGCATGCGCAGCCCGCGCAATGTCCTGCAGCTTCTCGATCACCTTGAGCTTCGCGCGCCCCTCGGGCGACATGCGCGCAAGGGCCTTGCGCTGCCGCTGGGCACGCTCTTGCGCCTCCACCACCTGCTCGTGCCACGTGTTCAGCACGGCGATCAGCTTGGCATTCTTGAACACGCTCATGCCACGGCGCATCTTCAGCATCACTGCGGCGAGCTCGGCGAGGACTTTGAAGCCGCGCCGCTTGGCGCGACCCTCAGGGGAGTACTTGGCAGCGATCTCCTCGAGACGAGCCTTGGCCGCGACCCGCTCCTCCCACCAGTTCATCCATGTGTTGAAGACGATCTTCTGCGGCGCGTTGAGCAGCGCGCGGATCGCCAGCTCCATGCGATGCCGCGCGAGTACGGCGGCCACCGCGTAGGCATGCCACGTGTTCCAGCACAGGTGTGTCTTGCGGTGCACGAGGTGGTGGAGCGAGCGCTGCATGTTGCGCCGGTTCTCGATGATTTTCTTCGTCGTGTGCGCCCAGAGAAGAAAGCGCATCTTTCGTCGCAGTCGCTCCTCCTGATTCCCGGCCCAGGCCATCTGCCAACTGGAGTACCGATCGCGCAGCCCCTCGACGCATCGACCGAAGCAGCCGACGACGCACGAGAGGCATCGGCGTCCGAGACCGCGTATTCCGCGCACCGTGTTCAGTGGGCATCGCCAAATGGCGCACCCGCACATGAGCAGACGCTGCCTTAGGTTGGGGCGCCGAGGGCCGGAGGGCACCAAGGAGGCCGACTTCTTCCCCTTCCCACCGGCTTTGCCGCTGGGCAAGCGTGAGCGGCCCTGCTCGTCGACGGAGCGCAATTGGTGAGTGACGAGGCAATCAGGACGCACTCAAGGCAATCACGAGGCGATGAACGTCACTCACTTGCTCGTCGTCGGAGCGCAAGTAGCTGTCCTCGAGCAGAAAGTCGCGGTCGTCGCCATTCTCGCCAAAGCCGATCGCGTCGAGAGAGTCTGTCCACAGCTGAGTCAGGCTGAGGGGCTCCCGGCTGTACGAAAGCAATGGGCAGCCACGCACGCAGCAGAGGCGGTACGGTCGGCTCGCGCGCAGCTCGGCGAGCTGCGCCGGCTTGATCACCTGATGAGGGTGGCAATCAGTGGCACTCAGGGAGGCCATCAGAGGCCATCAGTGGCAATCAGTGGCGCCGGCAGGATCACCATCACGAGGCAATCAGAGGCAATCAGAGGCAATCAGTGGCGCCGGCAGGATCACCATCACGATGCTAGGGCAGCACGGGCGCGCCTCGGACGGCTCGTACTCCAGGAGCTCATGGCCCGTGAGCAGCCGCGGACACCAAGTGGCACGGGAGCGCCACCAACTCCATTGCATGCAGGCCAGCAGGAGGAAGGCGAGGAGCGCGCCGGCGAGGAGTGCGCCCAAGGCCAACCAGTCGACGCCCGACCCCGCGCCGCCGTTCCCGAGGACGTCCGGCGCGATCGCATCCACGAGCACGGCGACGCGAGCGATCCCGGCGATGGCGGCCTCGTTGGCGTCGCCTCGCAGCGCCGCGACGGAGGGCCAGTGTGGCTGGGGCGGTGGGCGCGGTGGCGGGGGTCTGGCTGGTGGTCGTGGTGGCGACGGCGACGGTGGCGGCGGGTTCGGCAGCGGCGGTGGTGGCGGAGGCGACTCCGGTGGCGGCGGCGGAGGGGCCGGCTTGGGCGATGGCGGCGGCGGCGCCAATGGCTTTGGTGGGTTGGGAGACGGTGATGGCGGCGGCGGCGGCGGCGGTGGTGGGGAAGGCTTGGGCGGCGGCGGTGGTGGTGGTGGGGAAGGCTTGGGGGATGGCGAAGCAGGAGAAGCAGGAGGAAGAGGTGGCGGTGGCGGATTCGGTGGCGGTGGCGGTGGCGGCGGCGGTGGCGGCGGCGGCAGCGGCGGCGGCGGCGACGGCGGTGGCGAATCTAATGTCACCTCGACAGCCTCGCTCAGCCGACGAGGTGATGACATCAGCCACAGCCGAGGTGAGGCTGGAACTGCTGCAGCAGCTGCAGCAGCTGCAGCTGCTGCGGTAGGCTGCGATGACGACGAGAAGTGGCCCGTGATCTGCACGCCAGCGTGCGCGGCCCTGACGCTCGGGACTGACCAGGTCGAGGAGGCGACCGGCAGACCGGCGACAGCAGACATGCACCCAAGCCCCGCCATCTCGGTAAGAGAAATTGGAAACTTAGGAAACTCAAAACTTGTTTTCCCCACAAACTGACGAAATCAGGTGTGAACATGTTGCGCACTTTTCCAACGTAGTTTTCAGGAGGGCGCGGCGGGTGCCGTGTAGATGGCATCGTAGGCCTTGTGAATCGCGTTGAACGCGTCACGCGCCTTCGGGTGCTCGCTCTTGTCCGGATGCATGCGCAGCGCGAGTTGCTTATACTGCTTGCGGATATCGTCTGCAGAGGCGCTCGCCGGCAGCCCCAGACAATAATGCGGCGCGTGGCCGAAGCGGAGTACGTGTTCGACGGCGTCGGCCGCGTCGAGCTCGAGCAGCCGCGGCAACGGCGCCAGAGGTGCATGCGATGGGTGGGGCGGCACGAGGGACTGCGACGACCATGGCAGGCCACCGGGAAGGGCCCCTTGCCATGTGCCGCCAGGCAGGCTTTGTTTCCCAAAGCCCCGCTGCTGCTGCTGCGGCTGCTGCTGCCGCCGCTGCTGCTGCTGCTGCTGCTGCTGCTGCTGCTTCGGCTGCTGCTGCTGCTGCTGCTGCCGCGCGTCGTCAAACATGCGCTTCTGGAGCGCCGCTTTCTCTTCCTCAGCCATCCCCCCGAACACGCGCTTGCCCGTGGCTTTGTGTGAACGGGGTTGCGGCTGCTTGCGAGGCTTGGGCGCTCCGAAGGCGCCGTCCTGCGCGCCATGGGGCGACGAGCCGCTACCTGCCAACGGCGACGAGCCACCCTGGCGCTGCGCTGCAGCGGCGCGCTGTGCCGCTGCGGCGCGCGAGTCCTCGTCATCACGCTGATGAAGATCGTCATCACGCTGATCTTCGGCCGCGCGTTCGCGACGCTCCTCCGCGATGCAGGCCCCGCACCACTCGCCGCGGTCGAACTGCGCGATCTGGCCGACAAATTCATGCCCGAGCGCGCACTGCATGCGTATGCGCGCTCCGAGGCTCCTATGCCAGCGCGGCTGTGGAGCCTCAAGGCGTACACACGTGCCGCCGGAGACCGCCGCGATCGCTGAGAGCCGTCGGATCTCATCGATCTGGTGCTTCGCGCACACGGGGCACCAGCCCGCGATCTCCGCACCCTGCTGGAGCGACTGCTCAAACTCGCAGTCCTCGCGGCACCGCCACTCGTGTCGCATGCTCAGCGAGCCGGCCGCGGCCGCCGCAGCAGCGGCCGCGTCAGCAGCCGCCTGCGCCGCAGCGTCACCGCCCGCATCGGCGCCGCGCACTGTGCAGCCGCACTCCTGTGCGTTCCTCAATAGTGCTGCAGCATCACGCTGCCAGAGCGTTGCAGCAGCAGGTCGCGCTTCAGCGGTCCGCCGCAAGCACACCCACCGCGGGCACCAGAAGCCGTGCGCGCGCACCCAGTCGGCTGGCAAGTCGAACACGTGGTTTCGCGAGCACTTCCACGTGGCGGGCTTCCCAGGCTCGAGCTGCACCGCCTGGCACTCTCCACGAAGCGCGCGTGCGATCGCCGTGAGCTCTTCGAGCTCTGTCGTTGGAGTCTCACATGGAGACTCCTGCGCGTCGAGGTCGAGTGGCGCCTCCGACGACCCGGCGACTGGTTGATCTTCAGCCCAGTCGTCAAGGTCTATCACGTCCGGTTGGGCTCCTCGAGCGATGCGCCGCTTCTTGAGGGGAGGCGCCGTGGTGAGGCTCAAAACCAGGCGGACGGCAACGCTACCGCCGGGCACGCATGAGGGTCTGCACACGGCCGTGATCAAGCGCGTCTTGCCCTCGGCATCATCATCGCAGCTGAGGCCACCTACCCGGGATGAGGACGCCGCTTCGAGGACACGGTGCATGCGAGGCAGCTGGATGGCGTTGTGCAGAAGAGTGGGGCGAAGGTTGAGTCGTCAGTGACGTCAGTGACGCACTCCATGTCGATCGGCGCGGCTGCGCGCGGCTGCACACTCACGAAAGCTGAAAGTTCAACCCGTACAAAATCAGACCATGTCATGCGTGCAGCGTTTTTTGAGGTTTACGACGAATTTTCGAGGAAGTCTCCACGCAAATTCGTGGAAGCTGGCCCCGCGACTTTCGCCGCAATGAAAGCCGCTCAGCTGGAAGCTTGCGTGCGCGCCGACCGGGAACTTGCCACTGCTATCGCACCACACGTGATGGTCGCCGGCGCCACCGGCGAAGTCGGTCGTTCACTTGTGGTTCATCTCTCTGTCTCGGGTGTGAAGCACATCACTGCGCTGGTCCGCAATCCAAATGCTGGCATCGCGGCGGAGCTCGGCAGACTCAAGGGGGTGCAGCTCGTGAAGTGCTCCGATGTCGCGGATCAGGACGCGCTGGCCGCGGCGATTGACACCATAGTGGAGCAGACGGGCGTTCCAGGCGCACTTGTGTCGTGCATGGGCATCTCACGGTCCAAGATCGGCCGAATGGACCAGGATGCGCTGGGCAACAAGGTGCCGGCGGGAGAGCAGTACCTGGTTGCAGCCACCAACCTGGTGCGCGAGGCCGAACGTATCGGCGTCCAGCGATTCGTCTACGTGTCAAGCGGCTTCGTCACGCGGCCTCGGTCGTGGCCTGCCCTCATCCTGAACAGCATCGCGGGCAACGTGCTCGGCTACCATGCGGTGGTGGAGGACATCATCCGCGACAAGGTGAGCGGCTCGGCGGCGATGGACTACGTCATTGTGAGGCCGGGGGGGCTCGACCACGGCGGGCCTGGCGACGGGCTCCAAGTTTCACAGGGTGACAAGATCACCGGCGGCTCCGTCCGGCGCTCAAGGGTGGCTGAGGTGCTTGCGAGGACGCTCGACGAGACACTGCTCCCGCGGCGGTCCGGCGCAGACGCCTTCGCCAGGGGCGTCACCTTTGAAGTTGCGGGTGCGAAGACCGACAATGCCAAGGGCAAGATCAACAGCGAGATCACTGCTGAGCGGTGGCAGGGTATGCTGGGCAAGCTCGAGGTGGACCCCGTCTGGATCTCGCCCTCGACGGCCGGTCCCATGGCGGCACATCGCGCGGCATCGGCGTCCTGCCGCCGTGCCTTTAGCGTGGTCTGCCTCTTGCTGCTCGTCGGGATCATAACTGGGATCGTTCTCGGGTCGCTGGCGGGCGCGGGCGTCTTCTCGGCTAGGGGCTAAGTTAGCGGCCTTAGCGCGGGGCTAAGTTAGCGGCCTTAGCGCCGCGCTTCGCCGCGCTAGGCTCTCCGGAATGCGGAAACGGGACGCGGAACGGAAGAGGGAAGTGAGACCGACGTACGCCACTGTTACCCGACGAACGAGAAGCGACCCCGCCCAATCTAGAGTGTATTTGCAAACCGCACACATAACCGCACACCACAGGAAACACCAGGGTGAACGGATATATTGTTTTGTATGGGGGGCTCTGCGCTACCGATTTGCGAGCTGTGGCCAGGCCCGCGCGTGCCGTGCGTCGCGCGGTTGCCGGCCAGCCCCGCCCGGGGCCCGGTCGCCGCGTACGCGCGTAGTTACGTTAACGTGTCGCCGAGCGCCTGTGCGCTTGCTCACAAACGCTACACGCATATCACTGCCGCGGCAGCCGCGCCCGCCCGCTTCCTCGCCCAGCTGCCAACGTACCAAGCTCGTTGCCAATCGTGAACCCCGCCGGTCGTCGAGGCGCGCCCGGTCGCGACCCAACACTCAAGTTGTCACCGAGCAAAGGCCGTGATGCGAGCCGCGAGATGTCGCCGACCACGGAGCTGACTCCGCTCGCATCGAGCCGTGCAGCTCGTGGGCTTCCAGCTCGAGCCGCTGCACCGAAGCGGCCGCTTTTACTGGAGAGGGTAGAAGATGTAGCGACAGTGGTCGCCAGATCAGGCTGCGACGGCACCCAGTCCCCCTCGTCTGGCAGATAAGCGAGCTCGCCCGCACCGCTCGGCTCTACAGCTGCTATTGAGGCGTCTCCGCCACCTGGCTCCGGCTCACCCGCGACCACGTCGGCTAGAATGCGTGCAGCCGTGCTCCGCAGCCGGTCGTGCAGCTCGTTGGCCGCATCATTGTTTGAGGCCTCCACCTTGTCGATGCGGCTCACAGCCGCCGACGCCGCCATGCTAAACTTTTTCATTTCCACCAGCAGAGCATCCGCCTGAGCGTAGGCGTCTTCCTCTTCCCCAGATTCATCGTCGTCATCGTCGTCGCGAAACTCGATCGGGGTCGGCATGTGGCTAGTACCGACCGTTTACATGTGAACGGTGGGTTCTAGCGCCTAGGCGCTAGATTGGTTGTCTTCTAGGGCAAACAACG
>ERZ761574.372-NODE-372-length-30827-cov-76.003607_pt1 | contig 30827 bp, 16 predicted proteins | sample MGYA00374950_ERZ761574 | MGnify/ENA primary metagenome ERZ761574 (study PRJEB28895, sample SAMN07631631) | mixed culture metagenome | isolation source: Freshwater growth medium | place: USA: Seattle, Washington | collected 2016-10-03 ... | reverse complement strand
GCAGGAGGCGCAGCGGTGCCGCCCAGCTGGTCCAGCAGCACGCCCGTAGCGCCACTGCACAGGCCGCGGGGCAAGTTGGTGGAAGAGACTCGCGCTCCACCTTAAGAGTGTAGTAACGTCGGAGAGCTCGTAGTAGAGAGCTCGGCGAGCGACGCAGAGCCAGAGGCTGGGCGCACTGCCAGAGGCGTGGGGAGCGAGGCATAGGACTTGAGAGCTCGACAGAGCATGAGTTTGAGCAGTTACGAGTTGGCTCGTGACGCCACTCAATGCGCCAAGAGCGACAGCGCGCGCCCGGCAGTGATGTCGAGGTGCTCCCTGACGTGCTACCCGAGGACGATCGCGCGCGCGCGCGCTGTCGCGCGTTTTGCGGTTGGTTGAAACGGGAGGCGCGTTTTTGATGGATCGTGTTTGTTTGTTGTACGTGCCGTGCTACGCTAGCGTATTAGCGACATGCGTAGCCGAGCGGCTAGAGCAAGAGTTGAACAGCGCAAATACCAAATTACAGAATACCTACAAATTACACTTCGCTTAGAGTTTGCAATTTCGTGTGCGCACAGGCGGAGCTCCCACACGCACGGTGTGCTCCCTCAGTCTCGGCTCCTCAAACGGGACTGATGTTCCACCCCATCGGCAGCGCGCATGGCCCGTGCATGCCTTCGGTCTCGCAACAGTGACGCACGATTGAGATTCGGCTCGCCGCCGGCGCCTCGATGGGGATCATTGCCGAGAACTCCTTTGAGATCTCCGTTGCGATGCGCGAGATGCCGAGCTCACGGCACGGTGTGACCGGGACGCCTGCCGAGACGAAGCCTTTCTTGCAGCCGCACTCGAGTTGGTGCGCGATCAAGTGGTCGATCTTGCGGTGCTCCTCGCTGCAGTAAGCGACGCATCCGCACCTGGGGCAATCTGTGAGGCAGACCGACGCGGCCAGCGGCGAGGCTCCACAGAAGAAGCACACCTGCCGACTCACGACCTTCTGCGTCGCCGTCGGCTTCATCACTATAGTGCGCATCGCCACGTCCAGCTTAGCGACATCCAGCCCCAGCGAGCACCTCCAGGCGATCACCTTATCGGCGGGGGCGCTGTAGACGTACGCATCGCACACGGCCGGTAGGTTCAGCGCCACCGTGAGGATCAGAATGTCCTCTGAGCGAATTGGGAATCCCATCGGCGAGAGCGCATCCGCAACGGCGCCCGGATCGACGACGCGATTTCCAAGCGCATTCAGCGCATCGGCGCAGTCGATTATAACTTTCAGGCGTGCCACGCTCAGGCTGCTGATACCGAGGCGCATGGCGTTGCACAAGAATGAGGTGGCCGTGGTGAGATCCTGGCGATCGTCGCCACTTAGATCGAAAAAGAAAGGCACGTCGAAGAGGATCTGCTCTTGGGCAATCTGCTCCGAGGAAAGCCCCATGGCAGGTGCGTCTCGCACAAAGGCAGCCTTGAATCGTGCCAACGTTCCTGTCGTTTTCGGTACTGCCTCGTCAAACCACCAGGCCTTTTGGAAATAGGGCGCGCGGCCGGAAATGATGGCGAGGCCAGGTGACGCAGCAGCGTGCTCGGGTAGCGCTGCAGCCTTGGCCTTCTCCTGGGCTTTCTCCTGGCGCTTCGAGGGCGCCTTTTCGGCGGGGATGGGCTCGGCGGCAGCTGGCACGCAGGCTCCACCAGTGCGCTTGGTGGCCTTCGAGGCCGCCTTCTTCACCTCGCTCATGGTCAGGCCCTTGAAATCGCTCTCGAGAAGGATGAGCAGCTCTGCATTAGTCGTCACGCCGAGCTCCGCACGAGCCGCGATCACGTGCTCAATCAGCTTCTCCTCAGCATCATCGCGGACGAAGCTTCCGAAAGAAGAAAGTGCCACCGAGCGACGCGACCACTGCGTGGCAGTGTTTCGCGTGGTAGTGTGGCTGGTCGGTACCGGTACCTTGTGTGTCGATTCAACTGACCCTTTCTCAAGAAAGTGCGCTCGAAGGTCAACTGAGTGTCGACACCGATGTTGGAACCCTGTAGAGTCGCTAAACACCAGGCGCGCTCGCATGTGTGCGCCGCTGCACTGTGTCGATCCGTTTTAACTTCACACACTGAGTCGCGCGTCGAGGGGTGCATGCACGGTCTTAAGGCGCTCTTTGCGCATGGCCACCACGTCCTTCTTCACGCACCACCTTCGCCTCATCTCGCTAACCGCCGTGGTCGGCGCGGCGCTCCCCGTCGCCATCATTCTGGCCCCGCGTGGCCGTGGGCGAGAGCCAGGAAAATCTCACCTCCTAAGCGGCGCCCCGCTTGCTGGCCTCCTGCGCCAGTAGTCATCATTAAGCGCGCCCCACCGGGCTCACTCACATGAGCGCCGCTGTACTGTGTCGACCCGTTTTTACTTCACACACACACACACACGACACGCTCAGGGTACACAGGCCGAAGGATGCCAAGCCGCGCGGCGCAGGCGCACGGGCGCGCGCGTCGGAACGCGTTGCCGTTGGCGTAGTGTGGATACTTTTCTCTTAGAAAACCGGAAAGGTGAGATTTTCTTTTGTGCAGCCCGAGAGCGATCCCCCCCACCCCACCTCCAGCCCGGGAGCACTCGCTCGCACAGCTCGGTGACTCTGACAGTCATGATCGCAGTCCCAGCCAGCCTCCGTGAAAGAAGGCCGCGCCAACGGCGAGGGGCAGCGCGGCAAGGCCCAACGCCACAGCTGGCTTGTCCGAGCCTTGGAGGGCTGGCAAGCATGCGATGCCAAGGTGCACGGCGAGCGCCGAGCGTGCGCTCATCGAGACCCCATACAGGCTGTGGCGCGCGTGCGGCGTGGCCAGCGTGTGATAGGTGAACGCTGCGAGGATGCCCCCGGTGCCGTTGGTCGAGTGCCGCTGCGTGGCGGCTGCGAGCGACATGCCGAGCGCGCCGCACAGCCAGAGGGCGAGGAAACCAGCACGGCCGAGCGCGCGCTGCAGCTCGTGGCCTAGTCCAAGCAACGACGAGCCCAGCCACAGCATCTCGAAGGCGGAGCTCGTCGCAAAGGCGCCGCACAGCACCGTGTGCGGCTTCGAAAGCAGCGGCGCAAAATAGCGATAAAAGGTACCCGGACCGTAGCTGTGGTACACAAAGCAGGCGACGCCATGGGCGGCAGCCAGCGCGTACAGGTCGTATTGAGGCCCAGGCAGACCGTTCCAGGAGCCGAGCACGCCGACGAAGCACTTTTTGGAGGTGCACCCAAGCGAGACAGTTCCAGCATCCAGGGCCCAAAGCCTATCCTCGGGCCAGCGCTCAACCCCGAAATAGAATCGTTCGCGAACCATTGCGCTGAGCTTCCTCCAGCGCTCGGGCGTGTCCCACACCTCACGGATGGGCTTCGACGCAATGTCAAAGGTGCCAGCCCCAAGCTTTTCCTTCCGGCGCATCCGTGCGACCGCCTCTGGCCAGTCGGAAGCGCGCGGGCGCGTGAGCACTGCGATGCCGAGCCAAGGCACCGCCATCACTATGGTGCGGACGACGAGCGTCACACGCATGGCGTGCAAATTCGGGAAGAACTGTGTGTGAACGTGAACACGACCAGAAAGCACCCATTTCACGGATCGTCTTAACCGTTATTTTGGCATTCCTACTCGAGTGGGAATGCGTGCCAAACAAGCAGTCACGCGCGCAAGCAGTTCGCCCAGGAGATCATCCCGTGCCATTCTCGCTCGAATAGTCCTTGCGGCGTCGAGCCCCGGGACCATCGTTGCGCTGTATGCATCGAGCGGCACGCGGGTCACCTCCGCGACATACCTCGGTCCATGGACGGCGAGCACGCGCCGTAACGCGCTGCTCGCTTTCTTTCCAGCGACCGCGGCCACCTCCAAAAGCGTGTGTTCGAAGGCGGTGCCGTTGCCCCACACAAACGCAGGCCACGCGGCTTGAAGGTTGGCAAGAAGGCTCGGATGGGCGAGGTCATAGCACGCGAGGAACGCTGGGAGGTTGTCCATCTGGCTGAGGCGCTGCCGGTCGGAGAGGGAGTCCGCGAAGCTGACGAGCAATCGCTCGTGCCGCAGCACCCGAAAGAATGGCGGCCAGACGAATCGATTCGTAAAGAGAGGCACGCAGCCGTTGAGCACGGAGGAGATGATGCGCGTATCAAACCCGACACCGCCAGCAACAAGGCAGAACTTGGAGCGTGCCTGCGCATCGCGAGGCGCCCAACGAGGAAGGCTCGTTTCAATGAGCAGCCGATCCGAGACGCCCCGCCAGTGCATGTACATGTACTGGCGTATACCGCCTGAGTAGCAGCTGGCGCAGACCATCCGGCCACACGCTGCGCTGTGGCGCGAGCACCAGTCTCGGCTCAGCTCAGCACTTTGCACGCGCACGAGCGTGCCGATCGACTCGGTGCAATTGACGTGGCAGCGGGAATGGAATTTGCCCAAACCCGAATCGCCGACGAAGAAGAGGTCGAACTGCGTCTTCGAGTGCACATCGAAGAAGGCGTCTCGCGAGTCCGGCCGATGATCGAGCTGCCGCTCGACAGCGCTGGGGCCGTCGACGGCGGTTGCCGTAGCTGAGGAGGCGAGGATGTGAGATGTGCCGGCGGCGTTCCACGTATCGAGGTTGGGTGCGTAGAACGGGTCGGAGGGCGGGATACAGACGTCACGTCCTTCGTTGAAGCAGCAGCTTCTTTCAGAGTGAGAGGGTGCCACCTCAGAGCGGCGTGGGCAGTGAGGGTGCATGCGGATCACTCCAGGCTCGCTGAGAGCAGCTGGCGCGTCGGTAGGCTGCAGGCTGAGCAAGAGCGTCCATGCAAACGAACGAGGCGCGAGCCGCGACACCGTGTCCCGGTTCATCTCAAGGCCTGCATGGACCGCTACCGCCACGTCGCCACCCGACGCGACGACCACCTCTGTGTCGTGGACAAGGGTTGCGTAGAAGTAGCCAGCTGCCCAATAAACGGCCCGCTTCTCCAAGAGAGCTCCAGGGCCGTAATTGTACCCGTCACCGATCCTGTGCCTTTCAGCAATCTCGTAATGCACAGCTGCCGGCAGGTCGAGCAATTCAACGGACAGCTCATCACGTTCATGCGGCCCTCGCCTGAGCGCGCGAGTGCGACAGTAGGGCCCGAAAGTCCCAGCCTCGCACTCGCAAAAGTGGCCCGCGCAGGAGCCGTGGCTGGAGCAGTTTGCCCAGCATCCGATCGTACTGACATGCCTAGCTGTCGAGAGAACCTTTTTGCCCTCCCAGGCTGACAAACCAACTGGTACAGCAGCCTGCAGTGATTCCCGCCGCATGGCACCCGCTGCAAACGATCGATTCATCATCGGCGTAGCACACGCTGGTGGCGTCCGGAGCAAGATGGGCGGCACAGCAACGCCTGCTGCACGGATACCCTCTAGGTAGGCTGCGCAAGCCTCCAGACAGCGGCACAAACCGTTTGACTCGCTCTCATCGAGGAGCGACAAAAGGTCACAAGTCCATGGCGCACGGTGCAGCTCGAATCGAAACCTCGCGACCGACATCTGCAGTGATGGCCTGTGCCGATGATCAAGCGCAATCGTGGCGTTCATGAACGCCTTCGTGGCAACCCTGGCTGCAGCACAGGCAGCGAGCACGTCCAATGTGCAGTGGCGTCCCTCCCATCCGTAAGCACACACGCAGCGTTGCCCATCTTCCGTCTGGTGACCATGCATACAAGCTTTCCCTTCCATCGCAGGTGCTTGAGACGGCGCGGCTTCGACCCCCCAATTAGGAAGCGGTCTGTGGATACCCTTGGCATGCTTCGTGCCTTGACGGGCTCCATGCCGTTGGCCACACTGGCATCCTCGTCTACGGACGGGCGCGACCTGCTGCGGTGGACAGACGCAGCCTCGGGGAAAATGTCCGACCTGCCGCACGCGCGTGGCGGCGCCGCCGTCGCCCGCTGGGAGCTCGCCTCGCAGCAGCTCCTCTACATGTATGGCGGCTGCAGCATCGTGCAGTGCTACGATGGCCTGATGCGGCTCGACCTGTACCGCGGCAAATGGACGACCGAGCAGGTCAAGGGCACGCCCCCGAAGAAGCGCAAGGGGCATACCCTCAACCTCCTGGGCCGCTCGCTCGACGAGCAGGTGCTGCTAGTCATCGGCGGCTGGTCGGGCGATGGGGTGGTGCCCAATGGTATCAAGGAGTACAGCATCATTCACAACCAGTGGCAGTACCGCGCCTTCCAGGGCACGCCGCCGCCCGATCGTTGGGCCCACACCGCCACTTCCATCGACCCGGAGCACGTCATCGTCTTTGGCGGCGAGGGCACGACGCCCGGCCAGTACCTCAACGACGTGTACCTGTTCTCGCTGCTCGAGGGCGAGTGGCGGCGGCTGCACCCGCAAGGTGACGAGCGCTTCGGCGCCGAGCGGCTGCTACCGGCGGGTCGCATGGGCCACACTGCCACGCTCATCAAGACGCCCACCTCGCACGCGCTGTACATCTTTGGCGGCTACACCACTGCCGCCCGTGGCACGCGACAGGTGAGCGCAGGCGCTGCCCATGCCCAATGCCCTGCAAGGAGCAGGATGGGGGGGGGGGGGGGGGGGGGGGGTTGCGGATGGTGGGATGGCGCGTTTCGGCCGTTGGAGCGCGTGCCCGCTGCCCGTCGTCGCCCCTCTGTTGGCGCCTTACCGGCCTCCCCTCGCCCCGCGCTCGCGCACCCGCCGTCCCACGCCTCACCTCGCCCCTTTGTGTGCCTCCCCTCGCGCGCAGCACCGCGTGGCGACCAACGAGCTTTGGGCCCTCGACCTGCGCGGTGGCCTGGGCGAGCAGCAGCGCGACTCGCCCGGCTCCGACTACCTGCGCTGGGTCAAGGTAGATACGATCGGGAGGCCGCCGGCGGCGCGCGGCCACCACGCCGCCGTGTCTTCGTCATACGGCGGCAACCTGTTCGTCGCCTTCGGGTGCGACGAGACGGAGCTGCAGTGCTACGACGACGCCTTCATGCTGGATACCACCTACCCGCAGGGCCACTACTGGCAGAAGCTACCGGTCGGCATGCAACGGCCGGCGGCGCGCCAGATGCTGACCGCGTGGGTGCATGGGGCCTCGCTGGTGGTGTCGGGCGGGTGCACGCCCGCGCAGGACGCGGCGCAGGACCACTGCTACAGCGACGTGTGGCAGCTGCCCCTCGATGGCCTCATCCAGGGCGGCAAGCAGCTCAATGCGACGGTCCACGTCGTTGAGGAGGACGCGGGACTCAATCTCAACTTGCAGCTCCTCCCCGGCCAGCGATCCGCTGCGCAGGCGACTGCAGCCCTCTCCGGCACGCCCGCAGCGGGCGGCCAAAGCAGCAGGAGCAGCAGCGGCGGCGGCGGCGGCGGCGGCGCCTCGGAGCTCGCCTCGAACGCGACCACTTCGGCCATCAGTGGCAATGCAACGGCTTCGGGCGGCGGCGCCATCGTCATGGGCAACCACACGGTGACCCTCCACAATGGTACGGAGGGCCGCATCGTAGGCGCCGAGTCGCTGCTCGCAACAGAAGAAGATGACGACGCCGTGCCGCTCTACATCGACACGTCGCTCAACGACGGCGTCGACGTGCTCTCGGCGGCGGTGATTTACGGCACGAACACCTTCGAGGATGCCATGTGCCAGATGAGTAACATTACCCGATGTCCCTTCACCTACGTCACGCGCGGGCATGCGGCCAAAGAGGAGACGCTTGAGCTCGAGGACACGACCAAGTTCACCATCGGGCGCATCCTGCGCATCAACCCGGGCGCGCCCAACCAGGAGGACAACCAGATCGTGGGATTCGGGGAGCGCGTCCTTTCGGAGACCCAGAAGCGGCTGCTCGCGCTCGCGGCGGCGCGCCACGCGGCCGACAGCGCCATCGAGCACAAGGAGCCGACCCTCGCTCACAAGCTCGAGGAGTCGGTGCGCGCAAAGGCGAAGGCGGTGGCGCGCGGCGGCGGCGGCGGCGACGGTTCCGGCGGCGCCGGCGACGCCGCGGACGCGCGCATCGAGGCCGCGACGAGCCGCATCGCCGCGGCTGCGAGCGCCGCCGCGGCCTCGCGCCTCCACCCGATGATGGTGCACAACCCCGAGGCGCCGACACGCCGTCGCCTCTCGACGGCCTTCTTGCAGCTCGAGGCGCGCGCTTCGGCACTGCTCCCCTCGTCGTTCGCGAGCAGCCGCGAGCTTGCGCGCAAGTTCGCCGAGGGGGTCTCCGAGGGGGTCTCCGAGGGGGTCAAGGCGGCCAAGGCGGCCAAGGCGGCTGCCCTGCGCGCGGTGCCAATGGCGCCCGGCGCCGAGGTGACCATTGACGAAGCGGACGATGAGAGTGTCAGGGCAGCCAAAGAGGCCGAGGCAGCCGCGCGTGCCTCCGGATGGAGTCCGAGCGCTGGGGTCCCTTACGAGGCGTCGCGCCGCGTGCACGGGCGCGCGCTGCACACGCGCATCGACCTCAAAGTGCCGCTCAAGTTTGCGCACGCGGCCGATGAGCCGGTCGTGCAGCTGCCAGCGTCCGTCACGTCGATGGAGGCGGCGCCCGGGCTGCAGCACCTTGCTGGCGAGCGCTCAGTGCATCGGCAGCATGTGGGGAAGGAAGACACCGACGAGTCCAACCCGCTGCGCATCCTCGCGCTCTCGCGCCAGTCACCGCCGCCGCCAAGGCCGCCGAGCCCGCCGCCCTCGCCGCCAGCCCCCCCGAGCAGTCCACCGCCCACGGACAGGATCTTCATTGCCGAGGACATCATGTATGAGTACGATGAGAAGGAACACAAGGGCCACGTCTCCCAAGCAGTCGCGGAGCTTGCGGCGGGCGGCAGCTCGCACCTGTCCTCGGCAAGCAGCAAGCTCAGTGGCCTGCTCTCCGCGGTGCGCTCGCGCACCTCGATGATGCACACCGTGAGCGCGCAGGGCCTCGTCGACGACATCAAAGCCACCGTCATCGGCCTGCCAGTGTGGGCGATCGCGGCGAGCTGCCTCGGCGCCATACTGCTGCTGATCGCGCTCATCTGCTGCTGCATGCAAGGCGCGCAATCGCGCGGCCGCAAGAAGGCCCAACTCGAGGATATCAACCCAGTCTTCCAGACGGAGACGTGGCGAAAGCTCGAGTAGCCCCACGTGTTATATGTGAAAGCGTACTGATCAGAAATGAAAAGTGTGACTCACTTTGCGTGTTTGACCGCCCCTTCCTGCGCCAACGGCTCGTGAGCACGACCAACGCCCGAGACGACGCTACGGCTTGAGCACAGCGCAGCCGTCTTCGGATCACTCTCCTCTTCGCCGCTCGGGTTGCCTTCTCCCTCATCCCTCCCAGCAACACCACCCCGCGGATCATCTATGGGTAGGGAGCGTGGAATATTACCCTTCTGTGTCCTCGCAGTGCTGCCCGCCCCAAACAGCGGCGCATCGATGGCCTGGGCTGGCACACTTCTGCCCTGGGTCGGGTGCGAGCGGCAGGGCTGCTCGGGCCACGGTGAGTGCAAGCCGTCGACGCCATTTTCCTACTGCGAGTGCGATCGGGGGTGGAGCGGCCAGCGCTGCGACATCGATTCGTGCCCGCCGGGCTTGAGAACCGACGTCAACGGCGAGCCGCTGCCAGACCACCGCCACTGCAGTGGCCGCGGGCTCTGCCTCGCGGGGAAGTGCACGTGCCCTGAGGGTTTCGGAGGCGACGACTGCGCTCTCGTCGTCGGTGCTGCAAACAGCAGCAACACGAGCTATTGCTCGGGGCACGGCGTGCTCTTTCCGCGCCTCAGTCGCTGCCTGTGCGACCCGGGCTTCAAAGGCGATCACTGCGAGAGCGACACGTGCCCATCCCATTGCTCGGCCCACGGTCGGTGCGTCGCGGGCACGTGCGAATGCGAGGCACCGTATCACGGCGCGGGCTGCGAGCACCGACGCTGCCCGGGCGACAAGGTGGAGTGCTCGCTGCACGGGGTGTGCGACTCGACGACGGGCACGTGTGCGTGCTCGTACGGGTGGATAGGACCCTCTTGCAACAGCCCCCACTGCCCGAACGGATGCTCACAGCACGGCTACTGCCTGGGTGAGCGATGCGTCTGCGTCCCCGGCTTCGCCGGGGTCGCGTGTGACCAGCGCACCGGCGCCGCCGCCACCGCCGCTGCGGCCGCCCCGCCGCCGCCACCGTCGCCGCCGCCGGGCGATAGATTCGGCGGTATGCTCGCGTGGACGCGGGGGCCGCACCCCAATCCGGCCAGCGCCGCCGTCCACCTCGCCAGCCTGCCCCGCCGCTGCGTGCACGACTGCTCCGGGCACGGCACGTGTACCTACAGCTCCACCGCGGGCGCCAAGTGCGCGTGCGAGCGTGGCTGGCACGGCGTCGACTGCGCCACGTCCACCTGCGAGCTTCATGGAGGATGTAACGGTCGTGGCTATTGCGTCTCGGGCGCGTGCCAGTGCGAGCGGTGCTGGAGCGGCGCGCTCTGTGATCAGATCGCGAATCGTACCGGTTGCGAACGTGCGGGCGGCGGCATCTACAATCCCTTCCCGCCGCCCCCGTCGCCGCCGCCGCCGCCACCGCCCAAGCCACCGCCCTCGCCGCCCTCGCCGCCTGCGCCACCACCCTCGCCCCCACGCTCACCCGATGAGAACGAGAACGGGCCCAGCCGGTGGTGGCATTCGTTGAGCTTCCAAGCGTTGAGCAAGCGCAGGATCAGCAAGAAGGAGAGCGCAGCAGATGCACCACCGCTTTTGGCAGAGCCTCTCGATGCAGCGACGACGGCGATTGCGACGGCTGTCGGCGCCGCACTCGAGACCAACGGCGGAGCCAAGAGCACGGCAAGCGCCAACAACCGCACCGGGGCGTTCGCGCGAGCGCCGCTCGGAGGACCGCCAGTCAGCGTGCCTCCGAGCCTACCGTCCGCCCGCTTCGCTCCACCGCTCGCTTCGGAGGCGATGGCCGCCGAGAAAAGCACGAGCTCATCAGCCGAGGCCGGCGAGAGGGCGTCGGGAGAGCAGATGGAAGCCCCCCCCATTGCGGCAGTTGGCCAGGAGCTTCCTGACTTGCGGTTGGCCGCGGCCGGGACCGCCGGCGTGGTCGTCATCGTGGCAAGTTCGGCATATGTCGCCTTCCGTGTGTTGCGCTAGGCTAGCGTACTTACAGGTCGCACGGTGAGACCATACACGATACAGTGCATGGTGAAGTACATGGCACGGTCTGCAGTATTGCCACTAACTAGTTAACTAACTAGACCCCAGCTTAGTGAGAACCCACACCTCGAACCTAACTCGAACCCGCTTTCCGCCATTCCCGAGGACAGGGGTGGGACGGCGTGACGGACTTCCCACGTTACCAGACGGTACAAAAGAATGTAACTTCAAACTTGGCGTGTCTGAGGCGTCGCTACGCCGTCCCCGTGTTAAATGCAATTGGTTAAATGTACGCCCTGGAGCCTTCGACGAGCAATGCGGCGCCCGAAGAACGCCCGCCGTGGCGCCGCGATATGACATGATTTGACTTGACTTGACTTCATGCGATTCTAAAACTGTTACATACCGGTACATGAAGCGACTCCTCGAGCCATTTTTGGGCACCCAATACTTGTAGTTTTGATGGAGGCCCGGACGCGTCGCTTATCGGCCAGGTCTCGTGGTCATGGACGTCATGGACGGTGATTCGCTCATCATGGTGTTTTCGAAGCTAAGCTCATTGGTCGACATGGTGTCTGCGAGCCTTGTTTGCCGGGCGTGGGCCACTGCGGCTCGGGTGGAACAGTCTTGGGAGTGCGCCTTCAAGACCGACTTTCCGTCGGAGCTGCACTCCGGGGTGTTCCAAGCGTTCGAGACCCTTGGAATCACGGGGTGGAAGACGCGCTGCAAGCTGCTCTGTCAACGCGTGAAGTCAATTTGTCCAAAGGGTGGCTGGGGGGGGCAGGACATCAAGGCCATGTACTCATTCGTCGTCTCGGTAGCTGACGCTGAGGGCAACGCCGTGTCATCTTCAGCGACGCAGTGCGCTCCACGATTCGATTGGCGCTTCCCTGAGAGTCGTCCCGATGTCTACTTCCGCCTCGAGGCCTTATTCGATAATGAGGCTGTGCTGAACGTCGGCGCAAAGCATGACTGGTCGTACGACTGGCTTCACGCCGAGGGATCTGATGGGTTTGGAACAGCGACCGTCGATGTCTTTGTGCGCCGTTCGAGCGACGGAAGCGTTGCTCACCTCATGAAGTGCGACTTTGACTTCGAGAATCCACCCGATCGGGGAGAATTCGAAGGAGTCGTAATCAATCGTCACAGACGCGTCCCAAAGGATGCCATTGCCCCACAGTATGGTGCCGATGAGGCACCTGAGCTAGCCATCTTTTTGGAGAACCGCAGCGTGAAGCCGCCATGGCTCGCACGGCTCCCGTGGCCATCACACCGAAACGGAGTGGGTCGTTGGGCCGAAACTGATCCGGAGTGGGTCGTTGGACTGTCGGCGATTGCGAAGCCTCCACAGCCGCGAGAGCTCGACGACGACGACGATGACGACGTTGAGGACGTAGAGGAGGCAAAGACTGGCAAGTGGACGGGCCTGCAGCTCGACTTCAGCTGGTCCGACTCCTCTGGCCATGGAGAGCACGAGCCTGTTGCAAACGATTTTATGGCACAAGCCCTTGCCGGCTGTGCGCTCCTGTGGGTCTGAGCCGCGCCCGTTCGGTTTGAGCCTACCGACCCGGAGACGCTCAAGAGCTCTCATCTCGTGCGCGGCCGCGCCGGGTGCGGGTCTGGTACATGCCAGACCGAAGATGTGTGTCGAGACCGAAATACACAGTCTGACATTTTGACGCACAATGTGCTTGACTCGGTGACTCGGAGACATTCGTAATATGATCGGTAATACGTTGAGGCGAGGCGGACAGGAGGGTTTTGCGTGTGTACCTGTGTTGCGGGGGACGAAAGCTTAATTGAGGATGAGGTGCGGCAAAAAGCAGCCTCGCCACCTGGCCGAGTGCCGCACCTCACCCTTCGCTTGTACGCTTGTACGTGTGGTGTCGCTCTCCGCGGCTCTGTGCGTATACGTGGCCTCGTGGGCGCTGGGCGGACGGGACGCTGGACGTAGCCACGCGCCGGACGACCAGATCGCCAGAATGAGATATCGTGTTTGGCCCGGCCCCCGCGGGCAGCTAAGCGGCAGCTTTGTCGCGCTGCCTCCCCGCAGGCTGGCGCGGACGTTCGACTCGCGGATCTCGGTCCTTCAAATGTCTCGAAAAGCATGCACGAGTCAAACTGGACGACTCGGTTAGAGCGTTAGTCAGGTACACGATCGCTCGATTGGAGCTGTGAGCATGATGAGTAAGAATCAAGCAAAAGCACTACAAAGCCGACTCGGACGACCATGGTGCACGGCTCGCGCTGGAGACGTGGCCAAGGGCTTCTTGAGAGGAGCGAGAGGAGCGATCGCGCTGCAGAAACGGGTTGTTGGAAACGGGGCGTCCGGCTGCAGCAGCACCGCCCTGGCGACGTCCTTCGGGTGTTGGCGCGGGCTCGTTCTTGAGGGCCTTGAGGGGCTGCCGAGCCTGCGTGCCTTGAGCGTATGCCTCGTTACGAGCCCGTGCCCAGTGCGATTGCGGGGGCGATGCGGCCGACAGGGAGGCCTCGGCAGCGTCACGCGCCACCTCGAGCTCGTATCGCGTCCTTGGAGGCGAAAGTTCCGTGCGCACGCTCGGTGTGAGCTCGCCTTCGTCGACGGTGAACGCACTCACCACTTCGCTCTGCTGGGCGGCGCTCAGCCGGGAGGCCGAGCTGGGCGTGTTCGGCGCAGTGCTGTAGGTGGGGAAGGCGGCGGGACTGACACCGGCACGCGCCTCACGCTGCACGTCCCTCTGGAGCGTCGCCACATCCACGGCCACCGTCTCCATGGCCGCTGCCCGTGCCTCGGCTGTGCGCGCGCGCGCGCTCGCCTTCCCCACCTCCGACACCATCGCCTTGGCCTCCGCCTCGGCCGCCGCCGCTCGCGCCTGCCACATCTCGAGCTGATGACGCGCCTCATCGCGCTGACGCTGGTACTTGGCGGCGTCCGCGTTGGCGCGGTCGACGCTGCTAGTGGCGCGCGCGGCGAGCTCGGCGAGGTCGGAGGTGAAGCTCTTGGCCATCGTGCGCAGCTCGGACGCGACTGTACCACGCAGGCGCACCACATCGTCCTTGAGCAGGCTCGTGGACGTTGCCAGCCGCCCCGAGGCCGACTTCACCTTGGCCCGGCGCAGGCGCTCGGTTCCGGTCAGATGGCGCGTGCGCACGTCGTACTCTTCGACGGTCTGGCGGCGCTGGTGCATCCATTGCTTGCGCTGCTCCTCGTGCGTTGCCATCAGCGCATGCAGCCGCTCCTGGAAGGTGTCCTCGATAGCAGCGGGCAGCTGGAGAGCCTCCTCGTGCGCCGCTCGAAGCGCGTGGAGCGCCTCGGTCAGCTGAGCCACGTTCGCCCGCTCGTGCTCCAGCGCCAGCTCGGTCTGCTGGGCGCTCTCGACGATCTCGTTGCCAGCCACTTCCATCTTCTCGAGCTGGGCGCGCGTCGCGACGAGCGCGCTGTGTCGCTCGGCCGCCGCTGCCTCGCTCGCATCCGCCGCCGCCTGCGCCGTTGCCGTCGCCTGATACAGGGTGTTGAACTTGGCCTCCCACTTCTCCCGCTCCGCCGCCAGCTCCGCCGTGGCCTCCGCCAGCTTCGCCTTTGCGCCGTTGAGCTCGTCGGCGAGCGCCGCGCGCGCCGCCTCGGCCTCTCGCGCCTTGGAGAAGGCGTTCTCTGCCTCCGAGCGTCTCTTCGACTGCTCGGACTCGGTGAGCTTCGACGCTTGCTCGCCTGAGGCCTTGAGCTCCTTGATGACGGCCATCGCCTGGTCTTTCGTGCGCTGCTCGAGCTCCTTGGAGGCCTTGACTGCCTGCGCGGCCGCCGCCTCAGCGAGGGTCGCGCGCCGCGCCGCCTTGTCGCACTCCCCTTGCACCTTCCCGAGCCGCGTGTTGGCTTCTTCGGCCAACGCCACTGCCCTCGCGAGCTCCTCCTTGTAACGGTCTCGCTCCGCTTCGGCCGCCGCACGCGCGCGTCCCTCATCAGCCTTGCACGCGTCGAGCTGCGCCTCGGCCCTCTCCAAGGCCGCCTGCAGCCGGTAGAGCTCCTTGTCGCTCTCCCTACTTTGCTCGCTCAGACGGAGCACCTCCGCCGCCGCCGTCCCTGCGGCTGCTGCCTCCTTCTCGGCTTCGCGCTGCGCCCTGTTCGCCTCACGCTTTGCGGCGGCGGCCTCCTTCTCGGCCGCATCCGCGCGCGCCGCCATCTCCCTGCTCAGGTTCTGGAGTGAGTCTGCATGCTCATTGGCCGCCGCCCGCGCCGCCTTCGATTCGATGAGCGCCGCGTCGCGCTCCGCCTGCGCCGCATACACGGCGGCCTGCGCCGCCGCCGCCTGCGACGCGTGCGACGAGCCGGTCGCGGCCGCGGCCGCCGCTCGCTTGGCCTCGCTCAACTCGCGCTCTCGCGACTCGATGGCCGCCTTCTGGGCCGCCGCCTCCTTGTCCCGGAGCACTGCGCATTCGGCCTCGATACGCTGCTTGTCGGCCTCGGCGCGCTGCTTGTCGGCCGCCACCATCGCCGCCGCGTGCTTGCTGGAAGTCGCCTCCTCCGCCGCCTTCGCCGCCAAGGCCGTCGCTTCCGCGCAGGCAGCTTCCGCTTTCGCCCGCGCCGCCGTCGCCTCCTCCGCTTGTCGAGTGAGGTGCTGCAGCTGCGCGCGGAGCTGCCACTCAGTGCGCCCGGCCTCGGTCGCCGCCTCGTTGACCGCCTCGGCGACTGCGTCCTGGACGGCGCGCTCCATCGCCGCGGCACACGAGAGCCGAACCTCGTGCAGCCTCGCCTTCCACTGCTCAGCGACGTGCTCCACCGCTGCGCCCACCTGACGCGCCGCCTCCGCCTCCATCTCGAGCTTGTGCACGTCACGCCGCACCCAGCGCTCCTCTACCTCCTTCCAGATCGCCTCGCGCTTTGCCTCGACCGCGGCCGCCTGCGTCGCCTCCGCCACGCGCGCCGCCTCGGCCGCCGCCTGCGCCGCCGCCTCCGCTTGGGCCCTGTGCGCCGCCGCCGCCTGCGCCTCGAGCGCTTGCTGCTGCTGCTCGAGCCGGCCGAGCTGCTCGTGCTGCCACTGCTGGTGCTGCTCGTGCTGCCACTGCTCCCGCTCCGCCGCCCGGTCGCGCTCCTCGTCGAGCGCGGCCTGAGCCGCCGCGAGCTGTGCGCCCGTCTCATCGAGCATCTCGCGTGCTCGAGTGAGCTCGTCCTCCGCGTCACCGATGGCGTGCTGGAGCGTCTGGCTGTGCTGCAGCGCGCTGGCGAGCTGCGCCTGGTCCTGCGCGCGTTCGGCAGCCACCGTCGTGAGCGCATTCCTGAGCGCCTGCTCCGCCTGCGCGGTCGCTTGTTGCCGCTCGGCGCCCACGGCCTCCTCCAGCTGCTTCGCAAACGCCGCGCGCAGCGAGCCGATGAGCGACGCCTGCTGCTCGACCGCCCGCTGCACCCTGCCCACGCGCTCGTCGCTCGAGGCGGCCAGCTCCGCGTTGAGCGCGCGCTGCTCCGCGAGCGCCGCCTCGAGCGCCTCGGCCGCCCCGCGCCAGCGCAGCAGCTCATTCGTCAACTCCTTGAACTGCTCCGCCGCGGCGGCCGCCTCGGCTTGGCGCGCCTTCGCCTCGGCCTGCGCGGCGCCGACCGCCTCGGCGAGCGCCTCCCTGGCGACCTCGATGGCCATCGAGGCCTGAGCCTGCGCCTGCGCCTGCGCCTCCTCGCGCGCGCTCGCAATCTGCGGCACGTAGGCTTCACGAGCCGCGATGGCCGCCTCGCGCTCAGCGTGCGCGATCGCCTGCAGTGCCTGCGACGTTTCGAGCTGACGGCTGCTCTCGACGAACCGGAGCGACTCGAGCGCGGCCGAGAGCTCGAGCTGTAGCCGCTGCACCGTCTCCCTGTACGCCGCCTCGCGCCCACTGCTCCCAAAGTCGCTCTCGAGCTCCATCAGGTCACGCACCTTGTTGCCGAGCCGCTCGTGGCTGCTGCTGAGCGCCGCATGCTTCTCACGTGCCTCGGCCGCTTCGGCGCGCGCTGTGGCCGCTTCGGCTGTAGATGCGGCCGTGGCCGCTGCCACGGCTGCCCCGACCGCATCGGCGCTTCGCCGCCGCTCGGCCGCCACCGCCGCGGCCGCGGCCTCGGCTGCGTCGGCCGCGGCCGCAGCCGCCGCCTCCGCCTGAAGGGTGGCGTTCTGCGCGTGGCGCACCTCGGCCTCCTGCGCGGCGGAGTATGCCTCAGCATCTGCGAGGCTGCGCTGCAGTGCTCGCACCTGCGCCAGCAGCGACGTGCTCTCGTGCCGCTGCTCGAGCTGCAGCCGCGCGTGCGCCTCCGACTTCTGTGCATGCGATGTGCACTCGGCCGCTATGTACGCCGTCCGCGCCTCGTGCGCCGCCGCTTCGGCATCCTCGCGGGCGGCCGCCGCGGCCTGCAGCTGTGCGCGTAGGCTGAGCACCTCGCTCTGGCCCGCTGCGGCTGTCGAGGCAGCGGACTCTAGCAACGCGCTCGCCGCAGCGAGCTCCTGCCGTGTGAGCCATAGGTCCCTTTCAAGCTGGCGGCGATCATCGGTCGCGGTCCTGAGCGCGGTCTCGAGCTCCGCGCGCTCGCTCGTCTGCGCCTGCAGTTGTTTTTCCAGTGACGCTGCAGCCTGCACGGCCTCGTCGGCGCGACCGGCCGCATCGGCGAGCCGCGGAAGCACCTCCTGTTGCCTTGAAATGAGCGCACGTGCCGCCTCAAGCTCAGACTTCAGGCTCTCGACGAGGCTATCTCTGCTAGGCGCTGTGCGCCCTGTCGGGGCCGGTGAGGCCTTCGCTGCCGGCATTGCCTGTGCCGTCTTGGGCGGGTGCAGTGGCGGGTACAGCCGCCGCGTGAACTGCGCGTGAAGCGTGAAAGGGCAACACCCGCTAGCTAGTGACCCGGTCGCTGCCTGCTACATGTATGAATGAGCAACAATCGATAAAACATTATATACATAGGACTTCCCAAAATCTTCCGCGTCGTCCCGGTTTCCTAAACATGCTGCTCTTGTGCTCGGGGTCCCGAAGACGTGCGCGTTGTGTTTCACAGCAGCAGCAGCATGCCGCTCTCCCTGTGGCTCGTGCCTGATCAGCCTTCGCAAAGAGCACTGCAGGACAAGATCAAGGGGCTGGCAACGGCGCACGGCCTGCCTGACTTCAAAGCTCACCTCACGCTCATCGGCACTCTAGATGACACGCCTGAGGAGGCCATGCGGAAGCTGCAGCGGCTGCGCGCATCCGGAGTGGTGCCCGTGACTTTCAACGCGGTCGTAGCAGGACGCTTTCCAGATGACCACGAGCGGGCCGGCAAGGTTCCGTGGTCTCAGAGCGCCGCAGCGTGCGCCGAGGAGTCGCCCGAGCTTCTCTGCATCAAGCGCCTGGCGGACAGTGTCTACACCGGCTGGGCTGAGCCTTCTTCACCGCTGGGAAGCGCCAGTGAGGGCAATCATGTACCAGCCGTGTGGGCGCCGCCGCTTGGGCGCCCCCACGTTTCTCTCGCTTATGGTAATGATCCGTCGATATGCGAAGATATCGAAGTGCCGAAGCCGATTTGTTGCGACGCTGTCGCTGTCTTCGACTGCACGCCAGCCACGGCCGAGGGCAGCACCGAATGGAAGGAAATTGCGCGCGTTTCGCTCCACTACGACCCTGTCGGCACGCCGCGCGTGTCGATGCGCGCTTGATATGAACCGAACGTGTCCGCCAATCGTGGGCACTTAACTTAAGGTGGGCCATTTAATGGACGAGAGCAATCAGAAGGAGAACGTGAAGGCCGTCGCTCCGTGTCCCTCGCCAAGAGCTCGATGAGAGTGTGGAGCTGTTGGACTGCTCCCACCATCCATGGCCCAATTGAACTTGGTCCGTCGCTTCAATGCGACAATGGTGAACGAAAAAGGGAACCAGATGAATGTGTCAGTAACCTCCGTGATTTATCGGAAGAGACGAGTAAGTTTGTGAGACGGTGCAGGTCGCCACTTTTCTAGTTTTTAACGCGCCAGTTCGATGTTTGGGCGTTACAAAACTTGACGAGACTTCTTTGTCTCCGACGCGCGCGAACGATCCACTCGGAATTATGAGCACCCCACGGGAGTCACGCATAGTGCAGCCCAATTCGCCCGGTCATCTCAGACCAGGCCACGACCTGGTGAGCCTCAAGATAACTCAATCGCAGGCCTCGAGAGATTCCCACGGCCACGTCGATTGGAGTGCGAGCCGTCCTAGCGTGAAGCCCGAAGGCCCGCCGCACGTCGGCTCGCGGGATGAGCTGGTGCGCGAGAATCGGGCGCTCTTCAAGAAGCTCGTAGGCGCACAGAAAGAGGCGCAGGCCGCCATGGAGATGCTGAACAACCTCAAGCAGGGCGGCGAGGCTGCTATGGGGAATGCCCGCACTGAACGTGTTACCCTTGAGACGGTGATCTCAGGGCTGCACGACGAGCTGGAGGCGACGCGCGCGGCAGCGGCGGAGGAAGCAGCGCGGCTGCAGGCAGCGCTCGACACGTGCCGAGCTGAGCTGCATGCGTGTAACGAGCGGCTCGCGCGCACGCACGCAACCCTCGGGCTCACGACGGAGCGTGCGCGCGTGCTCGAGTCGAGCAGAGGCCAGCTGCAGATCAACCTGGACGGCACGCTCACGACGCTCGAGGAGGCGACACGCCGGCACGCTCAGGAGCAGGCCGAGTTGAAACACGCGCGCGCCGCGCGCGAGGCGGAGCTGCTGCAGACGATACACCAGGCGGAGCTTCGTGCGAAGGCGTCCGAGGTGAAGGCGGAGGTAGCTCTCAAGCGAGCGAGGCGTTTTGAGGAGGAGCTGGCGCTCGCACGGCGTGCGCACCTGGACGAGAAGCTCGCGCTCACCCACGAGCTCGAGCGGTTCGCCGACCGGCTGGCCGTCGTCGAGGGTTCGCGGCTCGACCCGACCCATATCGGAAACGTCGCCTTCGCGGCGCAGATGCGCGGCCGCCCCTCTTCCGCCTCAGTGCCCACTACGCTGCTGCGTGGACGGTACCAGCGCATGGTGCCACCGCAGATGATGGCCTCGCCTGCGCCCGCCTAAACAAGCAGGCGCGTGGTTCTCGGTCCCGAGGCATGGGGCCTCGGCTCCGAGGCAGAGGCGCGACGGCACGTCGCGCGACCCCGTCCGATACACGGCTGTGTGTACAGTACGCGTGTACGGCGGTCGTCGACGACCCGCGCGCGCCCGATCCGGGGATAATCGGGTACGCGCGAATTACCTCAGAAGGGGCGGCGGCGGGCGCGGCGTCGCGTGCATGAAAGAGCGGTAGACGGGGATGGAGCGGCACATTCGTATACTATCCCGCAACCTTCGTGGGCTTCCGTGGCCCTCATTCACACTCTGATTTTCACAGTCACGAGGACTTCCGCGAGCGAGCGCGATGCTCATCGCGGTCGAGGGCTGCGCACACGGCGAGCTCGACAACATCTACGCCTCGCTCGCAGCCGTCGAGCAGCGGCACGGCTGCAAAGTGGACCTGCTGCTCATTTGCGGCGATTTCCAGGCGGTGCGCAATGCGGCCGACCTTGCCTGCATGGCGTGCCCGCCCAAGTACCGTGCGATGCAGACCTTCTACAAGTACTACTCGGGCGAGAAAATCGCACCCGTGCTCACAATATTCATTGGTGGCAACCACGAGGCTAGCGCGCACTTGTGTGAGCTGTGCTACGGCGGCTGGGCCGCGCCCAATATCTATTACTTGGGCAGCGCCGGTGTTGTCAACGTGGGTGGTGTGCGTATCGGCGGCCTCTCGGGCATCTACAAGAGCAACCACTACAACCAGGGCCACCACGAGCGTCCTCCCTTTGACGAGGACTCGATGCGTTCCTTTTACCACGTGCGCGAGACTGATGTCTTCCGGCTGCGCCAGCTGCGCAAGCCGATGGACGTGTTCCTCTCACACGATTGGCCCCAGCACATCGCCAAGCACGGCGACACGCAGGGCCTCGTGCGCCGCAAGTCCTTCTTGCAGCCCGAGATTGCGGATGGCTCGCTCGGCTCGCCGCCCGCCGCACAGCTACTGCACGCGCTCCGTCCGCGTTATTGGTTCTCGGCGCATCTGCACGTCAAGTTTGCTGCGGCAGTCAATCATAGGGCTCTGATCAGCGGCGGCGCCGCCGCCGCCAGCACTGCCGCCAGCACTGCCGCCAACGCCGCCGCGGGCGCGAGCGCGGCTGCTACGAACGACGTGACCAGATTCCTCGCCCTGGGCAAGTGCAACGTCCGTGGCGACTTCCTCCAGCTCGTCGAGATCGAGGGCGATGGGAAGTCGGGTCCCCACGTGCTCTGCTACGACGCTGAGTGGCTTGCCGTGCTGCGCGCCACGGCACATCTCGAGAGCGGCATACGTGGCCGCGTGGACCTCCGGCCCGCGGCGGTGGCTGCTGTCTCCAACGGCAGGATTGACTTTGGGCCCACCCTCGAGGAGGAGGCGGAGGTGCGGCAGCGCGGCGGCGTGGCCCTCGAGGTGCATCTGAACTTCGAGCTCGATCTCTGATCCCTCTGATGACCTCTGATCGCCTCTGATGACATCTGATGGTCTGCCTCATCAGGTGCCTCTGAACTTCGAGCCCACCGCGGCCGCCTACGTGCCTGGCGAGTCCATCGTGGCGCCGCAGACCCCCTTTGCCGAACACCCGCAGACGCTGCTCCTCGTGCACAAGTTTGGGCTCGCGCCCGACTTTCGCACGCGGCGAGGCGCTACACAGCCGGATCTCGCACAGGCGGGATCGACTGCCACTGCGGCTGGCGGCGGCGGCTTTGGAGTTGGCGGTGGAGGCAGCGGCGTGGGGGGCGGCTTTCGGCCGCCTCATCCGCCAGGGAGGCCCCCGCTTCAGCTGCCCGAGCCTGTGTCAGCCTCGCTGCCCGCACCGCCACCCCCTCCGTTCACACCCCCTCCGTTCACGGCGGATCCCGCAGGCTACGGTTACAACCCGAGCCAGGCAGCCCGGTCGGCGCCGGCGCATGCGATGGGTTTGTTGGGAGCGCTGCCTGTGATGACACTCGACCAGGAGATTGACATTGACGACGATTGACATCTTTCATAGAACCTCCCACGAATACAAGGATCTTGGAAGTTTACCACCTCGTTGCTGTGGCCCCGGGCCTGGGGAATCTCTCAAGTGGTCTCTTTCTCGCTTGACTTTTTGCTTGACGCCGAATGCCACGTCACGTTACACATCTGGACATCACGCCACTAGCCGGCCGCCGTTGCTGACACATGAGGATGAGCTTGAAATGCACACCACGGTGCTGGACGGTGCTGGACGGTGTCCTCCGCTGTCGGGTGGTGTCTAGAACAGTACAGAGTATCCCGGTCGAGTGCGGTCCCTGTGTGACGAGCGTGGGGCGCGGCCTGTCCATACCGCCACCGGCCTGCTTGGACCCACACCCGTTGAGCTGAAACTTGCAAATTGCGCATTAAAGACGGTGTTCAGGCCATGCATGCATTCGCGTTACGATCCTCACAACGTGCTGAAAAGAGAGAAGCGCACTGAAGCGGTCGGAAACGCAGGGGCACGCTTACGCACAGAGCCGCCTCGCTGGCATGCTCTTCGCCGGGAGTGGAGGACCCAAGGACGAGGTGGAGGCGCGGCGGCTGTTTGGCCTCGCGGCCGCGCAGGGGGATGCTGAAGCGCAGTGCCGCCTCGCTGGCATGCTCTTCATCGGGAGTGGCGGACCCAAGAACGAGGTGGAGGCGCGGCGGCTGTTTGGCCTCGCGGCCGCGCAGGGGCACGCTGGCGCGCAGAGCTGCCTCGCTAGCATGCTCGACGGAGGGCGTGGCGGACCCAAGAACGAGGTGGAGGCGCGGCGGCTGCTTGGCCTTGCGGCCGCGCAGGGTGATGCTGAAGCGCAGTACCGCCTCGCTTACATGCTCATCGAAGGGAGTGGCAGACCCAAGGACGAGGTGGAGGCGCGGCGGCTGCTTGGCCTCGCGGCCACGCAGGGGCACGCTCGTGCGCAGTGCGGTCTCGCTGGCATGCTCTTCGAAGGGAGTGGCGGACCCAAGGACGAGGTGGAGTCGCGGCGGCTGTATGGCCTCGCGGCCGCGCAGGGGCACGCTCGTGCGCAGTTCGGTCTCGCTGGCATGCTCGACTTAGGGCTCGGCGGACCCAAGGACGAGGTGGAGGCGCGGCGGCTGCTTGACCTCGCGGCCGCGCAGGGGGATTCGACTGCGCAGTACCGCCTCGCTGACATGCTTCACCAAGGGCGTGGCGGCAGACCCAAGGATGAGGTGGAGGCGCGGCGGCTGGTTGGCCTCGCGGCCGCGCAGGGACATGCTGACGCGCAGGGCTTACTCGCTAGCATGCTCGTCTTAGGGCTCGGCGGACCCAAGGACGAGGTGGAAGCGCGGCGGCTTTATGGCCTCGCGGCTGCGCAGGGACACGCTGGTGCGCAGTGCAGTCTCGCTGGCATGCTCTTAAACGGGAGTAGCGGACCCAAGGATGAGGTGGAGGCGCGGCGCCTGCTTGGCCTCGCGTTCGCGCAGGGGCACGCTGGTGCACAGGCCATCGTCGCTCGAATGCACAAGTATGCCGCGCATGGCAGACAAAAGCTCGAGGCCGAGGCGCAGCGGCCGCGTGTGACCAAAGCGCGCAAAGGTGCATCCGAGAACGCTACGGCTCAGGTCGAGGACGCTGCTGCGCTGGCGGCCGCGGCAGCGCGCGCGGATGCGGCAATGGCAGAGCTGCTGACTGAAGAGGAGAGCGAGGCTGAGAAGGCGCGGAGCAAGAAGGGCAAGGCCAAGGCCAAGAAGAAGGCTGGCGCTCCTACAGAGGCGTCAGCCAACGCCAGCGTGGAGCACGCCAGCGCTGAGGTGAAGGCTGCGGCAGTAGCGGGGGCCAAGACGAAGGCGAAGGCACAGGCCGAGGCAAAGGCGGTGACCGCGGCTGAGGCTGAGGCAAAGGCGAGGGCCGCGGCACGAGCGGAGGCGGAGGCCAAGGCCGCCCAGGCGGAGGCAGAAGAGCACGCTCGCAATCAGGCGGAGCAAGAGGCTAAGGCGTCAGCAGCAAAGGCGCACGCTGCAAAGGAGGCCGCAGCGGCGGAGGAGCCGCCCGACGACTTCATCTGCCCCATCACGCACAACCTCATGATCGACCCGGTCTCGGCTGCGGACGGCCACATGTACGAGCGGCGTGCGATCGAGGAGTGGCTCGTCGGCCACTCGACCAGCCCGATGACGGGCGCAGGGCTCAAGATCAAGGACCTATTCCCCAATCACACCGTGCGTGGGCTGATCCGCACGTGGCACGAGGCGCGGCGGTGCCGCCCAGCTGGTCCAGCAGCACGCCAGTAGCGCCACCGCACAAGCCGAGGGTGGCACTTTCGGGAAGAGACAACTGCTCCGCCTTTGTTGCTACGCCTTGGCAGTGTAGCAACATCGCAGAGCTCGGCGATTGACGCAGAGGCGTGGAGCAAGCGTGGAGCTGCGTGGAGAGCGAGGGGCACGAGACGCAGACGCCTTGTCTAGGTGCGAGTTTCAGTCGGCAGTTGTTTAGTCACTGACACTGTACTACAACCGTAGTCCAGTGGCTGCGCATAGAGTTCGGTCTTTAACCACCCGACGCGCGAGGGCCTCCGCCTTTGCCCTTTGTGGCTCCGGACTCCGCGCGAGTCCGAACGCCGCGGGTCAACATTCCCATTCATCCCAAGCGCATGATCTCGTCTGCCAACGCTCGGCTCCGCTCGACGAGGCTCATACTGAAAAAGTCCACGACGAGTTGCATGGCGCCGTCGTGGGGCGATGGCGGACACCCGGCACCGGACTGCCGCGTGGTCGGTGTTTTTATATCGTTTGATTCTTATATCGATCGTTCTTAAAATATCGGGGGCGCAGCAACTTGAGCTATCCTAATGGTTGAACGGCGAACGAGCGTCCAAACGCAACAACACAAGTGTAGTCCGACTCGCGACAAGATCATCTAGGCCGCGCGGAGCGATATTATATATAGATCGTGCTCGCGTACAACTACAACACCGAACAACCGAGGCGATGGCAAAAGGAGACCCGCCTGATGTCGTGCTGCTCGCTTGCCTCGCCGGTTGCGGCCGTGAAGCCCACGTAGGCGCGATGAACCACGTCACCGGTCAGCGGGATGGGCTGCGTGCTCGGGTGCTCATAATTCACAGGCGGCCCCGCCGATTCTGTGGATACAGCCCCAGGCAGCATCTGTGAGATGTCGCAGCCACTGGCATCTGTCGCCGCGCCCCCGGCATCCGAGCTGGCGCCATCCCCACTGGTCGCATTGCCATTGTTGGGGTTCATGCAGCCACTCCGCGGCGGCATCGGCAGCGTGATCGGCAGCGAGATCGTCGGGAGCCCCGTCTCACGAAACGAGATCCCCGTCTCATCAAAGTAAACGCTCAGCCGTCCTTGAGCGGGTGAAGCCGCCGCGGCTCCAGAGCTGGCGTTGACACTGGCGTTGACGGCGCGCGCGTGGCGCGCGGGCGGGAGGTATACGATCCTCACCTGATGCGGGAGGCAATCAAGGGCGTCATCAGAGATCATCAGAGGTCATCAGGAGGTATACGATCCTCACCTGATGCGGGAGGCAATCAAGGGCGTCATCAGAGATCATCAGAGGTCATCAGGAGGTATACGATCCTCACCTGATGCGGCTGGCCGTCATCTAACCGCTTCGGCTCCACGTGCCCTAGCAAGTGCTGCAGCAGATGCGCGTCGGCGGTGTTCACACCGTCGATGTAGACGGAGATTGCATGCTTGCGCTCCGCGACGAAACTGGACGTCACCTTGAGCGCCCCCGGCCGGCAGTTGCCGTCGGGGCCTTGATCGTTGCAGGTGGATGTCGTGACGGTACGGCCGTGGTGGTGGGTATCAAATTGGATCGCCACACTCCGCGGGATGCCGCCACTCGTGCATCCCGGCACGCCCCCCGCTTGCGAGCCGGTAGCATACCCGACGCCGCTGCCCGCGCACCCGACGGCGTCGAGGCCGATCGACTGCAAGACGACCGCAAAGCCTTCGCCTCCCACTCGACTCGGGCTGGTTGGGTCCGTGTCGGGTGGGCAGCGTAGGTCGGTCCGTGGCAGGTACGGGGCATTCAAGTTCGTGACCGGCAGCCGCTGGAACTGGCCGTAGCGGCCGTCTGGATTGGCCAACGGATGGGATGGGCCGATACCGTAGGTTTCCTGCAGCTGCGGCGGCACTCCTTGCGGCGGGGGCAGTGGATCAAACGGAAGCGCCTCGGAATCGATCAAATAGTGCGTCAGATCGTCGCCGTTGGCCCTGAGCTCGTCCATCGAGATGAATGGCCGCTCCGCGCTGACGCGGCTGAGAGGATTGAGGCGCGCGGTGTCGTTGTAGCCAAACACTTCGTAGGGGCCAGTGCAGACTGAGGGCTCCGTGATGCGGAACGAGAAGTTGAGCTCGAAGCCACGCGAGTACGGCTGCGGCTGCGCCAGCCACAGCGTGCCGCGCTGGTACGTGTCGTTGGTGAGGCGAGCGACCACGTGTCCAGTATCGTCGCTCAGAAACTGTGTCGCGTGCCCAGCCTGCCAGCCGTTGACCGACGTCGAATTGCACCGCGTGCAGCGGGCCGCACGCGCTAGGTAGGTGGTGCTCGCGCTGCTGGCCGCCTCGGCGGCCGCGGCGACCTGCTCGGCTGCTGCAGCGGCGGCAGCGGCGGCGGCCACCCTACCGTCTTCCTCGAGTGCGCTGATGGGGCCCGAGGCGGCGTCGGCCTCAGCTTCGGCGGCCTCTGCGGCGGCAGTCGCCGCGGCGTGGCGCATACAATCCGCCTCGCATGCAAAGCTCGCTGCGTCTGCTTCCCACCTGACCGTAAGTTCGAACGGCGTGAGCCGGTGCTGCGGCAAGTAGCTGTTGCTGTATTGAGCGCGGAACCCCGCGCCGTGAATGCCAATCACCCACTCCTCACAGGTGGCCACTGCACTACCGCCGCCCATCTCGGCGCCCCCGCTCATCTCGGCACCTCCGCTGCCCTCGGGATGGCAGTGCAGCTCGCTCGACGGGATCACAAGCGAGATCGGACTTCCCACCTTCTCCGCGATGAGATCGTACCGCCCTGACGCATCTTCGGGCGCGGTGCGTCGACGCGCCAGGAGCCGCAGGCCCATGGACGAGAAACGCACGCTCAGCATGAGCCGCACGCCGCTGTGCGGTGGACGTACGCGGTAGTAGCGCATCTGATCAGGCAGCACGGCGCCCGTGGCGACGGCGCGCCCGAGGCCGTCGGTGGGCTCGGACACATTGGCGAAAGCGAGTGCGGCCGCCTGGGCGGCACTAGTGGATGGCAAGAGCATGCGTGTCTCGAAAGTCCACATGCGGCAGATGCCCTCAGCAGGCCCACGGCCGCAGCCGTCGGCGTGGCACGCGAAGCATCCAACCCGGTCCTGCACGACGCCGTAGGCGGTGTGGTCGAGCCCCAACGGCGACAGACGATCACGGCAATGGCCGCAGGAGGGGTTCGCGTTGACGCAGCCGACGACGTCGAGGGGATCGGCCACGGCCATCTGCTCACACGCGTACGTGTGCTGCAGCGGGGACGGATGGGTGGTGTGGAAGTCGCGCCCGTTGAGCGAGATCGCAACCTCGACGATGCCCGCCGGGAAGGGCGGCGTGCGGCAAAGCATGTGGCTCTCGCCCTTGTACATGGGCGCCGCCATCGCTACCACTGCGGATACGTGCTCATAGCCAAGCGCTGCCCCGGGCATCAGTGGCCGCCACTGCGCAAAGCGGCAGCGCGCGTCGCGTCGCTCGCCAAACACGTGCAGGTTCGTCCCCGCCACGCGTAGCTCAATGCCACCATGAGGAGGGCCGACGGCCGGCACGGCCTCGGTGGCCGTGACGCCCGAATAGAACGTAAAGAGGGGGGTGCGCACGTGCACAAAATTTTGGCCGTTGGCCGCCGCCGCGATGCGAACGGATGTGCGCCCCCGCGCCCCTGGCGGCGGCTGCGGCGTGAGCGGCGGCGAGCGACACACGGCGGCGGTGCCTCGAAAAAGGTCGACCGCAGCAAGGGCCATCGGCGAAGCGTACGCATCATGCAGCGCGAGAGCACGGGGCGCGTCGCGGCATTTCAAGCCTCGCTGCACGCCGTGCTCATCGTAGCACAATCCGCCGAAGAGGCAAACCCCGAGCCCATCGCCATCGGCGGCGCCCGCCAACGCCGCGCCGATCTGCACGTCTGAGGCGTTGGCTCTGGTGGAAGCAGCCGCGGCCGCGGCGACTATGGCGGCGGCTCGTGCGGCGGCCGCGCGGGTGGTGCTACGGCGGCCGTGGCGGTTGAAGCCGATGCCGTACAGAGTAACGGGCGAGCCTCCATCAGAGGGCCCTCCAGTGGGCCACACCGCAGAGAGCTCTAGCTGCGTGTAGTAGTGGAATGGGAGGCCGAAGCCCACAGGGCTGAACTGCTGGCCGTTGATGGCCACCTGAACTTGGTAGCCGGAGCCCGGGTCGTAATTGAGGTCGTAATTGAGAGTGTTGGCGCCGCCTCGGAACGAGATGGTGGGAGGAGAGGGCAAGCAGCGCACGCCGCTCGCGTCCAGCTGCGTCACGCCGACGACGATCGCGTTGGCGAATCGGCAACGAGCGAGCGTGGCGTCGGTGTGATTGCCTGGGCGCAACCCATTGCCACGTACGCGCACTGACGTGCCACCTGAGATCGGGCCTCCCGAGGGCACAAGTGAGGCGGGCAATGGCTCCGGGTACACGTGGAAGGCATCGAAGGCGGTGGCCTTGGCTGTGGAGTTTGGAGACGAAGAAGACTCGGCCGCTGCGGAGGCGGATCGCTCAAAATCGACCCCGTTCGGCGCGATGCTCACGAGAAGCGGCACAGCTGGCGGCCCCTCCTCGCCATCGAGGCCGAGGAAGCTACCGTTGAATGGGGCCGTGGGCGCACAGACGAGCCACCGGCCGAACGGGTCCGCACGCAGCACGGACGTGCTTTGCAGAGGCTGAACGCTGCCATCCCCATCGTCGCTTCCCTCGACCTTGCTTCCAAACCCGCAGCGGGCGTCCTCCGCTGCCGAGCCCGCCGGGGCCAGCCCCGAGCCGCGGATGGTCACGATGGTCCCTCCATGTGCCGGCCCGGAGCGCGGCTCCACTTTCGAGATCGTGAGCGCGGACGCATTGTAGAAGGCGAACGTGTGCGGCGCATCCCCCGCGCTGTGGGGCTTCGTGGGTACCTCGAAGTCGATGGCATTCAGCGCGAGGCTGAGCCGCGAGAAGCAGACGTCGCACGGGCCGTCGGGGAACGCGCCGGGCGGCGGTGCGGGTGGCGATGGCGCGTCGGGCGGTGGTGCGTCGGGCGGCGGCTTGGCGTCAGAAAAGAGCGCCGGATCGCCATGCTCGCTGCTGGCGGCGTCGCTGCTGGCGGCGTCGCTACCATTCTCGCCACCACTCACGTCGGTGACGTTGGGCAGCGGCGCGTTCGCACAGGGCAAGGCTTCGCGCCCGTCCGCGCTGAGTACGCAGCACAGCAGTCGACACTCGTCAGGCGGAGCTGGCGTTGGAGTGGTCACAATCCGGACTCCGACAGCGTCCAACTCGCTCGCATTGAGTGGCAGCCGATACGAGGCGAAGGCCGCACTGCTCTCGTTGCCAGCGGCCTCGCCTCGCATGCGGGCGGCGCTCCGTCCGAACGGGTGGGCAGCCTCGACGAGCGTTGTAGCCGCCGCCGATGAAACGTCGAGCGGCGTGCCGTCGACAGGATGCAATGGGAGCGTCGGGGGACCGAGCAGCGCCACGGAGATGGTGCCCACGCTCGCCCGCCCGCCGGCACCGAGTCGCAGTCCAGTGATCGTCAGAGGCGTGCCGCCGCGCACCGGGCCCGCCGTTGGTCGGATCCGTTGGACGTACGGCGACTCGTAGAAATGGAATCGGGGAGCGGTGCTCAGATCCGCGGGCGAGTAGTCGATGCCGTTGAGCGACATGGAGACTGGGAGGGCCGCAGCGAGCCCTTGGGTGTTGCCGCCGGCGGTTAGGGTGATCGCCGAGAGCGGCGGCGTGGCGGCACATGCGATGCCGTCGGCGCCTGCAGTGGCAGCAATCGTCACGGCCGCGTCGCCACTGCCGATGCGACAGTTTGCGGCCCCGTTGGCGTAGGGTCCCCCGAGGATCGTGAACAACGTGCCGCCTCCGACGGGCCCAGCGGACGGACTGATGCCAGCGAGTGCCAAGTTAGGATAGCAGCGCAGCATCACGGGGCCATCAAGGTCGACACCGTTGCGTGCAAACGACAGTGCCACACTGCAGTTAGCCTCCACGCCGCTGCCGGCGTCGCCGCTGCCTGAGCCGCCGGAGCCACAACCGCAATTAGGGATGGCCTCACATTCGACGACGCTATCACTCAGAGCCAGCACGAGCACGTCCTCCTGCATCGTGAGCGTGGTGGCTTGTGGCTTGTAGTAGCCAGCCTGGTAGGTGTAGCGACAACGCGCGAGATTCGTGGGAAGCCCCGGCGTCAGAAAGCCACTCCCATGAACGGTGAGAAGTGTGCCGCCGTCGACCGGTGCAGAGCTGGGCACGATGGAGGCGAGGGTGATGGACGTATACAGGAAGCTTCCCGCGACCACGACGTCAACGCCGCCGTTGAGGGAGATTCCCACTGTGACCGCGCCGCTTGCCGCCGCAGGCGATACGAACTGGATGCTGTCGCGAGACGCGCCGCGGACGATCGTGCTAGGAGGGACGCACGCGGAGCCTTGGCCAAAGACGACACACACTTGGAGGTCCTGAGGCAGAGGCGCGGTGATGATGGACACGACAGTGCCACCACGAATAGGGCCGCCGGGCGGTTGAATGCTGCCGCTGCTGCCGCTGCTGCCGCTGCTGCCGCTGCTGCCGCTGCTGCCGCT
>ERZ761574.360-NODE-360-length-31563-cov-70.114891_pt1 | contig 31563 bp, 20 predicted proteins | sample MGYA00374950_ERZ761574 | MGnify/ENA primary metagenome ERZ761574 (study PRJEB28895, sample SAMN07631631) | mixed culture metagenome | isolation source: Freshwater growth medium | place: USA: Seattle, Washington | collected 2016-10-03 ... | reverse complement strand
ACCGTACCATGTGATCGACACCTTCACGTTGAGTTCACAGCTGCGTAACTTTGGGCGTCACGCAGCATTCTCGACCCAAATTTGGACCCCTTCAATCCAAATTCCGACAATATTTGGACCCCTAGTTCAATCCAAATTCCGACAATTATTTTCCAAACAGACAGGAGATAACAGCACTCGTGATGGTGTCTGGTGTGGTTCACACCTGCGTTTGAAATTCCGACTATAGACCGGCTGAGTATTATAACACGAGCAAATTCACACAAACGATGATTCTATAGCAGTTAGATGACGAATGAGCCGCGCCATCTCATCAAAATGTTGGGCAAACGGCTCGAATGAACGTCACGTCGATGCCGCCGCCCTCCCACTCGAGCGTCGCGAGGCGGTAGCCCAGCAGATGAAAGTGGTGGAGGAGCGCTGTCTGCTCGCCGACGGACATGAAGCGGTAGCGGCCTGAGAGGAGCTCGGTGGTGCAGTGCAGCTCGGCGGTCAACTGCTCAGGCAGCCAACGGTCCTCCGCCCGCCACGAGCTGAAGAGGTTGTGCTCGAATCCTTCGATGTCGACCTTGAGGAGCGAGAGCTTCTTGTGGCCGAGCCGCCGCTGCACCGTGCTGAGCGTCATGTAGCGCTGGTCGGGGTCGCCGTCGCGAGCCGAGATGCACCACGGGTGGAACCACAGCCGTTCGCCGAGCCGGCGCTCGGTCTGCCATCGCATGCCTTGCATCGTGCAGTCGAAGGTGTGCACGATGCAGCTCGTCGTAGAGTTGATCACGGCCCGCTCGAATGCGATGTCCCCGTTCGAGCCGAGCGAGTAAACTGTGCAGTCGTCGCGATGGCGATACGCGTCCCATGCGCACAGTGAGCGCGGTGCGTCCACACGCACATCAGCACGCATGCGCTTCTGCAGCATCTGCACACGTTGCCGATTGCCAATGCACGGCATCGTGCGTTGCCACAGGTTAAAGCTGTGCCGATTGTTCTGCCGAGTGGAAAGCAGGTCTTTGCCAGCCCAATTTGGCCGAGTGCCGCAGCCCACGTCCGAAAGGTTTTGGAGTTGGTACTTGATCACCCTGTAATTGGACCGGACATTGGCGGGCACGTGTGCCCATCGCTCAGGCTGCAGATTCTGCGAGCTCACGGCGTCGTGCAGCTGGCCGAGTGCCTGCTGCTCCCAATGGTTCATCTTTCGCTCGGCCTTAGCAAGCGCTGCCGCGGAGTAGGTAGCAAGCGACGGGGTGTTGCAGCGCCCGAAGGACGAGTCCGACGACTCCATACGCATGTACCAGGACGCAACCGAAGGTCGTGATAGGGGGGTTGTTTCGGCTCAGTATGAGAAACATGTAATTATAAATGTCATTAAGCTAAGTAGGAGATTTTACATGTTCTTCCACTCTTTCATCTCCTGTAATCTCACCATGTGGTTGTGATCCTGAACCCACACAACTGACACTTACCGGTAAGTTTTTTCACAGAACTGAGGCAGCTGACGAAGGTTCCAAAGATGTCAGCTTACTACCGGTAATATTAAACAACTGGTTCCGAGGCGGTGGCCGAGTACCCGGTAGACAGCTGGGTAACACCGGTGATTCACGCGCCATGGCCTCCGCGCCCGCCAAGCTCTGCTCGCTCATCTTCGTCCTCGACCCTCTCAATTCGCGCGTACTGCTCGGGCTGAAGAAGCGTGGCTTCGGCGCGGGGAAGTTCAATGGATACGGCGGCAAGCTTGAGGCAGGCGAGAGCATGCGTGCGTGCTGCTCGCGCGAGCTTGAGGAGGAGTGTGGGCTTCGCGTGCCACCCGCCGCCTTTCAGAGACGCGCTGTGCTGACCTTTAACATGTTGGCAGACGGCATGAAGTCTGCCGATGGCACCATCACCTCTCGCATCGAGGTGCACGCCTACTCTTGCCTGCTGAGCGAGGCGACGGGCTCGGTCATCGAGACTGACGAGATGGCACCAGAGTGGTTCCCGATCGATGCGCCACCATTACCCAAGATGTGGGCCGACGATGAGCACTGGCTGCCGCACGTGCTCTCGGGTATGGATGTCGTCGGCGCTTTTCTCTTCAAAGATGCAAGTACCATCCTCTCGAAGCGCGTCGAAGTGTTGCCACCTCGCAGACTGGAAGTGGACGAGCAGCGCTCAAGACGCCTGTGCGTCGATCACCTCGTGTATGGGGTGCCTGGCGACCTGGAGTCAGCCATTGACGCCTTCGAGGCGCTCACGGGCGTGCGGCCGGCGGTCGGAGGTGTCCACAAGGGCCTCGGCACGCGCAACGCTCTCGTCGCGCTTGGCGGCCCCGATGATGGGAGCACCGGCGGCCAGTTCGGCTACTTTGAGATCCTCGCGCTCGACCCGGCGCAGCAGCCAGAGCGCCTGTGGATGGCCATGGACTCCGTGATGGCACGCGGCGAGCCGCGGCTGGTCACATGGGCCGCCGATCGCTCACGGGCTCCGGGACTTGAGTCCACGTCACTTGAGGCATCCATCGAGGCCGCGCGCCAGCTGGGATATGACCCGGGCGAGGTGCAGCACTTTGCGCGCGCGACGGCCGACGGCGCCACGCTCAAGTGGAAGCTCGCGTACCGGCATTACGAGGAGTCCACACTGCCAGTCGACGGTTTGGTTCCCTTTTTGATCGAGTGGGATCCGAAGAGCCGCGAGGCGGGCATGATCCCTTCCTCGACCGCGCCACGAGGGATCGAGCTCCTGTCGTTGCGAGCCGAAGCCGCCGATCCGAAGGCAGCGGCGGAGGCCTTGGGCGCCGTTGGCATCGATGCCGCGGACCTGCTCGGCGATGCTTCTGCCGGCGGCGGCACGAAGGTGGCCACGAGTCGAATCATCGCGACGCTTCGGACGCCCAAGGGCGTGGTGGAGATTGGATGAGATTGGATGAGATTGGATGAGATTGGTGGAGATTGGATGAAGGTGACGAGCGTATACAAGCGTATACTGTAGGCACCGGTAAAGGTACCGGTCGACCGCGAGAGGAGCGGGGCGTGCCGTGTGGCTCATACGTGCAGATTGTAGACGCGTCACGTGCAGACGGGCGACGGCAGCGGGCGCCCTCGCACGTCTGTCGTTCTCAGCATCCGGTATACCGGATAGGAAGCGGTACCGGCCGCGGTACGGGTGGAACGTTGTACGGCCGTTAATTTTTCCCGCCGCGCCGTCCCCGGTCTAATGTCTTTTTTAACACGACACCCCGCCGGTTGCGGACTTCGGTTCTTTTTATTCGGTCGCGTCACGATCACCGTTCACCCTCAAAAGCGTTCTAAGGGTCGGTCTAGAACTCGTATTATGTCTCTACACACGTAGGTACAAGGTGACTAGATTAGGGTCGGTTCGGGCTCGGCTCGTTCGACGCGAGGAGCTGCTCGACCGCGGCGGCCATGCTGCCACTCGCATTGAGTGCGGCACGAGCAGCGTCCTGTGCAAAGCCCATGGCCATGAGCTCGTGCACTTCGGCGGACAGCTCACGCCCCGCCTCGGTCATGATATCGGCCGGCCGCGCTGGCAGACACCACTCGGCACGCAATTTGGCGCCCAGCTCCTCGCCACGGCCCTCGCCACGGCCCTCGCCCCCCGCGCCGATTGTGAGCGGCCCGAACAGCAGATCGAATGCCCAAGTCACCTGCACCCTGTCGGCATACTCAAGGGAGGTGCTGTTGACAAGGACGAGCGTTGGGCCACGCCTTGCGTGTTTGAACGCAAAGGCGGCGGAGAAGTGGCCGTTGAGGTCGAGGGCGATGACTCGCACGCGCGGCGGCGAAGAGATGTCCGCACCCGCGACGGCGCCTGCGCCCGCAACGGCGCCCGCGACGGCGCCCGCGGCGAGCGCGCCATCGTCGGCCACAGCGGCCACGTGCGATGCAGGGGCGGCGGGAGCGAGCCCATCCACGACGACATCCACGACGACGATCGACCGACCGGCTGTAGCCAGTGCTGCCACCTGCGCGCGCTCGTCGGCGATCCACTCCGCAGGCGACTGCAGCTGGCGGCCGCTCGGCCCAAAGCGCTCGACGCAGAAATAGGCGTCGCCCGCCGCGTACACCACCACGCCAGGCGCCGTGATCCTACCCCCGAAGCGAGCCTCCTCTTCGAGGATGCGAGATCGCTCCTCGTGCGTCGCGACGTCGAGCATCGGAAACTGGTTCATGCGTACAAAGAGCAGCCGACGCCGGCTGTCGGCCGATGCACTCGACGCGTACTCGCTCAGCAGAGCGCTCAGCTCGTAATTCGCCACCCACGACCGACAATAGTTGCTCGCCTCACGCCCAGAGCCACCGGAGAAGCTGGCCACGTTGGCGGCGATGTATGCCTCGCGCCGTTGGCGCACTGCCCGCATGGCCGCGTCCACCCGCGTCAGCACGGCCTCCGGGTCGCGCACCGCACTCATGAGCTTCTCGATGAGCACATCATCATCGTCCGGTGATACGGTGCTGCTCTCCATGTTCTCGAGGGCCTCGGAGAGGAGTTCGCAGTTGGCCGCGGTGAGGTAGCCGCAGATGCTGCCTGCAGTCTGATGCTTGCCAATCGCCGCGCTCCAAAAGTCGTGGAACTGGTCGAGGGCACCGCGGCTGATGATGCCTCCCATTGCCGGCACCTGCTGTGCGAAGTGGTGCGAGAGCGGTGGATGGGCCTCGCTGCGCGGGCGGAACTCGCCAGCATTGGGACCTTCTTGCGCCAGTGGCAGCGGCGCCTCGTTGCGCGCGCGCGCCTCAGCGGCTGACAAGTCGAGCGCAAGCGCAAGCGCCTCGTCCTCGGTCAGCCCAGTCGCGGACGCCATGTTCGCCGTTCGTGAGAGTGCTCGCTTTTTATGGATCACGGCGGACCAGACAGAACTAAACAATTTGATCAAATTCAAAACGACCCGGGTTCATCCACGGATAAAGGGGTCGTCTAGGTTGCGGCCCGGGCATCTCCTCACACTTGAATTGGAAATTTCGAGGCGATCCTATGGCTCGGGCACGAGTCGTCGCCCTCGAAGCGTCGAAGGAGCAGCCGCCGTACGCAACGGCCGCAAGGCCGCGCGGCGGTCTCACGCTCGATAGCCTCGGGGTCGAGTTCGACATCGAGCTCAACCGGATGAGGCTGCTGCCAGCTAAGTGCATCGCCTACACGTCCACAGTGCGCGAGATCCTTCAGGGGGGACCACGTGCTCGAAGGACGCCCTCATGTTCCACCTGCTGAGCAAGCTGCAGTTCGCAGCCAGCTGCTTCTGACGGACAGCTGGGAGGAACGTACAGCTGGGAGGAACTGTGCATGTACTGAACTTACATGCGATTATGTGTATCGTTAATGTCATCTCCATACGGGGGAGATGTGTGTCTCCATGTGCTGAGTAGGTTCGCTTTCAGGAAAACTCTCTTCTGCATTGCGCTCTTCTCTCTCTGCTCTCTCATAGTAGCGTGGAAGTCTCTCGACCTCCTACTCTATCCTCTACAACACATCAACCATCCCGCGGAAGCCTCCCGCGACTCGAGGTCTTCCAATGGCTATCCAATGGCCGGTTGGCCGCCGCAGCTGCTGTTGTTGACCCGGGGCTTGAGTCAGCATTTCAAACATCATGTGAGGCCGTGGCTGGGCTCAGCGTCGCGGTCCTCGACGAGAAGCAACCGGAGCGGGATTGGCATCGCTGGAGGCAAGCCCTCTTGGACGCCGTTGCCACCAGACCAATGTTCAAGGCCGAGCTGGAGTTTACGGGAGCGCTTACGGCGGTGACCGCACTCACTGCAGCGCAGCTTGCAAGCGATGATCTTGCCGTTGTCACGGCGGCGGGACCGACGCTGCGGCAGCGCCGGCAGTTAGCACTGCGAGCCTTCATCAACAACTCTCTGCTGGAGGGTGGAGATGCTCGTGAGGGAAGGAGACGACGGGACGGGCCCGGGCCCTGTTTTCTGTCGCCGTGGTCGACCGGGTGGTGCTCGCGTGTCTCGCCGTGGACGTGCGTGAGCTCATCGACCATGTCCCCCCCCTCAGCCAGGAACTGGGTTTGGGGTGTCGAGCCCCGGCAGCTGATATGGGGCTTCTGAATCTTGCGCTCTCATCCCACGGGCGCTGCAACCGGCCAACCGCTGCCAGGCTGCCGCAGCCAACGCCCCTGGCACTCGGGGCAGACGAGGCCATGAGTAATAACCCTGCACTTTCCCACAAGATCCCCTTCACTCCCCTTCCCCCCTTCCCCCTCATTGCATGCAGGATTCTCTCTCGTTGCATGCGGGGCGCCACACACTTGGCTCTTGGGGGCCTTTGGGGCGTTTGGCAAAACCTCGGCAAAGCATCTCGAGGCAACTGGTGCCACTGCGGTCCTTTTCTTTTATATCTGCCTTCAAACGGCGCAACAAAATGTACAATGAATGGAAAAGGTTTCACCGGGGCAAATGGCGCCGGCACGGGCAAGGGACCTCGCACGATGAAATGCTGGCAATGCGAGGCATGCAGCGGTTTCATCTTATGGTCTGGGTATAAGACTTGTGGCAACCTCAGTGGATGTTCAAAAAGCGCCCAGACTGCCCCATCTTGGATTCAAAGGTACGAAGAGAGGCAGGAACATATAGAAGAAGCGATCATTTCAGGGCACTATGTTTTATATGACCAAAATCCAGCTCTCGATCAAGCGCGCCCAATCTTCGATGATGACGATTGACGTGCTGCCGCCGCTGCCCCCGCCGCCGTTGCCCCCGTTGACGCAGCTGCCTCCGCAGCAGCTGCTCCCGCTGTCGCTGCCCCCCTTGGCTGCCCCTGCCGCCGCCACTACACCCGCCGCAGCTGGCCCCGCTGCAGCAACCCACGCCGACGCAGCTGCCCCCGCCGCAGCAGCCCGCGCCGCCGCTGCCCTCGCCGCCGCTGCCGCCGCCGCAGTTGCTGGTAGGCTGGCAGCTCGTGTTTGTTGACCATACAGCCGTGATCGACATTCCTTTGCAAGCGTTGGAACGAGCATCTAAGCCCCGGCTCATACCGGCTCAATGGACGGCGTATAAAGGACAGCGAACCACCGCTCCCGTTTGAGTCTGAGTACCGCACACTACGACTTTCAGTGCAGGCTCCAACCGAAGCCAAAGAGAAGGCCAAGATGGCGCATTCCAAGGCGGAGGCGGACTTGCTCGGCTTGTAAAAGTATCCAAGGATTGTCGCATGGCCTTACAAACTATCCTGAGGGCCAGACGGAGGAGATCGGCGAGCGCGAGCTACACAGAGCGACCGATGTGGGCAGCGTGCCTTTGCTCGTGAGCACATCAGAAGAGGCACACCAAGACGAAGGAGGGAGGGAAGGAGACGACGGGACGGGCCCGGGCCCTGTTTTCTGTCGCCGTGGTCGACCGGGTGGTGCTCGCGTGTCTCGCCGTGGACGTGCGTGAGCTCATCGACCATGTCCCCCCCCTCAGCCAGGAACTGGGTTTGGGGTGTCGAGCCCCGGCAGCTGATATGGGGCTTCTGAATCTTGCGCTCTCATCCCACGGGCGCTGCAACCGGCCAACCGCTGCCAGACTGACCCCCAGACTGCCGCAGCCAACGCCCCTGGCACTCGGGGCAGACGAGGCCATGAGTTTACCCTGCACTTTCCCACAAGATCCCCTTCTCTCCCCTTCCCCCCTTCCCCCTCATTGCATGCAGGATTCTCTCTCGTTGCATGTGCGGCAGGTTGGGCGCCACACACTTGGGGGCCTTTGGGGCGAGGGGATGCGCTCGTGCGTTATCTATGCGGCATGTGTAGGTCGGGTCGCCTCGTTTGCAACCGCTGCTGCAGTTATTCCCACGCAGACCATCATCGCTGGCCACCGCGCATTGCTCGTCGGCCCTATGCGCACGGACGTGCCGTCGCGGCCGCCGCTGGTGCTCCTGGGCGGAACCGCTCAGTGGCTCGACTCATGGCAAGGCCACCTCACCGCGCTCGCGCAGTCGCGGCGTGTGCTGCTTTACGAGACGCGTGGCCAAGGCGGCGCATTCGCCGCTGCCGATGCTGCGCAAGCAGACGTGACGAATTGTTCGCTGCCTCATCACGCAGAGGACTTTGCATCTGTGCTCAGGGCCTCCGGCCTCGCAGCAGCCGGTGAATGCGACGTGTGCGCCTTCTCCTTTGGCGGCCGCGTCGCTATGGCGGCAGCCGCCCTTGCCGACATCTCTCCCGCGCGCATACGCCGGCTCGTCGTCACCGGCGTGGCCGCCGATCGCGGCACGAGCGGCCGGCTAGCGCTCCGGTCGTGGCGCGCCTCGCTCTCCGCCGGTGACCTGCGCGGCTTCGTGTGGCGCCTAATCCTCGACACGCACTCGCCGCGCTACCTCGCCGCGCAGGAGACCAACGTGCCCAAGTGGGTCGATGCCGTCGTGGCGGCCAACTCGCTCGCAGGGCTTCGTGGAATCGTTGAGATGACTCATACGGAGGTACCGACTGACCCAACGCATCCCCTCGCGATGGCGCGCAGCCTCGCCCAGAAGGGAAGCGTCGATCGCGGGCTGCTGCTCGTGGGCGAAGAGGACACCCTCTCGCCGAGCTCGGCGGCGCGCGAACTCGCGGACGCGGCCGGATGGGAGTTCCGCTCGATTGCAGGCGCTGCGCATGCAGTCCCGATTGAGCAGGCTGTGATTTGGAGGCGAGCGGTGTTGGAGTTCCTGGATCGGTCTGAGTAGAGCTTCCCAGCTTCAAGTCGAGTGCTCTACGAGACGTTTTCGAAACGGCCTTTTCCCGATGCGCTCGCGACGGCGCGCTGCCACGTGTTCACGATCTTTCTTCGACTCGCGTCACAACACACAAGGGCGCCCCTGCGTGGCGATTCAGCGGACGGCCGAGCGTCAACATTCCCGCAGGACTCTACGATGACGCGCTTGTGCTTTCTATTGTTGGCCATCCTTCCGGCAACACTCGCGCAGAGCCTATACAGGGCGATCAAGGAGAATAACATGGCGATGGTGAACATTGTGCTCAAGAGCGGCGTGAAGGGCGGAGTGAATGCACCTCTCATGGAAGGCGACGAGGTGGGGGAGCCGCCGCTGCTCATGGCGGTTCGCCAGGGTAAGCACAAAGCCCTCAAGGCCCTGCTCAAGGCCCCCAAGATCGACACGGCAATCGTCGACAAGGACGGCCTTCCGTTGATGCATGTCGCCGCTGCAAGCGGCAGCATGAAGATCATCATCGAGCTGCTGACGACGCGCAAGTTCGATCCGCTCTCCGTGCATGCGGCCGACGGCCTTGCGCCGTTGCATCGGGCTGTCCTCAGCGGCTCTACGGACGCGGTCAAGGCGTTGCTCAACGCGGAGGTGCCCTCTGACCAGCCAACCGCCGATGGCCGCCTACCAATGGATCTGGCAGAGAGTCTCGCGATGAAGGAGGTTCTCAAAAAATTTGCGCGCGCCGTGTCCAAGGAGGAGGTTTGAGAGAGGCGCGCTTGCGCAACATGAAGGACAGTTTCCCCGATGACAGTTCCGATTGAGATTTAGCACCGAGCAGGCAGGGTAGAGTAATAAGACGCAACACGTACGCATCCGCAACACCGTACCGGCTCCTCCCGGTGTCTTTTTTCGGTATACATCTAATTTTTCAGCTCGCGAGGCGTCGTGCTGGGCCCCCGATACGATCAGATGCAGAGCCAGCCGATCGGGTCGTCGCCGAGCGAGCCGCTCGAATGCACGCTGCAACAAGCCGCCGACCTGGTCAGCCTGCTGCACACAATCGCTCATGAATGGTCGGTGCCCAATCAGCGCAAGGGCCGCCCCGTCGACATCGGCCTCGGACGCGCCTTGCTTTGCGACTTTGAGGGTTCACCGTGCCCGCTCTTGAGTGGGCCTCGTCCGCTCCTGGCGGCCATCGGCTCGCGCTGGCCGTTGCACATCCGCACGTCTTCAGCACCAGTCACCTCCGCCATCGCACGGCTCGCCGCGGACGTGGCCAACGACAGCGCCACTGCTAGCAAGAGCAGCAGCAGCAGCAGCAGTGCCGCAGTTGACGTGCTCTTGCTCCCTGTGGGCGCCCCACCATCGACAGAAACCCCGCCTCAGCTCCTGATTGTGCTCTCGGAGGCGGCGATGACTCCCGCGGAATGGGATCTTGCGTTGAGCTCCGTGCCGGCGGGCTTCAACGGCTCGTCCTCCGGCGCACGCTTCCTCTTCCCAGACCACTCCATCAACTCGAGTGACGAGACCGGTACGGCGGCGAGTGCGCCTGGGATGCGCGCCCGCCGCTCGCGCAGCCGAGCCGTGCCGCCGCCGCTGCACCGTGCTGCTCTGCTCTGGCGGGCGACGGTGCTCTGCGAGCCTCCGCTGTGGGATCTTAGGCGGCCCGTCGGCGAGGTGACGGCGAAGGAGGCGGCGGCGGCGGCGGCGGCCGTGGCGCGTGGCGTGCCCTACTCGGAGTGGTTCGTGTGCGCGACACTCGAGGTGCTGCGCCCGCTCGTGCGCACCCTCTTCCGACTGCCCCGTCGAAAAGGCAAGTCGGTCTGGTCGACATGCGTCCGAGCCGCCTCGCCGTGCTTCTGGTTCATTGGCCTTCACACGCGCGGCGAGCACTTCGTGACGCAGGTGCTCTCCTCCCCGGACGTGCTGCTCGGCCGGATGAGTGCACACCGCACGGCCGTCTTGGCGCGCCTGGGCGCCAGCGCCAGCGCCGTCGCGGGCACGAACGCCGTATCGGGCACGGGCGCCGTCGAGGGCTTGAGTGCCACCTACTCGGGCACGGGCGCCGTATCGGGCGCCATGGGCGCGTGGCCCCCGTTGCTGCTCGTCGACCCCGCAGCCGGCGAAGGGAACTACACACAGCACCTGCCCGACGGGATGGGGCGGACGCCCGCGCTTGCGCTGGTCGAGACCTATGGCTGGCATGCCTTGCTCGGCGAGCCTGACCGTTACACCTTCAGCTGGCTCTCGCGACATTTTGAGGCGCACGTCGCCGCCGGACGCGCCACGCTCACTCCGCACGGCGTTACTCCCCTCCCCTCCGCGGTCGTTGCGCCGCTGTACTCCTGGACGCTTGAACCTGAGTGCCACCTGATTGCCACCTGATTGCCACCTGATTGTCACCTGATTGCCACGCATGCAACCGGGAGAATCTCGGGAGAATCTCGAGTGCCGCCCTCATCAGGGACACGCTTGAAGTGCCTCTGCTTGCCTCTGATGACCTCCGATGACCTCCGATGACCTCCGATGACCTCTAATGACCTCTGATGGTCGCCCTCATCAGGTACACGCTCGACGCACGGGTGCCCGAGCTCGAGCGCACCTACGAGCGCGGCCTGCCCCAAATCACCCGCCAACGGCTGCAGTGGGCGTCTTCGACATACCGGGCAACCGCCCTGAGCGTGCGCGGCGACCTGTGGCTGTACAACCACTTGGCGGGAGGACCGGTCGCGGAAGCCCTCGAGATGGGCGGCTTTGCGCAGGTGCTCTCCTCTGCCACTGATGGCCTCTGTGTCCTGTGGTTGCCTCTGATGGCCTCTGATTGCCACTGATGGCCTCTGTAGCCGCTGATTGCCTCGGATTGCCGCTGATTGCCACTGATTGCCACTGATTGCATCGGATTGCCTCGGATTGCCTCTGATGGGCACCTGTGGACTCTGATGGCCTCCTGGGCAGAGTGCTGCCGCGTTCCACGCATGCAAGGCCAACTCAGCCAAGCTGCGCCGGCGCTGCTACAACGCGAGCGTGCTCGAGACCAATGTGAGTTTCGTCACTTGGGCGACGCTGCTCGGGAAGCTGCCGCCCACAGCCAAGCGAGTCGACTTGCTCGTGCTCGATCAGCGAGATCCGGGCGTGGCAGCCCTTGTGGAATCCTTCCCGCTCGATCTCGTCAAGCCGAGCCTGCTCTACTACCGGACGGCTGCGGGCGCGGGCACGCGGCGCCACCTGCTGAGCCATGGCTACCAGACGTCCGCGCACCACGAAACGTCCGCGTGGGGTGAGAACACGCTCGCCTGGCGCGCGGACCGGTGCCAGGCGTCAGGGATGCCCGGCCGGCCGTTGTGGGCTGAGCCCGAGTGGCTCGCAGTCGCCAGCCGCGTCGCTCAGGCTGAGGTGCCGCCGCTGCCGGTGCGCAGGCGAGGACGTAGGCGCGGCGGCGCTGGTGGAGCGGGCTGACAGTAGACAGACGTGATTTTGAGACCGGACTGTTTGAAGCAGTATTGAGTATAATATAGCGCTGAGCTGGAAGTCAAGTACCCGGGTCCGGGATCATAGATTACGGGAGGGGACGAACAGTCCGGAGGTGAACAGTACCGGCTTCGAACCGCGCGCCGCGGGGAAGGCTGGGGATGCACCGGAGACGCCTGCCCGCAATGCGCAAACGAAATCTTAAACTGTGGACCTCACAACAGGTCCCTCTCCCTCATCGTCGTTCGAACTGACGCCGAGACAGCTTCCAAAGGACTGCGGTTGTGGCTGCCGCCCAACGTTGAATACGAAAAGTCGGTTGGCTGAGATGGGAGCGCCTACTCCGCCTTGTCCACCTTGGGCGGTTCCGACTTGCAGCACTGAGTGACGTTACGCGCCGGACATGGACGCGACCTCGTCCATCGCGTCGCTCAAGCAGCCTTCGGAGCAGAGCAACGCACGCACGCGCTCTGCATTCATGCGTGCATAGTTGCTCCAGTGGCTCCAGTTGCTCCTGCATCTGGCTGCGCGCTGTTCCCCACACCACCAGCTATCCCGACCTCAGTCACATCCTGGCGTATAGGAAAAAGTGAGGCATCCTCACATCGCAGGCAATGATTAACGAACGGTCTCTGGGGCAACGGGAGGTGCTGTGTCGCCTGCTCGACTGCGTTGCCTATGCGGATGAACAGCTTGTTGATCTCCAGTCCAGGCGTCTCCAAGTGCTCCAGCAGATGGTGGGTGAAGATGCCATGTGGATCTTTTGGGAGCTCAATCGATCTCGCTCCTGGCGCGCATGCAAAGGCCACGAGCGATCCTTTGGGGTCCATCGAGGCGAGTCCGTTGAAGGGTCCTCCACTGGAACCGAGCGAGCGCGTGCCGGCTGGGAGCGGGTCGTCACGGCAGCAGTCGAGCACGAGCGCGTTGAATCGCGTCCCCCGAGCCTCCATCTCGGCGAGCAGGTTGTGCGCATCGAGCGCATACCGAGGCAGATCCGAATTGCTCTCAGGTACATTTCGAGCGAGCAACCAGTTGGAGGTGCGGGGCTTGCCAGCTTGCAGGACAGAGGCCTCTGTGCCGTGGCCTGCGAAATAGAAGAACGCAATGTCGTTTTTCTGCAAGGTGTCGACAAACGTGCGCCTGGCATTGAGAAGGGTGTCGATGTCACAGTCTGTTACTAGCGTGCTGGCATATCCCATTCGCTGGAGCGCAGCATGCACAGCCGATGCATCATTGATGCAGCATCGTAGCGGCAACCTCGAGTATGTGTTGATGCCGACTACGAGCGCCTTCCGTGTGCTGGGTCGTAGCGGCATCGCTCCGGTAGGCTGCTCCGCCTTCGCCTTCGGCTTCTTTGTCGGCGGCTCATTACTGGCATGCTCAGCAACTTCGTCGACGTCGCTCAAGAGCTCAACCACGTCGCGGGCCTGAGGCGCTCGCGCCATTGCCGCAGGCGTGACATTTGGGCTGGGCTGCCTGGCGGCCGCCTCCGCAAGGCTCATCCCAATGGCCCGCGCCACCTGCTGCTCCTCCTCATCCGCATTCCCGCTCCCGTAACGGTCTAGATAGGGAGCTCTTCCTGAGCTATCTGCGGACCGTGACAGCGAGGTGGCGGCAGGGTAGCCCAGGTAGGCATGCGGCGGGTGGCCGGGCGGCGGCAGGTAGACCCGCAGGCCGGGCGCGGGCGACAGGTACGGCCGCGTGGTCGCCGGCATGAGCCCGTTGGCCGGCCACCCAGTGCTTCTCGCCGACTGAATATCGACCATTGGGTTGCATGGGTACAAGTTCTTGTCTTGCACGTCTACTTGCTCTCCAACCCGTGAACCGGTCTCGATCCGCACCGTCCCTCGGTCGTTGCTCCAATCGACGATTATGCCGTTTTGCCCATTGTAAATGCAGTCAGCCCCGCACAAGGCTCCAACTCCCACGCGCTCGCCTTGCACGGGCATTTGCGACCGTGGGGCTATGGACCGCGTCCCCGCGCGCGAACTCAAAGCATGTGTGCGCGTTTTCTACCGGTATTCTGAACGTTTCTTCGATCGGTCCAAAGAAGAACACACCGCGGGGACGCCGGGACCCGGTTCAAAGACACATCGGGGGAGCCGGGACACGCCGGGACACACGTATCACGTTCCGGAACAGTACTTTGAGCTATACACTGTCGGAAATGAATTTCCCAAAGACGCCGCTCCGTACGTGTAGAAGTACGATGTGCGACTGCTGCGACGACCTGGCTTTTCGTGAGTGAAAGAGGGATCACACGAGTCAAGTTATGTCTACGCGGCTGTGCTGGGCTGTGACGAATTATGTAGTAACATAACCAATTCATCAAATACGCTCAATGCGGCGCTTCAATCAGCACAGCACCTTAAATACCCGGTATAGATACAACTGGGGCAGCGCCAGCGGACGGGAGTCATTGTGTTCATCATTGTGACGGGAATGCGCGGTTTGAATTCGTAGAAAGTCGCGCGTAACAGCGCCGGCCGCGGGGAAAGCCGGCGGGATGCACCGCAGCACCGGAGACGCCTGCCCGCAAACGAAATCTAAAACTGTGCACTGTGGACCTCACAACAGGTCCCTCTCCCTCATCGTCGTTCGATCTGACGCCGAGACAGCTTCCAAAGGACTGCGGTTGTGGCTGCCGCCCAACGTTGAATACGAAAAGTCGGTTGGCTGAGATGGGAGCTGCCCAACGCGCTCCCCATACGCCTCGTCGAGCGGTTTCGCCGTCGAGCGATGGAGCTCCGGCAGCGAGATCACCTTGGGGAAGTGCGGCCATCGGCGGCTGCGGAAAGTACATCGTGCCTCGCTGAGCAGCTGCTGCCGAGAAGCATCACGCTCCCTCTCCGCGAGCGGCCGTTGGGCTTCGGCCTGCAGAGCGGCGGCGGCCTCTCGAGCGAGCTCGGCCTCGTCGGCCGCATGTCTCTCGGCGACGGCATTGGCGACCATGCGCCTCGCCTCCGTGTCACTGGCCGCTTGGTACTGGCGCTCGAGCCCTGCCTGCTTACCTGCAATCAGTGGCAATCAATGACAATCATTGTCACTCAGTGGCACGCAGTGGCAATCAATGGCCAGCAGAGTGGCGCTCGAGCGCTGCCTGCTCACCAGCCTGCTTTTGGCGCTCACGCTCGAAGAAGTATTGGTGCGGACCCAATAGAGCGAGCCCGAGCAGGCGCAGCAGGAGTCGCCAGGGGACCCATGGAAGCACGAGCGCAGAGAACATGAGCGCCACGCACAGCCAGCCGGTGAGCACAGGGTCGTCCCATCGTCCGATGGATCGAAGTGCGCGGACGTACACGAGCAGCTCGGCCAGGTCGCGCTGCACCGGGCCCAGGTACACGGCGAGCGGGTTGATAGTACCTTCCTGGACTACAGCGCGCGCGGTGCTCGTAGCGGCGCTCTCGACCGCACTCGCGGTGCTCGCTGCGGCTTCCCCTAGAGCGGCCACGACCTCGGTCACCCCTTTTACTGTCACGCCAGCCAACCCCGTGACCGAACGCAAGAGCGCTCTCCTGGGAGGGTGCCGCGCCATGCCGCCAAGATTGCCCTCAATCCCGCCGTCCATCTCCACGGCGCCCGCCAGGCTCGCAGCCTCCACGTCGTTGTCGCCCATCCGAGCACCGGCCATGGTACGCCCACGACGGCGCGCGTCGGCTCGCACGCGCCGCTCCCGTTGGTACTGTTGTTCGACGACCTCGGCCAGCGGTGCACGCTGGCGACCACGGTCGAAGTTGCTGCCAACGGCGCGCGCGGTGCTCATAGCGGCGCCCCCGACCGCACCCCCGACCGCACTTGCGGTGCTCGCTGCGGCATTGGCGACAGCACTCGCGGTGCCCACAACGGCGCCGGCCACCCCTCCTGTCACCGAGCGCAGCAGCGCGCGCGGCGACGCCACGTCGCGTGAAATGGAGCCATCGTGGGCGCCGCGGTCGGCCGCGGCATCGGCCCATGTGGTCGTCGCACCGCCGTCCGCATCGGGATTCGCCACCATCGCGTCCTCGGTGGCGAGCGGTGGCGTGTACGAGAGGCTCGGTGGACGGCCAAGGAGGAGCAGCCACCTCCAGCTTTCCCAGAGCGAGGGCGGCCGGTGGAGCTCGGCGCTACTGTCGCGCGCGTCGCAATAGGCCTTGCCCAGCGCCCAGAGCAGCGCACCCGGCAGCAACGAAAGCACGAGGGCTGCGTGGCTGCAGAAGTACTGCCACATGATGAGCGCGGTCAGAGAGCTGAGCGGCTGCCGGTACGTGATCAGGTCTCGCACGTCGCGGGCGAGCACATCCAACGGCTCGCGTAGTGAGAGCATCTCATCCAAGTACGACTGGAAGGTGCTCCACGAATAACGGCGAGCAGAGGCGAGCCCAAAGTAGGTGAACTGCATGCGTGCCTCGTCTGCGGGCTCGCTCAGAGGGAGCACGGGTGGGTGGCCGAGCGGCGGCATGCGCCCCCAATAGCCGACTAGCCGGGACGCTGCCGAGGTCCAGGTGACCGAGTAGCGCACGCGCACGTGCCCGAGGAGATGAGCCGCAAGGGCGTCCTCTGCCGAGTCGGGGCATAGGTGGAGGGGGAGCCAGCTCGTGTACACGGTGTTCGGATGGAGCGTGGCCAGTCGAATCTCCACGCGACCGAGAGGGTCGTCCGCGTCGAGGGTCGAAAAGTCGGCGTCGAAGAGCGCCACACACAGGCTGGCGAACGGCGAGAAGACCGGGAGGCGGGCGGCGCGAGCATCCTCGGCACGCCAGCGCGGGTGGCTCGTGTCCTCGAGGCACACTGTCTGCACTGCATAGCTCTCGAGCACGAGCACCGCGTACACGTCGTTCGGGCTCAGCAAGTCCGCCTGAAGCAACCCGACGGCCTCGAGCACCTCGATGCGCACCTCGCCGATGGCCGACGCGAGCGGCGGATGCAACGCGGGCGCCTCGCCAGCGTGGGGCACCAGGCTGCGCGGCGCAAGCTTGCGCGCCGCCGCTTGGACCATCGCCGTCGGCCAGCCACCCGCGGCGGTGTACCACGCAGACTCGGGTGTGCGCTTTTCCACGTCGCTGCCCGAAGAGAGGAAGTGGCGGAACGTCGACGGTCCACGCTCCTCGAGGACGCTCACGTCCCACACGCGCGCCATGCCACGCAGCAGCTGCTGCATCGTCTGAGCGCGCTGCTCGCATAGCGTGCGGTCCACCTTGCTCGTCGTCACGGTGTGCCGATAGAAGGTGGGCAGCGAGCTCTGCGCGAGTTTCATCTCACTCAGGTGGAAGAGTTGGAGAGCGTCCCACAAGCGCGCCAAGTCCGACCAGCGCACGATGCACCGCCACGAGTGCGAGCCCTCGCGGCAGTCGATCTCGTACACGGCATACGCCTCGTTGCCGCGCTTCGAGGTCGACTGCGTGTACCGCACCTGGAGGAAGCGCACCGAGAGGGCGAGCGCTCGGCGATCGCGAGCCTGCAGAGACTCGACATAGGAGCCGTACTTGGCCATGGCCGCCGCTCGCGTGAGGTCGCGCATGCCCGACCATGCCTGATGCTTCATCCTCCCAACGATGTCGAGCGCAGAGGTTGTTGGCGCCAGAGGCGCCGGCCCGACTGTTGCCTGCTTGAAGAGCCCGTACAGATGCAACTTCTGTTCGCTGCTCAATTTGCCGGCTGGGAAGTCGGCCGCTGCCGCGGCTGCAGCCTCAAAGGACGCCGCGAGCGCATTCGCCTCCTCTAAGGCAGCGGTAGAGACCTCCGCCACTGGCGCCTCCATTGTTATTTACAGCCGATACTCTCTCGGAATGCTAGACCATGCTTCTGTGGGGAAAAGCGGTCGCCTGCATGCAACGAGAGGGGCAGGGGGAAAGGGGGGGGAAGGGGGGGAAGAAGGGGGGGAGAAGGGGGTCTTGTGGGGAAGTGGAGTCCACCGCGCTCGAGCTCGGGCACTTCTTGGGGAGCACGAGGGCGGCGGGCGCGCCGACTTAACGCCGACGGCGTCGCCGATCGAGGCCAACATAGCGACCTGTACTGGCGTTTGGCCTTGTCTTTGCCCTCGTCTAACTCGGGGTCACTGGCTTGTTCGAGGCGCTCGCGCCCATGCCCGTGTCCACGTCCATGTCGTCGGCGGCGGCAGCTTCGTCTGGTTGTTCTTGTCTTTGCCGTAAGACGCGACACTCACCGAGGAAATATAGTCGCCTCGCGTACGTGTCGACAATGCCGGCGTACCCTGCCGCCGTCCGGCCTCCCGACCAACTTGCCAGCAGGTTTTGCGGGTGGACGAATCCAACAACCACCGCGCTACCGTTGGTGAACGCGTAGCGCGGCGCGGAGAGGCCGTACTGGTCGCCCAGGAGAGAGCATCGGGGCGTCGCTGTCGTCGCTGTCGTCAGCACCGCCGTCGTCGTGATAGGAAGGCGCCTTCCGAGACCGCTTGCCCATCTCAAGCTCGAAACTATGTATCCCAAAATGGTTGTGCGGTAGCGTGCAGCGCACACGCTGACTCATGACGAGAAGGATCGCGCCACAAGTTGCCATCGCGCCCACACTGCCGCTTTTGCCACTGCCAAGATGCCGCTGTGAGCTACTTGAGCTTCGTCAGAGATGTCAAACTCGGGGGCCACGCCCCAGTACAGGAAGGCCCAATGGACCTGCGGCCGTACAGATTGGGGAAGATTTTCGTTGATGCCATAGTGCTCGGCGCGCGGCGGGTTGACGGCCGCATCATCTGTGGGCGGTGGCGCGCATGACGTATCTCCCTTCTTCGACGTATGCAAGAAGGGTCTCCTGACCGGCGCCGGCTGCACGTGCGGCGCCGCTCGCGCCTGCAGCGGCGAACGTGCCGACTGCATCCAAGCACCGCCGCTGCCGAAGCGAATAACTTCGCTATGGGATGCGGAACTTTTGTTGGTGGCATAGACTGCGCAGCCCGGGGCACATGGAGGAGGGTCTCCGCGGCTCCACGCCGGAACGCCAAGCCAGCTCTCTCGCCCGTTGTGCAGACGTACACTAGCAGCCGACCCGAATTCTCTGCACCGACACGACCCACGCGCCAGCCGGCACAAGCAGCACCTCGTCGTTGGCCTTGACACCTTCGCGCAGCATGTGCGTGTATAAGCGCCGCGCCATGAGCAGCTGGTCGGCGATGGCAGTCAGCGGCGGCAGCTTCGTCTGGTTGTTGTCTTTGCCGTAAGACGCGACACTCACCGAGGACAGGTCTGTGAGCGGGCCTTCCTGAATCGTGTCGACCGAGTGCAGCCACCCGGGTGGGATCCACAAGACGTCGCCCCCTTCCTGCGTGATGCATACCGCTGGTGGAGTGGCTGGTGGTGCCGTGGGTAACTCGTGATGGTTGAGCTTGGCGAAGGTCCCATCCCACGTTGAGCCCACGCTGATCAACGGTCCATCAGCTTCATCAGCAAAGGCAGCTGCGGGCCTTGGATGCATGGTTTGGCCAATCTTTGATGAGGAAGAAGGGCGCAAAGGACGCCACTGCCCAACCTGCCCGCATGCAAGACGGCTGCCGCTTCGGCCTCAGCCGGGCCAGCCCCCTCTTGATTCATGATTGGCGTATGGCGATCGCGGCATTCACCCGGGACAGGGCGGTGTGGCCTGGCAGTGAAGTGAAGTCATAGTCAACACTCAGTTTGAAATCAGGGTATCGATGAGGAAAGGATGCAAATCCAAATATATAAATCCCTCCCCAGTCCCCTACCCGCCCTTGGGTAAAACAATTAATTTAATAATTACCTCGGTAACCAACCGAACGAATTGCGGAACGAATACACGCCGGAACCCGGATCCCTGCAGGCACAGATGCTCGAGCCCCGCAACGAGGGCGGCGCCGTGCTGCGCGAGCGTTGCCGGCTCCAACTTCCCAAGCGTCTGCACCTACCGCCCGGCCGAGCCCGAGCGCACGCCTGCGAGGGTTCGAGTCTCTTCACCTCACGAGGTTTTGTACTTAAGCCCACGCAATGGCGCGAACTTCCAAAGCAAAATCAGGTGGGAAGCACAGTATCTGGTACAGTTCAGTAGGAAGTGTGCGTCTCATAGTCTCGCGTCTCCGGCTCTCCGCGCCTGCCGGCTGGCCTGCCCCGGGGCATCATCGAAAGAGAGGCAAGCGGCGCGAGAGCACGCCCGTCGCTCGGAGTGCTTGCGCTAGCGCGGTGATCTGCGCGCGCGAGTGCGCCGCTGAGAGTGCGATGCGTAGCCGCGACGAGCCCGCCGGAACCGTCGGTGGCCGGATAGCCGGTACATGGAAGCCCTGGCGTAGCAGTGACGCGCTCGCGCCCAGCGCGGCGGCGGCATCGCCCACGACGATGGGCACAATGTGGCTTCCTCCAGGCTCTAGCCCCGCCGCTTGGGCGAACAGGTCCACGTTGGCACGTAGCTGGGCGCGGAGCGCGGGCGTCGCGTGCTCAAGCGCCGCCGAGGCCGCCGCGAGCACGGGAGCGGGCAGCGCTGTCGAGTAGATGCCGGCGCGTCCGCGGGAGATGAGTAACTGCTTGAGGGGAGCACTCGTGGCCACGAAGCCGCCGTGCGCTCCGAACGCCTTGGAGAGCGTGCCTACGTGCACATCGACCTCGTGCGCCACGCCCGCCGCCTCGGCCGCACCGCCGCCGTGCTCGCCACACACGAGCGTCGCATGCGCTTCGTCAAGGCAGAGCAACGCACCATGCCGATGCCGCAGCTGCACGAGGCCCGCGCAGTCGGCGTAGTCGCCGTCCATGGAGAAGAGCGAGTCCGAGACGATGAGCTTGCGCGGCGCCGAGCTCGCGCTCAGCAGCGCGTCCAGATGCTCGAGGTCGTTGTGCCGGTAAATGTGCAGCGACGCGCCCTGCCGCCGTCGGGTTGCAAGCAGACTACCATCGATGATCGACGCGTGGTTGAGCTCGTCGGAGAAGATGGCACAGTCCTCAGCGTCAGCGAGGGCGCCAAGCACGGCCAGATTAGCAGCGTAACCCGTGGGGAACAAAAGACACTCCTCCGAGCTCTTGAGCGCCGCGAGTGAGCTCTCGAGCATGCGGTGCGCCGCCGTGTACCCACAGACCAGCGCAGACGAACGTGGCCCACAGCCGTGCTCACTAGCCGCGGCTGCCGCCGCAGACCTCACGGCAGGATGCATACTCAATCCAAGGTAGTCGTTGGTCGCAAACATCGCGAGCTCCACTGGCGCTCCTATGCCGACCTTCGGTGCCTCGCCAACACTCGGCATGTTGCTCACCCACTGCCTGTGCGTGGTTTCGTCCACATATACCGTGGAGGCGACGTGAGGCGAAGGGGTGACCGTGCGCAACGAGCGCAGCAATTCTTGGCTCGCGAGGCTGCTGGTCTTCTGCTCGCACCACTCCAGCCACGCGGTCGACGCCATTTGCGAAAGTCGAGGTAAAGGCTGTGAATTCACACTTTGCTACCGGTACCATGGATGATCATAAAGAGCTGGATCGTTCTTTCTTTTCATGGAATGATTGCATGCAACCTAATATGCCTGTGGCCGTCGCAATTTTCTGAACTGAACTGAACTGAACTGAATTGTGAGCGTTGTGCGTGCAGCGCGGTACGGCAAGTTCCATGTACTCTCACGCGCCGGCATCTCCTTCAAATTCCCCCACCGCAATTCAGAGGGTCCCGCCTGCCAATTGATAGTTACCTCGATACAATTTCAATACTTCAACGCGCGAGCTCGGGTTCTCCTGGCGTTCTTCCAAGTTAGGATTCCTACCGGGTACGGGACAGAAAAGCCTCATGTACGCGGTTTTGCTAGCCGCCATCGGCTTCGCTCCTATACGATCGACATTCTTTCACGCCCAACCGCAGCTCTTTCTTCAGAGAGTGCAAGCGCAGCAGACATTCACCACCAGCCGCTCTGGGCGAGTGGCGTGCATGGAGACACACACGAAGGCCACCTTCTTCGAGAACGGCCTTCCAGATGAGCAGACGTTGCGCGCTGCGCTCGAGTCGGCCTTCACCGCGATTGACCGCGATGACAACGCGGAACTCGACTCCGAAGAGCTGGCCCGAGCGGGTTTCGACCCCGAGCTACTTCTAACTTGGCTGGATGTCAACCGCGACGGGAAGATCTCACGCGACGAGTTTGTTGAGAGCCTGTTGGAGCTGTACTCGGGCGACAGCGCGTCGTCGATGTGGAACCAGAAGGAGCTCCGGCGGCGAGTACAGCTGTACTCGGCCGACAGTGCGTCGTCGATGTGGAACCAGAAGGAGCTCCGGCGGCTCCATGAGCTGCTTTCCGGCGGCTCAGTTTGGGGCAGTCGCACCGTGCTCCGCGCCATCAACGCGCCTCGCTTTGAGCTCATCTCGCTGGTGGCTGTGCTCGTGACCGCTCTGTGCTACGCAGTGGGCACGCTCCCTGAGCTGGGCAACGAATCGCGCTTCTGGCTCAATAACGTCGAGGCCGACTTCACGGTGGTCTTCTTGGTCGAGTTCGTGCTGCGCTGGTGGAGCCGTTCGTTTTCATTGAAGTACCTGCTCAAGCCCACTAGTTTGATCGACCTCCTCTCCATCGTACCGACCTTGCTGGCCATCTTAGTGACCACCACGACAGTCGGGCCCATGTACGATCCGATGCTGCTCGAGGGGTACGACGGCTTCGTGCTGCCCGACCTGCAGGATGACGGCTTCGCCTTTCTGCGACTCGCCCGTGTGCTCCGACTCCAGCGATACGTACAGGACATTCGCTCGTTCCGACGTTTCGAGGCAGCGCTGGGCTTCAACCCGCTCGACGTCCAGCCCTATCAACTCGAGGTGGCGCGTGTGGTGTCCTCAATCTTCACCCTGCTCTTCGTGTCGAGCGGGCTCATCTACAAGGTCGAGCACCTGCAGAACGAGAAATTGCCCGACTTTTTCACCGCGCTCTATTTTGGGCTCACGACGCTCACCACCGTCGGCTTCGGCGACATCGTGCCTGTGACAGCCGAGGGGCGGCTCGTCGTGAGCGTCTCCATTCTTGCAGGCATCGCCATCATTCCCGTGCAACTCTCGAGCCTTGCAGAGGCCATCGTCAACCGAGGCAGCAGCGGCGCCACGGCAGGTGCCAAGCCGTTGCAGGGCTACGCGAGCTCCGCAACATGCGGGCTGTGTGGTGCGACCGGCCACAGCCCCGAAGCCAATTTCTGCTACAATTGCGCCGCGCCGCTGTAACACGAGCAGTAGCCTACGACAGTGCAGTTGACGAGAGAGAGAGCCGCGTGGGGCCCGGGGCCAAACTTTCCCATCGACATCCCGATCGGATCGACGCATATCCGATCTCGTGTTGAGTGAGGATATCGACGAAGTCACCTCCATCGGCCCTATGTCATTTGCCGCTGCAGGCCCCGCTATCGTCGCGTTTTGGCTCGCTTGTCAATGTGCTAGAACTGCACATCGCCGAGGCGCAAGCGAACCGAGCTGCCACGCCTGAGCACGGCAACTCCGATCACGGGCTCGACATCTCCTCTCGCCTCGTGTCCGAGTCGTGCCTTCTCGCGCTGCGCCAGCTAGCCGGGGTCACGTCGCCCAAGCTCGGCCCCGTGCTTCAGCGCATCGCGGACGCGCTCGAGCCATGCCTCTTCTCCCAGACTCACCGCGATGCCATCGGCCACCGGCTCTCATACGAACAGGTTGCCAAGCTCGTGCTGCAGCCCCAGCTCGCGGACGCGGCCGAGCGCACCGAGGACGCCGAGGCCGCGCGTGTGCGCACGCTCGGGCAGCTCGATCTCGAAGAGGCGATGGCTATCAGCCTGCGGCGCAGCCTCGAAGAGCACAGGGTGGCGCTACGCAAGTTGCAGAGGCAGTACGAGGCGCTGCAGGTGAGGGCCGAGACCGACCAGCGCGAGGCGAAAGCCGAGCTGGACGCACAACTGGCCGCCTGCCAGCTCGAGCACCTCGCAGAGAGCGCTGCGCTCCACGCTGAGCTCGAGCGTCTGCGCGAGAGCCACGTGGACGTGAGCCGCGTGGACATCGAAGGCTCCGAGATGAACAGCGAGATGAACTATGAGGGCGTTGATGCGAGCGCCGCGCTGGCCATGCGCCACTTCGGAGAGCTCGTCGTTGCGCAGGCGCAGGCGGACGCGGCGAAGGCCGATCTGCGCGCCTCGGCTGCGGGGCGCATCAGGGCCGTCATTGCGCTCGCGCGCTCCCTAAAGAAGGTTGAGAAGCTCGAGGCGGAGGTGCTCAGGCTGCGTGCCCGTGTGAGCCAGAGGAATTGTACAAAGACCGAGTAACGCGAGTGTAATATGCGGTTCGTGTGCTGTGTGTACATACGGCTCGTTTTTCGTTGCACCAAAGCTCTACGCGTTACGACGGCCTCACCGCCTCGAGTGAACCTCGAGTGCGCCGCCGAGCTGGTTCTTGCACAAAGCTGGGGCCCCACGCCCAAGACCTGAGCGACGGCCAGAACAAGGCACGCTGGAATTGGAACACACTCTGGATGCATGCAATAAGCTCCTCATAGGTACGCGTGTGCGTGCGTGTCTGCACCATTTCCACGACCGCGTGCGCCTCGTCGAGTGGGACTGTCGTCGGCTCGCTGCCTGTGCCCAGCAGCCAGCGTGGCGTACGGTGCCGTAGAGAAGATGATGCTGTGGTCCTCCCCAGCGTCGTCGGACGAGTCCGCCGCGTCAGAAGCGGCCTCGTCCTCTGAGTTCATCTCCATCTCTGATGAGCCTCCTGGAGGCTTCTGGTACCGTGACTGCTGGGACGTCTTGCGCCGACGAGCGGAGACAGCTGCGAGCGCCTTGTCGCGAATTTCGCGCCGCCGGCGATGCTCGAGGCATGAGCGCACCATTGCTCTTGAGGCGGCGCCGATCGCGACAAGGCTAGCCAGCGTGGCCACGGCGACGACAGTTGCTGAGCTGCTGTCGATGCCTCCGACGGGCACTCCTGGCGGAGGCAAAGTCGGAGGAGCATGCGGCCACGCTGCAAGCAGTGGCGGCACGGGGCAAGGAGACGGTGGCGGCCGCGGAGGCGGATAAGGCTTGGGTGGCAGCGGCGAAGGCCATGGCGGCGAAAAAGGGAGGATCGGTGGCGGTGGCGGCGGAGGTGGCGGCGGAGGTGGCAGTGGAGGTGGCGGGGGCGCCTGTGGAGGAGCAGGAGGTGTAGACGGTGGAGGCGGCGGAGGTGGAGGCGGTGGAGGCGGTGGTGGCGGAGGGTTCCCAGGCGGAGGGCTTCCAGGCGCCTTAAGGCTTAGCGGTATCGTGTTAAGCAACATGTCAATCTTGGTCACTGCTGAAGCGGGCGACGGGGGTGGGTGCTTCATCGATCGCGAAGAATGTGAAAAGAAGACTTTTCGTCTTTTTCATATCGCCTTCAATTGCATGCATGACTACAAGCAAACGAGTTAGATTGTAGTGCCCCTGGTTACAAGAGTAGGTACTACAACCCCGAAAGCCAGACCCCGAAAAGTCGAAATCACTCTCCTGCAACCACACTCCCATCCGATCGGCTCGCATACTTGTCAAGAAGTTGTGCCCGCATGTTGAGCCGCTCGAACATGACGCGCGTGAGGCACATGGTCTTGAGCTTGCTCGTGGCCTTGACAGAGGCGTACCGCGTCTCCTTCCGGAGAAGCGCACGCGAGCCGAAGACGTCGCCACTCGCCATCTGCGCGAGCAGCACGTCGCCCTTGCCCTGTTCGGTGCGTATCGTCTCCGCCGTGCCCGAGATGATCACGTACAGAGCGTCCCCCTCCTCTCCTTGCTCAAAGACCCAGTCGGCCTCGTCGAATGTCACCTCAACCATGCAATCGCGCAGCTGGTCGAGCTCCTTGGGCGAGAGCTCGCTGAAGACCTCGGCCGAGGCGATCGAATGCATCAGGCGCGTCTCGACGATTCGAAGCGAATCCACTACGCTCTCGGCCGTTGCCCGCTGCCTGGGGAGCTTGGGCTCGGACGAGACCCGACTTTTGGCGCTGGCCACCTCGTCGGCGGACCAAGCTTGTTCGAAGTACTGGCCATCGATCTTGATGAAGCTGTCCACGGTGATGTCCCTCAGAAAGAAAGCAAGTTCCTTCTTGCTGAACTCCGTCTTCGTACGCAGGGCCGCCTCGAGCGCCTTGCTGAAGATCTCAGTTCCTCTCCTTGGCCTCGTAGGGCCGACGTTCTTCCACTTTGCACCAAGAACAACGCCCTCGCCGCCGCCGCCGCCCTCGCCGCCGCCCTCGCCGCCGCCCTCGCCGCCGCCCTCGCCGCCGCCGCCGCCGTCCTCGCCGCCGCCAAACGAGACGAGGGTGGCTTTCTTGAGCTCGGCGCCGCGCGTGCGAACTTTGGCAAAGTTGGCGGCCTCGAGCTGGCTGATCTCGAGGTTGGGTGCACCGTCGCCCTCTCGTGACGTGTTGGCCTCGACGATGCGTGCAACGTAGTGCATCAAGTGATCCACACACCGAGCGATCGGTTGTCGCGGGCCGCTCGCCGTGGCGCGCTCGAGCGGCTGCTTACGCTGGTGCACGAAGCGGCGGAACTCGGTGGTTGCTTGCTCCTCGAGGGTGAGCAAGTACTGACCCCCGTCCGCCGCGTGCGCTTCTGCGATCTCTTCGTCCGTCGGCAGCGCAAGGATGGCAGCGAGTCGGACGATGGCCTCCAGAAAATCTTGGTAGCTCAGATTACGCAAGGCACGCTCGGAAGCATTCGAATAGTCGTCGCAGCACCGGATGCGCGACCAGAGGAAGATGAGACGCGCGTCGCACTGCGTGAGCTGCTCGTTGGCGAAGAGTCCGAGGTGCTCCAGCAGAGCAAGCCACTCGGCCAACGAGAGCAGTGAGCGCGTGTCGAGTACGTTTGCACTCGCGCCTTCGTTCCCCTCCGCGTACTTGACGTACAGGGCGCGCAGCGAGGGCGCGTGCCGTCGAAGGACCAAGGAAGTCGACTTGATGTACAAGTAGCGCGCGCGGAACGCGTTCGTGTTGTGCATGCACTCGGGCGGCAGGTGGAGCTCGAGCGAGCGGAACAACTCCTCGAGCGCGTCGGACACGTCGGCGATGCGCCCGCTCCTCACGTACTTCTCGATAGCAATCCTAATGATCACCTCCATGAATTCGTGCCGGTTGAGTCGGCTGGGTCGGTTGTGCTTGTCGAGGTGCACGGTCGATTTCTCGGGCGCGTCGACCGTCAAAAAGATCAGCTCGATAAGGCGAGCGGGGAAGGCGGGAGAAATCAGTCGCCCATCCCTGCAAATGCACAGCAAGCTCGTCACACCGATGTCGAAGACTTCCGGCTCGTAGTCGCTGTTGCCCGACAGGTTCTTCACATTCCTCGCGTCTTTGCCTGCGTAGTAGTCCAGCACGCCGTACATGAAGCGCGCGTGGCTGAACAGCGTCTCTCTGACCTCCTCCACCTCATCAGTCAGCAGCTCGCCCTCTCTGTCCGCGCGTGCCCCTCGCATGCCTGCATCGTCACTGTTGATGATGAGCTTGAGCAGGCCGTGCCCTCGGCGCGCGAGCGACCAGTCGGCCTCGAACATGCGTCGAAGCGACTGCTGCGTCTCGTACAAATCGCCCGAGAGGGACGTCTCCTTGCGCGGCGCCCACAAGACTGAGTCCTCGACACGCCACGTTTTGGCCTTGCTGTTTGTGCGTCTGTCGCCCACACTGCCGCCCAAGCGTGCCGCGCGGCCCGCCTCCGCTTCCGACATGGTCATTGGGAGCGGCTTCCTCCAGTCAGACGCGTGCCCCACATACGGGCCAAGCACCGGAAGTTCCACAAAGAAACGGTTGCGACGAACCTCGCCAATGCCGTCCTCGAACGCGTCGTTGAGCTTTTTGCTTTCGTGCTTGGGATTGGAGAGACCTTGGAGCAGCTGGGCCACACGGCCTGCGCGCCGATGATGCCGCTTCTCAAAGTCGTGCGTAGCCTGCGAGACGTGCACAGGCAAGTCCTCACCCATGCCCACGTGCTCTATGTTTCCCACGCGGAAGCTCTTGACGGGGTTGAAGGGCTCCAGCTTCGAAGGGGGGATGGGTACGGAATTGTCAGCAACCTCTACGCGCGCGCGCGAGAAAAGGTCGAAGTCGGACGACTTGACCGCCTCCATGTACTTGAGCTGCTCACCAGTCGTCTCCTTGTACTTGTCTCTCATCCGCAAGAAGAGTGTATGGGGCGAGTCGCATCGATCGTTGATCAATCGCATCGAAGCATCTACGCTTATGGTGCTCATAGGGATCGAGGGCATGAGCGGAACGCTGGAGCTGTGAGGCGGCGAGCTGCGCTTCTTGAAGGATTCGGAGCCCATCATTTTGACGGTAATGAAAACACAACTGCATAATTACTCCTAAAAGCAAAACTACGTCTTGAGGCTACACAGGCTCTTTTGCATGCAGGCTCATCTCTTCCGCTGTCGTTCTGTCGAGTCTCGTCTGTGCACGAGAGGCAAGCGGAGGGGGTCGCTCCGCTCGATTGCGACTCTCGGCGGCCGTCTGCGACTCCCTAAAGGACGGGACAGGCGCGAGGTTCTCGAGCGAGGGTATACATCATAACACCGAGGGGAGGTGAGTCAGTCGAGTGAGTCAGCTGTCAGGACCGGACCGAACGACCGATCTGGATCTCGGTCTCTGGGATCAGCATCTGGCATGAGTGTCATCGCTTAGTCATCGATCGCGAGGCCGCGAGGGAGGGGAACGTGGCGGAAGAGACAAGACGAGAGTGAAGAGGCAGCGGTGATGGGCGGGGTGAGTCGTGGCGTGATATAGGTTATAGATAGAGCGACCATACGCAGCCCATACCGGTGCGTTCGGACGCTCATCTCACACACGACACGACAGCGCCACAGGGTTGGCCGTATCTCAGAGACAGCTGCTCCGCGTCATGGCGCCTCCTCCTGCTCGTTGGCCTCCGCTGCTTCACCCTGTCGCTCGGCGCTCACAACGGCGCTCATGAGCGCTTGCATGCGCTCCACATCAGCGGCGGAGAGCGCCACGCGGTCGCGCGAGTAGTAGGGACTCATCACATCCGACGACGCGTCCGAGTGGCCGAGGCCGAGGCAGTGTCCGATCGCGTGCAGCGCCACGGGCAGCAGGGCGAAATAGTGCTCCTCGCCCTTGAGGAAGCGCCTGTGGGGATGGCGAGATGCGCGGCCGTAGGGCGTCGTGTTGGGCGCCCCGACTCGGAGGAGCTCCCACTGCTCCATCTCGTCGAACGAGATCGCGTCGTGCCGGGCTCTGACCAGGCAGCCTCCGGGGCCGTCGAAGACGAAGTTGTTGGCGGGGGAGAGGTCGACGAAACGGATGACGATGTCGGCGTCGGCGCTCGCGACGGCGCTCTCGTCGACGTGAACGAACGTGAGCCCCGAAGGGACCGCCCAAGCTGTGAAGGCAGCGGCCAGCTCGCCCACGACGTCGCTCACCTCGAGATAGGCGGGCACGCTCGCGCCGACGAGGCGCCATCGAACAGTGGCCCGATAGGGCGGCGGCGTGCCCGCCACCTCCGCCGGAGTCTCGACCGCATCATACAGAAGGCCGCTCGCTACGAGCGCACGCCGCGTCCGCGGCCCCACAATGCCGTCCGCCTCGTCGACGCCAACCAGGCCGGCTGCTAGCTGCACCGCCTGCACGGCTGCACGTGTCCGCGGACCGAAGACGCCGTCGACCTCGGGGGGGTCTGCCACGTGATCCGCCAGCAGCATCTGAAGCACCGCCACCGCCTCCGCCTCCGCCTGCGCCTGCGCCTGCACCTGTGCCTGCGCCTGCAACTCCGCGGCCGCGCCGCCCGCACCAGCCGCGGCACATTCCCTCAGCATGCCGAGGGAGGGGGGGAAGCGTGGCCCGCAGAGGACAGGCGCTGGTACAGCCGTCCCGTCGCGTTCCTCCAGCTGGCCGTTCGGGTGTTCGATGAGTACATGGAGCCGCGTGCTGCGCGCTGACAACCCATTACTCTCGAGGGCCGCCGTCACATCGACCGTCACGTCGACTATGACGTCGTCCTCATCGTCCTCGTCGGCCTCCCCAACCGGCGCTCGGTACGGCGAGCCCGCACGCATCGGCCGCAGCAGCCGCGTTGGAAAGAAGACGACCCCAAACCCCGCGTAGCTGGGCGCGTCGAGCAGCCTTGTGCGCCAGCTGGGCGTCGTCGTGGTCACGTCCGTCGCGATGCCGAGGGCACCGCCGGCGCCGGCGGCACTGGTGGCACCTGCGCCGGCGGGCGGGCCTGTCCGCAGCGGTGAGATCCACGGCCTACCGGTACCCTCGACGCCGTACTGAGAGCTCACGAAGACGTGTAGCACGCACGGGCCATCGAGCAATCGCACATCGACCTTCTCAAAGAGCGCCACGTACGGCGGCGCGGCGCCCCGCGCCGCACCAGCCAGCGCCATCCCGGGCAGCGAGTCGTACGCAAAGCCGAGCGCATACCCTGGTCTGAACGCATCGCGCGCGTGGAACTGCGCGCCGGTGTGCGGGTTGACGAAGCTCAGGTACGGTCCGAAGGGGCCTGTGGGGAAACCCTTGGAGTGCAAAGCTAGCGCGTCCAATGGGTGCGTTGGGAGCGGCAGCGGCGAGCAGCCCCTCTCCATCTCGACTGCGGCGTCGGGGTGAAGCTCCAGGTACTTTGCAAAGAGTCGATCGAGGGTGGCGAGGTGCAGGGGAAAGAGGGGATGGAATGCGCACTCACCCGAGGCCATCAGCCCTCCCGCGATCCCGAGTACCGTATGGTGCAGCTCCTCGAGCGACACGTGGCGCAGGCTGGCGCCGCTGTAGCGCGAGCACGCGTGCACTCGGTATAGGGGCGCGAGCAGACTCGCACACGCCCTCTCGGCCAAGCCGCTGCGCTCGAGAGCGCCGCGGATGTCGTCGTCGGAGAAGATCGAGCTGAGCCGATACCCGTGGGACGTCCCGACCGGCACGGCGCGATTCGGGAAGAAGGCGTTCTCAAGCTCAACAGCCATCAAGGCGTCGCGCACGACCGACGGCACGACCTCGCCGGCACGCGTGGGGTGTGTCCAGTCCCAATAGGGGAGTCCCAATGTGCCGTCGCCGCCGAGGGCGAGGTCGGCGCGGCGCAGCATGCGCTCACACTCGAGCAGGTATGCGCGATGCCACGGCGGGAAACTCACGCGCCGGTGCGTGCAGTGCTGCTCCACCTCGACCGACGAGCCACTCACTGAGCCTCCAACTGAGCCTGTGGTCTTCGGCAGTCCCGCACGCAGTCCCGCATGCAGCGCAGCAAGCCGGTACGCTTGGGACGTGCCGGGCACGCCGGCCACATTCTCGCGTAGCTTGAGCATCGCCTGCACGAAGCGCTTGCGCTCCTCGGCCCCCAGCGTACGGCACTCTTTGCGGGTGACGATCACCCGCTCGTCCAGTGGAGCCTCGAACCACTTGCCAGCGTGCGGCAGCGACGTGAGCACAGCTGCGGCATGCGAGTGCGGCGGCGTGTCCGTCGCCTCCTTCCCACTCGGGATCTTGCCGAGCACTGGCGATGGGACGAGCCCGGCCGTAGGTCGAATCCAGCCGTGGGTGCCATCCAGCGGTCGAAGAGCCTTTCCACCCCTTGGCGGCGGCGGCGGCGGCGGCGGCGGCGGCGGCGGCGGCGGCGGCGGCGGCGG
>ERZ761574.356-NODE-356-length-31719-cov-76.222745_pt1 | contig 31719 bp, 15 predicted proteins | sample MGYA00374950_ERZ761574 | MGnify/ENA primary metagenome ERZ761574 (study PRJEB28895, sample SAMN07631631) | mixed culture metagenome | isolation source: Freshwater growth medium | place: USA: Seattle, Washington | collected 2016-10-03 ... | reverse complement strand
GAGAAACGACAAACGGGGGTGGGGAAGCCGGCGGTAGCACTCTAAACATTTAACGTGAACGTGAAGACGGGGTTTTCGTGTCACGAATGGGGAACGCACTTCGACTTGACTTGACTTGACTTGACTTGACTTTTCTTGACTTGACACGACACTTTCTCGGAAAGGAAACTGTGATCCTCAAAACACGGCGGCCACAGCCGGCAACCGACCGCCGAGTCTAACGCGATGCGGGTGAGCCTGCTGGTCGCGTGCCTTGCCTCGGCAGTCGCCGCCGGCGCGGCCCCATCACGGATTGGCCAGTCGCAGCTGCTGCGCATGCGAGGTGGCAACGTCGCTACAATGCCCGGTCCCTCGATGCTCGCCGCCGAACCCCGCCTCGATGGAAAAAGCGCTCGCACGGAGGTGCTGCAGCTCAAGGTCGTCAACCCGACCGAGGGCGGCACACTCATCACGCTGCCGTCCTCAGAGTTCGAACGACTCGGCCTGCAGCCCGGCAGCCGCGTGCGCGTGCGCAAAATGAAGCCGGCGGCACTGTGGTCTTCGGAGCCCGACCAGGCCATCGGTGAGGCGGTGGCCGACCCAAAGCTGGACGCGGGCGTGCGGCTGACGGTTGCGGACATGAGGATGCTCAAGCTGCGCGTCGGTGAGAATGTGCTCGTCGCGCCGATGCCTTTTGTAAGCGTGCCATCGGCGGCGGCTGCCACCAGAGTCAACACGACGGCCACGTCCCATGGACAGACCGAGCTGGAACGCTACATGCAGCAACGCCGCCTCCACAGCTGGATGAATGCGGCCATGTGGATGATGTACGGCTTCCCGCGCCATGGCCACGGCTATGGTTATGGCCACGGCTATGGCTATGGCCACGATAAGCTGCGTGGCTATGGCGGCTCCCCGTACACCGGCCACGGCGGTCGCCGCGCAGACGGCAGTTCGGGTGACGGGCGTGGGCGCCGTATCGGCGGCCGCGTCGGCGGCCGCGTGGGTGGCCGTCGTCGTTGATGAATGGAGAGTGGCACATGGTGTCGACGTGAGAGAGCACTGATAACCCGCTCGCGGCCGCTCGTTGGTGAACCACGGCGAGGAGCACGCACCACATGTACGAACAGCACCGACCACCGTTTGCGCGCGCTGGGGCAACATAGCGCTGGGGACCGCGGGAGCGGAGAGCGTCGAGTCCGGAGAGCGGACGGAGAGAGGAGTAACTGTCGGGGTGTGAAACGTTTCGTAGATTGCGAAATACGAAATGGGTGACACAAGATGAGACTTGACCTTCAGCGTCGCGTCCGGTCAATCAAGCTGGTCGGGACACAAACGGCAGAGCGGCTCACGTCAGATCGTCGCACATGATGAAAAATCGCATCTCCCTTAATCTCCCTCTGCCGTCGTCTCACTGCGATCATCACGCTGCCCAGGACACCTGTTCGCTGTGAACGCTCACGCCGGCGCTGTGAGCACGCGCGTCCGGGCGCTGTGAACGCTCACGCCGGCGCTGTGAGCACGCGCGGCCGGGCGCCGAGCCACATGGCAGCCTCATCATACGACGCGAAGCTTGCAGGCGTTCGGCCGCGCGGCTGTGCTTGTCCTTGTGCCTGCTGGGACAGCATCCCTCCCGCCGGCGGTGCAGCTGCGCGCCCTGCGTTGCGCCGCCTGCGTGGGCTGTGTGCATGCATGGGCGCCGTGTTGGGCGGCGAGTGGCCGTGCCCTGGCGGCCGTGGCGACACCGACGAGAGCGGCACTGGGTGCATCCGGGGGCCGTATTGGTCGACGAGGAAGCGCTCCTCCCTAATTAGGAAGCGCTCATCCCTAATTAGGAAGCGCTCCTCCTCGTCGATCGCCTCTTCGTCGGTCGTCCGGTCGCCTCCCTCGTCGCCCTCGTCGTCGCCGTCAAAGTACCTGGACCCTTCGGGCTCTTCGTCGATCGGCGTCGTCCGGGGTCGATACGAGGGCGAGGGCGGTGGCTGCATCTGGCTGCATCTGGCTGCATCTGCATCTGGCTGCATCTGGCCAGCCCCAGTCCACATCTCCGCGTCTCCATGTAGGTGGGTCGGCTGAGGATTTGAGTGCCGCCCCTCCGCGGTGCGCCCGTCACGGCGCTCGGCCGCTGCCTGGCGCGCCGCCCGGCGCTGCAGGCGCCGCTCGCGCCGATCCTGGCGCTCGAAACGGCGCTCGGCCTTCTCGAAGTCTCCTTGCTCGAAGCTCCACGTGCGGTGGTCTGCCGGCGAGAGCAGCGCGGGGAGCCGCCCGTCGGCGCTCGCCTTCTCCATCCTCTGCGCGACCGAAGCGCGCGCCCAACGCGGCGCGGCGAGCTGGGGCTGCGGCGTGCCCAGCGGCTTGCCGTCCGCCGTCGTGGGCGGGCGCGTCTCGTGCTGTGGCCCCGTGTAGCTCGCGAAAATCTCCGGGTCGAGCTGTAGCCCCGCGCTCGACACGGCGCTCGACGTGGCGGTGGGACGCACCGAGCGGCCCGTCGCAGCCCTGTTGGCCGAGTGAGGCTGGGCAGAGGGTACGGACGGCATGGACGTCGTTGGCCACTCGACCTCGAGGCCCGCCTCGAGATCGTATCGAGATCGATCGAGCTCGTATGGCTTGGCATGGTATGGAGTGGACGCCGCCGAGCGCGCTTGCGGAGTCGCCATTCCCTCGCGGCTGGCCGTCACCACCCGCTCGTACATACTCGAGGGGAGCGCACGTAGTCCCTGGTTCTCCCACGCATACCGCCCCATGGGTGCTCCTTGATGGGACGTCGGATGGGACGCCGGATGGGACGGCCCTGTCGCCGCGGAGGCCGTCGCGTCGCGAGGCGGGAGGGACGCGAGGGACGCGGGCTTAGGCACCCAGCTCGTGGCGGGGCGCGCGGTGGCGTGCAATCCCGCCAGAGGCGCTGGCGTAGGCACCCAGCTCGTGGCAGGGCGCGCGGTGGCGTGGGATGCCTGTTGCCTAATATGGGATGCCTGTTGCCTAATATGGGATGCCTGTTGCCGGGGCGTCGCGCCAAGGCTTTGGGAAGGATGGCGCACAGGGGGCAACGGCTTGTCTGGACTTCCTAATATGGGAGTTCCCGCCGCCGTGCCAGCACTCCGATCGCCATGTGTACCTGTGGGGAGGGGGACGAGGCGCCGTGGTGAGCACGTGCATGCATGATCGCCATGTGTACCAGCATACGTCAGCGCACCTCTGGAGCCTTGCCTAGACAGGCCGCCCGTGTACGGCTTCGGCTTGAGCGGCGCCAAGACGGGCCCTCGATCGTCGCGTACCAGATCGACGAGCGCAATGCTCCCGTCCTCGAGCCTGACGAAATCGGCGCCCACCACCGCGGGAGCGCGCGCGCGCCGTGGCGGGCGGGGCGTCGGCGCGCCGTCGTGGGCGGGGGGCTGGTTGGAGCGGCCGTTGGGCGAGGGCGCGCCGTCGTGGGCGGGGGGCTGGTTGGAGCGGCCGCTGGGCGAGGGCGCGCCGTCGTGGGCGGGGGGCTGGTTGGAGCGGCCGCTGGGTGAGGGACGGTGCCCCAACTCTGTGTCCGAGTCCGATGGGTATGATGGGTAAGGATCCAATGAGGGGGAGGGCGAGCGGGGGGATGAGGGGAGGGGCGGCGTGGGCGGCGGCGGCGCATGTTTCGCCGCCAGTTCCGCCGCCAACGAGCCCTCGCGGAAGAGCGGCGCCGGCGGCGGCTCGAATTGCGGCGGCGCGAAGCTGCCACCGCCGAGCGTGGAACCACCGCCGGCGTGCGCGCTGCGCATCGACGAGCGCGTCGCTGAGCGGGGCGGCGAGCTGGAGCGTTGTGGCGAGCTGTTCTTGGTGCGTGGTGAGATGAGCGGCGGCGAAGGCTCGCCGAAAACGGCGGTGGCGTCCAAGTCGTTGTGGAAGAGCGAGGATCGGATGCGTTGCGCGCGCTTCACAGACAGCACGACTGCGTTCACAGCCTGCTGCGCCGCCAGGTCCGCCGCGTCGCGCGCCGTGCTGAGCGCCTTCTGCGCGCGCGCGGCCGCCGTTTCGGCGCGGTGCGCGTTGCGCGTCGAGTTGCCAGCATTCGCGCCGACGGCCGCGGCCGCCCTCTCGGCGCGCGCCGCGTCCGCCTGCGCCGCCTTGAAGACTTGCAGCGCTTGCTGGCCAATCGCGTCGTTTGGCTGAAAGATGGCCTGGAAGGTCTTGCCCGTGCTCTGGCCGAGTAGCACGACGATGAGCTTGCGCGCGAAGCGCACCTGCAGCACGGCCGCCTCGGCAAATCAGAGGCCATCAGAGGCCCTCAGAGGCCCTCAGAGGCCCTCAGAGGCCATCAGAGGCAATTGACGAGACTCACCTGCAGCACGGCCGCCTCGGCGGCCTCGTTGGCCGTACGCGCCGCGCTCGCATGGCGGCTGGCGAGCACCGCCCAATCGACCGCCTGCTGGGCGTGCCCGACGACCTCGTTCGCCGCCGCCTCGGCGAGAGAAGCCTTGACGGCGCATAGATCGACCTGGTCGAGCCCTTTGGACGCCGTCACGTATCCCAAGCTCGCGTCAAAGGGCACCAAGAGCTGCTCGAGGGGCATGGGGGCTCCGTCAGTGGCAGTCAGAGGCAATCAGAGGCAATCAGAGGCCATTAACGAGACTCACATGCTCGAGGGGCATGGGGGCTCCATCAGTGGCCATCAGTGGCCATCAGAGGCAATCAGAGGCAATCAGAGGCAATTGACGAGACTCACCTGCTCGAGGGCCCTCTGCTTGGCGTCGAGGGCCTCGCGCTCGGCGGCGAGCGCGCCGTTGGCCGCCTCGATCGCCGCCGCACTTGCCTCGGCACCGGCGAGCGCGGCAGCGTGCGCATCGGCCTCAGTGGCGACGACATCCTCGGCAGCTTGGGCGAGCACCTCGGCCGCCCGCTTGGCCATCGAGAGCGAATACGCGCGCTGGTACTCGACCTTGAGCGCCGCCTGCACGTTGCTGATGGCGCTGATCGTGCACGCGCGCGCGAGGCGCATGCGCATCTGATCCGTCCGAATCACTGGTAGGCGCACTCGGTAGTAGCGACGCACCACGAGCATGCGCTGAAACGTCTGAATCCGTTGGACGTGCGCACGGATCTGGGCCTCGAGCCGCATGCGTATCCGCCTCCCGAGCCAGCCGCGCCATGCCGACTGCTTCCGGCACGCTGCCGCGTAGCGCGCTGCCTGCTCGGCCACTACCCGGCGGTGTGCTACCTTCCACCTGAAGAGCGCCTGGATCCGAACGGCCGCATGCAACCGGCGCATTGCATGCACCCAGCACGCATCGAAGGCGGTACGCGTCGCCTCGACCACGGCGAGCGCGCCGCCCGAGAGGCCCCCCCAGAGCTCGGCTGCGTACCTGTGGGGAGGGGGACGAGGCGCCGTAGTGAGCATATGCATGCAGGCAGCTCGGCGCGTCAGTGACGAGAGGGCGCCGTGGTGAGCACATGCATGCAGGGCTTTGGAGGCTCCCCCAGCGCTCGTGACGAAAGGGCGCCGTGGTGAGCACGTGCATGCAGAGCTCTTGAGGCTCCCCCAGCGCTCGTGACGAAAGGGCGCCGTGGTGAGCACATGCATGCAGGGCTTTGGAGGCTCCCCCAGCGCTCGTGACGAAAGGGCGCCGTGGTGAGCACGTGCATGCAGGGCTTTGGAGGCTCCCCCAGCTCTCGGCAGCGTACTTGTTAATCTCGAGCGTGCGTCGCTTGCGCTTGCGGTACGCTCGAATGGCGCGGCTCATCGCCAAGATCGCTCCGAGGGCCACGTCGCCCAACTTACGCTTTATGGCCGCCTCGAGGGCCTCCTGCGCCTGCGTGGCCGCGGTCACGGCGCTGCACTTTGCCAAGGTCGCCTGCTCGACGGAGCCGAGCAGTGATCATCAGTGGCAATCAAGGGTCATCAAGGGTCATCAAGGGTCATCAAGGGTCCTCAAGGGTCCTCAAGGGTCATCAGTCACCTGCTCGACGGCCGCCTGAGTCATCTGCCTCGCTTGCGCGAGCGCATCCGCGGCAGCCGCCCTGGTGCTCGCAGATCTCTCTGCGGCTATGGCGGCCTCCAGGGCCATCCGAACGGCCTCGTCGACGCTCGCGCCCGCCGCGGCGCTCACAGGCTTCACAGCCTCCAGGGCCATTCGAACGGCCTCGTCGACGCTCGCGCCCGCCGCGGCGCTCACGGGCTTCACAGCCTCCAGGGCCATCCGAACGGCCTCGTCGACGCTCGCGCCCGCCGCGGCGCTCACAGGCTTCCCAGCCTCCTGAGGGGCCAGCCACGGCATCCGCGCGCCAGTCGCCAGCGCGGCGCGCTCGAGCACCAATTGCAAGCTCCCATTGCCTAAAGCGAGCGCCGCCTGCGCGTCCTCGTCGGCCTCGCAAGTGAGCTTCTCGGACGCTTCGACTGCCTTGAGCTTATGCTCCGTGGCCGCGGCGCCCGCGACGGCGCGCTTCGCGGCTGCCTCCGCCTCCTTGGCTTTGGCGAGGCTCGAGTCCGCATGATACGCCTCGCCCGGCCCGAGGCACTTTTCGCGCACGCGTGTCGACTCGGCCGCCTCCACGAGCGCCGTGTCGAGCGCCGCGAGGGTGTCTGCCTCGGCGGCCGCCGTCTCGAGTGCCGTCGACTGCACGGCCTCGAGCGCCTTGAGTGTTTGGGCCGCGAAGGTCGCCACCTTCGCATCTGATTGCTGCGTCGCGCGCGCCGCCGTGCTCACACTCACGGCCGCCTCGGCCACGAGTGTCTCGAGCACTTCCTGCGCCTTACCGGTCGCTACCTCGGCCGCCATTTTGGCGGCCGTGCATGACAACGCGGCTGCACCGATGGCAGACTGCGCTGAGACGCTCGAGGCGGCCGCCGCGGCCGCGGCCGCCTCGGCCGCGCCCGCCGCAGCCGCAGCATCCTTGGCGTTCGCCTTCGCCTCGCCCTTGCAAATCAGCAACGGCGACGTCAACTGGGCAAACGTAACCACTCCAGGGTCGAGCCAACTCAGCGCCCCTAAGACGCTCAAGCCTGTGAGCGCGTCGGCGAGGCGCGTGGCGACGGCCGTGCGGGCGGCTTGGTAAGGCTCCGAAGCGCTCGGATTCGGAACGTCAACGGCGGCAGCCGTGTTGCTTTCGCCACCGTCCTCGGCGGCGGGCGCGGTGCCCTCGCCGCCAGCAGCGGAGGTCGGCCCCTCGGCGCTCGTCTCGGCGCTCGTCTCGGCGCTCGTCACGGCGCTGTCAGCGGAGGTCGGCCCCTCGGCGCTCGTCACGGCGCTCGACACGGTGCTCGTCACGGCGCTGTCAGCGGAGGTCGGCCCCTCGGCGCTCGTCACGGCGCTCCCGCGTGCCGCGTCGGCGGCCGCGTGCGCGGTCGCAGCGTTTGCGCGCGCCGCCTCTGCCTCCTCCGCGCTCTTGGCCACCGGTTCGAAGCCGCCCGCCGCCGCCGCCGCCGCCGCCGCCGCTCGGCCCGCCGCTTCATAGCTCGCCGCTGCGTGTGTAAGGAGCGTCTCGAGTTGCAGTGCCTCGGCTGCCTTGAGGGCGCTCTCGCGGGCACTTTGGGACTCCGCCTCCGCCTTTTGGGAAGCGTCAGAGGCCATCTGAACGGTGGATGCGGCCTCTGCCGCCTTCTGTGCCGCCGCCTTGGCCGCCTCGCCCTCCTGCCTGGCCTCGGCCATCGCCTCGCCCACAGCCCTTGCCCTCTCAGCCACCACAGCCTCGAGGATCAGCTGGGCTCGCTCGGCAGCCCGCTGAGCCGAGGCATGCGCATGGGTCGCTGACTCCGCCGCGGCTGCCGCACAGGCCTTCGTCTCACCTAGGCAAGTCTCCGCCGCCACCGAGGCGCTCGACGCCGCCACCGACGCCTTGGTGGCCTCTTCGGAGCTCGTCTCGGCCGCGGTCTGCGTCTCAAGTGCGACGACGCCCGCAGGCCCATCGGGCATCGGGTCGCGCAACGCCTTCTCGGCACCCTCGGCTGCCTTGCTGAGGGCCTCGGTCGCCTCCTCGTCCGCCATCTTGGCTGCCTCTGCACCCTGCCGTGCAGGCTCCACCTCGCCCCTGGCCCGCTCTGCCGCCGCGCTCGCCGTCGCCTCCGCCGCGCACGCGGTGCGGGCCATCACCATCGCCCGGCCCAGATCGTTGGTGGTAGCCGCTTTGTCGACCGCCTCCCGTGCCTTGTCGCCATCCATGGCACAAGCGGATGCCAACGCCATCGACTCTGCCGCGGCGGTGGCGGCTGTGGCAGCTGCCGCCGCAGCCGCTCGCGCCTTGCGCGCGGCATCCTGCGCCGCGGCCGCCGCCTGCGCTGCCTCGTCGGCAGCCTCGGCCGCAAACTTGGCGCGATCTCTCTCGAGCTCCTCTGCCCTCGCCTGTAGGCTTGCCGTCATGAGTGCGGCGCGCCCCCCCTTTTTCCATCGATGGCGTGCCGCTTCGGCCTGCCGCTCAGCCTCGATCTCTTCGGCACGCTTCTGGAGGTGGGCCGTCATCACACCTGTCCGGCCGGCTTTGAGCATGCGTCGCTTGGCCTGCTCCTTACGCGCCTTGGCCACAATCGCGGCAGCTTCCTCCGCGGCCGCCGTGGCCTTGGCCGCGGAGTCAGTGGCCGCGTGGGCAGCCTGCTTCGCCTCCACCATCCCAGTGCTCGCCGCCCTCGCCGCCTCGGTCACCGACACTGCTGCCATCTTGACATCCGCTTCGAAGCTCTTTGCCGCGGTCTGCGTCTCGAGTGCGACGACGCCCGCAGGCCCATCGGGCATCGGGTCGCGCGACGCCTTCGCCACGTGCTCGGCGGCCTTCACCAGCGCTGCCCCAACCTCGCGCTCGGCGGCCGTGCTCACGCCCGATCCCTCTACGGCCGGCGCCACCTTGCTCTGGGCGGCCGCGGCCGACGTCGCAGCCTTGGCAGCGGCCGCCCCCGCCGCCTTGGCGGCCTGCATGCAGCCGTCAACGTCCTTAGTCGCCGCCGCAGCCGCCGCATTCGCTTGCGCACGCATCGCCTCTGCTGCAGCGTCCGCCGCCTCCGCGGCCGACTGTGCAGCTGCCGCCGCCCCGGAGACCACCTCCGCCGCCGCCGTCATCGCCCTCTCGCTGGCTGCAAGCGCAACCTCGGCCGCCTCGGCCACCACGGCCGCCGCCTCGGCCGCCGCCTGTGCACGCTCCCTCTCCATTTCCTGTGCCCTGAGATTGAGACCCGCCTGGAACGCGGTCGTCCTTCCCGCCTTTCGGAGCCCCGCGCGCGCAGCCGCCGCCCGGCGCGCCGCCTCTGCACGCTGGCGCGAAAGCTCCTCGGCTTTGAGTCGGAGCCCCGCCGCGAGGACCTGCGCCCTCGCATGCTTCTTGAGGCGCTCCTTGGCAGCCGTCGCGCGCGTGGCGGCGCTCGCGGCGCTCGCGGCTACTGCCGCCTCCTTGGCGGCGGCATGAGCCTGGCCGGCACGCGCCACGGCCATCTCTACTTTGGCCAGGGACGCCGCCGCCGCACGCGCCGACTGCGCCGCCGCGGCCGCCGACTCCGCAGCCGCCTCCAGCCTCTCCATCGCCGCCGCGCGAGTGGCGCGAGCCGGCGCCTCCAGTGTGCCCAAGGGCAGCGGGTCGTGCGTCGCCTGGGCGAAGCACTCCTTGGCCTTTGCAAGCGCGGTTTGGGCGGTCGTAGAGGCCTCGGCCGCCGCGGTTGCGCTTGTGGTCGCGGCGCTCACGACCGATTCCGTGGCCTCCACTGCCGCCGCGGCCACCGCGACGCTTTCAACTGCCTTGCTCGAGGCCGCCGTACACTCATCGACTTGCTTCTCCTTTTGGGCGCGGAGCGCACTCTCATTGGCCTTGAGCGCCTCAGCCTCTGCGGCCGTGGCCTGCGTCATGGCAGCCATCGCCGTGCCTGCCGCTGTCGCCGCCGCCGCCTCCCCCTCAGCCGCATGCGTCGCCGCCTCCTTGGCCGCATGCGCCGCCTCCACCACGAGCAGCGTGGCAGCCTCGGCGGCACGCTGCCCCCGCATGGCCGCCACACGCCGCCGCGCGACCATGGCACGTGCATGCTTCTGCATCCGAATGGCGGCGCGCAGCTCCTTGTGAATCTGCGCTCGGATGGCCGACACGTACGCGCGGTCCTGCATCCCGCGCGCGAACGCCTGCAGCGTCGTCGCCGCCTGGCGCTCAACCTCATTTTGGGCACGGAGTGCCTTGACCTTCTTGCGTGCCGAGCGCCCGCGGACGCGCGCCTGAATCTTGGTCGTTGCACGACGTTCGAGCTCCGTCTGCTTGGCTTGTGCCTCCATGTCCGTGGTGAGCTTCACTGTAGAGATCCCCTTGTGCAGCCGACTCCGCGCGAGGATCTGAGCGCGCTGCTTCGCCACCATGCAACGGTCCGCATGGCCGCGTGCGTGCGCCTGAATGGTGGTGGCCGCGTCGGCCTCGACGACGTTCTGTCGACGGATGACCGCCACGCGCCCGCGATCTCTCCGGCCACGAAATGTGGCTTGGATACTCGTAGCCGCATGGTTCTCCGCTGCCATCCGTGCGGCCATCGCCTCGGCCGCTGCCTTCGCCTCGGCCGCCGCCTTTGCGTCGGCTGCCGCTTTCGCCTCGGCCGCCGCCTTATCAGCCGCCGCCTTCAACTCGGCCGCCGCCTTCGCCTCTGCCTCCTCCCTCTCGCGTGCCAATTGCGCCTCCTTCTCCGCCGCCTCAAGCTGCTTGCGCTCTTCCGCATCCAGCGCGGCGCGTCGTTTCGCCTCGTCCGCGGCGCGTTTCTTCGCCTCCGCCTCAAGCTGCTTGCGCTCCACCTCCGCTTGCTCTGCCGCTCTCTTCGCCTTCAGGCCCTTTGTCAGTTCGCGATCCGACCGGCCGCGCGTGATGGCTTGCACCTTGGTCGCTGCCGCCGCCTCATCCTCTGCTTTCTTCTTCGCCTCGGCCACGAGCCTCAGGCGCTCGCGTTCCGCCAGCTGCGCCTCGCGCTTCGCCTCAGCCTCGAGCCTCAGAAGATACGCCGCCTCCTCCTCTTCGGCCCGTCGCCTCTCGGCCACCTGCCGCTCCTGCTCCGCCTTGAAGGCCGCCATCTCCGCCTCTTTACGCACCCGCGAGAGGGCTGCCGCCGCCTGCATCTCCTTCTTCCCACGAGGCGAGGCGCGCGCGGCGATCGCCGCCACGACATTGGCGGCCGGCCTCCAATTCTCAATCGAGCCCGAAGGCACTAGCCCGAGTTCGACGGCTTTGACGAGGTCCCCGTACTTTCTGATGTCGCGCTCGACGGTTGGGATGAGCTCGAGCCCCGGGATTCGCGCCGACATGTTCACCAGCGTGCTGGCCGCGTAGCGCGCGATGAGCGAGTCGTCATGGGCCACCATCGCCTCGAAGCGGTCCGCGCCACCCTGTTCGAGGAGTAACTGGCACCACATGTGCTCATTGGAGAGGTTGAGGCACAGCCCCGCCGCGTACGTGACCACCTCGAGGTCGGGCGAGGCCAGGCAGCGCAGGAGCGCGCCGCTGATGCCTGAGATCACGGGCGGGACGGGCGGGGCGGGCGGGGCGGGAGTCGAAAGGTGGGGGATAATTCGCGTGTGCTCAGACGGGTGTAGGGGAGGTGTGGGGGAGGTCGCGGGTAGGCTCGCGATGGTGGGCTAGCGGTCAGCGCTCGTCACGCCCCGCCGCGCTCGCGCACCGCTGCCGTCCCGCTCGAAGAGCAGTTTCTTCGTCTCGCGGCTCGCCGTGTCGAAGGAGTCGGAGCACAAGTTACCAAGGCAGTAGAGGGCCCTTGTGAGCACCTCATTTGAGTCATCCTGCACAAGCAGGGCGAGCCGTGCGAGCGAACCCTCCTCGCGCAGGCGCCGCGCAATGATGGTTGTATCGCCAAGCGAGAGATCCTCGTTGCCCAAGGCTTCGGCCAGCTCCTCAAGTGCTTCGAGCCGCACCTCATAGTTTGCATCGCCGAGGCGCACCCGGAGCGACCTGGGAGTCGCCGACTGCCGGCGCTCCCACTCCGCCTGAACTTGCGCGAGCGACGCGGTTTGCCGGGCGAGCTGCTGCAGCAGGTTGTTCACCTGTTGAGAGTCTCCCATCCCTGTCCTCTCGCCTCAGCTCGAGGGCGCGCTCCGACGTCCTCTGTCCTCTGGAGACTCAACGCGTTCCTCAACGACTTGAAACTTGCGAATTTCAGTAACTGCAAGTGATTGAAATGCATGCGCTGCGATTCGACATGAATCTGATAGAGCGCCCTTTTGAGCTTCGCTCGCTCGAGCGCGCGCGCGCGGTACCGGCACGACCGCCCGAGGGGCGAGTGATCACTCCCTAGCGCAGTCGCCACGCACCTTGCACCGCGAGCGCGCATCGTCCCCTTCGCGCCCACACAGACCCGCCGGGATCATGTCCGACGAGTCCGACGACGTCTCTCCACCGACGGCCGAGCCGCTTCTCTTCGAGATCCTCCGCACGATCGAGACGGCCAAGGAGATGCCGGATGACTGCCCGATGCACCTGCAAGACTTCTTCGATCTGGTGAGCGCGCGCGCGAGCCTCACGCCATCGCTACCGAATCGCCTGCGCATGGGGCTGCAGCGCGCAGGGAGCGCGTCTCGTCCTGCGTCCATCGCGCACTCTGGACACTGCAGGTTCCCTGGCGTGCATGCGCGCGTGCACTGCTTGCGCATGCACCTCGCGCGCCGCACCGCGCAAGATGTTGCGAGCCGCTCGGCCGGTGCCGCGCGCGCCCATCACAAGCACGCCTGGCTCCCATCGCTCCAAGTTCAACGCGCTCACCGCTTCTCCCATCCGCCCCACTCGCAGGTCTGCCGTCTCGTACATGGCAAAAAGGGCTGCACAGGCACCAAGGCGTGGCTTGCCAAGTTCCTCACCCCGGCGTTCATGAACGCGGTGTGCAAGCTGTACGACGTGCTGCGTCTCGCGCGCATGTCCGGTCACTACCCATGTGACGATCAGGTGCGTCCACTCGCGCGCGCCGCCCGCAGTGAGTCAGTGCCCATCCACTCGATCGAGCGCCCGCCCGACCGCTCACCCATCGGCCGCGCGCTCGCACCGTGCGCTGCGCGCGCGCACGTCTGACCGAGCCTGCACCGTATCTCCGCGCGTTGCGCTCTCGCAGAACCTCATGTACCACCTGAGCACGATGATCATGTGCATGCTCGGCAACACCGACCAGACCATCGAGGAGGACGCCAAGCTCGTGGACGACTCTCGCGTCGCGTGCACGGCGCTGCAACACTCGGCGTACCGCGTGGTCACGTGCGCCGAGCCGACCCCTTTTCACGCCGACGTGCGTCTCCAGGCGGCCTCCATCCTTTGCAAGTTCGACCGCGTCCAGTTCCACACGCTCCCGGAGTCGCTCTGCTCCGGCTTCGCGAGCATGCTCGACCAGCTGCTCCTCTCGGCGGGCCTGTTCAAGCTGCAGGAGCTGCTGATCTCGACGCTGCAGGTCTTCGCCAAGCACTCGGCCGCGTGCACCGACAAACTGAGCGTGCTCCAAGCGCGCTACGCGCCCCTCGAGATCAACGAGCATGCCTCGTACGTGGCGCGCTTGTTGGGCGAGTCCAAGATTCTGGGCGTCAAGAGCCAGTCCGCGCGCAAGCTGCTCGCGGCGCTCAACGCGGGCGACGTGAGCTCGCGCGTGCTGTCGCTTCGGCCGCTCACGCAGACGAACTTCGGCGAGCAGTGCGTGTGGGGCTCGCGCCGCGACCACCTTGGCTGGTTCGACTTCAACCTCTCCACCATCGACATGAACTACGACCTGGGCAACCAGCAGACGTGCCGTCGCGAGCTCTTCCTCGACACGGAGCTCGAGTCTGGCGTGGTCGTCGAACCTGACGACGGCGAGCTTGAGCTGCGCGCGGGCCTCTCGCCGGTCGTGAGTGGCGCGCGCGAGGCGGGGCGCTACTACTGGGTGCGCTTCTTCGCCACGCCCGTTGCGATCCCACTGGAGCCTGTGCCCGACGACCTCTCGATCGCCTTCTGCGTGGACGCGGCCGAGGTGGAGACGATCGCAGATCGAATCTTCCCCGCGCTGCCCGAGAGCTGGCGTCCGGTGCTGCCGGCCGAGCTGCAGCGGCTCCTCGACGAGCGGCGCGCTGCTGCCAAGGCGCTTGAGCGCGCGGCCCGCAAGCACTCGGTCTCCTCTGTCTCTCTCCCCGTCGGCAGCGGCGCGCCGGCTCGCTCAAGCGGCAGCGCGGGCAGCTCGGGCAAGGGCGGCAGTGCCAGCATTGGCGCGGGCGCAGTGATGCTCGCCGGCGCGGGCGTCAAGAGCCCTGCGCCGCGGATGCAGCGCGACTTCGAGCCTCCGAGCGCCGTTGGCAGCGCGCCTCGCACGCCAGCGCCGGCCACCGGTGCCGGCGCGCGCAAGGTGAGCGCAACCAAGGCGCTTGCAGCCGGTGTAGGCATTGGCGGCGGTGGCCTCAGCAGCGCCGATGGCAGCGGCTCAGGCGCCAAGTCAAGCGTCCTGAAGCCGGCGGCAGTCGGCAGTGGCGGCGCCAAGGGCGGCAGTGGCTGGATCGGCGCGGCGGCCATGCCGCGACTGAGCAAGCTGGCAGTAAGTGGCGGCGCGGCCCCCTCTGCCGCCACGACCAGCCTTGGGCGCAAGATGAGCACGACCTCCCTCGCGCTCGCGGTGGGCCTCGGGCGCACGCCGCCGCCCTCCTCGTTCAACGTGTCGCAGTCGGCGCTCTCGGACGTGTCCGAGCCCGAAGACCACGTCACCGCGCAGGCGCAGCTCGCGGCGGCCGAGCGCGAGAAGAAGGCGTCCCCGCCCCCGCCCAAGCCGGCGCCACCGTCGTCCGAGCAGGCCGCTGCGGCCGAGCCGTCGCACGTGCAGCTGGCGCCGCCGCAGCGAGAGGCGGTGGCGCACGCGAGCGCTTCGATGGGGCCGCCGGCATCGCGTGCTCCCAAGATGGTGGCGCAGCGCCCAGGGACGCCTGCTGTCGCCGCGCCGCTACGGGGCAAGTCGCAGCAGAGCCAGTCGCAGCGGAGCCAGTCGCAGGTCGAGTCGTCAGAGGAGTCGCAAGAGTTTGGCGCGTACAACATGATGCCGACGCCTTCGCCGCTCATGGCCGGCTCCTCTGCCGCCGCCGGCTCTGCGACGCCAGTTGGCTCGGCCGCGTCCGCGCAACCTCTTGGCACCACGGTGGACGCATCACTGCCCAAGAGCGTGCAGCAGGGCGCGATGGAGGAGGTGCACGAGACCGCAGATTCAGCGTCACTCGAGGCGGAGCTCGCCGTGAGACAGTTCGCAGAGGCGCAGCCGGCGCACGACTCCATGATGCCAGAGTCTGAAATGGGCGAGGAGGAGCGCGCGCGACTCGCGATGCAGCTGGAGATGGCCGATGCCGAGGCGAATGCGGCGGCAGAGGCGGTGCAGGAGGACGACGAGGTGGATTCGACGCCGTTTGGCGGCCAGCGAGCGGCGCTGGTTGGGCTGGTTGGTGACGAAAGCATCGACGAGGGCGCCGACGAGGTCGAGGACGACCTGGACCTGGACCAGCCGACTGCGTTCGGGGCGGCCGACGGAGGTGGCGACACGCAGCCGCCGCCCGCAGAGGACATGGGCGCGCCGACGGATGAGACTGAGCCGCCGCTCGACGCCGCGGACGAGCACGCCATCGACGATGCGCCCGCCGCTGAGGAGGCACCGGCGCATGGCGCGGCGGAGGGAGCAGCGGAGGCTGACGAGCTTGAGGACAGCAAGCAGGCGCTCGAGGATCTGCTCGAGCGCATCCACTCGCTCAAGCTCGCTGAGCTGCGTGCGGAGCTCACCCGCGCAGGTCTCGACACCAAGGGCGGGCGCAAGGCCGTGCTCGCCGAGCGACTGCAGGAGCACCTGCGGTCGAAGCTCGCGGCGCTCGAGGCGGCGGATGGTGAGCTGATGGCGCAGCAGCAGGACGAGGAGGTCGACGAGAAGGCGCAAGAGCCGGCCATGGTCGATCGGGTAGCGATGGAGCAGGACGAGGAGTCCTCGTGCCCTCGAGGCGGCCAGGGGCATCGAGTCGCCCTCTCCGCGGCGCTTAGCTGCCAAGTAGACCCTGAAGGCGACGACGATCTCGCCGACGTCGACCCGGGGGACGAGCCCGACGATGCCGCCGCCGATGCCGCCGCCGATGCCGCCTCCGATGCCGCCGCCGATGCCGCCGCCGACGGCGAGACCGCTGACTTCGCTGTGCGCTACGTTGGCGATGAAGAGGACGCAGCGCAGGGCACTGGCGAGGTCGACCTCGAGAGTATCGACGATGAGGCGGAGGCGGTGCGGTTCGCGCAGCTCGAGGCTGACGAGGCGGCCATGGCGCACGAGCAGCAGCGGCAGGCGAACGAGGCGGCCGAGGCTGCCGAAGCGGCTGCCGAGCGGGCAGAAGTCGAGGTGGTCGCAGTGCGCTTGGCGCGCGCTGCACGCTCTACGCGTGCGTCTGCCGCGCTCGGCCTGCCACCGCCTGCCGCTCCCGCGCTGTGCTCATCGCGACTCTCGCCCCCGTCGAGCGATCGCAAGGGTAGTAGCGACTGCAAGCGGCGCGGCGGCATGATCGCCCGCATGCTGGCCGGCGCCTCTGGTACGCCCAAGACGGCGCCCGAGGCTCTCATCGACGAGCCGTGGGTCGAGATGGCCATCGCTGAGGAGGACGTGCAGCATGCCGCTGAAGAGGCGGCGGAGGCATCGGCGGCATCGGTGGCGGCGGCAACAATGGTGTCGACAACGGCAGCAACGGCGGCGGCGTCGACGGCAGCGGCGACGGCGTCGGCGTCGGCGGCGGCGGCGGCGGAAGCGGCAGCGGCGGCGGCGGCGGCGGCGACGACGGCAGCGGCGACGACGGCGGCTGCTCTCCATCCCAAGTCGAAGCCCGCGCCCAAAGGCACGGGCAAGGCGGCAAGCGGGGGGGCCTTCAAGCCCTCACGCTTGGGCAAGCTGCAGATGGCCCCCACGCACGAGCGAGGTGCCGACGCCACCATGCGTCCCCCGCCCGAGCCGATGCCGGCTGTGGCGCCCAAGCCCGCTGCCTCCAAGTCCACCACCGTCAAGCCTGTCGCCTCCAAACCCGCCACCGCAAATTCGGCGGTGACGCCCACGCCTGTTGCCAAGACGCCACCGGCAATGGTCCACGCGCCCTCGCCCGTCGAGCGTGCCCAAGACGACGCGTTCTCCTTCCCGGACGACGACTTGGACGACGCATCGCAGCCGCCGATCCGTATCAAGCGAACGCCCGGACGCCGCGGCACCCCTGTGCCCAAGACTTCAGCTAGCGGCGGCGGCAGTAGCGTCCTCGACAGTGGCGGTGGCGGCAGCGGCGGCAGCGGCGGCAGCGGCGGCAGCGGCGGCAGCCTTCGTGCTCCGGCCTTCTCAGTGCTTGACGACGACGAGCTCCTCCCGTCGGCTGCGCAACCGAAGCCGATGGGGCTCATTGAGCGGCGGCGCGCGGCGGCGGAGCAGCAGGCTCGTGCCGCGGCTGAGCGTCAGGCGCAGGCGGCGGCCGTGGCGCAGGCGGCAGCCGCCGCGAAGGAAGCTGCAGAGCGCGAGCGCGTCGAGAAGCACGCGGCTAAGGAGCGTGAGAAGCTCGCCAAGGCCGCTGCCAAGGAGGCGGAGCGCCGAGATGAGCGCCTGGCCAAGGAGAAGAAGGCTAAGGAAGACAAGGTGCGCACGGACAAAGCGGCGGAGCAGAAGGCGGCCGCCGAGGCCGAGCGGCAGCGCCTCGAGGCGGCGGCGGCGGCGGCGGCGGTGGCGGCGAAGGCGGCGGCGGCGGCGAAGGCTGAGGCAGCCGCCGCCGCCGCGGCCGCAGCCGTCGCATCGCCCTCGGCTGCGCCGCCCCCGCCGCGTGCGGCCGGCAGTGGCAAACGTGTCAAGTTCCTCGAGCCCATCGACAACATCGGTCGCTCGGTGGCCGATGCAAAGACGCGCCTGCGCTCGACGAGTGGGCAGCCCGACGGTACGGCCGTGCCGCCGCGCAAGGCTCCTCCCAAGTCGCCAGCGAAGCCGCGAGCAGTGGACGCGGGCTTCGTCAGTTTCGAAGCGCGCGAGTCGTTGCGCACCGTGGTCGCATTCCCGCGCGCCGACTCACCCTACAAGGGAGCATCCACAGAGGGCGAGGACGAGAAGGACGGGGAAGATGGAGAGGAGACCGAGGCGCCAGCAGCGGACATCTTCGCAGCAGCCCCTGCGGCGGAGGAGGCCGCGGCGCCATGCGCTTCGGAGCACCCACCGCCGGCAGCGCCCGCCGCCGCCGCCCCCGCCACGCTCGCGCCCGCCGCCGCTGCACCGCCCAAGGCACGCCGTGGCAAGCTCGGCACGCCCAGCAGCGAGATCCCCCAGATGCCCAACTGGGCCCCTGGCGGCTCGATCGATGCGCACGAGCTCGAGACCATCCAAGCGGGCGTGCAGAGCGAGTCGCTCGATGAGCGTGCGCGGGAGAGCCGCAAGCGCGCGCGGGAGGAAGAGGCGAGCAAGCCCGTCACGGCCGTCAGCGCCGCCAAGGCGGCGACCAAGACGGCGTCCATCAGCGCCCAGCCGGCCGTCGGCGCGCCACGTGGCACCGGCCTCGAGGGGAGCGCCCAGTACGGCGCGCCACGTGGCACTGGCCTCGAGGGCGCACGGTTCGGGCGCCGTTTCGGCGCGACGCTCGAGAACCTCCCGTCGCCGCTGTCGGCCCCCGGCACCAAGGCGGCAGCGGTGGAGGGCGATGCTAACGAGATGATCGGCCTCGATGACGAGCAGGAGGCGCTCGGCTTTCAGGCCCAAGCCGACGCTCGCGTGACTGACGGAGCGAGCGACAGCGCGAGCGCTCCTCGGCCCAAACGTGCTCACAGCGCCGGCGTGAGCGTTCACAGCGACAGCGAGAGCGCTCCTCGGCCCAAACGTCTCTTCGGGAGCGCTGTGCCGAGCGCTGGGCCGCGGCACGATCGCGCTCTCGTCGAGCGAGCTTTGGAGGAGACGGAGTCGGCGGACGGCACGCGCCACGCAGCGCTTCGTCAGTTGCGCACGCACCTCGATGAGCTCAATAAGGCGTCGCAAGAAGCACGGCTCAAGTCCAAGGCGTCGCGATTCGCGCCCTCGCCACTCGCACAGTCCGCGCCACCCGCGCGCCCTCCGGCGGCCCCCATCAGCCGCGCCGCCGCGAGGACCCTCGGCAATCTCGGCAATCTCGGCAATCTCGGCAAGCGCCCTCGCGATGCTGAGGACGCAAAGCCCGCGTCCTCCTCGCTCCCACGGCTCGCGGAGCTGCAGTTGAGCCGCCGTAGTGAGCGATCCGAAGATGAGCGCCAGCTCGCTCGCATCAGCGAGCTCCTCGGCCAGTGCCGCGACGAGTGGCACGCGCGCCGCGCGCGCACCGTCGCAGCTCTCGCCACGAGCGCCCTCGAGTCGACGAGCTCGCTCGGAGATCAGGCCGAGGCGGAGCTCGTCTCGAAGCACACGGCGATCCCGCAGCGTCGCAAGCCTCTGGCCCATCGGTACCATCTGCTGCAGACCAAGCTTGCCGCGCTGCAGCCACGCTGCACCGAGCTCCTCGCCAATGTGACCAAGATGGCGGCCTTGGCCGCGGCTGATGAGCAGCGGCTGCACGAGCAAGAGCAGCAGGCGCGCAAGAAGATGCGCCACGAGATCCGCGAGATTGTGCACGAGGCCGAGCAGCAGCTGCAGCGCATCGAGCAAGAGGTGCGCAAGGCGAAGATGAAGCTCCCCAAGGACTGCAGCCCGGCCGGCATCGCGCAGCTCTTTGCGCAATTCGGCCACTCGACGGGATGATGGGGCGCCGCGAACGGGCCGGCATACAGAGGCTTGCACCGAGACGTCGCGAGCAGCTGACAGATGGACGGCGACGCAGGGTCGCAGGGATAGACGGGCTTTGTACCGAGACGTCGCGAGGGGGTGACAGACGGACGGCGACGCAGGGTCGCAGGGATAGACGGTGACGCACACTGATCGGGGATCTGGATCGCGTCGCGCATGCGTGCGTGCATCCATGGCAGACGGCGCGCAGCGTGCGGCTGAAGTGGCTGACGAGAGGGAGCGGTCTCCCCCCCTTGAACATAAGCAAGACCACGAAGAGCGACGGCCAGAGCAGAACCTTACGGACGCAGTGCGGGCAGAGAGTCTCAAGCGTAAAGCCTGAGGTTAAGGTTCGGTCAAGGTTCGGTTGAAGTTGAAAGCACACACTCCACACAGTAGATAAGAGACTAGGCGCGCAGGGTCCATCACCTCTTCATAAGCCGTGGGTAGGGGTCCATGGGTCCATGGGGGAAGACCAAGCAAGTAGCAGCTCGGCTGGAGCCTGTGAGGCCGGCGGCGGGGCAGGGGGGGAAGAACAAGCAAGGAGCTGGAGCCTGTGAGGCCGTCGGCGGGGCAGGGGCGAGGGGGGGGAAGACCAAGCAAGCAGCTGGAGCCTCCAGCCTGGCCGTTCCGAGATTTAAGGGCAGGTGCAGGAAGGCCACACATGGACTCATGGGAGCCCAACGAAAGATCGCCTTAAAGTGAGTGACTGTCCCTCCCATGAGGGGGTTGGCAGTTTCGCCGGGCATGGTGTGGGCATGGAGAGAGCATAGCGACGCCCGAACAGGAATCCGTTGGATTCAAAACATGGCCACGAGCTTGTATACATGCTGCGTGTGCTGCTATGGGATGCCCTATGAGCCTCAGTAGGTATCTCGACCTGTACCCCGTATTGTTCCGCGGTGTGTCTGTGTCTCAATAACTCACTCACTCACTCGCCTTAAAAGCAAACAAGCAAGTTGTTCGAACACCCAAGGGGATTGACACGTCACCCATCCCCCCCTCTACATCATACCACCTCTACTTATTCTTCGCTCACTTACATGTATCTTTCTATGTTTCGGCGTCTCCGAAGTTTCAACATGATGTTTGTCGACCCGATAATCGGCTCGGGCGGCATCGGGTACGGCGCGGGGGGCATCAACCGGGCGCACAGGTGCCTTTCGGATCCTTACGCCTCGGCCCTGACACTGCGCTTGGCGACCGCGACATCGTGCTGTCCTTCCAACACTCCGGAGGGTATGCACACAGCGACAACAAGTTGCGAGCCTTTTCGCACACGCACCTCGTTGGCGCAGGCGCAAGCGACTACGGTAACTTTGGCGTCGTCCCGATTCGGTTCGGAGACAATCCTAGCGAGAATGTTCTGCGCGCTGCACTGCTCGAGCCGGCAAACAGAACACTGCCATTCGATCACTCCAACGAGCATGCCCTGCCGGGGCACTACTCGCTGGGCCTGCCGTCCATCGGAGTACAAGCAGATGTTGCTGCTGCAGGGACGCATGCGGGAGTTCACGAGTACGCGTATCAAGCGCACGAGGGCAGCTGTGGACTCATCTTCGACGCATGCCACAACGCAGCAGCCACGGCTTCATGGTGTGCCAATGCAACAATTGCGCTGGAGGCTGACCTGGCTGGTACATCCTTGACGGTGCGAGCGTCCGTGCGCATGGCGGGCACGTTAAGCATGCGTGCAGCTAACGGCAGCGTGCCGATCTACTTCCACGGCACGCTCACCTCTCTAGGCGACGCTCGTCTGGACGTTTGGAGGCTGTGGGAAAGCGAACAGCTCCTGGCGGTCGGAGCAAGGGCTGCCAATGGCTCACACAGCCTTGGCGCCCTCATCCGTGTCCCGTGCGGCACGACCGTGCGCCTGACGGCGGCCATCTCTTGGATCAGCGCCGAACAAGCGGAGGCGACGGAGGCAGTGCAGCTGCCTTCGAACACGAGCGTGTCATCAGCCGCGGCAGCTGCGCGGGCGTCGTGGGCGGCGCTCATGAGCGGTGTGGAAGTTATCGACGCTGCCGATGCCTCGACCGATGAGCTCACGAAATTCCACAGCGCCGTGTACCGCACTTTCTTGGCACCAAGCACGTGGAGCGAGCCTGCCCTTGATGGCTCGCAACATTATCTCGGGATGGACGGTGAGCTCCGAAGGCTCGGCCAACGGGCGGACGACGCACGCGAGCGTGCCCTGACGGATATGTCGCTTTGGGATACGCACCGGACGCTCCTCCCGTGGCTGTCGCTCACCCAGCCGACCGTGTACGAAGACACAGTCCGATCGCTTCAGGCGATGGGCGAAGAGGGCGGTGACGTGCCTCGATGGCCTCTGGCGAATGTCTACGCCGACTGCATGATCGGTAACCATGCCGCTGTCGTTCTGGCGGAAGCCATGGCCAAAGGGCACACGCGCTTCAACGCCTCCTCGATGTACGACATGCTGGCACTGCAGGCGACGACGCCACGTCATCATGCCGGGCGTAAAGCTGTCGAAGATTGGGTCCGATTGGGCTATGTGCCCCACGAAGCAGGCAAGGACGCACCGATGCCACTGGTTGCCGCTGATTGATTGCCACTGATTTCCATTGATTTCCATTGATTTCCATTGATGGTCACTAATTGCCACTGATGGCCACTGATCGCCACTGACTGGCACTGATTGGCACAGACTGACACCCTCTTGCCGCATGGAGCAGACAAGCACGCGGCCTCTCTTTCGCTCGAGTACGCATTCGACGACGCCTCGCTGGCCGCTGTCGCGTCTACGCTGGGGCGGCAGGCGGAGTCTGAGACCTTCCGACAGCGATCGATTCAAGGAGTGCTGGCACAGTGGGAGCCACAAAGGGAGCTCATGTGCGCGCGCAGCGAGGCCAGCGGAGAGCTCATGTGCCCAAGCGAGTTCGCCGCGCATCTGCCCACCCCGGTGGAGACTGGGTATGTGGAGGGCGATGCGTGGCAGTGGCTGTGGTTTGTGCCGCACAACGCCTCGCTGCTCGTCTCGCTCTTCGCCTCTCCGGCCCGTTTCGTTGAAAAGCTCGACGAGTTCATGACGAGAGGGCGCGAGTGGCGTGCTGGCAACGTGCTTTCCAATCCGTTCTATTGGGCAGGCAACGAACCCGACCTTCTCGCCCCCTGGCTGTACGCCTTTGGTGGCCGCTCCGACCGAACTGCGAACGTGACGCGCTACCTCGTGGACCACGTTTACACGGCCGCCGCCGATGGGATCCCGGGCAATGATGACTATGGCACCATGAGTGCGTGGCTCGTGTGGGCCACTGTCGGTCTGTATCCTCTCGCGGGCAGCGACACGTTCGTAGTGGGCTCCCCGCGATTTGCGCACGTGCGGATCCGGTTGGGAGGCGAATCTGCAGGCCCGTGGCTCGACATCGTGGCGCATAATGCGTCCGGTCGCAATCTGTACGTCGAACGCGCCACCATCAATGGGGATGTGCTCGAGGCGCCATTGCTCACGTTTTCGCAGCTGGTGCGTCCGCGCAACGCGACGCTGGAGCTCTGGATGGGAGCCGACCCAGCCATGGCAGCGTGGTCAGAGGGCGGCTTGCTCATGATGCGAGAGGCCATGGCCTCGGACGGACAGCTGTGAACCAATACCATGGCTGTGAACCAATACCCGACTGGTATGTGAGAGGCCATGGCCTCGGACGGACAGCGGGCACCGGAACCGATACCGCCTCGACGCGCCAAGTAATACAGCCGCACATCGCCTCGACGCACCAAGTTGTTGACTGAACTTGACGTCCTTGACTTTCGATGGCGTTGACCGTAGTATCGTGTGTGAATGGGCGGTAACGCGCGCGCTAGGCGCTACATATGTGTGAATGTGTCGGTGTCGCACACTGATCGCTCCGGGCACCGGGGGCGGGACCAAACAGTCTTGTCTCCACGCCGGGAAGGGGCAAAAAAACTCGCGTTCGTCGAATTCGTCAAATGTGACCAAAACGCCACGCCTCCCCGCCGCGCCTGCCGCCGTGCCGAAAAGGGAAACTTTGTAGGTCACGCGACGTCTCCCGCAGTTTTGGGCAAGTCCTCGCGACAGTTCCCCAGATTTTGCTCGTCTCGAAGACAAGCCCACTTGCTGCACACCCGATGGCAGAACAGGGGTCGTTGAAGCCCGATAAGGATGCGGTGGCCGCGATGCCCAACGAGGGCAACTGGCTGGACTTCTTTACTGACACGTTTCGCAAGTTGGGACCCTTTTCGGAGCGAGTGAGTGAGGGTGATCTGCCCTCGCCAGCTCAGTCCATGGACACCGCACGCGGTAAGCAGGAAGGTTCCGATGAGGGGCTGGCGGCGACTGGCGAGCATGCATCGGAGGAGCAAGAGGTGCTCAACGCAAAAGCCGCAACTCTCGGCGGATCTCACTCATCCGCCGAGCCACCGAGCAGCGACGAGATCAAGAAGATGGACGTGGCCGCCATTGTCGGGGTGCTGAAGGCGTACCCGATGCGTGCACATGCCGTCGCAAACTGCGCCGACACGCTTCGCATCCGCTGCCGAGAGAGTGCTAACGTCATCCAGGCCACGGAGCTCGGCGCGATCGAGTTGGTCGTGCAATCGATGACCAAACTCCAAACCATGGACCAGGTCCAGCTCTACTGCCTCGTGGCGTTGCGCAATCTCGTCTCGGGGGACAACGCGCGCAAGCGCCGGGCAGTTGAGGCTGGGTGTGTACCAGCCCTGTGCAAAGCGGTGGCGAAGCACACGGCGCACGCGGGCATTTGCGAGCATGGCTACGCGCTCGCAACGATCCTGGGCTCGATTAGCGACGCGAGCGCCGAGGAGCAGCTTGCGATCAAGCGCAGCATCATCGACTCGGGCGCTTACAAGACGATCGCCGAGGTGCTCAACGCGCATGACGGAGTTACGGCTGTCGAGCAGAACGCGTGCCTCGCGATCAATTCATTCGCGCGTGACGAGGAGACGCACTGCGATAAGGCGCACCAGGCGGGGCTCATTCAAAAGCTCGCGACCATCGTGCAGCGCAAGAACGTCGACAAGCTGCTCTGGCAGGCAAGCCGTGCCGCTCTCGGGGCCATCATCCTCGACAGCGCCGAACGCAAGAAGGAGGCCAAGAAGTGCTTCCCGTGGGGAACGGTCCTATGCTGAGGCAGGGTGGACCGCTTGTGAACGGTCATGAAGGAGCATGTACCTCATGAGGGATTCATCTTTGAACCTGTGATGACGTGAAGGAGCATGTACCTCATGAGGGATTCATCTGTGAACCTGTAATGACGGAGCATGTACCTCATGAGGGAGTCAGCTGATGAGTATCATGGCGAGAGGTCGGCCGGGCAGCGTGAACCGTGATGCATGAACTCCCGTGCCGGCACGTCGTGTGTGGCCGCCTTGCCGTCGGCAACGGCGTGCGGGCCGCGCTGCTCGCGGTGGCTCGCCGGCGCTGGCCGCTCTCACTCGGCCGGGCTGCGGCGCCTGGGCTGGCGGCGTGCGGCACGGACTCGTGCGTTACGCGGGGGCGCGGCGAGGCGGCGTGTCCGCGCGGGCCGCGGCGACGACGGTTGTCATCGTCATGTAATTAGTTACTATTCGTACTCGTTTTGACGAACACGCGGTAAACTAACAAAAACGTTGCCTCACCGCGGGCCTAGACACGCCGTTGACCGCTAAACGACGATACGTCCGTCTCTCAGTCTCTCTGCCAGGACGGTGGACGCCCCTTAAGACGCCCCGAGAGAATGTCACACGATGCACGAGCTCTCTCTTCTCATTATCTCAACGGTTCACGACGGCGATGGTATGTAGCGACGGTATGCATGCGTGCACGCCCCCCATCACGAACGATGGTAGTGCTGTGTGCAGTAACTGCCTGGCCCTGGAAAAGACCATTGGGGATGCAAGCTCACTCTGCGCATGAGGTTGATGATGCGCGCTGCCATTTGATGCTCCCGCGACCGGGCATGAGATGGTATCCGTGTGGATCATGGCACCGCTCACACGCGCACCCGGCCACATGCCAGCAGGGGCGCATGCGAGCGTGCGCAGCTGCCAAATTAGGATTCGCGTGTGCAGCTGCCAAATTAGGGTTGGCGTGTGCAGCTCCACCAGCTTCACCCACCATGCACCTGTAGCACGACCTCAGAAGATCGGCGCGGCAGCATGCGGTTGGTTGCATTCGAGGCGGTTCTGTGTTCACACGTGCTTCCTCAAAGCAGGTCGTCACCGAGCTGATGCAAGATGTCGGAGGCAGAGAAGCGAGAGTTGAGCGAGTCCGCGGACGAATCGGGCGATGAGGTGCGTGAGTTTCCGCCGTTGTGGCGGCGGCCGCCGCCGCCGTCGGAGGCGCCGCCGTCTCCGCCGCCGTCTCCGCCGCCATCGGAGCCGCCGCTCGATCCGCTGCCCGATCCGGCGCCCGACCCGGCGCCCGACCCGGCGCCCGATCCGCCGCCCAAACCGGCGCCCGTGCCCGTGTTCTCGGAGCTCGCGATGGCCGTGTGCGAGCCGTCGCCGCTGCCTGAGCCGCCGCCGTCCGAACCCTCGCCATCCTTGCCGCGCCCGTCGGCGGAGGTGGCGAACGACGCGCACGAGGCCGACGCGACGAAGTCGGCACGCCGCGGCGAGCGTCCCCGCTTGCTCGAGTGTCGTCCCTCGGGGATCATGGTGCTCAGCTCGGCGCGGCCGGACATCGAGCTCGCCGTGCTGCCGCCGCCACCGAACGCGCGCCGATCGTGGCTGCTCAGCTTGAGCCGCCCCGCAAGCTGCTGCTGCTGCTCCGCGAGCTGCTGCTCGAGAGCATCCATCTCGATGCCCTCGGTGAAGAGGCTCTCGATGAGGTCCTCCATGCCGTCTGGCTGCGGCGGGGAGAGGCCTCGGCCATGGTGGGCGCCGCCGTGGTGGGGGCCGCCGTGGTGGGCGCCGTGCAAGGCGGCGCTCATCGCGCGCGCGGCCCCGTCGCGATGCGCACTCGCGCCGTGGTGGGCGCGCGCCGCGTCCGCCGACGAGAAGGGCAGCGAGCCCATGTAATGCGGCGCATGCAGATGGGATGGGAGCGATGGGTCGCCCTGCCCCGCCTGTGCGGCGCGCGGCGGCACATGCGGGGGCTGTGCAGGGAATCCTGGCTGTGGAAACTGCCCCCAAGTGTGAGCCATGGCGGCGGCGGCATTGGCGGCGGCGTTGGCGAGCTGCTCGGGAGTCAGATTGCGCGCCGCCTCCGTCGCCTGCGCCGAGCCGGCACAAAAGGCCTGCGCGAGCGCCGCGAAGTTGCCCAAGTGGGTGAATCGCGCACTCGAGCCGTCGGCGCCGCCCTGGGCGCTCATTGCGGCGCTCATCGCGGCCAGGTGGGCCGAGGCGTTGGCGTGGGCGCTCATCGCGGCGCTGGTCCGGGCGCCGTGGTGGGCGCTGCTCGCGATCGCGGCGACGGGTACGGCTTCCAATGACGTACCATCGGGGGTGGCGCGGCGCTCGATATGGCGTTCGCCCCCCCCGGACCCGGAGCCATGCTGGGCGCCGTGTTGGGCGCCGGGATGTAGGTTGGCAGCAGCGGCAGTTGACAGTTGACAGGCGGCGGCGGCGTCGAAGGCGGGTAGGGTGCCCAACACGGCGTCGGTCGGCACGGCCTGCACTGCGGCGATCGCCGGCGCCAGGGGTAGCGGCGCTTGCCTCGTCGCGCCGCCCTCGGGCGCTTGCAAATGAGCGAGCTGCTCGAGCAAGCCGTTCACATTCACAGCATCGAAGGGGAAGCCGACGGGGAGGCGCGCGCCCCCGTGGTGGGCGCCGCCGAGGCTCTGCGAGAGCATCATGAGGTCACGAAGCGTCGGGGGCGCCGCGCCGAACCGCTCGAAGTACAGATGGCTCGCCGCGTCCGTGCACTGCTGAAGCCCCTCGGGCGTCGCGCCAGCGAGAGGGAGCATGGGCGTGTGGAGTGGCAAGCCCAGGTCCGTCGCCCCAAGCTGCCCAGCCATCTGCGCGAAGAACTGCGGATCGAGGAGCGGGAGGGGCAAGGCGCCGCCGGGCGCACACTGCCCAGTGCCCTCGCCAGGCGCACCCTGGGTGCCCGGGGCAGCCGAGGCTCCGTTGAAGGGCGGCATCATGAACGGCGGATGCGGCAGGCCTGCCGCCGCCGCCGCCGCCGCCGCCGCCGCCTGCATGATCATCGCCGGGGGAAGGTTGGCAATGTTGGGCGCCATGTTGGGCGGCCACGGCCATCCCGAGCCGAATCCCACGCCCGGATGCCCGGGCAGACCGGGCAAGTTCGGCATCCCCGCCGCAAGCCCGGGCGGCAGAGGTGACCATAAGGTCGCTTGCATGCCTGATTGCTCGGCGGCCCCGGACGCGGCCGCTCCGCGGCGTGACGGCGCCGTGTGGCCGTCGGCGGCGCTGAGGTTGCTAGTACTCCGCTTGAGCGGCACGTCGTTCGTCTCCACTTCGTCCGCGGCGAACACCTCGGTCTGTTGCCTCGTGAGGTCGACCGATTGGGAGCCGCGGCCTGCCACATTGCTTCTGGCCTGGGGAGCAGGTTCGTCCCCTTCGTCCATCATCCCTCCTGAACCATCGGGCTTGATTGCCCGCTGCCGTTTATTCTGGAACCACACCTGGACTTGCCGTGGGGTCACTTTCAGGTCCTCGGCGAGCGCCTTCCTCGTCTCGACTGACGGGAACTTGTCCTTCCAGTACATCTCCTCGAGAACCGAGAGCGCTTCCTGCGGGATATTCCATCGAGTATACTTCTTGCGCTTCCTTGGCGGCCCTGGGGCCTCCGTGAAACTGCCTAGGCTGTCCGTGGAGACCTGCGCGGTCAGCGGGACGCCAGACATTTCCATGGGAATCGTGTGTGCCCTTCTCACGGCGATGCGAAGATTCTCAAAGACCTGTCTTGATGAAGGCGCATCCAGAAAGCAATGACGAAGCAAGAATTGGGGCACATTCTCATTCCAGCCTGTGGGGAAATGGAAGTGGCGCCCGTGATTCGGGTTTCGGCATTTTTGGTGTGTGAAGAAGAGAGGGATTGCGTGGTGCGCCGCCTTGGGCAGGACCGTGGCATTCGGTCCGTCCAAAGATGAGCGTCTGTCTCATGCTGGTCAATTGACGCTGGTGTACATACGGAGGCGCCCGTCCCCGTTGTGCGTTGAGCAATGGCCTAGAGCGGCGCTGGGCCGACAAGCACAACTAGGCTCCATTCGCGCGCAGCGCGCGCAGGGCGCCGCGGCTGCAGGCTGCAGCCGAGTGTCCCAGGAGCCGCGCGCAGGGCAAGGGCCGGGACGGACACGTGTTTTGTGACAAGTGTTTTGTGGGCTTCATCGTAGAGGGCTCTCTTCCGAAATTCGGTAATCTGATCCCCACAGGAACTTTTTACGATCCTAACCAGGTCCAATGACACGACGGTGAATGCTTAGGGCGGGACTGGCGGCGCCGCGCGCGCGGGGCGGTGGTCACGCGGGGCGGGCGGGCGCGAGGGTGGGGCGGAAGAGTTCCGTGCGCGCGCACGCATGCCGCAAGCCCCGCCCCAAGTGCAGCCCCGTCTCACGCTCGGAGGTCGACTCTCTATGCACCCGGACAGGACCAGCTGCATCGGAGCGGTGTGGGGCCTCTGTTTTGGTTGTGAACTTATCTGCCGGCCGAACGTGCTCGTGGTCTGCGATCGATGGCTCGAGGACTCCTGCACGGGATCGTCGCCGTGACGGCCTCGGCACATTCGCCTGTGCCGCCGCCTTTGACCGTAGTGTCGCCTCCGCCGCTCCCGCCCGCGCCCGAGGACGGCGGATTCAGCCCTCTGCCGGCGCCGCGACCGCCTTCGACGGAGCTCGGACGAGCCCTCCCGTGCAGCCAGCATGATGGGCGACGGCTCGCGCACTCCACAACCATCGTGGGCTCCGGGTCGATCGTGGGCAACGTTTTCAATTCGTCCCTAATGGATTACGTGCGTGCGACTCGACCCTGCGCATTGACCTCGGACGCCGCGCCGCGCTCCCATGCCCCTCGAGCTTTGCTCGCCCACCTGCACGGCCCCTCATGCGCTCTCGCTCGCACTCGCTCCCGCGCACGTGCTGTGCACGCAGGCTTATGGCGTCGCCGTGAGCGGCTCGTATGCTTACGTGGCGGCGCATGGGTCCGACTCGCTTGTGGTGGTCGACATTAGCAACCCTGCGTCTCCAGTCATCCGTGGCAACGTAGTGTCGTCGTCTCTTCTCGATAATGTGCGTGTGCAGCCTAGAGCTTTGCGCGCGCTCATGGCGTCGGGCGTGCCGCGCTTGCGTCCGCATCGCCCATCATTTTCGCCCCCGCGGTGCCTCCGCCGCTGAAGCCCTCTCGCGCTCTCATGTGCTACAGGCTCGTTCCGTCGCCGTGAGCGGCTCGTACGCTTACGTGGTCGGTGAATACTCCAAATCGCTGGTGGTGGTCGACATTAGCAACCCTGCGTCTCCAGTCATCCGTGGCAGCGTAGTGTCGTCGTCTCTTCTGGATAGGGTGCGTGTGCGGCCTGGAGCTTTGCGCGCGCTTATGGCGTCGGGCGTGCCGCGCTTGCGTCCGCATCGCCCATCATGTTCGCCCCCGCGGTGCCTCCGCCGCTGAAGCCCTCTCGCGCTCTCATCGTGCTCGCGTCCGCGGCGCCACCGAATGCTGAAGCTCTCTCACTCGCTCTCACGTGCTGTGCGCACAGGCTCATTTCGTCGCCGTGAGCGGCTCGTACGCTTACGTGACGGCACATCTATCCGACTCGCTGGTGGTGGTCGACATTAGCAACCCTGCGTCTCCGGTCATCCGTGGCAGCGTGGTGTCGGCGTCTCTTCTGAATGGGGTGCGTGTGCGGCCTGGGGCTTTGCGCGCGCGGATGGCGTCGGGCGCACCGCGCTGGCGTCCGCACCGCCCATCGTGCTCGCGTCCGCGGCGCCACCGAATGCTGAAGCTCTCTCACTAGCTCTCACGTGCTGTGCTCACAGGCTTGGGCTGTCGCCGTGAGCGGCTCGTACGCTTACGTGACGGCGGATCAATCCGATGCGCTGGTGGTGGTCGACGTGAGCAACCCTGCGTCTCCAGTCATCCGAGGCAGTGTGGCATCATCGTCTCTTATGGACTCTGTGCGTGCGGCCTGGAGCTTTGCACGCGCGGATGGCCTCGGGCGCCACGGCATGCGTCTGCACTGCCTATCGTGCTCGCGTCCGCAGCGCCACCGCCTGCTGATTCCCTCTCGCGCTCACGCACTCGCCCTTACTCACAGGCGTCTGGCCTCGCCGTGAGCGGCTCGTACGCTTACGTGGCGGGGCGTTTTTCCAACTCGCTGGTGGTGGTCGACGTGAGCAACCCTGCGTCTCCAGTCATCCGGGGCAGCGTGGTGTCGTCGTCTCTTCTTGAACAGGTGCGTGCGACGCGGAGCTGCGACCGTGATTGAACTAGGGCGCAGCGCTGTGGCTCGTCGCGCTTGCGTCCGCACCGTCCATCAAGCTCGCGCTGCGTACGCTGCCGGTGCCCTCTCACTCGCTCCCTCTCACGTGCTGTGCACACAGGCTCTCTCCGTCGCCGTGAGCGGCTCGTACGCATACGTGGCGGGGTTTTATTCCCACTCGCTGGTGGTGATCGACATTAGCAACCCTGCGTCTCCAGTCATCCGGGGCAGCGTGGTCTCCTCGTCCTTTCTGCTATATGTACGTGTGGCCCTTAGCTTTGTCCATCATGCTTGCCCCCTCGGCGCGTCCGCCGCTGATGTCCTCGCGCTCTCACTCGCTCGCCCTCACGTGCTGTGCACACACAGGGTCATGCCGTCGCTGTGAGCGGCTCCTACGCTTACGTGGCGGTGCCTGGTGCAGCCGGGCTGACGGTGGTGCTTTTGGACCTGCACTCGCCCCCCCCGCCGCCGCCGCCCTTGCCGCCGCCGCCGACCTCGCCTCCACCTGCGCCACCGCCCATGACGTTCGGGCTTGGCACCTTCTACAACTCCATCACCCACCAATGCGAGATCGCGTGCGGACCAAGCAACGGTCGACGCATGGCCACCGAGGAGCCGCCGCTCGACGCCGCGGATGACGTGCAGACCCTTGAAGACCGGGTGCGCGACGTGAGCAGCTACCTCGAGGAGCATCCGGAGGACTTTGCGA
>ERZ761574.329-NODE-329-length-32695-cov-68.011795_pt1 | contig 32695 bp, 26 predicted proteins | sample MGYA00374950_ERZ761574 | MGnify/ENA primary metagenome ERZ761574 (study PRJEB28895, sample SAMN07631631) | mixed culture metagenome | isolation source: Freshwater growth medium | place: USA: Seattle, Washington | collected 2016-10-03 ... | reverse complement strand
CAGCCGCCTTCGCCTCCGCAGCCGCCTTCGCCTCCGCAGCCGCCTTCGCCTCGGCCGCCGCCTGCGCCTCCGCAGCCGCCTTCGCCTCCGCAGCCGCCTTCGCCTCAGAGGCCGCCTTCGCCTCCGCAGCCGCCTCGGCCTCGGCCGCCGCCTTCGCCTCCGCAGCCGCCTTCGCCTCCGCAGCCGCCTGCGCCTCAGAGGCCGCCTTCGCCTCCGCAGCCGCCTTCGCCTCAGAGGCCGCCTTCGCCTCCGCAGCCGCCTCGGCCTCGGCCGCCGCCTTCGCCTCGGCAGCCGCCTGCGCCTCCGCAGCTGCCTTCGCCTCCGCAGCCGTCTCGGAATCCGTCTGGCCTCCGAGCAGATCGGTCTCGCCTGGGGAAGAAGGCGCCGGCGGCGGCGCTGAGGGCCCTTCCCCTTCGATACCTTCACCCGCCTCGGCAGCCTCTCCCTTCGCCTTCTTCTTCTTCTTCTTCTTCTTTGCCGCGGCCGCGCCGCCCTCACCACCCTCGGCGGCCGCATCGCCGTCCTCGACGTCGTCGTCGACCGGCACATTCGCTGAGGCCGATTGCGTGTCGTCCGTCTTCATGTCGATTTGCAGTAGGAGGTGCCACACGGGAGAGGTGCCGACTTGCTTGTTTGGAAGGGTGGGTGCCGCGAGGATTCCGGAATCTGCAAGAGTCTCTCCTGTGGAATTCATAGTTCAAAAGATTCTCGGGACTGTTCGGTACATGTACATGTAACTTTGGGACGTCTGTGTTATAAATCACACTGTTTTATACGATCTGTTCGGGCGACGTTCACACTTATATTAACGATCACGTCCTGTGTTTTGATGAGCCGATGGCGCATCACGATTTCGGAGCGGTTGAGCGCACCGTCGAGGGCCGCGTCTTCGAATCGACGTCCTTTACGTTCCCCGCGTTCGTTCTTCAATCGGCCACCGAGGTAGTCACCATCTCGATCTGCAAGGAACATCTGTTTGGAATCCTTGGCATCAGCCTCACCTCTGAGGAGCCGTGAGTACAGTTGAGCCCGGCACGTCCGCATCGATGCCATTCGCTACTGGTGCTTCCGTCGCGCTCAAGATCAATGGCGTGGCGGTGCACGCGGTCACCCCCATCCGCAGTGCGCCGGCGGGCGAGCTCGTGATCCGCAAGCGGCAGTGCCTCGAATCGGCCCAGCGCGCGGCACTCTTCGTGCAGTCCATGTGGCGCACGTACTGGTCGCGCCGAAGAGGGTACTTTCTCAACCTAGACGAGCTGGCGCTCCAGCAAATCTCCGCTACGCTCAATGCGCGAGAGATCGCCAACTTGTCGCGTTGCTGTCACCAGCTGCGCAGCCTTTGCGCTTGCATGGCCTCCCGTGCAAGGTCGTGCATTGCACTCTCCTGTGAACCTGGGATGTACGGAACCTGGGATGTGGTCGGGGCTGCTGCAGAGTACGTGGGCGGATGGGGCGCTCTCCTTGCGGGCCGGCAGCTCCTCCTGGGGCCCTCTCGCGGCGGCGCTCAGGGCGGCGCTCATGGCGGAGCTCGGGACGGCGCGCTCCAGGGGCTCTTGGGGGGGTCTCGCGGCGGCTTGCCGCCGGCGCAGCAGCCCTCACAGTTCCGCCGCGGGCAGCGCGTGGAGATTGCGGGCCTCAACGGTCGTGCGGACCTGAATGGCAAGTGTGGCAGCTTGCTCGACTGGGCGGCAGACACGGGTCGCTGGGGAGTGAAGATGGATGTGAAGGTCGGGTGGGATGAAGAGCTCGGCTCTCGTGTGAGAGCTGGGGAGTGTGTTCGCGTCAAGCCGCAGAATCTCGTGCCAGGTCCACCGCCCGCGTCCGATGCCTGCCTGATCATGTGGGACATGGTCGTGCAGGGCAAGGAGGTGGCTTGGAGTGGTGTCATGCCGTTGGCATATGAGCTCGGCTCATGTTACTACCAGCCGTGGCGAGCGCCTGGGCTGGCGTTTGCATTCCCCACAGCCGATGTCGAGGCATGCACCATCTCGCCCTATGGGACTGGCCTGCCGGGGATGCCCCCTGCGTCAGCCTATAGGGACCCCCATTTGACCGCCTGGGACCTCCATTTGAACCCGCCTGGAGTGCCCTGTCTACCGGGCGGCCCACCTTGCGTGATGAGTGCGACGATCGCAGAGCTGGCACAGGGGACCATGGGCAACCTGTCGCATCGCATCTCGCTCCTCGCGCCCGGGTCTGGTGAGATCCTCATAGCACAGAGCCCCCCCGTCGGCTCCAAGCTGTACGCGTGCTTTCAAGCTTGCGCGGAGTTCGATCGCGTGATCAAGAACCTCGGGCTGTTCACGGATACAACCCACGAAGAGAAAGTGAGCCAGGACCTGAGCAAGAAGGTGCGTGAACGGATGGGTCTCGCCAAAACCTCTGCGCCCATCAACCCATTGGACCGAAGTTTGGCGAGCACACCGCACGTGCAGTGCCGCCGTTCACAGACTGCGCAGGGCGAACTGCTCGACGGCACTTTCGACCTCCGTCTGATCACCTTTACGAGCGAGCAGCGGCATGCATGGTGGGGGTGCGAGTTTGAGACGAGCGCGCGCCTCCACATACCGACGGAGACGGTGCGTTTCTTCATTCGGTTCCTCATGGAGGACGCGGCATGGCAAGGAGTGCTTGCACCGCGCCCGAAGCCGAAGGCGTGAGACAGCCGCGGGGGGCGCGGGGGGGGCACAGACGGCCGAAGTCCTCGTCCCGGTACAGTACGACAGATCTAACGACACAGCACGTAGCACAACGTATGTGTACACTGTTTTTGCCCGAGCGAGCGAGTACTCAGGAGTGGAGCCGTCCTTTGAGAGGTGAGCGCGGGGGGACCGCGACGAAACTGACTGACTGACTGACTGCATGGGTGTGAAGATACCGCCCCCCGCGCCTTCGCACCGGTATTTCCGGATGCGTAAGAGCCTGGCTCCTTCGCGGCTTGCGGCGGCGGTGCCGGCGGCTCCTGTGCCCTCAAGCTCATCGGTGGGCGGGACGCGCAAACGCTCGATCGTTGGAGCCTCTGGTGGCGGCGGCGGCATGGACGTTGATGAGGCGCCGCCGCTGCGCCGCGAGGCTTGGGTGCCGGGGCTGTACTCCAAGGACGATTTGACGGATCGCATGCAAGGTCGGCTTCACGATGTGCACGCCGCTTTCAAACGCCCCACCCAGGACGTGAGTAAGGTCCAGCTCTGGGATCCCGACCGCGCCACCAAGCGGCTCGGCATGTGCAAGGTGGGCGCGGGCCAGCGCCGTCTGCCGTCTGCGGTGCTCGCCCTGCCGACGGCCGCGCCCGCTCCGGGTGCGGCCGAGGAGGAAAAGTGGGTGTACGAGCCACTCATCCTGTGGTCGCCCCCTGAGGAGATCGAGGGCGCGGCGGTCGAGGAGGTCAAGGAAGCGGCCGGCGAGGAAGTGGCCGGCGAGGAGGCCGAAGAGGGCGCAGCCGCCGTTGAGGAGGGGGTCTGCGACGCGGGCGACGGCGTCGAGGGGCCGCCGTCCAAGGTCTCCAAGAAGGTGAAGGCGCCGCGGCCGAAGCCCATCGAAGTGGACGGCTTCATCTGCCGCTTTCTGCGCTCGCACCAGCGCGAGGGCACTCAGTTCCTGTTTGACTGCACCATGGGCCAGCGTGAGTACGATGGGTGTGGCTGCATCCTCGCGGACGACATGGGGCTCGGCAAGACGCTGCAGTCGATCACGATCCTGTGGACGCTCATGACCCAGGGCATGGATGGCAAGCCAGCTGTGACGCACACGATCGTTGCGTGCCCGGTCTCGTTGGTGACCAACTGGGAGAGTGAGCTGCGTACCAAGTGGGTGGGTGAGGAGCGCCTGCGGCGCGCCGGCATCGACGTGGTCGCCGTGGCCGAGGCCAAGAAGGAGGAGATCAAGGGCCTGCTCCGCCGGTTCACCTTTGGTCGCTCGGCGATCCTCATCATCTCGTACGAGACCTTCCGCCTGCATGAGAAAGCTTTCCGCAAGGGGAACCAATGTGGATTGCTCATCTGTGACGAGGCACATCGGCTCAAGAACAAGGACACGAAGACGGCGATCGCGCTCGCGAACCTGAGCACACGCCGACGCATCTTGCTCTCCGGCACACCCATCCAGAACGACCTCGACGAGTTCTACTCGATGGTCCACTTTGCAAACCCCGGGCTGCTCGGCACCCAGCACGACTTCCACAAGCTGTACCAGAATCCGATCTTACGCGGGCGCGAACCGGGCTGTTCGGACAAGGAGAGGCTGCGAGGCGAGGAGAAGTCGGGCGAGCTCGGGCGCATCGTCAACCAATTCATCCTGCGGCGCACGAACACGCTTCTCTCCGAGCACCTCCCACCCAAGCTCGTGGTCGTAGCATGCTGCTCGCTCTCGGACCTGCAGCTTCGCTTGTACGCTGCTTATAGGCTGCTGATGGCCTCTGATCGCACGATTGCCTGCTACACGCTCGCGGACCTCCAGCTGCACAGATGCGTAGCTCGCGCTGTTGATGACCGTCCGATTGCCTCGACCGCTGAGTACCTCTGAGGGTCTCTCTGATGGCCTCCTTCATCAGGTACCGCGCCTTCCTCTCGGGCAAGGCGAAGAAAGTCTTCGAGAACGATGGCAAGCAGAGCCTCGTCCTGCCGTGCATCACGTCGCTGCGCAAGCTGTGCAATCACCCGGCACTCATCCTCGATGGCGACAAGCCTTCTGAAGGCTTCCAAGATTTGCTCGACATGCTACCGCCTTCGTGCCTGCCCACGCGCGGCCGCGGCGTCGCGCCGCTGCTCGAGTACGTGCTTAGCTGATGGCCGCTGTTGACCGCTGATCGCCGCTGATGGCCTCTGACGGCCGCTTAGCACCTCTGACTGTCTCTTCCTGATGGCCTCCTTCATCAGGTACGGGCTGAGCGGCAAGTTCCACGTGCTGGCCAAGATGCTGAAGGCCGTGCGCGCGCGCACCGACGACAAGGTGGCCCTCGTCTGATTGCCCTCGACTGCCTCTGAGTGCGCCCGAGTGCGCCTGAGCGCCACCTTGGATGATTTTCGATGGGCAGGTGGTCCTCGTCTCGAACTACACGCAGACGCTCGACCTGTTTGAGAGGATGTGCCAGCAGGAGGGCTGGCCGTGCTGCAAGCTCGACGGCTCGTGCTCGATTAAGAAGCGCACCAAGATGGTCCAGGACTTCAACAACCCGCACGACTCGCTCTTCGCCTTCCTGCTCTCCTCGAAGGCGGGCGGCTGCGGCCTCAACCTGATCGGGGGCAACCGTCTAGTGCTCTTCGACCCCGACTGGAACCCGGCCAACGACAAGCAGGCGGCCGCGCGTGTGTGGCGCGACGGCCAAAAGAAGCGTTGCTTCATCTACCGCATGCTCGCGACCGGTACCATCGAGGAGAAGGTGCACTGATGGCCCTTTATCGCCCCTGGCTGCTCCTGATGGCCCCTGATGAGCACTCATGTACCGCGGATGACTCCCGATGAGAAAGGTGTTCGAGAGGCAGCTCTCTAAGGAAGGTCTGTCCGGACTGGCGACCAACGAGGATGTCGAGACGGCGATCATGTGCAAAGAAGACTTGCGCGACCTCTTCGCGTTGCACGAGGGGATGCCGAGCCACCTGCACCACAAGATTCGTCAAGAAGACGAGGAAGCGGCGTGCGACGACGAGGACGACGAGGACGACAAGCACGACGAGGCGCGCGCGCTCGCGACTGACGAGGTCGAGAAGGTGCAGGAGGGCTATCCGAAGGAGACGGGCGACATGCATCTGTGGGGGCACCATCTCGGCTGCGAGACGGTCGACGACCCGATCCTTCGCGACGCGGGCCGTCAGAGCGCCGAGGGCGATGGGTACGTCTCCTTCGTCTTCTCTCTCCAGGTCAAAGGAGCCCTCAAGACCAAAGAAGACGAGCTCGCTGAGCGCCGTGCCGAGCTCGCCGCCACCGAGGCTGCAGCCCAAGCCGCTCCAAATAAGGGAGGCGGTTTCAAGGCACCTGCCCGCAGCCGCTCCACCAGTCCCATCGATGGCGGCAGCGACGCTGGGGAAGGGAGTGCGAAGCGCAACGGCAGCGGCGGCGGCGGCGACGGCGGCGGCGGCGGCGGCGGCGGCAGCGGCAGCGGCAGCGGCAGCGGCGGCGGCGGTGCTCCTGCAGCACGGCCGATGCTCGGTGGCGGGCTGACACGTGGCACGGGGCTCAGCACGGGCCTGGCTCGTGGGCGCGGGCTGAGCGCCGGGCGCGGCGTTGGTGCTCTGAGTGGGCGCTCAGGAGGACGCGGCCTTGCCGGCCGGCTGGGAGCGACGCCGGCGCTCGGCACGGCGCCAGGGGTACCGTCCCGGGCCAATCCAAAGGCCAAGGGCGCGAAGAAGAAGAAGAAGGGCGCGGCGAGCGAGAGTGAGGAAGAGAGTGAGGAGGAGGCGCCCAGCGAGGAGAGCGAGGAGGAGGAGGAAGAGGAGGAGGAAGAGGAGGAGGAAGAGGAGGAGGAGGAGGAGGAGGCTCCCAGCGAGGAGGCCGATAAACTCGAGGAGGTCGAGGTGCTCGAGGTGCCCCCACCTCCGGCTCCGAAGCCGGGCGCACGCCGGGAGACGCTCGAGGGCAGCCGGATGCGCCCACCCGCGACGGCCGCCGCCTCGTCGGCGAGCGCCTCGTCTTCGGACCGATCGGTACCATCGGCCCAGCCTTCGGCAGGCTCGGCCGCCTCGCGCCCAGGGAGCAAGCTCTCTCTCAAGCGGCCCATCGTGGCGGAGTGAGCAGCCTCCTGCCTGAAGCTCCGGCACGAGTCGGGGGAATGGACTCCCAGTGGAGGACCGGCATTGCAATGCTGGTCCTTTGGAGTCCAAATCGGGAAACTTGGAGTCCGATTGAAAAACCTTAAGAACAGGATTCACATTCACAGCCTATTCGACGTCAATTCACATTCACACCTATTTCCTTCGAGAGAGTGTGTGTGGGTCGGATTTGTGGGTGCCCGTCGTCGTCGGGAGCATGCGGGCCTTGTGCTGCAACCTGCTTCTCGTTGCCGTCCTGGCTCCGAAGCACTCCGGCCACGCTGAGTCTCCATCCTTACCTCCTCATCCGCCGCGCCAGCACGGCCGCCACTCGCCGCCTCCGTCTCCGCCACCATCCCAGGACGCCCTCATCTTCTCAAGTGAGACAGCGAGCGCCGTGCCCCCGACGTTGGCGTCTCCGCCTCCGCCGAGACCGCCTCCGCTGAGATCGCCGTCGCCAAGACAGCCACCGCTGAGATCGCCACCACCTCCAAGGCCACCGCTGAGATCGCCACCACCTCCACCGCTGAATCCACCACTTGGTTCTCCACCGCCGCCTCCGCCTCCGCCTCCGCCTCCGCCTCCGCCTCCGCCTCCGCCTCCGCCCTCACCTCCACCGAAGCTGCCTTTGCCGCCTCCGCCCGCGCCGCCAGGACCGCGACCTCCGCCTCCGCCTTTGCCTGTGGCGTCCCCGCCGGCGCCACTAGCACCGCCGCCTCCACCTCCGCCTGAACAGCCCTCGCCGCCTCCGTCGGCGCCGCCAGCACCCCCCTCGCCGCCTCCGTCGGCGCCGCCAGCACCGCCCTCGCCGCCTCCGTCGGCGCCGCCAGCACCGCCCTCGCCGCCTCCACCTGAACCGCCCTCGCCACCTCCACCGCCACCGGTGCTGCAATCACCGCTGCCTCCGTCTCCAACTCCGCCGCCACCAGAGACGCCCTCTCCGTCTCCACCTGAGTCGCCCTCGCCTCCGTCTCCGGCTCCGCCAGCACCGTCGCCTCTGCCGCCTCCGCCTGCGCCTCCATCACCGTCGCCTCTGCCGCCTCCGCCTGCGCCTCCTTCACCGTCGCCTCTGCCACCTCCGCCTGCGCCCCCATCGCCGTCACCGCCCCCGCCTGCGCCTCCATCGCCGTCGCCTCCGCCTCCATCCGAGCCGCCGTCGTCTCCGCCTCCGCCCTCCCCTCCCAATTGCTGGGATAGCTGCGATAGGCATGGCGGCCCCTGCCCCTCCTTTTGTGGCAGCGACGGCGCTTGCTGCCGCCTCGGCCACGGCGCGGGCCTGTTCGCGTGTGGCTTCGGAAGCATCGGCTGCGCCTCCTACCATTGCTGCACGCGCATGCCTCCGGTGCTGGCGTCACCCACGTTGCCGCCTCCCGCACCGCCACCGCCATCCCCGCCGCCATTGCCATCCCCACCGCCATTACCCTCCCCGCCGACATCGCCATCACCGCCGCCGCCATCGCAATCCCCAGTGGTACAGGCGCCCTTGATCACCACGCCGCTGAGCGCGAGCTCCTTTGTCCCGTATTTCACCTACGCCGGCGCGCTCGCAGTGGCTGGCACAGTGTACATTACGACCGAGGGCACCACGCAGACTCTCACGTACACGCTTACAGCCGTCGACCCGGCGTGCGGTGCGGGCTCGGGCGCGGCGGCGAACTCGTGCGGCATCCACATTCACAGCGGTACTACGTGCACCGAGAACGCCGGCGGCCACTTGTACACGGCCGGCGTGAGCGTGGATCCGTGGGCCACGGTGTCGTATACGTCGGAAATCTACACGAGCTGGCCTGACGCCACCACGTACTCGACGAGCGGATCGGTGACGATTACGACTGGCGCAACGGCTAGGGAGATCCTCGGGCATGTGCTCATCGTCCACGCTCACGACGCGTCGCGCATCGCGTGCGCACTCATCGCCGATTCGTCACCCACTCAGACCGCCCCGCCCCCGCCCCCCCACCCCCCCCGCCCCCCCCACCCCCCGACTCCCTCACCCACTCAGCCCGCCCCGCTCGCCGCCGCGTCCGCCGAGCCTCCCGCCGCCGCGCCCGCCGCCTCACCTGCGCCACCTGCCTCATCGCCACCCTCGTCAGTGACGCCCCATGGCGAGTGTTCGGCCGCGGGGCAGCGGTGCTGGGAGACGCGCTGCTGTGCAGACGAGCGGCACGGCTGCTTCAAGTCGGTCGGCAAGCGGTTTGCGCTCTGCCGGGTGGTTCCTGCAGAGCCGTGCACAAGCAACGAGCATTGGGAATGCCCCGGGACTTGGGAGCCCGATCAGGCACCCGCTCCGGTGCACCATCTCCGCCCCACTTCTCCGCCCTCCTCCCCCTCCCTCGAACCGCCGCTGCCGCCGCCACCGCCTGCCGAGTGCCCGAGCTGGTGCCCAGGCTGGCAGTGCGACGGCGCCGAATGGTGTGCTACCGGCGCCAAGCCCCGGGATTGCGACCCTTGCCCGCCGGCGCCGCCCCCGCTGCCGGTGGAGCCACCCCCATCGCCGCGCCCCATCCTGCCTCGCGTCTCACCTGAGGAGCTGCTGCACCCGTCGTCGGCCTCATGGCGCCGCGCCGCAGGCCTCGCGATGAGCCTTCGTCGCCTCGACGCCTTCTACTACCGTCTAACGGCCATTGTGCCGGCCGGCGAGCGCGCAGGCGCACCGGGAGAGGCACGGGTGGTCTTATCGTCGGGCGGCGCCGCAGGCGGCGTCATCAGCGAGGGGCAGGGCTACGGCCTCCTCCTCTCGTCCCTGATGCTCGCAGCGCTCCCCGCGGATCACGAGAGACGCATCGAGCTCACCGAGCGGGCGTACGCCACGTTCCTCGGCTGGCGAACAATGGGAGAGCGCACGGCGAAGCGCCGGCGGCTTGGCGGGACGTCGTGCCAGACCGGGCCCTTGTGCGGCGAGGGCGCGAGGGATGGGTTCACGCCCAACCCGGCGGCCGAGTGCCCGAGCTGGTGCCCCGGCTGGCAGTGCGACGGCGCCGAATGGTGTGCTACCGGCGCCAAGCCCGGGGAGTGCGACCCTTGCCCCCGGCCAGGCTCTGCCGAGGAGGCGGCGGCCAACGCTGAGCCTATTGGCTTCCCGTGCTTGCCGTCGTGGAAGTTTGACAACCAGGCGATGGGCGAGGTAGGCACCGGCTCGGCGCCAGACGGCGACGAGGACGCGATCCTCGGCATGATTGTGCTGCTGCTCGCGACGAAGGCGCAGGTACCACGGCCCACGTGGTGGCTGCACCTCGCGCGCTGGGCCTATCAGTCATGCCACTCCTTTCTCGTCCATTCCACCCAGCCGCACCCGACGCGCCTCGCCTCCAACGGCCGGCCCGAGAGGATCGTCAAGCTAGGTTCCTGCTGGGGGGGATGGGACTGCCTGAACCCATCGTACCTCGCGCCCGCGCACTATCGCGTCTTCCGACTCTTCATGGACTCGCACGGCGCCGTCGTGGGCAGCGCGGCGAGCGCCGCCCAAAAGGCCGAGATATCCTCCGATTGGGAGGCGCTCATTGAGACCTCGTACTCCCTGCTGGACGAGGCACAATGCGCGCCCACCGGCCTGGTGCCGAATTGGTGGGTGGCCGCGCAGGGTGAGCTGCCGACGGGCGCGGCAGCGCAGGCGCGGGAGCAATGGCACGACTGGCGCCCGGGCAGCGCATCGTGCTCGGGCAGCGGAACGCCCGCTGCCGAGTTTGGCTCGGAGGCCGGCCGCACGCTATGGCGCGTCGCTCTGGATGCGATCTGGTTTGGGAGCGGCGAGGCAGCTCGCTTCTCACGCGCTGTTGGCGCTCATGTGGTGCCCAAGCTCGCACACTACGATGGCGTGGCAGCGAGCAGCGCGGCGGCGGGCAGCGATGCGGCGGCTAGTGCGTCTGGAGCGGTGGTCACAGCTGGCGCCTTACACGCACACGACGAGCCAAGGCGTATGTCCTTGGGTACTTGCACTGCGCCGGAGACATGCGAGGGCTTGCGGCTGGAGACGCCATCGAGTTGCGCTGTCACGAGCGTGCATGCCAACTGGACGGGACGTGCCTTTATGCTGACGCCCATCGCCGCTGCACTCATGGTGCCCCCTCTTGGAGACGTGCGCGATCCCGGGCGTCAGGCACTGGACGACCAGTCCGCCAGCCTCGACATCGCCGCCGTGCTGTTGAGCCAGATGCCCGTTGACGAGTACTACGACGGCGCGTGGGTCGCGCTAGGCACGCTCACGCTGACGGGCACAGTGCATGCCGCCGCGCCCTTGTTCGCCGAGCTCGACACAACGCCGCCTAAGCCGTGGCTCGCAGTGCTCGAAGCTGCGCTGGAGCCCTCCCGCGCAGCTTCAGAGGAGGTGCCCCTCGTACGATGGGTGCTGCCCGCTGCGGGCGTGCTCTTTATGCTCGCGTGCCTCGTGTTTCGTCGAGCCACGGGTCCCGGCGGCGGCGTAGTACTCGACATCGCCAAGAAGCTGCGGCCGGGGCGCGCGGCGGGCGATGAGTACGAGCGGCAGCCACTGAGTGAGACCCAAGGGGTCTGCGATACGAGTAGCATGGGAGAGAGTGGAGAGAGCGCTGAGCCCGAGTGGGTGATGCATTACGACCGCACGGGCCGCCCGTACTGGAGTGACGGGGTGACTTCGACTTGGAAGAAGCCCCATTCGTACCGCCCGGTGTGAGAGACTGCAGTCTGCATGTCATACCAACCAGCTACCAAGAAGGTGGTCGCCGAGTGCGCGGGCCCCGTGGAGGGTGAAACGATAAATATGTGAGGCTCTGAGGGCGCATTTCGCGGGTGTACTGTACGGTACCTACAGAGAGTGAGCTAAACAGCTTCCTGGCCGTTCAGATGAATGTCATGCTCATGGAGGAGGAGGCACGACCATCATGCTGAGGAGCGATTTGACGGACGTGGACTCGCCGTCGCGCGACAAATCGTAGCCCGTCAACGGCCACCTCACGCTGCCCTCATGGAGGGGTTGCCAGTCGTCGTAGCGCTTGCCGAAGCCCTTGTAGTGTAGCTTGACATCGACAGAGCCGTCTTCTCCGCGCGCGACGTCGACGATCGTCGCATCGTACCAGATACCCTCGGCCCAGAAGACCTGAACGATGGCCCCAATCTTGGCGTCCTCGGCGGAGACGAGCCCGGCCGAGGCCAGTGTAGTTGGCCCGTGGAAGCTCAGCGTCGCCTTCTCAGGAGTCGTCGCGGATGCCGGGAATATGGCAACAGCGGGCTCTTTGGCTGTGCCGGGAGCGGAGGAGACGAGGACTGCTGAAGCCTGCCTGACGAGACGCTCGAAGTCGGCCGCAGGCACTGGCTTTGGAGCCAGCTCTCGGACGAACTTCTCCAGGCCCTCTCCAACCTCTCCCGAGAAGTTGCGGACCGGTTTGGCCACATGCTCGTCCATCCCCTTGGCAAAGCTCTGGCCAAACTCGTGCACGGGCTCTGTGACGTGCTCCGACACGCCCTTGGCCAGGTTTTGGCTGAATTCCTGTACGGGCTCGGCCACGTGTCGTTCGAATGCGACCGGTGCGTTCTCGATGGCCTTTGCAAGACTCTGCCCAAACCCCTGCACCGGCTCCGCGATGCGCTTCTGCCACGCGCTTTGGATGCCGGCGAATCCGTCGTGAGCCTTGCCATCGTCTGTGCCGTGCATTGAAGTCGCCATCCTAGGCCGGTCCTCGTCCGCGACCCATCGCAAGGCCTCGTCGGCTTGCTCTGCCCGGAACGCGATCGCGGGATGGATCGGTGAAAGCTTGAGGAGTAGCGGGATGTAGGCGTTGCCCACAACGCCGCCGACGCTGTGCAGCACGGCCACGCGGAGCATGAGCCCAGTGCGCTGGAGCTCGAGGGCGTCATCGAGCAACCCCTGGGCGATCGGTGAGAGCTTCTCGATCGAGCGCACCGCGCGCAAGTCGTGCAACAGTCCATATGGTGTGCGCCTCTGGCGCAGGAACTCGACGACGCGCGCGTAGTCGCGCCGCAGGCCCTCATCTTCCACCGCCTCCACCTTGGCCAAGGAGGGCCACCGGATGGCCACCACATACAAGCCCACGGCCTCCGCATACAAGCCCACGGCCTCCGCATTCAAGCGACCGTCGTCGAGGGACGGCAGGCTCCGAGAAACGTTCTCTTTCGCGGGATCTGGCGGCGGGGCGCGAGGCGGGGCAGCAGGTGGGGCGCCCGGCGGGGCACATGATGACGACGAAGGGGCCGCAGAACCAGGCGGCAGCCGACTCGTCGGGCTGATCGTCGGGTGTGCTGCCGAGGTCGATGCAGGAGTCGATGAATACGGTGCCCCGTCAACGGTGGCCGCGGCAACGGTCGCCGGCGGCTCGAGTGTGGGCTTCCTTTCCCCGCGTGGCGACAGCAGAGATCCGATCGTGGCGCTTGCCTTGCTGGCCAGGCTCTTTTTCTTAGGCTTAGGCTTGGCCGCCGAAGCCACGGCGGCGTCGACGTCGGCGGCAGCGGCAGCGAGGCACTCCTCAGCGCGCTGCTCGAGAGCTGCGAGCACGACGGCCGGGAACCCCATGCCCATCGCTGCCGCAGCCATGGCTTCGCCGCTCGCCTCCGCCGCCAGGCCACCATCATCATCATCGTGGGATGACCACGTCCATGTCATCGCACTTCCGTCCACATCTGCCGCTCCTTCTACGTCGCTTTCTTGAGGTTCGTCGCGCGTTTCCTCCGAGCCGCCGGGCCCCGCGGACTTCACGGCGGCACCAGACCACGAGCCCATCTCCAGCACGTTGCTCCGGCCCTCGGCGCTCTTCCGGTGAGCGAGGTACAAGTGCGTGTCCTCTGGCAAAGCTTTCATGCGTGACTCAGCACGACGTAGGACCAGGTGCGCGATGGTCTTGCCAACCCAAAGCGGTTTCAAGTTAACCTCCACTTTGACGCTGGAATGGACACGCACCCCGCTCGGTGCCAGCGGCTCCGCCCACTGGCTGCCGGTGACCACCAGCGCACCGACGAGGCCGTGGGGTTGGAGTACCGTTGTCCTGTTGGTCATCGGCTGCTGCCGAGTGCAATCGCCGTGTATGGGCCAGGACTGCTTCATGTCGAAGGTGAGCGTTCCATGCCCAACGATCGGTCTGAATGGAAACGGAATCGGATTGACAAGACTACTGATCAAATTGTGCCGCTCGATACGCCCATCTGTCGTGAGCCGCGCCGAAACAAGAGTAAACGCCTGCCCCTCTTGTTCTTGGCACCACAGTTCATACGCCACCTCGTCGCGCAGGGAGGTCCACTCCTCAGGCGAACAATTTGGTATGTCGGTGACACAGTTCATAGACATGGGCGCCCCTGACCGCAGGATCCGCACCTCGCTCGCCCGGCACCGGACCCACACGCGGCCGGGATTCCGGTGAGTTTCTTTTTGAGCGACGCGCGCTTTCCTCATTAGGAAACGGCATGCATCCCGCCGTTCTTTTCCGCGTACTAGTTGCCGCGTACCGGCCGCTGACATGTGGTTGAGGGGGCTGATTTCCGTTCGATCTATCTTCAATCTCACCGAAGCCACGGCGCGTCGATGTGCCTGGGGGTGGTGTTGGCGTGATCACATGCGGTGCGTACGTACCGGTAGCCGGATGTTCGGTGCCGGTGCCTGCAGAGAGCTCCTTGTACTGGAGGCCGGAGGGCAGCGTGACGACCCCCTCCTTCTCTTTGTTCGCAGCCAGGAATGCGAGGCCAGCCTCGTTCGTAGCGGAGACGTTCGCGATGTAGTCGCGATGACGATCGCACCGACGAGCAGAAAGAAGAGCCTTCATCTTGTGCACACACAGTCCTTGTGCCTGTGAAATGCGCGGCTCAAAAACATCGGGGGGAACTGGGTACCGGCAAGTATGAGGCTGACACCAAAGACCAAACACCGAAGGAGATTGAACTCCCCGCCGCAATGCCCGCGAATCGCGAATTGCGTTTGCAATCCAACGGCGCCCATGGCGTGACGAATCGTCGAACCGTGCAGAAATCCAGTCATGTGCTTGCGCATCATGACCCAAGCTTCCGGTGAGATCTGTCTTGCAATTGTCCTCACCGTGAGCGTGAACCGAACGGCTACCAAACAAGTCCCTGACCCACGTCATCCGGCGGAGAAGGACCTTGAGGAACGCAGGCTGTGGTTTGCGAGGAGCCTCCACCTCTGGCAGCAGGATCGGGGACAGCGTCAAGCAGTTGTCATCGCGGAAAATCATGACCCGCCGGAGACTTTGAAACCCAATCAGACATACGCCAAGCACTATCCAAACTTGGAATTGGTGGCATTTCAGCACAGTACACAGGTGGAGCGGGACGAATGCGGAGAACCGACTGAGTATATGGGCGAGCACGAGCTCATCGCGCTAAACATGGCACGAAGACGAGCTAAGCGAGTTCAAAACGCAACGCATGTCCTCATGGTCAGTGGCCGCTACTACATCCCCTCCCTTGTGGATGTGCTGGCCGAGAGGTTGAAAACATCGCACGACATCATCACCATGGCAACGGATGGATTAGGGGGAGGATGCAGTGTCATGGGATGCCGAAACAGCGTGAGCCACCAATACAAGAAATCTAGAGATGAGAATAAGACGATGTGCGACTTATTGTGGAAGTGCCCCTATTGGAATCACAATTGTGAGAATGCGATGCATTACCGGATGCCGAAACTGGCCGATTACAAACAGCGAGCAGTGCTCAATCTTCCATTCCTATTCTCGGCGCGCACGAGATCAGGATCAGGCGGGTACTATCGGGATACTCCTGATATGCCAGGCACACGCGGAGATGTAGTGTGAACCCTACGGTCATGAAACAATAGGCGAGGCTTCGTACTACTACTACTCTTTCCGTTCCGGAGTCAGAGGCAGCGCGCGGAACGGCAACGGGGGGAAAACGGGGGGAGGGGACGAGACGGGAGTCGCGAGTCCCGCGAGCGAGCAGCTCGGCCGACCCCACCCCCCCAATTAATACACCCAACCTTAAACGACTCGCCACATGCGTTTCTGGACACGTGAACTCGACTCACTGATCTCATACAATCATAGTTTACTGGTCGGGTGTCCGGTCGGCGTGTGTGATCTGAACATCTGTACGACAGCCGAAGTGCCGAACCACCTTCCCTCTGAAGCTCGCGGCTCTCTCATTTCAGATGGGCCGGGCGGACAACGCCCGCGCCCTTGCGCTCGATGTCGTTGACCCAGATTGGCAGCTTGCCGAGGCTGGTGCAGCCTCGGAGGCTGAGCCCGGTCAGGTTGCTCAGCTTTTGGCTGATGCCCTCCTCGAGCTCGGTGAGCGCGGAGCACCCATCGAGAATCAGCGATTCGAGCTGGCTGGGGATGAGCGGGAACTGCACCTTGATCCTGGACAGCCTCTTGCAGTCGGAGACGTTGAGCGTGCGGAGCGAGGTCATCTCGAAGAGGTTCCACGGGATCTCCTCGAGAGTAGGCCAGCCCTGGAGGTCGACCGTCTCGAGCTGCTCCGCACGGAAGAGCGCCGACTCGTGCGCGTACCCGACGAGCCGGCCAATCACCATCTCGGGCGACTGCAGATGGCGCGCCATCTTGGACAGCTTCTCGGTCTCCTCATCCGAGAGCGCGCGCTGGCGGAGCTTGAGGTGGGTCATGTCGGGGAAGACTTTGACATTATCCCACGAGGAAGCATCTGCCTCGTCGCGCTTCTTCGGCTTCACCTTGTACAACACGTCGGGGAGCTCAAGCTCGAGGATGCGCAACGTCTCTGGCAGGCACTTGAGCGCCTCCTCGAACTGCGCCGTGTTCTTGGCGTCGCGCATCGAGACACGTAGGACCGTCAGGGGCGCCGTGCGCACCTCCTTGATCACCTTCTCGAGTGTCGACTCTCCCTCACGGAACGCTCGCTGCAGCGCCTCGGCAGCGAGCTTCGCCTGCAGCAACCCATTGTACACGTCATACCCCTCGTGCTCCGCCGGCGGTTCCGCTCTGAGGGCCTCCATAGTAATGCTGATACTCCTCACGTCTTGGAGCGAGGCTGTGCGCTTCAAGTGCCACGCGCCCGCCGCGATCGCGCCCGCAACCCGGGCCTGCGACTCCGTGTACAGGTTCACGAGCGCGTTGAGGATGTGCTTGCGGTCGGCGGCGATGGTGGCCTCCGCCTTCTGTAGTTTGGATGAGAGCCCCGCGATGAGAGCATTGCTAGGGAAGAAGGTCTGCCGGTAGTCGCGCTGCTCTTCGCTTTCGTAATTTTTGAACTCACGTGTCGACACGGGGAGCTCGAGCGGTGCGGACGGATCGGTAATGCCTACCGCCTGCCGCTTCTCGTAACCGTCGCCCTTTGCATTTACGATGAAGAGGGGAGGCTCGTCCAGGCCGAATGCCGGGTACACGAGGTTGCCAGTGATGTTGTGGCTGCGCGCCGTGTACATGTCGAAGATGTACCCTTTCTCGGCGGCTCTCTGGAGAGCGACTGCGATCTCGAAGCACACCCACAGCCTGCTGAACGCCTTCGCACCCTTGTACGGCACATTCGTGTCCAGGCTCTGCTTCGAGCGGTCGCGGTCGACGACGACGACACAACCCTTGGTGGCCTCGAGGGCGTGGAAAAAGGGCGAGCTGAACGGGTCGGCGGCGAGATGCTCTGAAACGTCCCATGGCGACATGGCGAGTGCACTCACCCAGTAGGTCGTCGTGTTCAGGTCGAGATTCCGGTCCTTCGCATGGCGCTCGAGGCACGTGAGGGTATCCACAAGCGGCTCGCCCCATCGATGCACCACATACCATTCCGGCCGCTGCGCGTCCTTGGCAACGAGCTCTACAAACGAGCAGCGGCGCGCGCGCGTCGCCGGCTGGACGACATACGCGAGCACATCGTACATGGAGCACCTGTCCCACTCAAGCGGCGTGGACGTACCGGTCTCGAGGCCAAGCTCGGCATTGACCTCCTCGTCGGTGGTGACCCAGCCCTCACTCTTGCATCGGCGCTTGAGATGCACGATGAGCGAGCGCAGCTGCTGCAGCTGAATGCCGCGCATCGTCTGGTCTTGGATGGTGCATCCCTCTGGAGCCACCGTGATGGCCTGTGCCATTGCGGACCGAGAACTCCGGTAGGGCACCTTGCCATCCGGCCCGACCCAAGTGGGGTGCAGAGCATCGACGAAGAGGTCCGAATTGGGCGCGTCGACAGGTTCCGTCAGTGCGAGGAGGGGCGATGCGCCTAGCGTCGCCGCGAGCTTGCTCACGCCCGTCTTCCACTCGTCCTCCGTCAGAGTACCGTCGCCGTCCTTGTCGATGATCTTCATGAGCTCGTCTACCGCTGCGGCGCTGTAGCCCTCGGCGAGGAGGAAAGCAAGCACCTCCTTGATGCTAGCGGAGCCGTCACCGTCCGTGTCGATGGCCTTGAGGCGTGCGAGGGCGCCTTCCATCTGCATGTGGCCCGCGCGGGTGAAGGTGGCCTTGTGATCGGCCTTGGTGTAGCCGGTGACCGCACCCACCTGCAACTTCGCGCCCAGCTGCGAAGGGCCGCGGCCCGCCTTGATCATGGTGGCAAGCTCATCCATATCTAGTGATCCAGACGAGTCCGCGTCGTACGACTCAAAGACCTTTCGCGCCTCCAAGCAAGGGACGTCGTGGAGCCCGAGCTCGACGAGCGCCGCCTCGAACTCGAACTGATCTATCGCTCCCGAGCCGTCCGAGTCGAACTTTTTGAACACGTCCATCATCTTGAGGTGGTTCTTGGCGGCCATCTGCTGCAGCAGGCGCGGGATGCGGAACTCCCAAGACAGATCCTCTACAGCGACCTCCTCGACCTCGGCCTTCTTCTTGCGCAGCTTCTTGCGCACGGGCTTCTTCTTGGGCGGGCGCGGGGGAGGCTCGGCGGGCCCCGTGAGCCGCCGCCAGATCTCCATCTGGAAGTGCCCCCACACCTCCTCATGAGACACGGTCACGTATGGCACCGGCCGCGCCGGTGGCTCCTCGGCGAGTGGCTCCTGTGAATGGCTCCTGTGAATGGCGAGTGGCTCCTCGGCGGACAGCCCGGGCGGCGACAGCCGGTCGGCTCGCGTCGCCGGCCGCGCTCCTGTGAATGCCCGTGGGGTGCCGTTGGGCGCCATCTCATTTCTGATGCCTTCTCCCACGGGGCTCGCCGGCCGCGGCGCGCCGACAGACGCTGAGCTCGCGCCCGGCATCATCGGTGGCATCGCGTGCTTGTAGTGAGCCTGCATGATCTGCTCAAGCTCCGCGCAGGGCACCTCGCGCGCCGCCCGCACACGGTGCGAACCCGGCCGAGGAGACGGAGGCACCGGCACGAAGGTGCTCGGGTGCAAGTGCTCGAGCAGCGGCGTCGGCGCTGCCAACGGCACGTTGGCCAGGATGGCCGTGACTGGCCGTGGCGGGTGCGCATCGATGAGGGCGGCGGTCGCGATGCGCACCTGGGTGGCGCTCATCAGCGGCCGCGGGATGAGCGGCGGTGGCGGGTGCGGCCCACGAGCGGCCTGAGAGGAGGCCGTGCGTGGCGACAGCGTGCGCGGCGACAGCGGCAGCACCGGTGCATACAGCGGCGTCGACGGCGGGATCGTCAGCGTGATGCGAGACTGCAGCGGCAGCGATGATCCGGCATGCCCTCGTGCAGAGGCGGGCAATGATTGACTGCTCGGCGAAGTGACGGGATGCTGCTGATGCTGCTGCCGGCTGTAAGCTTCTGCGTATTGGCGAGCAGCATTGGGTCCAAACTTCGAGGTCAAACTGGTGAATGGCCGGTCGACGTCGTGGCGTTCGCGGCCCCAATCCGCCTTATGGATCATATTCTTGGATTTCAGGAACGCCATAGCAGACGAGAAGGCAGCGCGCCGCCGACGCGCTCCGCTTCGAGTTCGGCGTCTGTTGCATGCACGTGGAACCGTGAGTGTCGGTCAAGTTTGGGATCGTCGGTTTCGACCAGAGCAGAAAACGGCCTTCCCTCCGACACGGCGGAGCCGAGGCACACATCACGCACCAGTGACTATTTTACCTTCCGGTCAACCAACAAATTGACAACAAATCACATTACTCGGGGGCAGCCGACACTCGGGCGGCGAAAGCGTTATGCACTGCCGTGGGTTCATGAAAAGTGCATCGGCGCATGCATCGGATCGGTCCAGAAGGTGAAGATGGTGCATGCTCACGAACCCGAGCGCTATGCCGATGACAAAGCCAGCGACCATCGAGACCAAGCTCGGCTTGGGGATGCGTGTGAATGTGAACTCGTGCTCGTCGCCCTTGCACGTTCCCTCGGGCGCGATGAACGTCATGTCCACGTCATCGACGGTCCAATCAAACGCCTTCCCACCGTCCACTGGAAGCTCAATGGTCACATAGCGCGTCTCCAGAACGCGCCTTGCTAGGCCCACGATGACCTCCCGTGAATGGCCCAGCTGGGAATGGTCCAGCTGTGAATGGTCCAGCCTCGGCCGGGCGCCGTTCCGGGCGCTATTGGATGGTGTGACGTGAATGCTAGGGCGTGCCTCAGGGCTGGGGCGCTCAGCGCGGCGCTCCACCTCCGCAGGGAGATGGAGCTCCTGCGATTTCAGCCAGCGCACGACTGCCGCCTCGGTCGGTGTGGTGGTTCGGCGCGACGTCAGGTTTGGCGTCATGTGATTCGTCTCGATCCTGTGATCCGTCGTGATGAGCCTGTGATCCGAGCTCGAGGGTGTGGCGGTGGAGTGCACCGCTGCATCCTCCGCTGCATCCTCGGGGGTGTTGCAACTCAATAGCGTGCCATCCGATACCATATTTGGCAGTACCCCCACCGGATTGAAAGCGCGATCGAGAGCTCCGGCGCGCAAAATCCATGCGTTCGCGCCGGGAGGGCCAGCCGCCTCTTCGAAGAGCATGGGCATGCAAGTGGTCTCCGCCTCGGCCATCTCCGCGGCTTTCGCTCGCAGCGCCTCCTCCACTCTGCGCTTGGCCGCGCGCGCTGCCGCCCAGTCGCGCGCTCGGAGCGCCGTCGTGAGCTCGGACCAGATCGCATGCGGATGTAACGGCCAGGCGAGGGAGTGAGTGGGCAGCTCGTACGGCAGCGGCAGCGGTAAGTGGACCAGTCCGGTGGGCCGCGCCGCGCCGCCCGGAAGCGCCGGTAGCAGCTCGAGCTCATCATGCCCATCGGCTGCTGTTGCAACGACTCGGCTCGTCCAAGCGCCAGCGATGTGGTAGAGCACAGTGGCGAGTTTAGCGTCGCCAGAGGAGACGGCCCCTACGACGCGGTGCGCGCTCGCCGCATCGAACATCTGCGCGGCTTGGAAGGTAATTCGGCCGACGAGGCCTGACGAAACGCCCTCGACCTCGAGATCGCCCACCCACTCGCAATACGGCCGTCCGATCCCGAGGATGTTGCGCAGGCACATGGACGGGAGGCTCTTGACACGATACTGCTCTTCCGTGCCGTCCTCGAGCGTCAGAAACGTACCGCCTGGCTGCGGCGCTATCCGCACCTCGACTGTGTTCCCAAGGAAGAAGACGGAGGATCCCGAGGACCCGTAGTGTCGGAAGCTGGAGGCACCAGCGTATCCCTCAAGGTGGAAAGCAGTGAGAGGCGGATTCAGCGAGACTTGCTCTATGACCGCGCGCCATGCGCTCGCTCCGCCCGAGCCCGCCTCCGCAAGCTCTCCGCCACGAGCGGCGAGGACCTCCCCAAGCACCGGATTGTAAGGCTTCATCATCGGCGCCGACAATGTGTGTGCCATCGCCCCCAGATGGGCGCTTAAGACACGAAGCATGCGTCGGATGCGATCGGCCTCCCGCGTCGCCGCGGCGAGGCCAGGGGCACTGCATGCAACTCCGAGCAGCGAGAGCTCCGTGGAGCTGAAGGGCAGCATCAGCGATGCCGGCGCGACAAGGGATTCCAGCCTGGAGCCGAGATGTAAAGTGCCCAGCTCCTTCTTCAAAATCTGCCACGGCTCGTTGCCCGCCGGGCTCTTGTTGGGCCCTGGTAAGTTGAATGTGCTGGCAGGTTTGCTGACACGCGCCGAACCGGCCGACAGCGCGTCTTCCGTTGTGGGCGTCTGCTCAACTCGAGCCGCGGGGGCGTACGTCTTTCTTCGCGCGGACGGAGGAGAATCCATAGATGCAAAGAAGTCCGATTCGTCATTCACACAACATTCACAGCCCGCGAAAGGTGGGGGAGAAAACCCAATGAGAAAAAGCGGCAAAACCCATGTATGAACTCGGGAGGGAGGGCGCCCGCCGACGTGGGCGGTGAAACCCCAGGTGGGCGAGCCAATGGAGCAACCCGCGACCCCCTGATCGGGCCCCTGATGCCTGAAGAAACGCTGACTCCGTCCGTCCTCGCGCACGACCCAGCATGACGCCGGATTCGAGACAGGGACCCACTCAACTGTCCTTCCTAGGCAATTGCTCCAAGGGGCAATCACCCGAGGAGCTGTCTGCATGTGCGACAAAGTCAAGTAGTTGCCACCGTTACTACGTACATGTGCATTTAAACAACGACAACCACGGACAAGCCTATCGAACTTGACTCGACTTGACATGACTGCCACAAAGGAAGTCCGACATAGCCCATAATTCCAATACACAATCAAAACACACGTGGTGGGTAACGATCCGTTCTCCACCCATACATCGCTCCCCACCACCTGTGTGATTTCAACGACGGGGTGGGCCGCGGCAGAGGCCGGGAGACACACTGCTGACAGAGCAGGAGCTGGGTTTGGGACGAGCGGGTGACATGCCGGGCGCGGAGCCGGTGGGCGGAGCGCGAAGGGGAGGGGGGAGGGTGTCCGGTCGTGCGGTGTACGGGATTATTTCAATATGTCTTGTAAAATGCGCGCCAAATATGGCAGGGGGATCAGATCAGGCACGCCTTCTCCCCGCGCGATGCTTGCTTGCCGCGCCGGCAAGCGGCGTGAGTAGACAGCCCGAGTCAGCGCCTGGATCGCGCATCTCTTGATGCCTTGAGCGATGTGCCACCGCCGGGGCCCCGAGTGTCCTGGGCGGAAGCTGCGCTGCCGGATTTGCTTTTCATGCGATTCCCTTTGCGTGGCTGAGTCGAGTTTTGGCGGCTCTCGAGGCGGCGCGTTGCCGGGGCGGCGCTTCCTTTGCCTCCGCGTGCGGCGCGTTCGCTGAAGCGTTCGCTTGCCCCCTCACGACATCCACCGCGACATGGCCTTCGTGAGCCTTCCACAAGCCCATCAGCTTCGTCGTCGCTCCGCTCGTCACTCTCGTCCTCGTCCTCGTTCCCGTCGTCCGCCTCGTCGTCCTCGTAATCGCGCCTGCGACTACGAGTGCCCTTACCGGTACACCGTCGCGATGTCGCCGCCGCTGCCTGTAGCTGGCGCTCGACATGGCGCTCGTGCTCCTTGCAGCATGCATCCACCAGCTGTATTTGGCTGTATTCGCCCGGCGCCGGCGGGAAAGTCGCCGACCAGCATGCATCCCCAGCGACGAGCAGGCACAGCGCCAGCAGCAGCAGAAGCACGAGAACCCAGCGTACCGTCACCGGCAGGCGCTTCCACCGAGCTTGCCACGGCGAGGCATCATTTGTGTCGCCCTCGTCGATCGGATTGGCATGCGTGCCGGGCGGCGGTCGCGAGCCCTCCGTGAAATGCTCCGTGAATGGCTCCGTGAGCATCGGCGGCTCCGAGGCACGTTCGCCATGACGCTCGCTTTCCTGGGAGCCCCTGCCGCCTTGTTCGGCGGACGACGGGACGGCGTGGTGAGCACTTGCATGCGAGGAGGCCGCACTTGCGAGCGCACTCGAGACGCCAAGCAAAGCGTGCGTCAACGGTGGCGGTGGCGCGCCCGCAGACGGCGGCGGCAGCGGGAATGGCGGCGGCGGCGGCGGCGAAGGTCGCGGTGGTGGCGGCGGAGGGTGTGGTCGCGGGGGAGGATGTGGTGGCGGGGGTGGGCGTGGTGCCGGGCGAGGATGTGGTGGGGCGGGTGGCGGCCGAGGCATCGGTGGACCGGGAGGCGGCGTGGTATACGGTGGCGGAGGCTTTGGATTGGCTTCGGGACAAGTCACCGTCGGTGTCTCCATCGCTGGCAAACTCTTTGGCGGTGCCTGCAATATGAATGAGAGCCAGCAGCACGTGTCGGGCCCACGAGAGAAGACTGCATTCGCATGCGCGTCCGTAATCAGCGCGCCCGCTCCCTCGCCGGCGCTCGGGCCGGCGCTCGGGTCGGCGCTCAGGACAGCGCTCGGATGGGCGCTCGGGACGGCGCTCGGGACGGCGCTCGGGACGGCGCTCGGCTGCCCCTGTGCTCTCGGAGGTGTCGACGTGAGGCTCGGCGCCTTCGGGCTGTCGCGCAGAATCGTCTTCCCACCATGCATGGGAATGCTGGCGAGCCGCCGCGACGGCACCTTGCCTTGCAAGCGGCGCGTACGCGCGCCGCTCGGCAGCTCGGCCAGCACAAAGGCAAAATGACCGGCTAATGGGGAAAAGGTGAGCCGGGCGTGCCGCACGGACCGTGGCGAGTGCGGCATCGCATCGGCAGGGGCCGCGAACGACATCCACACGGTCGTCCCCGCTCGCCACGTGTCCATCCACAGGGTGCCGTGCACGCACCCGTCGGGGCAGTCGGGACCGTACGGCGCAATGCGCACCCACTCCCAGGACGAAGCCAGACTGCACGTGATCGGCAGTGGCGGATGTGGCGGCGACGGTGGCGGCGGCTTGGGAGCAGGAGGTAGAGGCGGGAAAGCTGGCGGAACTGGAGGAGCTGGTGTGCAAATGCCACAGGCCTTGCAGTGGCACCACTGACAAACAGAGATGGTCTTCGCAAGGTCCGTGCACCATCCCTTGCAATCGGCAAAGGAAACGTCGCCGGATCGGTCGATGGCGACGGTGTCGGCGATACAACCGGGAGGCGGCGGCACACGTGGGGGAACTGGCGGCGGCGGTGGCGACGGTGATGGTCGTGGCGGTAGAGGCAGTGGAGGCGAATGAGGTGGTGGTGTGCAGAAAGCACAGGCCGTGCACGAGCACCAGCCACAGTGGGCCAATGGGGCGCTGGACGAACACCAGAGCTCGCAGCGGTCTCTCTCGCACACTCCATTCACCGGACGCGTCGACGTTGTCAAGCTCAGGACGAATAGAGTTAGACTCGCCTGCATGTGCCCTTGGGTCCACACGAGTTGCTGGTCCTCGTTTTTCCTTCGCGTTTCCGGAATCGGCATGCAATCGACACGGCACAAAACCAAAAAAGCACACTCAGGGTCTCGGCCCAGCACCGCACGCCTCACGCGCGCACACGCACGCACAATTGCACAGGCAGCAACCCTCGAAAGGATCCAAGCGTCGACTCAAGCATCTCTGTGAAGTCACACTGTGTCTTGTCGTACAAGGCGGTACTTCAACCGCCTCGTCGACTGGATCGGTTACTGGACGGCGCCTCAGTACACATGACGGCGCGTGTGTTGCTGCGCGTTGGCAAGAGCCACAAGTCTCGCACTCTCGCTTGAATAGGGCCGGGGCCCGTTTTCGAGCCGCCTGAGGCCGCCTGGAGGCGCAGTCGACCATACCATCTGGTCAGCCACGGCCGCTTGATTGGGCGAACATGCCGGCGGCACTCGTGTAGCGTGCCCAGGTTTGTGCCCGGGATGGCGTGCAGGGGCACGCGTCGGGAACAACTCGTCGGAGAAGCTCGGAGACATGCTAGCGAGAACCTGATTCAGGACGCCAGCCGTGGGCGGAACTTGGATCGAAGTGGCCGACCAAGCTGGCACTTGGATGGAAGGGCGGACCGAAGGCGACCGGCCTCCGCCGTCCAGTGCGCCTCCGTGTGCGCCTCGAGGCGGCCTGATCCCGTCACCTTCCTCGACAGCCCTCGCCGCTTGAAACCTTGCCGCCTCGCGGGCACGCGCCATGTGACTCAGCAGGCTCTGGGAAGCCCCCTTGCCTGGCGAGCTCATGGGCGCCGTCCTGGGCGCCGTCTTTGCTCGCCATGCCGGTACACGAGCCGTGCCGGCACTGGTGACATCGTCCGACGAGAGCACAAACTTGGCGACCTGCACCGAGAGATCAGGCGGCCGAGCGCCGCGTTGAGCGCCATCGGGTGCGGCCGTCGGCAGCTCCGTCGGTGCGCCCGCGAGCGCTGTCGTGGGCAACGTGGGTGCGCCATGCGGGTGTGCCTGCTGCGAGGTTGCGAAGCCCTGATGACTGAAGGCCAAACCATGTGGCATCATCGAGGCAAAAGGGGGCATTGTCGACTGCATTGTCGCGACTTGTCGCAGTGCGGTAATCGAGGGCGGTGAGCTGCGTGAGAGGGCGCTGCGCGTCTGTCTGCTTCTCTCGGCTTGTTTGGGGGGAACATGCTGATACATGGGCGCGGCGTGGCAGCAGCTTTGACCACATCCTGGCGACGTAACTGACGGTGCGGCTGATCCAGAGGCTGGGCTGTAGCCGCTCAGTTGGCCTATGTCATTACACGTGAGGCTCTTCGGTGCAGCCGCCCCGGAGGCGGATCCATAGTCCGTGGAGCTCTTCCCTTGCACCCATCGCCCGCCCTGAAACGATGGGGGCGGCGGAGAAGAGGGCGTGCTCCTGGGCGCGGTGGGGCTGGGGCCGTAGGGGCTGGGGCTGACGCACGACAACGTCGGCGTCACCGTCGACACGGGGGACGGAGGCACATGCTGCGCTGGTTCCACCGGCTTGGACGGTGAGGTCGGAGTCCGAAGATGGCGCCCTATCCGTTCACGACGCTCCTCGTCAGCCAGAGCGCTTTCGACTGTACCTGTCGCTGTGACGTGCGCGGCAGGCGGCGACACGTGGATCCACTGGACCTGGACACCTAGCGGCGCGTGTGATGACGGCGCGGGCGCAGCAGCGCCACCGCTTAGCCACAGGGCAGCCATGGGTGTGACGTTGGTGTTCGTGCATGCCGCAAGAGTGGAAGGGGGGGTGTTCTTTGCCGTCGACTTCTCGTCCTCGAGAAGAATGGCGGTCATGCGCTCGGCGGCGATATCGTCGAGGCCGAACTGAAAGATGGTCTGCACAAAGTGGCCGGTTAATGCCTCACCGCCGTCCTCGCGGAGCAGAGGCCTGTCGTCAACTGCCACCCATGATGATACAGCAGGCGACGCGTGCAAGTGGCGCTCAGTTTCGTAGCCATCCAGCCACGCAGTGATCTCGCGTGGCCTCACTGGCTCCAGTGCAGGTCCCTTGAGCGTGGCGCCGATGACCTGGCAGTCATGGGTGGCTAGCACCTGCATGAGCCGAAGCTTCAACTCTGGATGGCGCCGCCAGTCTGTCGAGAGCACCACTTTGCTGTTGGTGCGCTGCACGATGCCTGCGAGCCTCTTCAGCTTGTCTGCTTCCAGGTGTCCATGCTTATTGCAGCAGAGCACCCCGTCCACGTCTAGGAAGATCAACCGGATGCCCGACACATGCACCCCCGCCATGTCCAGAGTGTGGCTGACTTGCGACAGCGCAGGCAGCGGTTATTTTTCATTCCATTTTTGTTGACGAACCTCGCATGCAATGTGTTGCCTCTGGGTTGAAGAAAAGCAGTTTGCGCGCGCACAAACCTAGTTCGCGCCTCACCTTTCTCCTCGTGGCAACTGCACAGCTGCTCTCCTGCTCATTGGAGCTTAACTTGGAGCTTAACTTGCAGCTGGCATTCTTTGGCAGCATGGCAGCTTGGTGTCATCGGCCCTACCGCTCGGGCGAGTCCCGCAGGGATCAATTGTACTCAGGGTTGACGTCGAGAACATCTACATATGACGAAATAAGTGAGCCTCGTATCGCCAGCCGGGTCAACGTGTGGGGAGGCGTGTGCACACAGAAGGTCACGACGATCGATCCACGATCGCAAGCGTCAGAAACATTGATCAGAAATACAGAAACACCTCGACACCTGGAGACCGTTCGGCTTCCAATCATTCGGCACCCTGGCCGACAGTGGGCTCTTCCGACCCAGACGTCTGCCGACCCGCCGCCTTCACACGAGACGGGCAATTTCGAATTCGATTTGCTTCTTCCAAAAGTTCCGGATCCGGACGCGTCGAGTGCATCGTCTCTACGAAACCCGAGCCGTACTACGACGCGACTGCTACCACCCGACCGTGCGCCTCTCGAGGGGTGCCCCTCGACTCCTCTGAGAGTCAGACTCCTCAGCCTGACATTCGAATACGGCTTTAGAATGACGTCACGGGACGGCTCTTCACCCATTTGCTCACCGCAGGCAGCTCAGCAACTCCATCTGCAATGCACTGCAGCGTCTTGCACCCAGCTGCAGCCTTGGTGACGAGCGCCACATCCTCGGCGGATCCCTCACGCAGCAACGACCAAATGCAGACGTCGGCGTACGAGATGCGGCCACCGACGGCGTGCATCGCGCCCGGCCCAGAGAGCTGCACGACACACGCCTCCAATCGGCTCAACCAGCCAGGGAGGTCGGCGCCGTACCACTCAGCGGAGAGCGTGGCCTTCTCATCGTCCGTCTTGCCGCGAGCCATCTTGGAGAAACCCTTTCGCTGCTGCGCGTCTCTGACGTCACGAACATGCTCAGCGACCATGTCGATCGTGGCCGCCTCGAACGACGAGCGACCCATGAGCCCAGCCTCGCGGGCCACGTAGCGCTCCATGCTTTTCGACTGGCCGATGGAGCCTTCGTCCGTCATTAGGATTGGCGCACGGTCGAGATTCAGCAACAGCGCGCCCGACTCCTTTTCGGCTTTGAACTCGGGGGCGTCGAAGCCAGGCCCGATCTTGTAGCGCTTGTCTTCATACTGCAAGCCGCCGATGGCCAGGAGGACACGTGTGGTCTCCGCAGCGCCTCGCGCATCAAAGTACTTGAGAGTCAGCGACCCGCCGTACGCTGAGGCGAGGAGCACGATCGCAAGAGGCATCTCAACGACGTGGGAGCTCCGACCGCGCGACGACGCGGATTGTGCGAGAAATGGCAAATGCTGCCGTGCGGTCACAGACGAGCGAGTGTGCCACGTGGCATGACGTCAGTCAACCTGGAGCAATGGTGGGGCGTGACGTGGCTCACACGTGCGTTCGTGCACAGGGGGAGATCTATCGCTGCTTCACTCGGTTCAAAATAGCAACACCGCGGGGGCCGCGGGGGCGGGGGGGAGGGCGCAGCCGGCTGGACAGACACCGCACACGTCCTTGGCAATTGTGGCGCCTTGGGCGTCCTCGGGACACACGGGGCACTTGGGCACACGGATCACACAGACGAACCTCACAACCATCCGACCCACCACACGCACACGCACGATCGCGCGACGAAAGCAGATAACCCGGTAGCCCACTTTTGTAATCACCTCGCCGGGAGCGCGCGTGCATTCTTGAAGATGAGTGCGACGCTCGGTTGCATGAGCAGGTCCCGGTAAGTGGCGACGGCGCGCGGCGGCCAGCGCCCAAGCACCACGTCCACGGTGCTGTAGCGCTCGCACCACTGCTGCCCGTCCGTAGGCCGATCGCACAGCGCGGAAAGCTCCGCCGCCGCGCCGCCCATATCGCGCTGGCTCCATCGGATGGTGGCGAGCAACGCTTGCGCATCCACAAAGTTTGGATCTCGGCGCAGGAGATTGCGTGCGATCTTCTCAGACTGCTCGGGCTGCTCGAGCTGAAGCAGTGTGAGCGCCTCATTGCTACGCGGGATCGACTCAAAGTCGCGCGCGGACAGCGCCGTGGCCGATGCGTACGCCTCGCGTGCCTCACTCCACCGAAGGAGCAGTCCAAGTGCGTTGCCCCTCGCGTTGAGCAGCAAGGCGTCGCTCGATCCGAGCGCGGTTGCCTTCTCAATTGCGGCAAGCGCCGCCTCGAGCCGTTCCTTGGCGCGACCCGCTGGTGGCTGGCCGAGCTTCATCGTCGGGTCATCCGAGGCGTTGATGATGAGCGCCACGGCCAAGTTAGCCCAGGCGAGGTCCTCGCTGGAATAGGCGTCGGCCGCGGCCTGCCACAATTGCTCGCACTCCTCATACTTGCCCTGCTCGAAGGCTCTGGCTGCATCGCTCGCCATGCGTGAGAATGGCGGCGGCGCCGCTGCCGCCGCCGCTTCAGGCCATCGCGCGAGCAGAGCTACCGCTGATGAGAAAGAGACGGCGCGGCGACGGCTGATGGCAACTTTGGAATGGGCCGTCAGCGGCTGCGTCGGGTATGAGATCAGGAACGGCGCATGCAGCGAAGGCTGCAGCAGACACGTGAACATTGATGGCAGCAGCAAGAGGAGTAGCATGTCGTCGGCCCCTCTCCCTCGCGCCTCTCGTGGTGGTCTTTGTGTGCGTGCTCGCTTTCGCTTATATTTGGGTGGTGTGAACGTTAACACGACAGACGCGAAAACCGGTCGTCTACCGGTAAATCACACACTCCGTATCTGCGGGCCACTGGTGGGGCCAGTCCCTTCGCAAAGTCCGCATATTGCTTTTCCTCTACCGGTGCGCCCGCGTGTGTCCCCGTACATGTGTCCCGCGGCTCCCCCGGTGTCTTTTTACCGGTACCGAAACCATGTCGCTCCTCGCGCCTCAATGCACAATGCACAAAGTACTTTGTGATTGCGCGAGACACCTACCGGTATACTAGAAACGCGTCACTGAGCCGTGTCCATGTGCATCTCAAGCCTTCCCCTTTGCGTCCAACTTTTTCTTCCTCCTCTTCTTGCGCTTGTGGGTGCCGGTCGCGGTGCTCGCCTTGCTCGCCACGGACCCTAAGCTATCCCTGGAGCCGGCCCGGAGCAGATGACCCTTCGAGGTCCCCCCTGGGAGGGTTCGCATGTCGCTCATCTCGGGCACGCCCTCGTCCTCCTCGTCCTCCTCGAACTCCTCGGTCACCTCTATGGAGCTGAGTATGGCCGCCATACGAGCGGCGGCCGTCGCATCCTTCGCCGCCTGCTCACGAACGTAACGGGCGGCCGCGGCAGTATGTGCAGCTGCCTCGGCCTTGGCGGTAGTAGCAGCTTCCGCCTCGGCGAGCACTCCATCTGCCTTGCTCGCCTCGTCTGCCGTGATTTCGGGGCCCGCAGAGGTGAGCCGCCGGGGCGGTCTCCTTTTTGGAGGAGGCGCGCGACCGAGCACGCTGAACTCTCCGACAAAAATAGCAGGCAACGTCGGCACCAGTATTGGCTGCACAACCTCAGAGACGCTGGCTGAAGGTACCGAGGCTGCTGCATCGCTCGAAGGCACAGGAGGCGCTGCAATGCCACCAGCTTCAGCACGTGCCATGTAAGGCGTTGGCGGCCCACATGGCGGGAGCATTGCTGGATTGAACGCGTTATTCATTTGGGCAGCAAGCGCACTGATGGCTGTTGCGGTGGCTGCTGCATCATTCAAAGGCGCAGGAGCTGCTGCGGCGCCGCCACTTTCAGCACGTGCCAGATATGGTCTCGGTGGGCCACCCGGCTGGAGCATCGCTGGATTGAACGCGTTGTTCATTTGGGCAGCAAGCGCATTGACCTTTTGGCTTTTTCCGGGGGGCTTTGCAACAGACGTGTTGGCGTGTGCTGATTTCCCAAACCCACATACGCACGTGCCAAATGTCGCCGCCGTCATGTCGAGCTTGTACTTGTCGCAGGCGCACGCTGCACATCCGGCGTCTTTGCTCGACAGCGCCATCAAAGAGACGCTCCCGACCGTCACTCTCCTCACGATGAAAGGCCCGTCCGATTGTGGCGCTCGAAACGGCGTTTTTCGAAGAACCAATGTAATAACCTACACCGACGGCGCGCGCCGATTCAGCAACCGACACGCCCAGCTCAAAGGACAAGCGGAGCGAGACTGAAAAGCGACGTTCACGCCTGGGACCTCCGGTTGGTGAGGCTGCATCACTTGGTGAGCTCGTCGGGCACGCATACAAGTGGACGCGCGCCATACTTATAGCACAGTTGGCTGCTGTTCATACTGAATGACGAACTCGAGCTGCTCGAACCCTGCGAACTGGGAGACGGCGCGGCCCACGAAATAGGAAACGGCCGCGCACGCGCCACCGAGCAGCACGGTCTCGACGCCTGCATACAGGTAGCGCTTGTCATGGAAGCGTGCCTTGAAGGCGCCGAGGGCGAAGAGCGAGATAGCCGTCGCAACGCATGCGACGCTGAAGAGGCTCGTGACGTCCAATGATGGAGCCAGCATGCCGGCGAGGATGTAGCACGCGAGAGGCAGCATGCCGAAGAGCGCGAATGCGAGGAACATGGCGATTCCGTCCTTTAGCGACTCGAGGGTGTCCTCCTCTGAGGGCACGGGCAGCGACAGCTCCTCCTTCATCATGATATCGACAAAGAACTCTTCGTACTTGGCCATGCGTTCGATGACAACCTCTGCGTCTACACGCGACATGCCCCGTGCAACAAATAGCTGAACCATCTCCGCGATCTCGCCCTCGGGGTGGTTTTTCAGCTCCCACATCTCACGCTCGCGCTCCTTGAGCACATAGGAGTTGTACGAGCGTGACGAGAGGAACTCACCCGCCCCCATGCTCAGGGCATCAGCCAGCACATTGGAGATGCCGAGCGCAAGCATGGGGACCGGCCCTAAATTGGCTCCGTGCGCACCGGCGATAATCGCAAAGGAAGTCAGGATGCCGTCGAGGCCGCCGAATATGATCGCCTTCAGCCTGCCTCCTGATTCCTCGTGCTCCTCGCCAGCGACAGCAAGCGACATGCTGTGCGCCGCTTTCGAAGCGGCAGTATCTTGACCATCGGCGTATGCCGAGCGCGCAGCGTTCAGGTCACGGTAAGGCGTGGTAAGCGTAGTGTAAAGATTAGCCATGCTGTTCTTTCACACTGGTCGACGACCTCGGACCGATTTCCGGCTCGGCACGCTCGGTGACGTCGGCGATCCACTGCGTGGACGAACGTCAGAGAGGTGTCGCGAAGGTGCCGCGCAATCATTCGGTTACGGCGTGAACTGGGAAATGCTTGACTGGGCCCTGGATGCGATGCCCGATGTGGATATCGCGGTACAGCGTCATGCAGCATGTACTATGTGTCGGGGGCATTCATCAACTGTTGTTAAACGCATGATGTTTCGCCAGTAACATGTAGCTCGGTCGGACACCACTGGGGACCCAAAAAGAACCTGTTAGATCGGGT
>ERZ761574.320-NODE-320-length-33145-cov-93.339438_pt1 | contig 33145 bp, 30 predicted proteins | sample MGYA00374950_ERZ761574 | MGnify/ENA primary metagenome ERZ761574 (study PRJEB28895, sample SAMN07631631) | mixed culture metagenome | isolation source: Freshwater growth medium | place: USA: Seattle, Washington | collected 2016-10-03 ... | reverse complement strand
GTTGCGAGAAGGGGAGGCGCTGTTCCTACCCAAGGTGAGGCTGATTGCGACTGATTGAAACTGATTGCGCCCGATTGCGAGAAGGGGAGGCGCTGTTCCTACCCAAAGTGAGCGCCCGAGACGGCGCCTCAGATCGGCTCAGATCGGATCAGATTGGCTCAGATTGGCTCGGATGACGACTGAGCGAGGCTGATTGCGACTGAGTGCGACTGAGTGCGGCTGAGTGCGACTGAGTGCGACTGAGTTTGCCTCCGTCATCAGGGATGGCATCATGCTGACGAAATGAGTGCATGCTGATTGCCTCTAATTGCATGCTGATTGCCTCTAATTGCATGCTGATTGCCTCCGTCATCAGGGATGGCATCATGCGGTCATTTCGTCGGCGGAGGACGCGCGTAACCTCGCAGTCAACTTTTGGTACGATCTGCAGGTGAGAGCACTTGATCTCACTGGAGAGCATTTGAGTGCACTTGATCTCACTTGAGGTCAACTTCTCCGACGGCCCGCAGGGCTTCGTCACTCCGATGGAGTGCATGCTGATTGCCTCTGATTGCATGCTGATTGCCTCCCTCGTCACGGACGACCTGCAGGGCCGCGTCACTCCGATGGAGCGAATTTCGTCACTCGCCGAGATGTTCCAAAGAGAGGGCTGCGAGTAGCCTGCGCTTCGTCACTCGCCGAGAGGTTCCAAACGGAGAGGGCTGTGCTTCGTCACTCGCCGAGAGGTTCCAAATAGAGAGGGCTGTGCTTCGTCACTCGCCGAGAGGTTCCAAATAGAGAGGGCTGTGCTTCGTCACTCGCCGAGAGGTTCCAAACAGAGAGGGCTGTCTGGAGTTGCTCCTAGCTCCAACGCGCGTGTCCGGCGCCCACGACGGCGCCCACCGGGATGTGTACAAGCTTTCGCGGTGCTGGCTCCCCGTCGGCCTGGCGACCATCACCGACACATTGGGCCAGGGACGCGCGCGGGGTGCGTGTGGACGTTAACACGACAGACGCGACAACCGGTGCTACGGCGACTGTTACGGCTTAGTTACGCGCGGTGCGTATAACGTCTATAAAAGAATAAAACAAAAGCACGCCCAGCCTGCACTTCAGCGCTTCTTCACAACTCGCGAAGATCCCCGATGATGTGCCGCGGATTCTTTTCGAACAATCGTTTCAGTGAGTCCGCTTTCGTTAGAAACTGCGATGCACGAGTTCACGGTATGGACACTCTCACAACACTCTCACAGCACACTGAGCCTTCACTCTCGCAGCTAATACTGATGCGAGTAGGGCGCGTAGGCTCGACATTGAATGCGCGTTGACGCGCGAGATGTGATTGCGCGCGGCTGGCGGCCTTGGCCGTCGCGCGCGGCTCTGTTTTGCACGGGAGCATTGCTCACGCTCCCCAAAAGGAACGTTTCGTCAATTTCATTTCTCGTTTCCGGGTACCAGCTTAATCGGGGATAAGGCCATCTTCTCTTCACGGCGCCGTAACAGCGCCTCTCAGGCCCGTTCCAATGCTACCGTACTGTTCACCGGAACCATACAGGACATTGGTAAGCTACAGGGCCGGAAATACGAGCGCCAGGATCAACCCGATCACTAGATGTGACGCGATAGGATCGTGGCGCGGAACGAGTTCAGGCCATGTTCTTGTGCGCATGTGCCACGGCTACCTGATCGCCCTCCCGACGCTTCAACGGCCGCTCCTGCTGCTATCTATATCTCGAAAAGGTGCTCAAAGCTGTACAGATAGCTAAGTAAGCGATATGTTCACACACGGGTCGTTCTCCGTTCACAGTTCATCGAGCCGAGAGTACTCTCGTGGGAAACCGCGTCGCGATGCCGCCCAAGCGCGGCCGCGAGGCTGCCGAGGCCGAGGACGAGACGGTGCAGCTGCGCCGACACAAGGGCGCCTTCGAGGAGGCCATGAACGAGCTCGTCTGCCCCATCACCTGGTCGCTCCCCGTCGACCCCGTCATGGCGGAGGACGGCAAGGTGTACGAGCGCTCGGCCATCGAGGAGTGGCTCAAGCAGCAGCACAAGAGCCCGGTGACGAACTTGGCGATGGGCACGAGGCTGCTGCCGGCGCTGCAGGTCAAGAACATGATCCGCACGATGGTCGCCTCGGGCGCTCTCACGGGCGACAAGGTGGACGCGTGGAAGCTGAAGCTGAAGGAGGAGGAGGAGGTGGTGGAGATGCTGCTTAAGGCCGAGGCTGGTGAGGGTTGGGCGATGTGGATCTTGGGGCTTTGGTACGAGCTTGGTAAGAAGGGCCTCGCAGAGGACAAGGCCAAAGCGTTCGAGTGGTACGAGAAGAGCCACGAGGCTGGGGATGCAACTGGGGCTTGCTACCTTGGCCTGTGCTACTTGGATGGTGATGGCGTGCCAAAGTGCCTTGCGCGTGCGAATACGCTGATGAGCCAGGCTGCTGAGCGCGGCAGTAAATACGCGTGCTTCAGACTGGGGGGCGCATACGCTAAGGGCCTCTGGGGCTTCCCGAAGGACGAGAAGATGGCGCGCCGCTTCTACTCGACGGTGGCGAGCGCCACGAACGATGATTGCACCGCTGCTAACAAAGAGGAAGCAGCCACATGGCTGCGTGTGCATCCAGCGTGAGCTAGCGCCCGATGCGAGGGGGAACAGGTAGGACTGCCGAAAGCTCCACGCCTTCTGCGCGTGTCGAATGATGTCGTACCCTAATAAGGAAGGTACGTGTTCACTCCGACTCGGCCCCTGCGTCATGGCCTGCGTGCGGCCGGCTTCGGTTCGAGGGTCGATGGTAAAAACGTTCGATCTTCTTGGCGCCACTTGTACACGGCCGTGTTATGTGTTATGTTAAATGTGAGCGTCACTCTGTAGATACACGCGCAGTGCGCCAGCAACCGTTCCAGAACCCGCCCGTGTGGTGGATCTTCGAGGTTTCCACCAGACCAAGCCGCATCCATGCATCGTACACGCAGCAACACGTGCGACTAGCATGTGTTGAAGAGTCGCGCCGAGTCCTGGGTCGCAGCCATTTCACAGCCATGTGCAATCTGATCGCGCACACGCCTACCGCTGCTTGGTCCGGGAATCTGACGCAGGTGGGATCATTTCACACCTCTCGGTACCACGGCCGGTTGGCTGAATTCACACCTCTCGGTGCCACGGCCGGTTGGCTAAATTCACACCTCTCGGTGCCACGGCCGGTTGGCTGAATTCACATCTCTCGGTGCCACGCCCGGTTGGCTGAATTCACACCTCTCGGTGCCACGGCCGGTTGGCTGAAGGTCGCGACTCAGGCGATTGGCGCATCATCATCCCGTCATCGACATGATGATCCTCGGGCCGCCAAACTCGCCCGTGAGTGCGTACGCAATCAAGGCGCCGATGAGCATCCCAATCAGGAACGTCAGGAGCAGGCGCCGTCGGATGCGTGTGAACGCAGCCGAGGTCGACGCGCCCCGACCGTCGAAGAGCGTCTCGACGACCTTGGCTTCGTCAAACGACGGGCGGCTGCCTGTGCCCCCCTCGCCATGTCGTGCCCATGAAGCCGCGCTCGCGCTCACACCCACCCATGTGATCCCCGAGCGCAGCACCTGATGATGAGATGGGGGGGGGGAAGGGGTGGAGGGTGGGGGCGATCAGATAGCTATCCGATGGCAGTCCGATAGGGCAATCCGATGGCAATCAATCTCGGCTCACCTCGGCGAGATGATCGCAACGGTTCCTGTGCAATCAGATAGGGCAATCCGATGGCAATCAAGACCCGAGCGCAGCTCACCTCGGCGAGATGATCAGTGCGGTTCCAATGCAGCAGCCGCGCCATCAGCGGAGGCGCCATCTTCCCACTGCTCTTCCCACTGCCCTTCCCACTGCCCTTTGGCCCGCCGCTGCTGCCTCCCCCCATCCTAGCACGGTGTAGCACGAGGTGGCACGTGGCGCCGTGGTTGAGCGCCAACGACGACGACGGCATGACACCCGCGAAGGGGCCGCCGCCCGGGACGGCGCCACCGCACTCCGCGCCGTCGCCGTACCCGTCGGGCGCCGTGTTGAGCGCGATCCCAAGCAGCGCACAGGCGAGCTTCGCGAGGAAATCGGCATGCGAGATGATGACGAGGATCCTCTCTGTGCCGTCGGGGCTGTTGAGAGCCTCGACCTGGAGAGCGGAGGCAATGCGGCGGGCACGCTGCTCCGCCTGAGCTTCATCCTCCTCGAGCGCCACCAGCTCCTCGGCCACCAGCGAAGCATCATACGTGGGGTACCGCTGGCTCACGTGCTTGCGCAGAGGACCGGGCACGGCGAAACGCGCCTCCTTGCCAGCGCCGGCGGCGCCCCCCGACGACGGCTGAGACGTGAAGAAGCCGAACTGCTCAACGAGCTCCGGGTTGACGAGCACCGACTGGCGCAGAGCGAGCGAGAGCGGGTACGCGGTCTGAAGCGCGCGCTGCATGGTGCTGCACGTGATCTGCAGGCGCCCGGAGGCCGCGGCCTCCTTGAGCTGCGCGCCGAGGCGCGCCCCAAGCAGGGACGCCTGCTGCTGCCCGAGCGCCGAGAGGCCCGGGTCGGTCTGATTGGCGTCCATGTGACGTGTGTTCTCGTCGTTCTGCGACTGGCCATGGTGCACGAGGATCACGTGCAATAGCCCCGGCTCCGCGGCCACCGTGGCCACGCTCATTTCCGAGAACATGGCACGAATCCTTGTCAGGAAAAATACAGAAGCCGAAACTCTTTTCCGTCATAGGACAAATTAGGTTTTCGAAATTCAAATTCGCTTGCGTTCCAATAACAGTTTCAGTTTCAGTTTCAGTTTCTTCGCGGGGTTCCAATAACGCCGTTTCATTTACATTTCACTCTCCCCTCAAACGAACTGCGTCATGTCGACTATCCTGGGACTAAACGGAGTCGTCGACGGCGCCGGCGAACTCAACATCCTGCTACTTGCACTACTTTTCTTCCAAAACGCGCGGGGGCTGATTGCCGTCCCTGGCTCGTCGGCATAATCGGTGAAGATGTTCAGCCGCCGCTCGCCGGCGATGGCGCGCCGATGGCTCGCGACTCGGCGCAGACGGGCTTGGTCCTCTTCTGGGAGAGTGGTCGCTCGCAAGTCCACCATCGTGAGCGAGGCGCTACGTACGACTGCCTCGGCGATCTGCTTCACGCCCTCCGAACCGATTTGGTTCTCGCCGAGGTTGATCGAGTCGAGTGTGCGGCTCTGCGCAATGTCCTCCGCCAGCGCGGCGGCGCCCAAAGAGCCTAGGCCATTCTGCGACAGGTCGGCCGACGTGACCACTTGCAAGAGCTGCCCAACGGCCCTGAGCGAGACGGCGCGATCGCCGCCAAGCTTCCCGCGCAGGTTGAGCACGTAGCCGTGTACGCCGGCGGCGCGCAAGAGCCCGCGTCGGAACGGATCGCCAATCTGAATGCCGATCGAGAGCGTATTCGCCCACCAATGCGTCCACAGCCACGGCGGGTGGTCGAACAAGCGCACGCCATCGCAAATCTCCCGAGCGGCGAGATACTCTTGGAGCGCGTGCGGCGGGTCCGCTCGCAACAGGTCCGCAATCGTTGCGTCGCCCTCCAAGACCGCCTGAATGTCGCGTTGTCTGTCGGGTGCCAACGAGGTTGCCGCCGCTATGAGCGCGGGCGTTCGGTGCTCATGCGACCACGCGCGGCACTCGGCTTCGATCATGCCGGAGGCGACTATGTACTCGGCGGGAAGCCCAGCATCGACCCTCTGGTTGGCAAAGCGGACCGCGTAGCGCGTCAGTCGTACGGCAGACTCCTTGTCGTCCGCTTTGGCGCTCCCGCTGCCGTTGGCCTCGTGCTTCCCTTGCAAGCGCGGCGACGTGGCTGAAACCTCGTAGCTGAAGCAATGCCCATACTGCCACGCGAAATCACCCTTGACCACCTGCACCCACTCCCCGTCCTTCGGTGGATGTTGCGACACGGGCATACTGGTGCGCTCGCGGATGGCCGCGAGCTGCCGCGGGTCGTGGAGCCGGATGGCGGCCGTGGCCACGTGCTCCCTCTCGAGCTTTCGCTGCTGCCCCAAGTGGGCTTCGAGGAAGGCGCCCCGCAGCAGGAGCGCGAGATTATTCTCCTCCTTGCGCGTGCGCATCCACAGCTCGCGCTTCTGCTCGCCTCGCCACGCCACGCAGAGCGGGCAGACGCACGTGCGCAAGCTCTGCCCCTCGTACCGGCCGAATCCCACATCGCGAAGCAGCCCGTCGAGGCAATGCAGGCACGAGGTCGAATTCGGGCACAGCCACTTTCCTTGCAGCTTATCCCGCGCCGTGGGGCTGAGTTCGACCCACATCTTGCCGTACTTCTGCTTTGCAAACGCCTCTTTGACGGGCTCGTGGATGGACTCGGGGAGGTGCTCCAAGCGGTGCGTGCAAGGGTGGCCGCATCGCTTGCCGTGCTCCCCGAGCTTGCAGCATGACCACTCCGAGGGCTTGTTCACGCGCTTCTGCGAAGCCAGCACCTTCTGGCAAATGGCCAGAGGGGAGAGGACCAAGGCGGTCTTGGAGGCCTCGGGCGAGGCGCCTCCTTTGGTGGCCTTCTCGAGGCTCCTCGCTCCAAATCCTTTGCTCACGCGATCGAGCATCATCCGCGTGGCCATCTCGTAGAGATCGACTAGCGAGGCCGGCAGCTGCAGCGCCAGCCCCGCCTTCTGGCGCATCTCGAACGTGGAGATCAGGATCGAGAGCACGAGAGGGTTGCTCGTGATCTGCAGCCCGGACGCGGGATGGCGTGGCACGCTCTCTCGCACATACTGCAGCAGCCTCTCGCCGTCACTGCTACCTGCCGTCCACCTCCCGCCGTCCATGCTGCTCGCCTCAATACCCAGCCGATGCTGGATGACGTGCTCCTGCTGCGCCGTCGTAAGTGGCCCGAGCTTGATCAAGTGGAAGAGGGTCTTGAAGCGCTCCAGGTGGACGCCGTCGGGTCGCGAAGTGACGATCATCGTGTGCCCCTGCACCGCAAGCACCTGCACGATGTGGTCCTCGATTTGCGCGCACTTCGAACCGCCTTCGTCGAGTCCGTCGATGAGCAACAGAGCCCGTCGGCAGCGCATCGCCTGCCGCAGCGCACGATAGAGCTCCGAGTCCACCCCGTGCTCGAGCTGGAGTGCTAGGTCCACCCAATTCATGCATTCACTCGACGAGAGCAAGGCCGCATGGCGCTCAAGCAGCAGCTGCCACTCATGCACCTTGATCAAGATGGGGACGACGTCGGGCGCTTCCTGTAGCACGTGGCTGAGCAGCTGCAGCACGAGGCTCGTCTTTCCGGCGGCTGGATCCGCCGTGAGCAGCAGCGAGGTGGGCGCGTTCACCATGTCCTCAAGCACAGACATCAGCTTGCTCTCGAGCAAGACGAAGGGCTCGTTCTGCTGCGAGGTGAGCAAGTCGTAGCGCTCCTTGTGCTGCGAGATCTCGACGGTCATGCGCTGCCCCTTTTGCTCCGCGACGAATTGCTGCTCCGCCTGCTCGAGCCGCTTGGTGAAGGCCTCGGACGCGTTACGCGACTCGGCGGCGATCTCATCGCGCCCAATTCGAAGGTGCTCCTCGCGCTTATCGGCGGCGACCTCGAGCACGGCCTCCTTGAGTTTCGAGTCGCGATCCTCGCGATGCTCCTTTTGCTCAATCTCAAAGGCCATCTTGGCCTCCCGCTCTTGGTTGATGCGGTTCTGAACATCTCGCCGCTGCGAATCCTCGAGCGCTCTTCGCAACTCCTGATGGCGCCTGTCGAGGTCATCGAGAGCCTGATGAAAGGACTTGCCCAACCCACTCAGCTGGTCCAGGAGCGTCTGGTATGCCGTCGAGCTCTCCGAATGCCAAGGCTCTGGCAGGATCTCCAGCAGCAGCGACTGGCACGCCTTGAGCTCTGCACTCAGCCACGCCGCCGTGTCACTCGGTTTACTTCCCGTCTCGGCCACATAGGAGGCCGTGAGATCGAGGAGCCGACCAATGAAGTGGGCCAATTTGGACCGAATGAACGTCGCACGGAACAGCCACCGGCCGAGCTTGCTCACGTCTGTCCAGTGCTCAATGGCGTACGGCGGCGGCGCTGCGGCTGCAGACACGACCGAGACAGGCACGATGCCCAGATCCAACCTGCTCCCAGAGACGGCGTCGAGCACGGTCGAGTGCTCTGCAGCCAAGCTCGCCGTGTAGCTCTTTCGATGCGCTGCAAAAGCGGCGCTCTTCACGTCCCGTGGGGCATGATTCCAGGGCGAGAGGAAGACGTGCTCGACCTTCTTGCCGGCCGAGAGCTCCAGCGTGTGAGAAATTTTTCGAGGGCCTGGCGGCGCCGTCACCCGAGCATCGTGCCACCCATCATTGATGAACACGGTCAGCTCTTGCTGCACTTTGTAGCGCGCGTGCGACCCGTGGCGGCCGCTCCAAGGGAGGGTGCTTGCCCGCAAGCTTGAGGTGTCATCGGGCAGCAAGTCGCTGAACACGTACGTGATCGGCGAGGGCGCCCAGGGTTGCATCAGGTGCGCCGCTGCTGCCGCTGCCTGCTGCGAGTCGGCGTGCGTGTTGAATGCGGGACCGATGGCCGCCGCTGGCCGTTCGGCAGGACTGCTGGCGGTGCTGGCGCGCTTCTTACGCATCATCTGTGCCTATGAAGAAGTGCAGGCGATGCGAATTTATGCCTGCTCGGCAGGTGACCCGTGCGCATGCCCTCCACGGCGAGTGTCCAGCCCAACCGAATTAATCGACTGATGCGCACGCACCCGGATGGAGGTGTGTACTTGCAGGACGGGAAAAATGGTGGCAAGCGGCTCCGTTTCGAAAAAGAAAATACGGACTGTCTTCCAAATGCGGCGAACTTTTGGCGCCGTGCGCATTTACAAGTAGCGTGTACCTGCGACCTACTATCGATAGTAAGAGGCGCGTGGGGAGAGGCTGCCGCCCGGCCGTGTGGAATGAGTCCAGCGAAGTTTGCATTTCTGTGGTCGAAGTTGCCGCCGCGGACCCGTGTGAGAATCCTGAGTGAGGACGACACTGCGAAAAGGGTTGCAGGTCGGATCCATGGCAGGCCAGCGACTGCTGTGGCTCGTATGCATGCCTCTCGCGCTGATGCTGCTCCTCTTCAACTGGACGTCCTACCACTCGCTCACCGGCGGGAAGTCGCAAGGCGCGGCGGTGACGCCAGCGCTGCGGCAGAAGCTCGTTCGGCAAGGAGCGGCGATGCGCGCGATGCGCACGCTGCATGAGAACAAGCCGACGGTCGCGCAGGTGCTTGAGACGCATGCGAGGACGGAGACGCCCTCGCTGGCCGCGATCACGGCCGCATCGGACCTCGCAGCTGAGGCGGATGAAGCGGAGGCTGCTGCCACTGAGGCCAAGAATGACGGGGAGCCAGCAGAGGCGGAGGTGGCCGATGGCAAGACCGAGGGACTGGTGGAGAGCGAGGATGCCGCCGCGGACGAGGCCGTCGCCACGGCCGGTGGCAGCAGCACCGCCAACGTTGCCGGCGCGGCGGCGGCAGCGCTGGTCTACGTCGCCTCCAGCGCCATCGGCACCGCCAACGCCGCCGCTGCGACCGTTACGAGCATCGGCGACGCTCTGCGCGCCGCCGCGGGCAACAGCGCGTGCAAGCCGGAGCGCCCGAATTGGGAGCAGCGCCCTCTCAACTTCCTCGTGCCCGTGGACTCCGCTACGTGGCCTGCGTCGTGCGCGACGAGCGCTGCGTCGAGTGCCGGCGCGGGCGCAATCCAATCACCAGGCGGGGCGGAGCTGTGCACAGCCGTCTCCGCGGCGCTCGTCAAGATCGCGAAGCATCGCGAGCTCGTGGTCGTGCTTGCGCGCGAGGAGGACGCGTCGGCACTCTCTACATTCCTTGGGCGTGCTCCGAAGCAGGTACTCTCTCGCCTCTGATGGCCCTCTGATGGCCCTCTGATGGCCCTCTGATGACCTCTGATGACCTCGGATGACCTCGGATGACCTCGGATGACCTCGGATGACCTCGGATGACCTCGGATGGCCTCGGATGACCTCTGATGACCTCGAATGACCTCTGATGACCGCTGATGACCTCTGATGACGAAACCCTCATGAGACCCCCCCCCGGATTTGGAGCTCAGGTGCTCGTCTTCTCCTCCGATGGCTCCGCCGCCGTCGCCGCCGCCGCCGCGTCCCACGAGGGCGTGGCCGTCGTTCCAGCCCCAGCAGCCATGCGCGAGATGGCACCTCTGGTGGGTCGCCGGCCCTCTCGTCGTCGCCGCATGCAAGTGCTCACCACGGCGCCCCCCTCTGTTCCCCACAGTCTCTCAAGTATGCCCTATACGAGAGTGTGCTGCGGCTAGGCTGCTCTGCCCTCTTCGCCGATGTACACGTCAACTGGTCCGACAGTCCATTTGGCTACCTGAGCCGAGATACCGACCTCGAGGCCGCCTCGGTCACCGATGGCTTCATGCGCACTGGGCGCGTCGTCTCCGTCGACGACGCCCAGATGGGATGGTCTCGGTCTGCTGATGGCCTCTGATGGCCTCTGATGGCCTCTGAGGACCTCTGATGGCCTCTGAGGACCTCTGATGGCCTCTGAGGACCTCTGAGGACCGCTGATGACCGCTGATGACTGCTGACGGCCTCTGAGGACCCCTGATGACCTCTGCTTCCGTAGGTACGCCCAGTCGCGACCTCTGATGACCTCTGATGACCTCTGAGGACCTCTGATGACCTCTGCTTCCGTAGGTACGCCCAGTCGCTCGCGATCGCGGCCCTTAGCCCGCGTCTCTTCTATGCCACCGCGACCGCCGAGTCGGCGAATCTGATGGCCTTCATGCGCTTCCGTCTCCACGAGAGCAAAGCGGGGGGCGGCGGAGCGGGCGGTCTCGGTGGCCTCCTCCATCGCGCCTCGTCAGAAAAGGAAGAGTCGGAGGACTATGCATTCACAGACGAGGCCATCGGGCCCGCGCATGATGCGAAGCGGTCGGCGGGCGTGACTGTGCGGGTCATGCAGCCCACGTGCTTCGGCACTGGTCGAGGCTCAGTAGCAGTCGCCCCTGCCCCGTCCGACCCAAATATGGATGAGAGGGCGATGGTGATGGGCAATTCCAATGCGATCTTGTCGTCGCGGGTCTTCACCGCGCGCAACCAGGTGATGACCTCTGATGGCCTCTGATGGCCTCTAATGGCCTCTGTTGGCCTCCGAGTGACCTCTGATGGCCTCTGATGGCTTCTTGATTGCCTCCCTACTCAGGTGCTCTCCAAAGGGTGCGCCAAGGTGGATTCTCTTGATTGCATCTGATTGCATGCTGATTGCCTCCATACTCAGGTGCTCTCCAAAGGGTGCGCCAAGGTGGATTCTCCGGCCGAGATGCCGCCAGCTCGCCCACTCAATTACGTCGTGCCGGCGAGTGAGTCGGAGTGGCCGAAGCGGAGTGCATGCACTGCGATGGGGACGGAGGCGCTCTGCGAGGTTGTATCTCGGATCCATCTGAAGCGCGAGGTGATCGCGGCCGTCTCCAATAAGAACATCTTCCACATGCTCCAGGTGCACCGCTGATGTTGGAGTGCGAATGATGTGCTAATGATGTGCGAGTGATGTGCTAATGATGTGCTAATGATGTGATAATGCTGTGCTAATGATGTGCGCATGAACTGAGTGCGAATTGAGTGCCACGGATCGCCCCATTGATTGCCATTGTTTGCCAACGATTGCCATTGATTGCCATTGATTGCCATTGATTGCCATTGATTGCCATTGATTGCCATTGGTTGCCATTGATTGCCGTCCTTCCAACTGCTCCAGCTGTACGTCAACGGCATCAAGGCCGCGAACATCTCGAACGCGATGGTCGTTGCCCTTGACGATGCTACTGAGGCATGGCTCATCGGCAAGAATGTCCACCACTACACCAAGAAGCTTGTCTCCAGGTTCGTCATAATAGACGCTGATGACCACTGATGGCCGCTGATGACCTCTGATGACCACTACACCAAGAAGCTTGTCTCCAGGTTCGTCATAATGGACGCTGATGACCGCTGATGACTTCTGATGGCCGCGGATGGCCGCGGATGGCCGCTGATGACCACTGATGACCTCTGATGACCGCTCGTCTCTCCAGGACCGGCTCGACAGACAACCACGCCACCTCCGGGCTCAAGTTCAAGATCCTCGTCGACTTCCTCTCGATTGGCTGCTCGGTGCTGCTCTCCGATTTGGACGTCATGTGACCACTGATGACCACTGATGACCACTGATGACCTCCGATGATGACCATCCTCATCAGGTGCTGCTCTCCGACGTGGACGTCATCTGGCTGGCCAACCCGTTCCACTTCCTCTATCGCGATACGGACGTCGAAGGCATGACGGACGGCTGGGATGAGCCCACCTCGTACGGCTACGATTACGGCGCCGGATCCTTCAGGGTCTTCGCGCGGAACAGCGGCATGTTCTACCTGCAAGCGACGCACGAATCGAACCAAATGATGAAACGGCTCGCGCGGCGTATGGAGAGCGAGGGCACTTGGGACCAGACAGCCTACAATGAGGAGCAGGTGCGATGGCCCTTGTGATGGCGACTGATGGCCACTGATGGCCACTGATGGCGCCTGATGACCCCTGATGACCACTGATGGCCACTGATGACCACTGATGGCGACTGATGGCCATTCCCGACGACTGACGAGGCCTTCCTCGACCTGTCTCCTCCCGTGTGATTGCCCTTGGTTGCCCTCGATGACCCTCGATGACCCTTGATGACCCTTGATGACCCTTGATGACCCTTGATGACCCTTGATCACCCTTGATCACCATTGATGACCCTTGATGACCCTTGATGACCCCTTCCGCTCGGCGGCAGTTCTACCCCGCGAATGGCGTGCATGCAACTGTTGGCGTCTCGTCGCGCGTCATGAATTATCTGTGCAATCTCAACTCGAAAACCTTCTTCCGCTTCGTGCGTGAGGACGACGAGCTCCTCAACGGCTACCGGCCCATCTCGGCGCACGTCAACTACCATCCGGAGAAGCCCAACCGGATGGTCGACCTGCATGCCTGGTACCACTGATTGCCACGAATTGCCACTGATTGCCCATCTCGGCGCACGCCAATTACCACTGATTGCCACTGATTGCCACTGATTGCCACTGATTGCCCATCTCGGCGCACGCCAATTACCACGGCGCCCACATGTATGCCTGGTACTCTTAGCTGGCACGGATTGCGCCTGGCATGCACGTGCTCACCACGGCGTCCATCCCCCTCCTCCTCCTTCTAAAGGTACTACGGCGGCGACAATGTCAAGGGGAAGAAGGCGGGCATCTGGAAGTGGAACGGCGGCGAGGGCTCGCGCCTGCAAGCCGAGTGCAAGAATAGCATCGTCTCGGGCCGACCCTCGACCGCAAAGCCGCTGCTGCAACAGATCTTACTCGCGGGCAAGGCCGAGTGGGGGGGCGTCAAGTGGATCGAGTTTGGGGCCGATGGGACCCTCAAGACGCCCTGGGGTGCTGGCAAGTGGGGTGATACGCAGAAGCCGAGCACCATCTACGCCGAGTTCATTGGCCAGATCCATCTGCTCACGTTCACAGGGAATGCGTACGAGTCGACGCGCTGCTCCGATGGCGAGAACGTCAACGGCAAACTCGCCGACGCCGGCGCCGCCTGAGCGTGTCCGACCACAAAAGTCTTACAAAAGTCTTGTAACGCCGTAAATATAAATACGCCGTATACCGAACGGCTAACGGTCTTCCGGATATAATGATTTATTTTACCCGTAACCTGATCCTTAACCGGGTAATGTGCGATTGCGGCGTCGGTGGCTGCGGCGTAGGGGTTCGGGGAGTCGTGCACTACAGACTGTATCATCATCTGTGGAGTCGAGCGGGAATCCACACGCTGCACAGTGTGCACAGAGTAGTGGCACCGAGTCGAGCCATGAGCCGAGCTAGGCTCTCCTCAGCCACTGAGGTGACGTGGGCCTCTGCGCTGCCGGCGCCGCGCTGCAGCCTGCACCCAAGACCCATGACCCAACACGCAACCCAGCGGACGCTCGCTTGTCGCAATCGTTCCAAAGCCGATGGTCAAGTTGTCGGGTGCTCACGCAGCCATGTGGCTGCTCCCTCTTTGGCGCCGGCGGTGCAATCCTCGATCAAGGCGCTCGCCACCATCGAGTAGTAGCGGCGCGCCATCGTTTCGTCCTTCGGGAAGCCCCAGAGGCCCTCAGCGTATGAGCGCCCCAGATGGTAGCACGTGAGTTTGCTTCCGCGTTCAGCAGCCTGGCACATCAGCGTATTGGCACGCATGGGGCACTTTGTCACCTCGCCATTCCCCAGCAAGTAGCACCTGCCAAGGCCGCCTGTCCCAACTGCATCCCCAGCCTCGTGGCTCTTCTTGTACCACTCGAAAGCCTTGGCAAAGTCCTTTGCGAGACCCTTCTGACCATGCTTGTACCAAACTCCCAGGTTGCACATCGCCCAGCCCTGACCAGCCTCGGCCTTACGCCGCATCTCCGCCACCTCCTCGTCTTCCTTCAGCTTCAGCTTCCACGCGTCCACCTTGTCGCCCGAGAAGAGCAAGAAGGTGATGGGGCAGAGGAACTCGTTCATGGCCTCGTTCGTCGCGCTCTTGGTTCGGCGCAGCTCCTGCGCTGTCTCGTCCTCGGCATCCTCGCAGCCGCGCTTGGACGGCATGGCGATGCCGGTTGGCGGGCGGGGACGAGCCCAGCGTACGCTGTCGCCCTGAGTGCTGCTGATGGTCCTCTGCCGTTCGGCGGCGCGAAATAGGAACAAGGTCCTCGCCTCGAATCCGCCCATAAAAATTCCCGTTTTTCCTAGAAAACCCCAAGAAGGACGCACGCGGTCGATGGGCGCGGACAGAAGAACCCCGCTACCGGTACCCAACGGACGCCAGTCCGCGGACACCCGAAACGCAAGCGAAAAGACCATCACGACTGTGCGAGAGCGTGGCATGGCGGTGACCGGTGTGTATAGAGCACGGTAACGTTAGATTTGAGTTCTAACGTTAAGGAAGCGTTAATTTCTTTCCTTATACGTTGATTTCATGTTTATGTTAATGATGAAAGGCTTGTTGTCGTTAAACGTGAATAACACTGTTTTGCACTTTTGCTTGTCAAAAAGGAGGTCAACAAGGGTCAAAAATCTTACCATAGATCGCGTATGAATATGGGTCAAAAAGGAGGTCAAACAGAGTAAAAACATCTTACCAAAAAGGAAGTGACGAGTCTTTTAGCTCTTACGCAAAAAAGGAGTCAAGAAGGAGCTGTAGGAGGTCACTCTACGGGAGTTGTTAATGTTAACGGAAAACCCTTAACGTTAAAGTAACGTTAAAGTATTGTTGTTAATGGTTCCTATTGTTGTTATGTTGTTAGTGTAAACACTTCAACAGTGTCTGGTCCTTAACGTTACGGTGCGTGTGCAGAGACAGACGTGGGGATACGCACAGAGAGAGAGAGAGGCACAGCCGAGCCATGAGCCGAGCTAGCTCCGCCACTGAGCCGCACCCAGCGCAGCACTCAAACGTGCCAACGCCGGGTCAAGCTGCTGGATGCGCACGCAGCCATGTGGCTGCTTCCTCTTTGGCGTCGTCGGAGCAATCCTTGAGCGCGGCGCTCGCCACCATCGAGTAGTAGCGGCGCGCCATCGTCTCGTCCTTCGGGAAGCCCCAGATGCCCTCAGCGTATGCGTCTCCCAGGTTGTAGCACGCGACTTTGCTGCCGCGTCCGGCGGCGTCGCCAATCAGAATAGCACCATGCATGGGGCACTTTGGCACGCCAGCACCAACCACGTAGCACCAGCCAAGGCCGCCAGTCCCACTTGCATCCCCAGCCTCGTGGCTCTTCTTGTACCACTCGAAAGCCTTGGCCAAGTCCTTGGCGAGGCCCATCTCACCATACTCGTACCAAACTCCCAGTTGGTGCATCACCGCGCCATCACCAGCCTCGGCCTTACGCAGCGTCTCCGCCACCTCCTCCTCCTCCTCCAGCTTCAGCTTCCACGCGTCCACCTTGTCGCCCGTGAGAGCGCCCGAGGTGACCATCGCGCGGATCATGTTCTTGACCTGCAGCGCCGGCAGCAGCTTCGTGCCCATCTCCAAGTTCGTCACCGGGCTCTTGCGCTGCTTCTTGAGCCACTCCTCGATGGCCGAGCGCTCGTACACGTTGCCGTCCTCCGCCGTGACGGGGTCGACGGGCAGTGAGAAGGTGATGGGGCAGACGAGCTCGGCAAAGGCCTCTTCCGTGGCGCTCTTGTGTCGGCGAAAATCATGCGCCGTCTCGTCCGCAGCCCCACGGCCGCGTTTGGGCGGCATCGGTTCGTTGTGGGGGCGTGAACGAGAGTCGAACGTAGTACCAGCACAAGACACTTGTACAAGTCAAGTCAGCTCACAGCCACTGCAATCAAACTACATACCCCCTCCCCCAAACTCAACGAAGCCGACTCGGTAATTGACGAACTTCCGCGATTACGGCAAGCACTCGGCACTTGTTCGCGAAGTTGGTGAGGCCTTCAGCCGCGAGTCATCATCACGCTGGCGCACAGCTGTCGGACACTGCACGCGAGCCGCCCGAGACATGGAACCAGGTGGATGGATCTCCAACATCGCCAAGTCCCAGAAGAAGCCCAAGGATGAATTCGAGGAGCAGACGCTCCTCGCCATGTGGACCGCCCGGCTCGACGTCGGCCGCATCAAGTGCACCGCGGCCGCCTCCTCGCCGAATGCGGATCTCCTCGCCGCTCCTACCCGAAACGCAAGCGAAAAGACCGACACGACTGCGAGAGCGTGGCGTGGCGGTGACCGGTGTGGGCACACACAGACGTGGGGACACGCACAGTCCAGAGAGAGAGAGTGGCACAGAGCCATGAACCTAGCTAGCTCCGCCACTGAGCCGCACCCAGCGCAGCACTCAAATGTGCCAACGCACCGAGTCAAGCTGCTGCATGCGCACGCAGCCATGTGGCTGCTTTCTCCTTTGCGTCGTTGGAGCAATCATCGATCGCGGCGCTCGCCATCATCGAGTAGTAGCGGCGCGCCATCTTCTCGTCCTTCGGGTAGCCACAGATGCCATCAGCGTATGCGCGTCCCAGATAGATGCACGCGGCTTTGCTGCCGCGCCTGGCGGCGTCGCTCAGCAGCGTAGCACCAAGCACGGGGCACATAGGCACGCCATACCCCAGCAAGTAGCACCTGCCAAGGCCGCCTGTCCCAACTGCATCCCCAGCCTCGTGGCTCTTCTCGTACCACTCGAAAGCCTTGGCCTTGTCCATTGCGAGGCCCTTCATACCATGCTCGTAACAAAGTCCCAGGTCGTACATCGCCTCGCCATCACCCGCCTCGGCCTCACGCCGCACCTCCGCCACCTTCTCCTCCTCCTCCAGCTTCAGCTTCCACGCGTCCACCTTGTCGCCCGTGAGAGCGCCCGAGGCGACCATCGTGCGGATCATGTTCTTGACCTGCAGCGCCGGCAGCAGCCTCGTGCCCATCGCCAAGTTCGTCACCGGGCTCTTGTGCTGCTGCTTGAGCCACTCCTCGATGGCCGAGCGCTCGTACACCTTGCCGTCCTCCGCCATGACGGGGTCGACGGGGAGCGAGAAGGTGATGGGGCAGACGAGCTCGGCAAAGGCCTCTTCCGTGGCGCTCTTGTGTCGGCGAAAATCATGCGCCGTCTCGTCCGCAGCAGCGCGGCGGCCGCGCTTGGGCGGCATCGAACGTTGAGGGAGAGACGTTCACACACCCGTTGCCCCAGGATAGGCAGGGATAGGTCTGTTTCGGTGGCTGGTGCCGTTCTCACACCTCTCCGCAATACTCTACGCACTCAGAGCGAGAGGATGCACACAGAGAGGGCACCGAGCCATGAGCTAGCTCACAAGCCATGAGCTCACAGCCACTGCAATCAAACTACAACCCCTCTCCCCCATACCCAGCGCAGCACTCAAACGTGCCAACGCACCGAGTCAAGCTGCTGCATGCGCACGCAGCCACGTGGCTGCTTTCTCCTTTGCGTCGTCGGAGCAATCATCGATCGCGGCGCTCGCCATCATCGAGTAGTAGCGGCGCGCCATCTTCTCGTCCTTCGGGAAGCCACAGAGGCCACCAGCGTATGCGCATCCCAGATAGATGCACGCGTTTTTGCTGCCGCGTGCGGCGGCGTCGCTCATCAGCGTAGCGCCAAGCATGGGGCACTTTGGCACGCCCTCCCCATGCAAGTAGCACCAGCCAAGGCCGCCAGTCCCAGTTTCATACCCAGCCTCGTGGCTCTTCTTGTACCACTCGAAAGCCTTGGCCAAGTCCTTGGCGAGGCCCATCTCACCATACTCGTACCAAACTCCCAGTTGGTGCATCACCGCGCCATCACCAGCCTCGGCCTTACGCAGCGTCTCCGCCACCTCCTCCTCCTCCTCCAGCTTCAGCTTCCACGCGTCCACCTTGTCGCCCGTGAGAGCGCCCGAGGCGACCATCGTGCGGATCATGTTCTTGACCCGCAGCGCCGGAAGCAGCCTCGTGCCCATCGCCATGTTCGTCACCGGGCTCTTGTGCTGCTGCTCGAGCCACTCCTCGATGGCCGAGCGCTCGTACACGTTGCCGTCCTCCGCCGTGACGGGGTCGACGGGCAGTGAGAAGGTGATGGGGCAGACGAGCTCGGCAAAGGCCTCTTCCGTGGCGCTCTTGTGTCGGCGAAAATCATGCGCCGTCTCGTCCGCAGCCCCACGGCCGCGTTTGGGCGGCATCGGTTCGTTGTGGGGGCGTGAACGAGAGTCGAACGTAGTACCAGCACAAGACACTTGTACAAGTCAAGTCAGCTCACAGCCACTGCAATCAAACTACATACCCCCTCCCCCAAACTCAACGAAGCCGACTCGGTAATTGACGAACTTCCGCGATTACGGCAAGCACTCGGCACTTGTTCGCGAAGTTGGTGAGGCCTTCAGCCGCGAGTCATCATCACGCTGGCGCACAGCTGTCGGACACTGCACGCGAGCCGCCCGAGACATGGAACCAGGTGGATGGATCTCCAACATCGCCAAGTCCCAGAAGAAGCCCAAGGATGAATTCGAGGAGCAGACGCTCCTCGCCATGTGGACCGCCCGGCTCGACGTCGGCCGCATCAAGTGCACCGCGGCCGCCTTCTCGCCGAATGCGGATCTCCTCGCCATCGGCAGCAACGACGGCGCAACGTCCATGTTCAATCCCAAGACCGGCCGCCTGGTGTCCAAGCTGGGGGTTGCGTACACCAAGGAGACCGACCTGATGTCGATGCTCGCCGACAATGGCCGAGGCATCGTCATGGCGCTCAAGTTCAATCCCGCTCCGGGAGTGAAGCCCAGGCTGCGCGTCGCGCTGTCCGACGGCAAGGTGGAGTGCTTCGATCCGATCACGGGCGCCTCGAGCGGCCTCAACGTCGTCGACGGCGGTCAGACACTCGCCCTCGACTACGCGACAGACGGCACTTGCTACGCGGCGGGCGGCGTCGACCCGACTACCCCCGGCGGCGGTGGGCCAGCGGTGCGCGTGTACGACGACAAGACGTCGAAGCTCAAGATGACCTGCACCGGCGATGCGACCGTCCCTGGCCACTCCAATCGAATCTCGTGCATCCGCTTCCAGAACAGCTCCCAGCTCGCCACGGGCAGCATGGACGGTGCGGTCTGAGTGCGGTCTTAGTGCCTTCTGAGTGCGATCTGAGTGCGGTCTCCTGGGCTGATTGCGATCTGAGTGCGGTCTGAGAGCGGTCTGAGTGCGATGGGATGGATTGCCAACCGCTCCCAGAACAGCTGAAAGCTCGCCAAAGGCAGCACGGGCGGTGCGGCCTGATTTGCGCTCATTGCGACCGGACGGCCTCCCTAATTAGGAACTGTCAAGCTCTGGTCGGTCGGGTCCAAGGACCCCATTAAGACCTTACCGTCCGACCAGACAGCTTCGTCCATCGCCTTTGAAGTAGTTGGCCCGTCGATCGACTTTGATGGCCATTACATGCTCGTCGGGAGTGCTCGCCCACATAAGAACTTGCTCCTGTACGGCATGAAGACGGACCAGAGCATGTTCTGTTGATGACCCATGATTGCCTCCCTCATCAGGCCGAGACGGACCAGAGCATGTTCTGTTGATGACCCATGATTGCCTCCCTCATCAGGCCGAGACGGACCAGAGCATGTTCTGTTGATGACCCATGATTGCTCCTGTACGGCATGAAGACCAACACACGCGGTTCTCGGAGATTGGGTAGAGTGCCTCTCTGAGTGCCTCTGATTGCCTCCCTCATCAGGTACGACATGAGGAACTACAAGCTGGTCTCGGAGATTGGGTGGCGCAAGCTCGCGCCCGCGAAGACGGCGGCGCAGCGCATGTGGAACCGTGCCAACCTCGCGAGCCTGCAGAAGAGTAACATCCTTGCGGCGTCATTCACAGATGGGGGCAAGATTGTCGCGGGAGGTGCGACGAGATGACCCCTCTCTGATGGACTCTCTGATTGCCTCTCTGATGGCCTCTCTGATTGCCTCTCTGATGGCCTCTCGGAGGGCCTCTCGGAGGGCCTCTCCGATGGCCTCGAATGAGCACTGATGGCCTTTCTCATCGGCATGACTTGCCTAATTTGGGCGTGACTTGCCTCCGTGTCCAGGCGCGATGGGCGCCGGAGGTGTGGTCAAGATCTTCACACCCAACACGCCACCAAAGGATGCTCAGCCGGTGGGCGGTGATGCGGCCGGCGCTGAGCCCGACGCGATGAGGGAGTTGTTCTCGGCCGTTGCGAGCTTCTCCGTGCCAAGCGGCGTGATGGGCATCGACGTGTCTCGCAAAGCGATCATTCGAAAGGGGGAGAAGGTGCCTCTGAGTGCCTCTGAGGGCCACTGAGTGCCACTGAGTGCCACTGAGTGCCACTGATTGCAAAGCGATCATTCGAAAGGGGGAGAAGGTGCCACTGAGGGCCACTGATTGCCACTGAGGGTCGCTGATTGACTTTGATTGCTTTTGATTGATATGGTTTGCTATTGATTGCTATTGATTGCCTCCCCGATGGCTCCTCAAACATTAGGTGGGCGAGGGCGAGAATGCCGTCGAAGCCGCCGAGGACATCAAGATGATGGCCGTCGCCGCAGCCAATGGCATCGTCTACGGCATCAAGCTCCCTAGGGATCTACCGCACCACGCCGAGCTCTGAGCTCGCCCATATTAGGAACGCCTCTCGCGATTGACGAGACCGGCGGCGGGGAGCTTGGCGGCGGCGTGACCCTCCGAGCTGCGCCCTTATCAGGCAAGCTGCACTCCTCGGAGCCGGCCATTGAGCATGCAACCTTCTAGCATGCAACCCCTTGATATGGGCCCCCCATCATGCCACCTTCTAGCATGCAACCCCTTGATATGGGCCCCCCATCATGCCACCTTCTAGCATGCAACCCCTTGATATGGGCCCCCCAGAATGCCACCTTCTAGCATGCAACCCCTCGATATGCCCCCCCCAGCATGCCACCTTCGGAGCTCTGTGAGCATGCCGGAACCTCTCCACAGCACAGGAGCAAGTGAGGATGTTACAGAGGAGCAGACAGTACACGCCTCTCGGCGTTCGTATGCGAACGGGCCTCGGGGATGCACCCGAGGGCTCACTGCTGCTGTGTGGCGACGCCGGTGCGCCCTATGGCGCGCTTCGTCGAGTGCGCGCCGTCGTGGCGCACTCGAGGGCTTCACTGCTGCTGTGGTCTGGCCTCTAGAGACTGTGTCTGACTGTGTGCCGTGCGTGGAGGCTGGAGCGCCACGCCAGCACCGGCCGAAACGCGCGGCAGAGTTTAGGCGAAGTTCTGCGGTTCTGCGCGCGGCGTCGCGGGGGTCCGTTGGTGCGTGAGTTTGGCGTGAGCCGGGCTTCCTTGTCGTCGGGGGCGTTGGCTGGACCGGTCCGCTGGTTTCAAGTCTCTAGTCTGTGCGAAGCGTGGCGTGTATGCGCGCTAACTATAAACTAAGCGCAAGGACGAAGGACTGGGTAAAAACTAATCCTTCTAATGTCCGACACGCGGGGACTGTCGTGTGGAGACGTCACTGTGCGGTGGCGCGGGACCGCTGTCCAACTCCAAAGCCGTGGGAAAGCCGTGGAGGTAGGGGCGGTAGCCGCAAGACGAGCGGGGAGACCCACACAGTCGCATGTGACGCTGTGAATCTCTAATTATAAATTAAAGTTTAATTAAAGTTTGGGGGCGACTCGCTACGTTATCTTCTATAATCAAAGACGCCACCCTAAATGCGTATCTCTTTCGTCTTTGCGCGTGGCGGCACCGTCGGCACACCGCCATGCGGCGCTGCGTGCGCTGCCCCCCTGGCGCCACTGTCACTGCGTGCAGGCGCCATACCGCCAAACAAAAAGGCCCACGCGCCTCCCACACAGGAAACAGAAAAATGACAGGATCACGATCAGAAGCCAAAAAGAATAGCAACACTCACCCCTTCACATCACTCACTCACTCACCCCTTCACATCACTCAATCAAATGCACACCATGATGCACACGTGCTACAATAATGTACCTAACCAAAAAGCGAGAGCACAGTCCAGAGAGTCGCAATCTAATCATACTACCAATGCATACTACGTAATATGCATCTTTGCCACTGGCGGAACCGTTCAGCGCGCCATAGCGCTGCTGCGCTGTCCCCTGGCGCCAGTCACTGCGCAGACGCCGCACCGCCAAAGGCCACGCGCCTCCCTTCTTGGGTGGCGGCCAGTTCGGCTCGAGCCGGATCACAACATACCATACCAGTCGTCACTAGTCACGGTCACGGGGCCAACGATGGCGTTCTTCAAACTGTTGAAGCTGCTGTTCTTGGAGGAGCTGCTGTCGAATGTGCGCGGCGGCGACGACGGGCCGAGCATCTCGTCGGGCGAAATGACGTCACCTCGGCGAAGCAGGAAATGCGTCTCCATGATACCCTTGCCCTTGACTGTGATGGCGCCGCGCGGCTGCAGGTAGAAGGGCAGGGGGGGCGGCAGCGGCGCGCCGGCCGCGGCGGCGGCGGCGGCGGCGGCGGCCGCCGCCTTGTCGGCCGCCTCGGCGGCCACAAACGCGGCCGCGAACTTGTCCGAGACGTGGATACGCCCCGGCAGCGAGTTGGACTCCATGCGCGCCGTCGTGTTGATCGTGTCGCCGAAGAGGGAGTAGTGCGGCAGCGTGCGCCCCACGACGCCACCGACGGCGGGCCCGCAGTGGAGGCCGACGCGGATGAGCATGTTGCCCGAGTTGGGTAGCTCGTGGCGCCCGGCGCACTCGACCATTTCGAGCGCGCAGCGCGCTATCTGCAGCGCCTGCGCGCGCGGGTCGCGCTCGCCCGAGATGCCGGCCACGGCGACGAAGGCGTCGCCCACTGTCTCGAGCTTCGTCACGCCGTGCCGCTGCGCGATCTCGTCAAAGTCCATGAAGAGGTCGTTGAGCATGGCCATCGTCTCGTGCGGCGTGATGGTGCCGACGAGGTCCGTGAAGCGGACAATGTCCGTGAAGAGGAGTGTCACGTGCTCGAAGTGCTCCGCAATGTGCTCCTCGCCAGCGCGCAGCATCGAGACGATGCGCCGCGGCAGCATCGAGTACAGGAGGTTGTCGTTCAGTTGCTGCTGCAGCGCGATGAAGACGATGAGCGCGGTAATGAGCACTGCGAGGACGACGACGCCCGCAATGGCGCCGTCCTGCAGCACGGGAGTCAACGAGCCCGTGCGCGGCTCGATGGTGATCACCCAGGCGGACGAGTAGGCGCGCACAACGTTCGAAACGGCCCCGGCGTTGTACGCGCTCGTCGGCAGCGAACCGTCACTCGACGAGACGACGACCAAGGGGAACGCGCCCGTGCCGTCGGAGGTCTCGACGGAGCGCGCGATGGACCACTTGTACTCGGTGCCCAGACGCTCGACGCCGGCGAGCTCGAGCAACTGGTTCCACATGACGATGATGGTGAAGAAGCCCCAGAAGCGGCGCCCGTCGCCCGTGGCATTGGTGTCGCAGAGGGACGCGCCCGTCGCGGCGCTCCGCACGACGTCGCAGCCCGTGACGTTCGTGAAGGGTCCCAGCGGCGGGCCGCCCGGCGCGGCCGCCCAGCGGTAGCCGAGCGACCACAGGTCGGCAGCGGCCGTCGTCGAAGCGAAGAGCGGGATGCGCGAGAGCAGGGCGAACTGACCTTCCTTGCAGATGTTGCTTGCAGAGGCGAGGCACGTCGTGAGGGGCGACAGGAGGTTCTTGGGGCCCTCGACTTGCAGCTGCCGCGTCGTCAACGCCAGGATGGCGCTAGTGCGCCGGTTGGCGATTACCGAGCTCGCATTGAACAAGTCGTGCCCACCGCCCGGGTCGCCGCCGAGCAGGATGCCCGTCGCGTTGCGCCGCGCCGACACGAGGGGGTAGATGGCCGCGACGTGGCCGTACGGCGCAATCTGGACGGAGTCGATGGCCAGCGACGTTATGACGAGCGCCGGCGCCGCGCGCGTGAACCATCTCTGCACGGCCTCGTGCGTCGGCGGTGGCCCCGACTCAACGAAGGTCGCCGCCGCGAGCGACGGGTTGAGCGCGCCGCGCAGAACCGCGCCGAAGGAAACCGCGACGGACGAGAGGAGCGTCTGCGCGCGCACCTGGCGCGCGATCGCCTCCGAGTTAGTGTACCTCATCATGACGCCGTGGCCCCCGCCGGCGAGCACAGCGAAGACGACAGCGGCGAGGCCCAGAAAGCGGCACGGTGCCGCGCGCAACTCGCGCCAACCGCGCCACGCCGACACGCGTGCACAGCGCGGCGCGCGTGCAGCGCGCTTCGCCGCGCCGGCGGCGCGCGGTGCCGGCGCGAGCTTGCGTTTCATGACGTCGTCGTCGACGACGGACAGGACGTGCACCATACATGGAATGTTTTCGCAGTGGTACGGGAAAACCGGGGCTTTTTTAGGGTTAAATTGCCGGCACCTTTTCGGGTCCGTCGATTCTCCATTAGTAGGAAAGTTTGCTTTTGGAGTCCGAACCATACCTGTACTCGCACGCACTCGAGGGTTTAGCGTACCTCCCCAAGCGATGAACGTGTACTACGGCGATCGTGTACATGTACTCGATGGGCGTTGTCGACCAAGTTGAGCCTTCTCTGGGTTTTCTTGTGAGAATGGTGTAGGATTCTGATTGGGGCGCTGACAATTCAGCGCTGTGGGGCGGGGGACTGAGGATTCAGCCGGTAAAGTCGGGGTGTGTAGGATTCAGCCGGTAAAGTCGGTGTGAGTGTAGGATTCAGCTGTTCACTCCCGTGTGTAGGATTCACCATCATCGGAAACGCGAATCCTACAATCCTTGGAGCCAGAGGACCACGCTCGCTCACCGAATGCTGACGTCGCCGGTCGTGGATGCCCGTGCCCGGAACCGTGAATCCTACACACACCGGTGTGAACAGCTGATCCTACACACCGACTCGTTTACCGGCTGAGGATCATCAGACTTCAGAGTCAGTGCCGCCCCGCGCGCTACCCGCGCGCCGCGCCCGCACGGGCCGCGGCACCACGCGGGCGGGCGCTGAATCGTGAGCGGCCGCCCGCTATCCGTGAATCCTCCGGGCGCATTAACATATGAATACCTCGCATAGATTGTCGACCTCCATCCTCCTCAACGACCGGACCCAACGTGCAGACCCAACGTGCAACCTACCGGAAATCAAACGAAACACATCGGAATGGCTTGGCACACGCGCGGCCAAGCCCCCCCCCCTCCACCGCACAGCTTCGATTCCTCACCCGCGCAGCGGAGCCTGGCCACGAAACACACACCGCAGTCTTCCTCTCTAAAAAGCCGCGCCACGCTCAGCGCCACACCACGTCAGGTAGTACGCGCCCCCACCACGATTTGCCGTACGCGCCGGCGTGTGGAACCAACATCTCCGAGATTGAATCTCCGGACCGTCGAGGGTGTCGTGAATGCACAACCATGCGACCCCCCCTCGGCGTACTGCTGTTCACACCCCGAGGCCGCTCGAGCCTGCTGTGAATGCACAGCACCATGCGCCCTCGTGAATGCACACCCATGCGCCCCCTCCCCTCGGCGTACTGCTGTTCACCCCCGAGGCCGCTCGAGCCCGCTGTGAATGTGAACCGCGAGACAGAATCGGCGTGATCGGCGCGCCCCACTTGACGAAACACATGCGCACTCGCTGACACTCTGTACCATGCGCCACTCTGCCACCGCTGTGGGCAACCAGTCACGTGTGCCTTGCCTAATTCGGCTTGCCAGTCGACTTGCCTAATCCGGCATGGTACTCGTCCTTTCACCGCCAAGGGTTTGGCGCGAGAGCTGGACTCGGACTCGGTCCATCCAGCCCACCTAGCCATCTTATCTTAGGCAGTGAAGTCCTCCTCCTCCGTCTTCGGCTTGCCCACCTCGGTCGAGACCATCTTCTCAAGCTTGCGCAGCTCGGGCTCGGGCAGGTCGGACTTATCGACGTACCTGTGGGAAAGGGAGGAGAGGGCGCCGTGGTGAGCACTTGCATGCAGCCGTCGTGCTCGAGCGCGCCTCCGCCATCTCGAGCTTGGCGACGTACCGCTTGGCGACGTATCGCAATCAGAGTTCATCAGAGGTAATCCGATCGAATTGGGGTCGCAATCAATGCCGCGGCACGACGTACCGCTTGAGCGAGGCAATCAGAGGTCATCAGAGGCAATCAGAGGTCATCAGAGGCCATCAATGCGGCGGCACGACGTACCGCTTGAGCGAGAGAGCGAGGAGCACATCTGCGAACTTGACGAGCCCTCCCGGTTTCTCGACCTTGAGCTTCTTCGCGATGGACCTGGCGCTGTTGGCGGCGTCGTCCTCGCCGAAGGTGCCGAGGGGCGGGGGCACCTTTGCAATGAGCTCCGGCAGCATGCTTTCAGGGAGCTTGTTGTTGGCCTCCGGATCGAGCTCAGCCCATGCTTCCATGAAACCGTCAATGTCGGAGGGCGAGACGAGGTCGGGGTTCTGTGAATGTGAACAACGACGGGTGGTGGGCATCAGTGGTCATCAAGGGCGATGGTCATCAAGGGTCATCAATGGTCATCAAGTGATCATCAGTGGTCATCAGTGGTCATCAGTGGTCATCAGAGGTCATCAGTGATCATTTTCGCACCTGCTCGGAGAGCGAGGTGAAGTTCTCGATCCATGGTCATCAGAGGTCATCAGTGGTCATCAGTGGTCATCAGTGGTCATCAGTGGTCATCAGTGGTCATCAGAGGTCATCAGTGATCATTTTCGCACCTGCTCGGAGAGCGAGGTGAAGTTCTCGAGGATCACAGCGACCATCAGGTTGAGGAACACCAACGTGCCGAAGAGCTGGAAGGTGACGAAATACGGGATCGCGACCCATGAGCCGCAGTCGACGCCCTCGGTGCACAGGCCGGACTCTTCCTGCACGAGCGAATCTTGGAGCAGCAGCGTCCAGCCGTCGCCGGTCACCGACTGGAGCAGCAGCAGCATACCTGTGGGGAGAGGAGAGGGCGCCGTGGTGAGCACATGCATGCAGCCGTTGGTCACCGACTGGAGAAGCAGCAGCATACCGTTGCCCACGGTCTGGAAGTTGCCATCAGTTGCCATCAGTTGCCATCAGTTGCCATCAGTTTCCATCAGTTTCCATCAGTTTCCATCAGTTGCAATCAGTTGCAATCAGCAGCATACCGTTGCCCACGGTCTGGAAGTTGCCATCAGTTGCCATCAGTTGCCATCAGTTGCCATCAGTTGCAATCAGCAGCATACCGTTGCCCACGGTCTGGAAGTTGGCATGAGATTCGACGTTGTCCTGAAGGACCAACGTCGCGAACAGGTGCATGCCGAGGACGGCATAGATGAACATGACGAGCGCGAGCAGCGAGCACACGTTGAACACGGGTGGGAGAGAGAGGATGATGGTCGTGACGAGGTCACGCAGCCCCTTGACGCCCTTGAGGATGCGCAGGATCCGCACGATCCGGAGCAGGCGGAGCACGCGGAGCAGGAATGGCGGCACCGGCAGGTAGGCCGTCAGGTCCGCCGCGAGGTCGTCGATGAGTGCGGTGCAGACGAGCACGAAGTCGAAACGGTTCCAGCCGACCGAGAAGTAGCCTGATGAGGGGGCGCAATCGGAGGTGCAATCAGTCGCAATCAGAGGTGCACTCAATCGCAATCAGAGGTGCCATCACTGATGAGGGGGCGCAATCGGAGGTGCTCAGTCGTGCTCAGTCGCAATCAGAGGTGCCATCAGTCGCAATCAGAGGTGTGCTCAGTTGCAATCACGTACCAATCGGGCCGAGCGAGAAGATCTTGAGTGCAAACTCGGTATAGTAGACGCTGATAAAGAAGCGCATCGCGTAGTTGTACGCATCGCCCTTGGTCATCTCGAAGCCGGAGATCGAGATGAACGCGTCGTCCTCAAACTGGTACGATTTGCACGCCATCAGCAGCGTGTTCAGCAGGATGATCGTGATGATGAAGATGTCGAAGTTGACCGACATGACGAGCTTGAAGATGTACATGCGCATCGAGCCTTCGGGCGGCGGCACTCCCTTCATCGGCTTCGCGAGCACAGCTGTCTTGATCGTCTGGACCCATTGGAGCTGAGCGCCGGTCATGGTAGCCGAGCCCGCGCCCGTCTCGGCGGCGATCGAGTTGAACGTCTCGACGATCGCGCCGATGAAGAGGTTGAGCGCGATGAAGGCGCCGACGAACATCCACGAGATCGTGAAGAGTGCGGCGGGCGAGTAGTCGTTGCGCACGGGCGCCAGGCCGGGGCCCTTGGCGGCCATCGCCTGGAACATCTCCGTCTCCCAGAGATCGCCCGAGGTCTGTGTGGAGATCGTGAGGAGATCGTGAGGAGATTGTGGGGAGATCGTGGGGGGGATCGTGATGAGTCGTGAGGAGATCGTGAAGAGATCGTGAGGAGGGGGCGGCAAAACAAGGGCGCTCAAGGGCAAATCGATGGCAATCGAGGGCAATCAACCGGGAGAGCGTACCTGGAGGAAGAGCGCGAGCATCGCCGAGCCGAAGTTGTCGAAGGAGTTGCCTGGAGGGTTCTCCCACGTGTTGCCCGCCGTCACGCACTCCTCGACGGTGGCGATGGTCGGATCCTCCGTGCACATCGCGAAGGTGCCGGCGAACATCTGCATACCGAGGATGGGGCAAAGTCGGCAATCAAGGGCAATCAAGGGCGATCAAGGGCGATCAAGGGCATCAAGGGCAATCAAGGGCACTCAAGGGCAAAGTCGGCAATCAGAGAGGCCGTCAGAGGCCGTCAGAGGGCCATCAAGGGCAATCAAGGGAGATCGCACCTGCATGCCGAGGATGGCGAAGACCGCTTGGATGAAGAGGTAGACGGCAAGCACATTCATGACGGCCGGGATCGAGGCGATGAGGGTCGCGACGATCACTTTCATCGACTCAATGCGACCGACGAGCCGCAGGGGGCGGAGTGCACGGAGCACGCGGAGGGACTTGAGGGGGGCGAGCGCCTCAATGTCGAGCACTTCCGCGGCGATGACGGTGACGGAGACGAGGACGATGGCGAAGTCGAGTTGGTTCCAGCCGTTCTTGAGGTAGGCTCGCTCGGTGAAGAGGAAGCCATAGGCGATGATCTTGAGGAGCGCCTCGGTCACGAAGATGGCCTGATGAGGGGGGCAATCATGCGGCCCATCAGAGAGGCCATCAGAGCAGCCATCAGAGAGGCCATCAGAGAGGCCATCAGAGAGGCCATCAGAGAGGCCATCCGAGAGGCCATCAGAGAGGTCATCAGAGAGGCCATCAGAGAGGCCATCAGAGAGGCCATCAGAGAGGCCATCCGAGAGGCCATCAGAGAGGTCATCAGAGAGGCCATCAGAGAGGCCATCAGAGAGGCCATCCGAGGCCATCTGAGAGGCCATCCGAGAGGCGATCAGAGATGTTCACAGCTCCAGCGGCACGCACCGTGAACACGTAGTTGGTGAGCGTCAGCTGGGCTTCGAGAGGCGATTCGGGGTCAAGGAGTGGCGAGTCGATGGCGAGCGAGACCGACGAGGCGATGATGATGAACAGGATGAACATCTCAAAGTTCGGGTGACGCACGAACCACTCGCAACACCTGTGGAAGACATGGCGAGTGCGTCATCAGCGCGTCGTCAGCGCGTCATCAGCGCGTCATCAGCGCGTCATCAGCGCGTCATCAGCGCGTCGTCAGCGCGTCGTCAGCGCGTCGTCAGCGCGTCATCAGCTTACCTGCGAATGCCGTTGCGCGGGCCGAAGAGGCAGAGCGAGTGCTCCTGGGGCCATGGCAATCAACGGCAATCAACGGCAATCAACGAACCACTCGCCTCACCTGCGAATGCCGTTGCGCGGGCCGAAGAGGCAGAGCGAGTGCTCCTGGGGCCAGGGCTTCTCGACGAGCAGGTCAGACTTGGGCGGCGGCTTGGGTGGCTCCTCCACGGGGATCGGCTCCTCGCCTGGGGGGAGGGGGGGGGAGCGCCGTGGTGAGCACTTGCATGCAGCCGATCGAGCCGGCTGTTCGACGGGGATCGGCTCCTCGCCTGGCTCGGGCTCCTCTTCCTCGCCGAATGCCGAGAGCACCATGCCTGCACGCAGAAAGGGGGGGGGGGCGGAGTGTGGGGGGGGGGCGATGAGAGCAGCCGGCGGGGAAGGGGGAGCGATGAGTGTGGCCAGCGGAAGCCTTCGGTGCTATCCATGGCAATCAACGTCAATCAACCGTAATCCATGGTAATCAACGGGAGCGTACCGATGAAGATGTTCATGATGAAGGGACGCAATCAGCGGCAATCAATCAGCATGCAATTCGAGTCTGCGTACCGATGAAGATGTTCATGATGAGGAACGAGCCGACGCACATGCAAGGCACAAAGTACCAGAGGACCTTGGGGCCGAGCACCGCCGAGGCAGCGAGAGAGGAGTCGACCCACTCGCCCGTGAACAGGATGAAGACCGAGATCAGGCCGGGCACGAAGTGGTCGAAGTTGGCGTAGTATGGGTGCTCCTCGAGGTCCGGGTTGGGGCAGACGGCGCCCGGGCAAGGCACCTCGGAGTAGCCAGCATCCTCGGTGTAGATGCCGCCGAAGAACTGTGGCGCAGGGGATGGTCAGGAGCGGTCAGGAGCGGTCAGGAGCGGTCAGGAGCGGTCAGGAGAGGTCATCAGCGGTCAGGAGAGGTCATCAGCGGTCAGAAGAGGTCATCAGCGGTCATGATCAGCGGTAATCAGGAGACATCCATTGCGTCAAATGGATGCCGAGGCAATCAAGGGACCATCAAGGGACCATCAAGGGAGATCAAGGGAGATCGCACCTGCATGCCGGCGAGCACGAAGACGAGCATGAAGAGGAAGGTGACGATCCCGAGCGACGAGATCTTGGGGAAGACGCGGATGAGGGTCGCCACGATGCTATAGAGCCCTTTCCACGACTGCATCAGGCACGGGGGACGCGCTGTGGTGAGCACTTGCATGCAATGCAGGCCGTCCGCATGCAATCACGATGTTATAGAGCCCTTTCCAAGACTGCACGGCGCGCTGTGGTGAGCACTTGCATGCAATCAACGCACCTTCATCAGGCGCAGGGCACGCGCGATCCGAAGGAGACGCAGCATCCGAAGGAAGGAGAGCTGCGGAATCTCGCCGTCCGCGAAGACCGTGAGCACCTCCGTCACGAGGATCTCGAAGAGGGAGAGGAGCACAATCGTGCCGTCGAGCACGTTCCAGTTGTCCGCCCAGTAGCCGCCGCAACTGATGAGGGAGGCAATCAGGCAGGCCATCAGTGCCAATCAATGGCATAGAGTGTTCCAGTTGTCCGCCCAGTAGCCGCCGCCCCCGAGGCGGAGGAGCTTGAGTAGCTTCATCAGTGGCAATCAATGGCAATCAGTGGCAATCAGTGGCAATCACCCGAGGCCGAGGAGCTTGAGTAGCTTCATCAGTGGCAATCAGTGGCAATCAATGGCAATCAGTGGCAATCACCCGAGGCCGAGGAGCTTGAGTAGCTTCATCAGTGGCAATCAGTGGCAATCAGTGGCAATCAGTGGCAATCACCCGAGGCCGAGCAGCTTGAATAGCTTCATCAGTGGCAATCGATGGCAATCAGTGGCAATCAGTGGCAATCACCCGAGGCCGAGCAGCTTGAGGAACATCTCGAAGGCGAAGAGGAGCGTGATGACGAGACCGACGGACTCGAGCTGCGCCGCATACCTGTGGGGAGAGGAGAGCGGGAGTTTCGTCAAGGAGAGCGCGCCGTGCTGAGCACTGGCATGTGCGGGGAGGGGGGGGGTTCGGACGAGTTCGGGCTGGGCCGTTTACTCCTCGCTCATGCCCGCGTATGGCATGCACATCAGGACCATGTTGATCTGTGAAGAACCGTGTGAAGGGCCGGAGTTACGCGCGCCGTGGTGAGCGTGGGCGTGGGAGTTGCGCATCGGACATGTCGATAGCAATCAATGGCAATCAATAGCAATCAACGGCCATCAATGGCAATCAATGGCAATCAACGGCAATCAATAGCAATCAACGGCCATCAACGGCCATCAATGGCCATCAACGGCCATCAACGGCCATCAATGGCCATCAACGGCGGATCAACAGCAATCAATAGAAATCAACGGCCATCAATGGCCATCAATGGCCATCAACGGCGGATCAACAGCAATCAATAGAAATCAACGGCCATCAATGGCAATCAACGGCGGATTAACGGCAGACCCGCGATCTTGAACGAAAGTCACCGAGCTGTTGCCGAGGCCATCAACGGCACTCAATGGCTACTCAATGGCAAAATCACTTGCAGTCAACGGCAGTCAACGGCAATCAATGGCAATTGCAATCACTTGCAGTCAACGGCAGTCAACGGCACTCAAGGGCAATTGCAATCACCAGCACGAGAGCGATCGAGCAGTTGCCAAGGAAGGCTGAGTTGGCAACCTTCTCCATGAACCCAGGCTCCGCCGAGGGCTGTGAAAGCTTCTTAGAGGAGGCCGTTGCGTCCATCTCCGCAGCGCGCTTCTCCATCTCCGCGGCGGCCAGGTCGACGCGGCCGAGCTGCGTGAACTCCTCGAAGAGGACGGCGAGGAAGAGGTTGCGCACCTGTGGGGAAGAGAGAGGGCGCCGTGGTGAGCACGTGCATGCAGGGCGCGTGCACGGGCAGGAGGTGGTGACTCACGAAGCAGCCCGAGATGATGATGACGCCGAGGTAGTAGAGGACCACCTGATGAGGGAGGCGATTGAGAGGGTCATCAGACGTGATGAGGGAGGCGATTGAGA
>ERZ761574.317-NODE-317-length-33238-cov-65.146430_pt1 | contig 33238 bp, 14 predicted proteins | sample MGYA00374950_ERZ761574 | MGnify/ENA primary metagenome ERZ761574 (study PRJEB28895, sample SAMN07631631) | mixed culture metagenome | isolation source: Freshwater growth medium | place: USA: Seattle, Washington | collected 2016-10-03 ... | reverse complement strand
GCACCAGCGGCTGCGCCCGCGGCACCAACGGCTGCGGCCGAGGCACCAGCGGCTGCGGCTGAGGCACCAGCAGATGCGGCCGAGGCACCAGCGGCTCCGGCCGATGTACCAACGGATGCGGCCGAGGCACCAGCGGATGCGGCCGAGGCGCCAGCGGATGCGGCCGAGGCACCAGCGGCTCCGGCCGATGTACCAGCGGCTGCGGCTGAGGCACCAGAGGCTGCGGCCGCGGCACCAACGGATGCTGCCGAGGCACCAGCGGCTGCGGCTGATACGCCAGCGAATGCGGCCGATGTACCAACGGATGCGGTCGAGGCACCAGCGGATGCGGCCGATGCACCAGCGGCTGCGCCCGCGGCACCAACGGCTGCGGCCGAGGCACCAGCGGCTGCGGCTGAGGCACCAGCAGATGCGGCCGAGGCACCAGCGGCTCCGGCCGATGTACCAACGGATGCGGCCGAGGCACCAGCGGATGCGGCCGAGGCACCAGCAGATGCGGCCGAGGCACCAGCGGCTCCGGCCGATGCACCAGCGGCTGCGGCCGAGGCACCAGCGGCTGCGGCCGCGGCACCAGCGGATGCGGCCGATGCACCAGCGGCTCCGGCTGAGGCGCCAGCGGCTGCGGCCGATGTACCAACGGATGCGGCCGAGGCACCAGCGGTCGATGCGGCCGAGGCGCCAGCGGCTGCGGCCGAGGCACCAGCGGCTCCGGCCGATGTAACAGCGGCTGCGGCCGAGGCACCAGCGGATGCGGCCGAGGCACCAGCGGCTCCGGCCGATGTACCAGCGGCTCCGGCCGAGGCACCAGCGGCTGCGGCCGCGGCACCAGAGGCTGCGCCGCCTGCGGAGTGAACGCATCGCTGCGAGAGTGAGACCAAAACATGAGAGTGAGACCAAGATATTTGAAGTCACGGTGTGTGCATGATTGATGTTGCGTCGATGATTGTTTTCGTTTCGACGTTCTTTAACGGACCTTTGAAATACACGCAGCACGCTTAGTTCCTTCGGACCGTCGGAGTTTTCGTGAATGACCGCCCGTGCTAAGGCCCGTGCTTCGAGTCACGAGTGCTTGGACCTTGCGCGTTGCGGTTCCGGTTGACGTATTGCGTGATGTCTGAGATGACTTAGCCGCGTGGCGAGGCGGCCGCGTGTCGCCTCGCGCGGGCCCTTCGATACCGTCGCCGCGATGTGCGCGGCGACAGCGGCGAGGCAGAAGTGCCACGCCGAAGAAAGGAAGAATGAGGGGTGACGTGGCGATGTGGAAGAATGTAGAAGAATGTGGTTACATCGCACCCGCGAGCGGTATACTGTATGTAATGTTGTGTGTCTCGTGAAGGGTGTGAAGACTTCTCGAAAGAAACCGGTGCCGCACTACCGTGCTAACCGTCATCCGCCGCGGCGACACTATTATGAAAACTCTGCATAAAATGTATTCTTAGAAAAAAAGGGCCGACGAAATTAATGTATTCTTAGAAAAAGGGCCGACGAAATTAAACACTTTCTAGTTTTCTCCGATCACGACTGAAGCAGAGTGACGCAAATATAAAAAATTCGCTGCCGGGCAGCTCCGGCACTAACCCGCACCACGTCTGCGACTGGTCGCCGCTTGCTGCTTTGGAATGCCAGCTGGAGGGCCGCCCCATGTGGATTCGTTCGTCGTCTCAACCACCATGAGCCGTGCTCCGAGGATCATCGAGCGAGGCACGGCACACGCAGCGATGATCTTTACTGATCTACTACGAAAGGAACAGTATGAGTTGAAGCGGGCAGCGAGCAGCTCGAGCATCTCGAGCAGCTCTCTCGGCGGCGCAAGCCCTCGTTCACCGCGAAGCCCTCGTTCAGCGTGGACACGTACTTCGCCGCATCCCGAGAATCATCTCCGATTCGGGCACGAGTCAAGAGTCGGGCAGAATGGCAAAAGCGACAGCATGGTGGCGTGGAGCACGACGCCAATTCAGCTCAGCGACAGCGATGGGAGTGAAGTCTGTTCGCCGTCGAATAGCTTCACCATCTCGTCGGAAGTGCCAAGGGCCGCACGGTCGGAACTGGCTCGGCAAATGGAACACTCGAAGGAGCTGCAGGCGGCACTCGAAGAGATGGAGCAGTTGCAAGACCGAATCTCTTTGCTCAAGACCATGGCTCTACATGGCTCATGCGGCATCTCAGGATATCTACAGGATATCGGCAGCAGCAGCGTCGTTACAGCGTCGTCGCTCCGAATCGGCGGCTCGGATGTAGACGATGACGTGGCACGTATGCCTCCAGATCTAGGTCCACGACGCAGGAGCTCGCGCGACAAACGCGCGACACGGTCTCGAAGGCTCTGACTGACCGCTAATGGATCTTGGAACTTCGTTGCTAGGAGGACACAACGTGCGAATCAGCATTCACCTTTCAAGCGCGGATATCTCCTCGGCCATCATGAGGGTCGCACCTCTTGCGTCTTGGCCAAGGACTACAGTACGCTTTCGAAGAGGTGCCACACAGACTGAGGAGAGAGGTGTTAAGTGAGGTGGGACAGAGGTCAGAGGGCTAAATCCACAGGCGTCACAGGCGCCAGCTGGGCACATCGCCACGAGGCCCGACGTGGCACGTCCGGTCGCGCTGGGTCCTGGGTGGAGGGTGCTGTTCGTCGGCTACCTGGAACCTCAAGCTCAACCTGCCGTCGCGCGCGTCGTCGCGGCACAACCACCGTGGTCCGTGCACCGAGGTGCGAGGTACACGTACCCCGTCGCCTACCCGTCGCCTACTTTGAGAGCTTGTAGTTGAACACGGTTGTGTCCGACCAACTATGTTCGGGTTCGCTAAGCGCACGAAGCGGTAACGATACTAATTTTTAACCGAACGTGCAGACATGTCGCGTGACATGCTCGAATGATATGCCGTCGCGCGTCGCACTCCGCCGGCGGCGCGGTCGAGCCGCGCGGCGACACCCATGGCCGGGCCATGCAACCAAGAAAGCCCCATTCATAGAATCTATGCGAGCGTGCCGGCTGCCATCGCCAGCGCTGGTGTCAAGCGCGGCCGCCCGGACGACAGCTGCCCGACGAGCCGCTCCCCCTGCTCTCTCTCAGACACAGACTCAATCTTGATCGATCAGCGTTCAGCCTGAGCCGTGCGATAAGCGCACCGCGCCATGCACATCGCCTTGCACGAAACTAAAGATCTCTCATGCTGCCTTGACGCGCTCGAAGCGCCATCCCGTTGATATTGTCGTGACGACGGGAGAGATGCGTTCATCAAGCGCCCCGATAAGGTCAGCATCGGAGCGCGCAGCATTGACGGCGACGACAGGCTGTCGCTCTCCGAGGACGCTCGCCGTCGATGGAAGCAGCGTCGGCGACGAGGGCTGCTCGCGGCAGGGCGGCGGACGTCAGAGTGGCACTCAATTGCACTCACGGGCACTCAGAGGCCATCAACAGCCATCAACGTCAATCACCTGCTCGCGAAAGAGCTGTTCAAACGAGCGTTGGCGCTGCTTCTCGAAGTTGGAATAGTACTCGTTCAACTCCTCCTTGGTAAGCTGCGGCTTCTCCGGTGCCTCCTCCTCCTCCTCCTCCTCCTTAGGCAGCGAGCCCGAGCCCTGCGTCGAGCCCTGCGTCGAGCCCTGCGTCGAGCCCTGCGCCGAGCCCTGCGTCGAGCCCTGTTGCGAGCCCGCACTCGAGGCACGGTGGGCGGCGCTCTTGACAACGACGCGCTTGACCTCGTTCTCGTCCACTGCGCCCTTGACGACGCGCTTAGTGGACGTGATGACCGACTTGTCTCTAGCTTCGGCAGCGAGCTTGGACGCCCCTACATTGGCCTTGATGGTCGAGAGGCCTCCCGCCGCCGCGTTTCCCAGCTGCGCCTGGATTGCGACCATGCCCTTTTTGACCGTTGCAGCCACGAGCTCCTCACGTTGTCGCCGCGCGTGCGAGAGGGCCGTGGCCATCTCTTTGGTGCTGTTGCCGTGTTGCCGTGGGTCTACCTTGTGGCGAACGGCCACTTGGGCTGTGGGGGGCGCCGCAGCGGGCGCCGTCGCGCCCGTGGCCATGGCCATGGGCATGGGCGCCTGAAGCACCGTCCGATCGGCGTTCGCCTTGGTATTCTGACGCGAGTCGAGTTTATTCTTATGCTGGGCAAGCAGCTCCTGAATGTTGAGGCTCGACGTCGGGGAGCCTGAGGAAGCGCTTGAGGCGGCGGTGGCGCCGATCGCAACCGCTTCGGGGCTACGGATGGGCGTCGAGATGGGCGTGACCGTGGTCGTGACGAGCTCTTTGATGTACGAGCTCTTCGACTGACGGGGTAGTGCGGCCGGTGGCGCCTCCGGCAGGGACGGCGGCCGCACGTCGGCGAGCACAGCCGGGTGTGCATCGTCCTTGCCCTTCGGCGCGCTCCCGCCCAGCAACAACGAAGCGCTCTGGTTGCGTTCCGCCGGCTTGGACGCAACGCTTGACGTGGGCGTAATGGCGGGTGGAAGGGCAAAGTTGTCTGGAGGAGGCGTCTTGGCAGCGGCAGCTTGGCTGGCCTCCGCGCCCCCAAAGCTGAGACCACTAGCCTCGATGCTCGTAGCCGAATCTCGCCCCAAATCTCGCCCCAAATCTCGCATAGGCCGCCTGTCAAGGTGATTCCGGTCCATTGCCGGTCTAATAAGATTTGTAGGCGCCGCCAGCAAGGCACGCTCGCCGGAGCTGAGACGATCGACGCTAAGGCCACCGGGGCTGAGGCCACCGGGCCTGGGGCCTCCAGGGCTGAGGCCGCTGAGGCTGAGGCAGCCGAGGCTCAGGTCTCCATCAAGGGCCTCAAGTGCAGCCTCGCGCGCGGAGACCACCGCCTGCGCGACCACCTGTGCCGCCTCGCGCGCGGAGAGCACAGCAGCCTCGCGCGCGGAGACCACCCGCGGTGTGCCGCCCTTGGAGACTGACAGACGGTCCGCCCGCTCGAGGATTGCCTGATCGTCTTCGAACGCTTCGTCCGCGGGCACGTCCTCCTCGACACCACCCTTACCGCCGCCGCCGCTGCCCAGCGCGCGCGCCTGCGTGCGCGCGTACGCGGCCACGAGCTCCTTGTACCGTTGCAGCTGGTCGCGCTGCTCCTTTTCTCGAGCGCGTCGATTCTTCGATCGATTGGTGCTGCCACCGCCGCCCTTTGTCGAGCGGCTCGAGCGACTCGTGCTGCTCCCATCGTTCTCGTTGGCGTCCGTCGAGTCCGCTCCGCTGCCGCTACCCTTGGCACCGGGCAACTTATTGACCGCCAATTTCTGGCCGTGCGGCAACTTGGCCAACTTCTTCGAGGCCAACTTGGCAGCCATGCGCGCCGTGCCGTTGCCAGTCGATGTCGGCGATGGGCGCCCCAGCAGCGCCTCTTGCACGCTATCTGGCATGTCGGCCAGCAGTCCAAGCCCAGAGCCCTCGACGTCGGCGCGCAGCGCAGCCAAGACCAACTTGCTCTTCGGAGGAGGCGCCAGCAAGTCCTTGTCGCTCTCATGCTTGCTCGCACGAGACGCCTTGGCTACTCGCCCGGCGGTTGTGGCGACTCGCTTTGCGGTCCTCGTCGATTCACTCGCGGTCGACCGCGTGGAGCGCGCTGTTGTATCGCCCCCATTCGAGGAGCGCGCCGTGCAGTCCCCCGCATTCGAGCGATCTGTCAGATCTCCCCGCGATGGAGCACCCTTGACTTTCTTCGACTTCTTCTTGGACGGCGTCCAGTTCCTCGAGGCCACAAGTTCCTCGTGGCTCCTTTCGTGGATATCCTCCTCCTCGTGGTCGACGCTCGACAGCCCGTCCCAGAGAGGTGGAAGTGCCATGTTTCCGTCCCAAGGTGATGGGGAGGAGCTTGAGAGAGGCGATTTTCGAAAGGGAACACGCCCATTACGACGCGCCAAACACAACGCGTTTCGATGGCTTCGATGAGAACCATTGACACTGTGACAAGACAAGACAAGACAAGACAACTCTTCGCTGCTACTCGACGAGCTCGGTGAGCAGCGAGTTCTTCTCGTCGGAGCCCGCTTTCATGGCGGTCGAGCGGCCGCGCTCAGACATTATGGAGGAGCGCGGGGAATGGGCACCGAAGGCCTTGCTGCCGAAGGCCTTACTGCCAAAGGGCTTGCTGCCAAAGGGCTTGCTGCCAAAAGGCTTCGTTCCACTCGGCCGCGCGGCCGCGCCCAAGCCTCGCGACTCTTCGAAGTGGACCTCGAAGTCGTCCGAGGAGCATTCGTTCGGATCGCCAACCTCCTCATAGGAACACACCTGTGAGGCCGGGCCCGCGCAGACAGGGGGCGCATCGTCCACGAGGATGTCGACCATCTCGAGCCCGCCCCATGTGGGTGCACCCGAATTGGCCGAGATGAAATCTGGCTCGCCGCCGCCGCCCCAGGTGGCCCAGGTGCCCTCGCCCCCGCCGAGGAATCCGTCGCCGCCGCCGCCACCCTCCTCGCCGTCCGCCGAGCCAAACGAGACGGAATAGCCTCCATCCTCGGGCAGCTCGACGCCCTTGCGTGACTTGCGCCCGCTGCCATTGGATAGGGGCATGACGCCGTTGGGCCTGCTGCCCGCCAGCCCGGCGGCAGAGCAGCAGCAGCGGCAGAGGCGGCGGAAGCAGCGTCGGCAGCAGCAGCAGCAGCAGCAGCAGCAGAGAGCGAGCGCAAGGAGCACAAGCAGCAGCAGCAGTGGCAGCTGCAGCTGCCGTGCCCACGCCCACTCCGGCTGCGCCAGCATGGGCATCGCACCGACGACGAGGCCGTCGAGGCTGCCACACACATCGCGCCCGATGACGTCGCTCATTCGACTGCACGCGGTCTCTGACAAGCGGAGCGCGACGGCGTCGGCGGAGCGGCAGAGGTCTCCGCAGGAGCGCGCTGCCTCGAGCAACTGCGTGGAAGGCGTCGTCGCGGGCTCCAACTCTTCACCTGCACCCGTACCACCGCCGCCGCCACCGCCCTTGCCCTTGCCTCGGGCGCCGTCTCGGGCGCCGGTGCCGCCGCCCTTGCCTCGGCCGTGCGCTGGCGGCGAAGGGGGTGTTCCCGCGTCGCTCTCAGCTACGTCGCTCCCAGCCAGTTCTTCGGCCGCCGGCGAGGGGCTCGCGTTTTGCCCGTCGGCGTCGGCGCCGTTGGAGGCTTCGGGCTCCGGCGGCACGCCATCAAGCACGCTCGGGTCCAACGGCTCGGAGGCGACGCCGTCGTGGGCGCCGGGCGCCGTGTCGGGCGTCTCTCCCTCCCCGAAAACCACGAGGGGCGGGAGGGGCGGCAGCCGTGGGCGGCGAGGCGACGGCGGCGAGGGCGAGGGCGGCGATGCCACCAGCTCGTCGTCGTCGGCCGTGTTCCCGAGAGGGGGGGCCTCGTCGTAGGTCAGGTCGTCGTACGCGCCAGGCGTGCCGCCCGTGCTGCTGCTACTGCTGTGGCGCGTTCGCACCTGCCATTTGGCATCATGGCTCGAACACGGTACGATGTTCGCAGCCATTTGAACCCCACTCGCTCGGTTCACAGCATGGTTGTAGCTGATGGGATAGAGCCAGCAGGCACTACGTGCAGCGTGCTGGCCGATGGACGTGAGCAGAAAGTGACACGTGGACTCTCGCACGCAGCTCGTCTCGCACGTCGTCACGTTCGCATCTTCGATGCGCCGAGGCGCGTCGCCGGTCAGCTCGATCTTCTTGTGCAGGCACTCAGCGGACAAGTGCATCAGCTGCGGCGGATGTGGTGGGGGTGGGCGCGCGATTGGTGGAGGTGGCGGCGTTGGCGGCGGCGTCGGCCGCGGCGTTGGCGGCGGGTGGAGGCGGTGTGGCGGCGGCGGCGCTTGAGGCGGTGGCCGCAGCGGAGGCGGTAGTGACGGCGGCGGCGGCGACGGCGGCAGCGGCGGCGAGAGCGGCGGCGGCGAGGGTGGCAGCGGCGAGGGCGGCAACGGCAGCGAGGGCGGCTGCGACGGCGAGGGCAACGGCGGCGAGGGCGCCAGCGGCGAGGGCGGCGACGAGGGCAGCGGCGGCCACAGCGGCGCATCGTCATGGCCAGCGCTGTCTGTACCTGTGGATGGCAGCGAGGACGGCTGCATGGGCTCTGCGGGTTCCGCGGGTGGCGTCGACGAGGGTGAGTGTGGTGGGCGCGGGTGGCGAGGGCGGTGCGGTAGTCGCGGCGGTGGAGGGCTTTGCGCATATGGAGACGGCAGCACAGGTGGAGGCTGCAGCGTTGACGGAAGCGTTGGTGGTTGCTGCGGCTGCAGGCCAGGGACGAAGAAGTCTCGTTCGGGCGAACCGCTGCCGAGGTCGCCAACGTCATCGCTCACGCCATCGCTCAACGCACGGATGCCACCGCAACCGCAGCACGAGGCATACACGTTGAGCAAGAGTGTGCACGTCTCCTCAGGAAAGTAGCCCTTCTCCGCGTCGACCGTAAACCTCGCTGTGTTCATCGTGATGTATTCGGAGCACATTGGCGCGGGCTCCGAGCCGGCGTGCTGCAGTAATGGGCCATCGCAATGGCTGAGTTTGAGGGCCATCGTGCGAGCGACCGAGGCCGCGTGCGAGTTTGCGACGGGCGCCTCCGAAAACTTAACCATCACGGAAGTGTTGTGGAGTGGTGGAGCCCGGGGGATGACCTAATCCTGCGTCCCTTCCATTTTCGTTCCGAGGTTCCGAGTACATGTACGGCCGTGAGGAATTCTTGGCCAATCCCTTTTGTGGAGGCAGCCGTCACGACTGATCCCGCGAAGGCATCAGCGCTGTCGCGATGTCAGCTCCGCCGAATCGCAATAGAGGAGGCCTGGTGGCTGCGATCGAATCGTGCTGCGACACCGTCATGGCCCCGGTCAGGACGTACAGCACCAACAAGGAAGTGACGCTGCTCGACCGGAAGCTCGGGATGCTGTACTTTGCCATCACGTCCATCGTGATGTCATACGTCATCGGCGTGCGGTTGTACTACGAAAAGGGGTACAAGGCCGTCGAGTTCTCCAATGGCGTGGTAGGAATCAAGCTGGAAGGTACGGGCTACACCAAAACCAAGGGCCTCATCGAGCCTGCTGACATTGCGAGCCTGGTGAAGGTTGGCCCCGAGGGCGATGCGCTCTTCCTGCCGACGCGATGGGTCACCTGGACGGAACAGCGGCGCGGCAACTGCACGAACGCGGACGAGCCCTGCTCGGCCGATTCGGACTGCAGGCGCGAGCCTCCACTCGCCCCTGGCAAGTGCGAGGGCCAGCTGTGCGAGCGCTACCAGTGGTGCTCGCCCGGCTCGAATGGCCAGTACACCGGGGCGACAGCGCCGCACGACCCATTCAGCGCGCAGCACGCGGCGGCGCTCGAGGCGGTGGGCGAGACGGTGCTGCAGGAGATTGGGCAGATTGACAAGGTGGAGCTCGAGGTTGTGCTCACTGGCGTGGTCGGCTTTCAGCAGCTCAGCAGCGTCGAGTTGAGCACCGAGAACGGCAAGGCGCGCGTGCGCTGGACGCTCGCGCAGGTGCTGCAACGCGCAGGCATGGGGCAGGATGTGGCGCAGACGGACGGCGGCGTGCTCTCGCTCTTGCTCTTCTGGGACTGTCCCAACCTCTTCGCGCCCGCCGACTGCTTGCCCAACCTCCAGGTGACCCAGCTAGCCCCCGGCGTGCCCTTCTACGTGCAGTGGGCAAACTACTATCGGCGCGCCGCGGACCCGAGCATCGAGTACCGTGACCTGCATCAGGCACGCGGGCTGCGGCTGCTCGTGAGGAGCAAAGCCATGGGCGCTCAGGTCGACATCCAGATGATCATGCTCCAGATCTTTGTGATGCTAGCGCTCATGCCCATAGCTTCGATGCTCGCCGACACGATCATGCAATACCTCTTCGCCGAGCGCCGCCACTACCGCGAGTATAAGGTCGAGGAATCGCCCGATTTCAGCGACGTGCGCGCCAAGGTCGAGCAACTCGAGAAGCAGTCCAAGAGCAAAGGCACGAAGCAGGCCGAGTACGCTTGACGTGACACTGTCCGCGCCTCTGACCTGCCTCTGACCGCTTCAATGCTCGCACCGCGGGGCCCACGTCTGCAGCAGTGCGGGTGTGCATGCGTGTGCTCTACGTGCCGGCTGTTACGTGCACCCCCCGCCGCGCCCCGTGGCTTTGCCGCCGGTCGCACTGCAGGTGTTCCCTTGGTGTGAGTATGCCTCAAGGTTCAGTTTCAGTTTAACTGACACTCACAGAGAGGAGAAACTCCTGCGTGCGCTACCATTCGGTGGTAACAGCCGTATTCACACCCCGATGCGAGAAAAGTACAAAAGCATAAGCAATGTCTTGGGTTCCGACGACCGCAGCAGCTTTGGCCACGCGAACGAGTCAGGTGCGTGTAGCACTGCAGTTGTCTGGCCATTTACGCAACCTATGCGACAGTCCTTCCAACTTTGCGCCGCTCGCGGCGCTCGTCGCCGCGTGTCGTGCTGTCACCTCGTGTGACCTCTTTGTGCACACATGGGACGAACTGCATGCGCACACGCCCACGTGGCACACCTGGTACCCGTCGGATGTGCCCAACCTGGGCCAAAGCTCGCGTCCGTGCGTGCAGCAATTGACGTCGGCACTGGCGCCCATGGCAGTCGAGGTTGAGCGCCAGGTGTCTCGCCGATCCGCCAACGAAACGTGGATTGTTGCAGCAGGCCGGCACCGTGAGACGCATGTGAGCCTCGCAGGGCTGCGTAGCGCCATCGAAGGCGTGGCCGCAGCAGCTCGACTACGGCAGCGAGAGGAACGGTCCGGGCGCGTGGCGCCCTATGACGTGGCCGTTCGGGTGCGGCCCGACCTGTACCAGCGGCGGAATGCGCGCAAGAATCGGGGCAGGGGCGAGCGCTACCGAGGGGTACCCATCAATCAGGTTTGCACCGTGCCGTCAGCTGCATGGCCAGTCATCGTCAGCCGTGGCCGGTGCGAGACCTGCGTGCGCGGCTGCGACGACGAGACCCGACCTGGTAACAAGTCGGGTGACATGTGCTTCTGGTCTTCGCCACCGACGGCCATCGACCGGCTGGTGCAAGCGTGGGATGCGAGTGCCGACGAGTTCCTCGATGCAAACTTGTGCTGGCAACGCTCCTCGCCGCAGCCCCTCGCACAGCGCGAGGGCGGCCGCCGCAGGGCTCGAGTGGCCGCCGAATGTGCACACCCAGAGACGCAATGGGACCCTAGTGCCGCGGAACTCATCCTGGTGGCCGCCGCGGGGCGCGAGCACCTCTCGCGAACCACGCTCGAGAGTGGTGGCGCGATTGCACGCACTGCACGGTGCACATGATTCGCTCGGCCTCCGAGGTGGTAAACGAGTCTCAGGCGTCGCGTCTCGCGCGCCACATGGCAAAAAGCTGTTGGAAACTGGGGAAACGAAGTTTGGTTCTCTCCAAAAAGAACTTTGGCTCCTCCTCTTTCGTGCCAGCTCCCTGTGCGCCATGCCCCCAGCTGCGGCGCGCGGCCACGTGTCCATGGAGAGCGCGGGCCGCGATATCCCCAAGTTCAGCGGCGATGCCTACCAGTTCCGCCAGGTATCGGTCTGAGCCATTTGAACCTCGCCAAATCGCCACACGTGCCAGCTCAAGCCTCGGCGATCTTGACGCTCGACTGCCCACCGTCTCATCTTGCTCTTGCCTATGGTGCCACGTTGCAGGTCGAGGACAGCACGGGTATGGCGGAGATGTCGGCTGGCAAAATGATGACTCGTCAGCAGGCGTCGCTCCATGCGCCCGATTCGATGGGCTTTGACTTCGCGTACGGTGACGCTGCGTATGAGGCTGCGATGGATGCGTCTGGCCAGGGCATGATGGGATACACTGGGTACGAGGGCAAGAATTACGAGACTGACGTGACGGACATTGATGATCGCCTCGATGACATCAAGTTCCTGCACGGGCCCTTTGTCGAGCGCTCGCCGGCGGGCGGCTGGCCGATGAAGTATGCGCTGCTCGGTGAGTTTAACCCGACGATGTCGAGCGTTATCGGCACCAAGACGGGCTATGGTGCCCACTACTCGAAGGAGGCGGCGCCGGACGAGGTGTCGGAGGTGTACAATAAGGCCTGGGTGCCCGACACGGCCGCCCAGCAGTGGGCCATGCCCAAGGTGCCTGAGAGCCGCAGCATCGGGTCCTTCTATCAGGGCAAACAGACTGTCACAGAGCCTGCGCGCCGCGTCCCTCCGCCGACGCGCTACCAGTCGTACACGCCCAAGCCGCCCGCGCCCGACCCGCCTATCGACTGCTCGATGCGGCCCAACCGCCAGAACGAGTCCGTGAAGCACCCCGACCCCGCCTGGGGCTACACGGGCCACGAAGCGGCGCACCGCATTGACAACGGCGACGAGGAGCTCTCTATGGCGAGCCGGATTGCCAAGCGGCGGCAGCAGTCGATCGAGCGCCGCTTCAACGACACGCCCGACCGAAAGAAGCTCGTCATGGCTCAGGAGGCGCTGAACAAGCTGGCCGAGAGCAAGCCGAAGCAGGACTTCGGCTGGACCGCTTTCCCCCCGAAGGGCCTGTACGTGGCACAGAACACGGACCTGCAGCCCTCGCAGATCTCCGGCCCGAACAATGGCCAGATCTCGAGCGCCAAGCTGTACGCGTCCAGTGGCAATTGAGCCGGCGGCAGCTGAGGTGCCGACCGAGCGCTTGCCGGCCAGCGCGGCGCCCTCGGGGCATTGGAGCCATCTCCAAGGGCAGTCAGGTGGCGTCTGAGGCGGCCCTGAGGCGGTGGTGACTTAGGAGGCCATTCGAGGAGGCCAAGCGGCGGCAAGCGTACGCGGCAGGTGCAGCATGGCCAGCGTGCAGCGACGCGGCGGGGCGTGCACGTGTGAAGCACATGCTATGTTGACGGCATGGGGCACAGATGAAGAGAGAGATAAGGGTCAAGCACTTCGGGTGTGGCGGTTGCGTCTTGTGCTGTGGGCGGTGTGCGCCTTGAGCTGGGACGCACCAGCCAGTCGCAGCATGTGGTGTGGTGTGGCTCGAGTGTATGAACTTCTCCGCGTGTGTTGTGTGTGCAGTGCATTGCTGCATTCGGTTCTAATTCGGTTCGACAGAACACAGATCAGACCGTCCCGTCCTCGTGAGACGTGACGGGATCCGGTGACCCAGACGACTCGCAACTGACCCATCGTGTGATTGCGTGTGATGTCAGATGTGTAACACGAACCCGAAATTACGTACCCCTTCCCCTACCCGTCTCCGATTCGACCGACGATCGATAACGAAACCGCGCCACCGCCACGGAGGGCGAGGCGGACGGGCCGCCCCGCCCCCCGCGCCCGGACGCTTCGAGCGCGGAGCGGTCAGGTGGACGAGACGGTGCGAGTGCGTGCAGAGTCGAGAGAGAGAGTGACGAATAATATCCCGGTTATGCTATCGAACGCGACTGCAACCTCCAACCGATCCGACGAGCGACGTACCCCCGCTCCGCCTCCCCGGGCCCCCGCGCGCCCCGGGGCGCCGGCGTGCGGCGGCCGCCGGCCGGGCGGGCCCGGCGAAATCCGAGAAGGCGCACGACGCGGTACACGCGCGCCCGCGAACAGATCTCGCTCGTCTCTCGCATGCCGTCTCGGTGCGGCGCGCCGGGCCGTAGGTACTTTAATAAAACAACGAACCTAAGGTTACCTTTTAAGGTTAACCTTCGCGCGCTTAGGTACCGAAAACGAAGCGACCTGTTCCGACGAACTTACCGCCTTTTACCGGGGCCACGGCTGGCCCGCGCGCCTACGCGCGGTTTTTATGACGGCCGGGTCCGGCGCCGCTCGGCTTCCGGGCCGGCTCGCCGCCGTTCCGCCGCCGCGGTCGCGGCGCGGCGCCCGGCGCCGCGGCCGCGCTGGCCTTTCGGACGGCCTCGGCGGCGCACGGTGCCCTGCGGCGTGCCGGACTAGCGACGCAGCGGCTCCACACTTGAGCTTGGCTCAGGCTGACTGACTTGGGCTACTACTTCTCACTTATTGACTTAGATGTCATCGGGCACGTCTCCGAGACGCACCCGATTGTGGATTGCGTTGCTCCACACCTGCCAGAAGCGGGAGCTCGCGGGAGATGGCCATGGGATCGCCCCTTGACAAGCTGCGGCTTCACTTCTTTTGCGTTCGCGAGAGCGCCATTTGTAGGGCGCCACGCACCGCGTGCGTGAAGTCGTTCCGGTCGGGCGAGTGGGAGCGCTCGCGCTCTTCGCGGCGCGCCACGCGTCGGTCGTCTGGTTCGTCGCGGTCATGGCGCTCTGTCGACGTCGAACGTCGAGGCTCTAGACTGCTGCCGCCCACCACGGCGCTGTCGGCTCGCCAGCTGCCGTTGGCCCAGTAGCGCGAGATGCTGAGCCAGATGCTCGCCTGCGCGCGCGTGTTTGCGACGTTGTCGTCCGCAGGCGCTGCCGTTAGCACCACCGCCTCGTTCTCCGAGTCGGAGTCCGAAGAATTTGAGCGCACCTCGACCTGCTCAATTAGCATGATGCGCTGGTGCTCGTCGTGCTGCTGGACGAGGACGCCGTGCGAGGCGAGCTCGAGCTCCACCTGCTCGCGGCCCCTCTCGGACAGATTGAACAGAGCCTCCATCGCCACTGAGGTCGTGCGCTGCAGAGCAGGTGGTGCAGACACCTCTGTCGCCCCGACCTCAGACGTGTCTGGTACGGAGCGGTGGTCGTCGACGGAGAGGGTGGTCATAGGGCTCGTCGACACCGTCCGAGCGTCTGAGTCGGTCTGCTGGCTGGTCAACTCGGAAACCATCACGTCGCTCCCAGGTAGACTACTTATGCTTGCCTGCCGCTGCTCACTGTCCATGATCGCATTGAGCTGAGGGAGGATTTCGAGAGAATCGTCGAAATCCTCATCGAAGGCCTCGTCGACGTAGACGACCGCGTCCATGATTTCGCTATTCTGTGCGTGCTGCTGCTCGCCCTCGTCCTCGCCCTCCTCATCTGAGGACTCGATGAACTCGTCATTAATGAGGCCAATAATGATCGAACCGTCCTCATCGTCAGGGTCAACCTTTAGCTGCTCGCGCATGGCGCTGGTTCGGTCGTGCGATGTAGATGACCGTGGCTCGCGAGCAACAGCGCTGTGGTCCGAACCTTCCATTTAGCGGGACGGACAGCGCCAACGCCGCAAAGTGGACGCCGACAGTCTCCCTCCCAAGGCGACGTCGACAGATTTCGGCAGAAGAGCAGTAAGGACCACCTTCCTAATCTAGTTCCATATAATCTTTTTCTGACGAAGTCGCAAAAAAATCAGCAGCTCGCCGACGTGTTCAAGCAAGCAAGCAACCACTTGCTTGCTTGCGACGCGTTACCATCGGTCCCGGCATCCTCCGGACGTGTTTTTGAACCTGTTCTAGAACATACTCATGTTTGATTGATTGTACTGAATCTGTATGCTGTATGTTCTCTTAACGTGAGGGATTCGTTTTCCTGCGGACTTGTTATCTGATCGAGAGTGTGGCTGTGGATGAATGGGGTGCGGGTCGGGTCGGTCCAGGCGGGGGTAACGGGCCACGGGACCGGGTACATGTAGAACTTGGGTTTATTCTTTATTGAGCCCTGGCTGTCGAGCTGTCGACAGCGGACAGGACGACAGCTGTCGAGGCTCCGTCGAGGCGCTGTCGAGGCGTTGTTGAGGGGCTGTCGAGGGGCTGTCGAGGCCTTGCCTGTCTCGAGCCTGTCGAGTTCCTGTTGAGTTCCTCTGTTCCTGATGCATGTGCCTGGGCGTCGAGCGGTAGGCCTGTAGCTGTCGCGAGCTGGAACGCGGCTATGACCTATGTCGAGAGCGTCGAGACTGAACGGGGGGATCCGATTGACTCGAATTTCTGTTGTTTCTCGCGATCGAGCATGTCGAGATTTCTCTGATCTCTGACGTCTGAGTCTGACTCAGTCTGTCGACGTGGCTCGTGGGTCTCGGTCACCGGGTCTGGGTGTCGAGCTCGAGCGTCGAGCGCCCGGGACGAGTGTCTCGCGCTCGGTCAGGCGGTTCGCCGTGCGTCGACCGCGTCGTAAACGAGTACGTACGGACCAATCATCCTGCCTTTTTCTTCGAACATCACGCTACAACTCAGCAGCCCCACGCTCAAGAGCACGCGCCTTGCTAACCTCCAACCTCGTAATCTGAATTTTGGGTCGATTCGCGATGGGTCGATTTCGAGGAGGACGCCCCCCGCCGCCCGTGTCGGGCGTGAGAGAAAGCGCACCAGAGCGGTCGAGTGGTTGGAGACGACATGATCTAAGGCTCACTGAAATTCGTTCACTCCACAGGTGGCGCAGCCGCAAGTGCCTCGGCCGAAGCAGCTGGTGCCTCGGTCGCTGCCGCAGACGCTGGTGCCTCCGCCGCAGCCGCTGGTGCCTCAGCCGGGGCCGAAGATGCCACGGCATCAGCCGCAGACGCTGGTTCTTCGGCCGGAGCCGCTGGTGCCTCGGCCGCAGCCGTAGGTGCCTCGGCTGACGCCGCCTCCGCCGCGGCTGCCTCCGCCGCGGCCGCCTCCGCCGCGGCCGCCTCCGCCGCGGCCGCCTCCGCCGCGGCCGCCTCCGCAGCAGCCTTTTCGGCCTCCTCCACTGCGGCAGCCGCCGCAGCCGCCTCGGCTGCCGCCGCAACCGCCTCAGCCGCCTCGGCCGCCGCCTTCTCGTCCGCCGCCTTCTCAGCAGCGGCCGCCTCCTTCTCAGCAGCGGCCGCCTCTGCCGCCGCAGCTTCGGCCTCTGCAGCGACCGCCGCAGCCGCAGCCGCAGCCGCTGGTGCCTCAGCCGCAGCAGCAGGCGCCTCGGCAGCAGCCGCTGGTGCCTCGGCCGTAGCCGCAGGTGCCTCGGCCACCGCCGTAGGTGCCTCGGCAGCAGCCGTAGACGCTGGTTCTTCGGTCGGAGCCGCTGGCGCCTCGGCCGCAGCCGCATCCGCCGCGGCCGCCTCCGCCTCCGCTCCCGCCGCCTCCGGCGCGGCCGCCTCCGCAGACGCCGCCTCCGCAGCCGCCGCTCCTGCCGCTGCCGCCTCCGCTGCCGCCGCCTCCGCCGCAGCCACATCCGCAGCGGCCGCCTCCGCTGCCGCCGCCTCCGCCGCCGCAGCCTCCGCCGCGGCCACCTCCGCTGCCGCCGCCTCCGCCGCGGCCGCCTCCGCTGCCGCCGCCTCCGCCGCCGCCGCCTCCGCCGCGGCCGCCTCCGCTGCCGCCGCCTCCGCCGCCGCCGCCTCCGCCGCGGCCGCCTCCGCTGCCGCCGCTTCCGCCGCGGCCGCCTCCGCTGCCGCCACATCCGCCGCGGCGGCCTCCGCCGCGGCGGCCTCCGCTGCAGCCGCCTCCGCCGCGGCCGCCTCCGCTGCCGCCGCTCCTGCCGCGGCCGCCTCCGCCGCGGCCGCCTCCGCTGCCGCAGCCTCCGCCGCGGCCGCCTCCGCTTCCGCCGCTTCCGCCGCTTCCGCCGCGGCCGCTTCCGCCGCGGCCGCTTCCGCCACGTCCGCCTCCGCCGCGGCCGCCTCCGCTGCCACCGCCTCCGCCGCAGCCGCCTCCACCGCCTCCGCCGCGGCTGCCTCCGCCGCGGCTGCCTCCGCCGCGGCTGCCTCCGCCGCCGCCACCTCCTCTGCCACGACTGCCGCTGCCACTGCCGCAGCCGCTGGCGCCTCAGCAGCAGCCGCTGGCGCCTCAGCAGCAGCCGCTGGCGCCTCGGCAGCAGCCGTAGGTGCCTCCGCCGCAGCCGCTGGTGCCTCGGCCGGAGCCGAAGGGGCCTCGGCAGCAGCCGTAGACGCTGGTCCTTCGGCCGGAGCCGCTGGTCCTTCGGCCGGAACCGCTGGCGCCTCGGCCGGTGCCGTAGGTGCCTCGGCTGCCGCCGCCTCCGCCGCGGCCGCCTCCGCTGCCGCCGCTTCCGCTGCCGCCGCCTCCGCTGCCGCCGCCTCGGCCGTGGCCCCCTCGGCCGCCGCCGCCGCCACAGTTGCCGGTGCCTCAGTCGGTGCCTCAGCTAGCGCAGCCACTTCTGCCTGGTCCACGGTGATCCTCACGCCACCCACTTCCGGAGCTTCAGGCTTCGTCACCTCGGCTTCGTCACAAGGCTTCGTCACATCCACTTCCGGAGCTTCAGGCTTCGTCACCTCGGCTTCGTCACAAGGCTTCGTCACATCCACTTCCGGAGCTGCAGGCTTCGGCGTGGCCCCGGGCGTATCCGCGACCTCCGCAGCCGTCGCCGCCGTTGCCTCCGCCACTGCTGCTGCTGCCTCCGCTGCCGCCGCCTCCGCTGCCGCCGCCTCCGCTGCCGCCGCCTCCGCTGCCGCCGCCTCCGCAGCCGCCGCCTCCGCAGCCGCCGCCTCCGCAGCCGCCGCCTCCGCTGCCGCCGACTCCGCTGCCGCCGCAACCGTTGCCGCCTCCGCTTCTGCCGCCTTCGCTGCTGCCTCCGCTGCCGCCGCCTCCGGCTTCGCAGCCGCTACGACCAGCCGCTCCTCCCTCAAAGCCGCGACCGCCGCCTCCGCCGCCGCCTCCGCCTCCGCCGCCGCCGCCACCGCCGCCGCCACCTCCGCCTTCGCCGCCTCAACCGTCCTCGCCGCTTCCGCATCGGCCGCATCCGCCAATTCCGCCGCCGCCTTGAGCTCCGCCTTGAGCTTCGCCAATTCCTCATCCTTCGCCTCGAGCTTCGAAGCCATCGCCGCGATCTCGTCATTCTTGCTCTTGAGCTCTTTGTCCTTTTCCACTTCCATTGCAGAGCTGCTCGCCACGGCCTGTACTTCAAGCTCCGTCACCTTCGCTTTCGCCGTCGCGGCCGTTGCCATCGCCTCCTCCAGTGCTGTGCGGAGCTCGGCAACCTCTGCCACCACCTTTGCATGGTCCGCCAGATGCGCTGCGAGATCTGCCTGGGCCTCTGCGATCTCTTTGGCCGCCGCCTCCGACGCCTGCTCCATCTGGCGCTTGGCCAGCTGCGTGGAGCTCAGCTCGAGCTGCAACCTCGCCGCCTCGGCCTCGAGCGCTGCCTTGAGCGCGGCCACCTGGCCCTTATGCGCCTCTGCCTCGGCCTCGTGTGAGATGGCGCGCTCCTCGAGGGCTGCTTTGAGCGCTGCGATTTGGCCCTTGTGCGCCACTGCCTCGGCCTCGAGCGCTCTCGAGCGCGCCTCAATTCTCTCGACCTCCGCCGTCCTCGCATTCTCTATCTGCTCACCCAGCTTGCGCTTGAAACCCTTGGCCTCATTCCGCACACCCTCAAGCTCCTCGTCGGTAGCCTGGCGCACGGCACGCAGCTCCTGCTGCGTGGCGCCCAGGGCTGTTTCGAGCTCTTGCTGTTGCGAGAGGAGCTGCTGCCGCGTCGCGTGCGCTGCCGCCCGCTCCGATTCCAGCTGCAGCCGCTGCGTGCGCAACTCCTGCCGCACGCTCTCGGCGTCCGTGAGGCCGGAGGAGCGCTCGGTTCGGAGGCTCTCGAGCTGCTGCCGCGCCGCGCGGCCCTCCTCGAGGGCATCCTCGAGGCCCTGCTTCGCCATGCGGGCAGCGCGCACCTCCCGTTCCTCGACCTCGCGAAGCTTGGCTTCGGCCTCGGCGGTGCGCGCGCTGTACTCGATCAGCTGGGCCTGCGCTTGCTGCACCTCCTCGGTGCGATTGACCAGCTGAGCTGTCACCTGCTCAAGCATATGCAGGACCGGCTCGAAGAGCGTTTGGCCACCCACCTTCGCTATGGGGTCGTCATCCTCCAGGAACTCCCTTTCAGCCCATGCGTTGCTAGCGACAGTGGGGCTTCTGTAGCTGAACTCGACGTGCGAGTCAGACTGGGTTAGCCTGGGTCGGCCTTGCCCTTCGACGGTCAAGCGCCGACTCGTATCCGACATCCATCCTCCGCCGGGCGTCCGAGGCGGCCCCGGGAGCGAAGATGCCGAGCCGTGTCGTTGCAGAATTTGTTTCTGATATGACGTAGGTTGAAAGCCATCTGATGCGTTTCGCCGCATCTGAAGCAGGCTTCGACCGCGCCAGGACTCTGGACGATTGTGTGGGGCTTGCTCTCACAGGTTGTTGGCGAAGAGGAGCCTATACAGTAGGTCGTGGAGCAACGCAGAAACGCACGGAGACGAAACGCGTCGTCATGGGCGAGTCAAGTTTCAGTCAGATGGTAGAGGTACTGTGCGGGGCTCTTGGAAGCCGGCGGCCCAGTAACTCGTTCTGCTTAAATAGGTGCCGTTAAAAGCGAATACGTCGTGAACCGGACAGCGCAGTGCACAGCGTTCAGCGGGCGCGTGTCGTAACGCGTGTCTCGCTCGAACTTGCCTGTGAAGCAACCGCGGGGCAGCTCGCGATGGCTATGCGGGAATCGGGCAATCGCCAAGGCGTTGATCGCAATTGATCTCCACGTCTCCTATCTCCGCTCGACGATCGGCTGACTATACTTACGGACTCTCAAACCACGCCATGCGTCCACACAAACATGTCGACGGGCGGGTTGGGTGGGACGGGCGGCCCGTGCGCGACCAGAGGCACAGGTGGCCATGGCCCCTTGGCTGCATCGGCGGCGGGACGCACCGCGCAGTGCTGCTCACGCAGGACGAGCCGATTCCTCAGATGTGCCACGAACCCGTCGGGGGCATCTAGGCCGCGAAGGCGTCCCTCGAGCTTCGTGAACACTTTGGCTCGCTGGTCGTCTGGGGGGGCGCCGACCCGCGACTTGGTGAGCGCATCGGGCGGAAGCAGCTGCAACTGCAACTCGCGCTTGAAGAGGCCCGAGTACGTGAAGCGCTCCCAAATCTTGGCCATCTCCGCCTGCATGGCCTGGATGGTGGCGGGGGGGATCGCTTGGAGAATCTTGACGATGCGCGGCAGGTCGGCGCGGGGTATGCGTACGCTGAAGGCGCTCATGTTGAGGACTCCCTCGAGCTGCACGTGGATGTCAGGCATGATGATCACCGGGATGCATCCATGGATGACGGGCTCCTCAATGTGGCCCCACCCATTGCCCGGCAGCACCACGCAAAAGATCGAGCGCTGGAGGTCGGCGATATAGTCGCGCGAATGGCCGCCCACCAGCAAGCAGCCGTCCTTGTCGCCGCCCGGTGGGCACGCGTTCTTGAAGTTCTTCATGTGTCCCGGGTCGGCGCACTTGCACTGGTCGGGATGGCCATTGACGTAACTGTACAGCTGCTGACGAAGTCCAAACGAATACGCCGGCTGGTTGACGTGCGCGTTGCCTCGGAAGTTGAGCAGCACATTCCGCGGGGTGAGCTTGCCCGTGAGGTAGGGAGAAGCCTGCACGAAGCCTCTCGACTTGAAGATGGGAAGGAGCACGTCCTTTCCCGGCTCGAAGCAGCGCTCGTGACCGTACATCTGCTCCTTGTATGGACTCACGTGCCAGCCGTGCCCGGCCGAGGTGCTTGTATGGTTCGGAGGGTGGCGAGTGAGCCGGCCCCAGTGCGAGACGAAGATCGCGGCCGTAATCTCCTTCGGCGCCAAGCAAGCGCCCTCGTCGTGCGGGAACGTGAAGATATGGTCGGCGCCCCCCGAGCGATCCCAGTAGGGGTACGTCGTACGAATGTGCTCAAAGGCCTTCCGATACACCCCCGAGGCGCGCGCTGCCCGAGGAAGCCGCACCTCCGGGTCTTCGTGTATCATCGAGCCAAGGTCGTGATGACGCGGCGTGGGCCGCGAGAAGCGCGACATCCAGCAGCCTCCCCAGACTGGCACGAAGAAAAAGTCCGCAGTCTCCGGGTCGAGCACGCGGTGCGCCGAGTGCAGCAGGCGCTCATAGAGTGCCACTTCCATCCCGAAGGCGTGCTGCTTCCAGTCCGTCGAATTCGTCTGCGTGTAGCTGCGCAGCGCACAGTCCTCATCGCGATACTTCTCAGTCCACAAGCGCAAGTTGAACTCGATCGGCAACTCATAGATGTAGATGGCTGGGTAGGGCGTGTTTGGAGGTTTCGCACGGCCACAGGCGCTTCCGCCACTCGGAGCGGCCAGCGCGAGCGTGCCAGCGTGACCCGGTTCGAGGAGCGTAATTCGGCCGTTGCGGATGGAGCAGTCGACGCCATACCAACCAGGGTCACATCGGCAGAAGCCAAAAGAGCAAGTACCACGACCGTTGCACTGGTTGAGGCACGCGTGGAGCACCACGTGCTGGCACAGATGCCCCGTGGTGCCTTCTTGGCAGCGGCATGTGATACTCGGCGCCTCGCCAACCTCGGCGTCGCACCAAGCCACGTGGCCGGGCCTCCGCTGCCGAGCTGGATCAGACCACGCCTTGTGTCCACGCAGGTACGCGGGCGCGTCGGTCACGGACGACCAGAAGGCGGTGGGGCTTTCGACGACGGTTTCGTAGTCCCAGCCGGGGCCGTCCCAGCGCATGTACGGGTTGATGTCGCGGAAGACGCATTTGGCCATGCTGCGCCGTGGGAACTTGCCTCCGCCGCAGTAGCAGCGTGACTCGTCCAGGTCGCACTGGCCACTGCACCGGCCGACGAGCTGCTCTCCGTGCGGCAGGTTGCACGGGAACGGGTCTGGGCGCTCGCACCCGGGCCCATCACGCCCCATCGGACACAAGCACCTGCCTGTGTCCTCGTTGCACACGCCGCGGCCGGAGCAGTTGAGAGGGCACAACCGAGGGCCCCACGATGGCGATGGTGGCAGCGGCGTCGGCGACAGCGCCGTCGGCGGCTCGGAGGCCGTCGGGTCGTCATCCACACGCTCCGAGCGCCGTCGGCGGCGCTTGCCGTGGCGGTGCTTCGGCGCGCGCCCGCGAGGGTGCGGCTGCGCATCTCCAGCGGGTGCGAGGGTGCGCCTCTCCAGCAGTAACACAGGTTTCGTAGAATGCTGTGCGTGATCATCCGTGAGCCACTGCAGCGCGGTGGCAAGAAAGAGGCCGAGCACGAGGCCGACGAACACCGAGGCACGCGTGCTCCAACCCATTCCAATGGTTCGTCGGGAGCGCGCTCGCGCCACACACCAGTGTGTGCTGGGGAGCAACACCTAGAACAAACACAGGTGTGAATGTGAATGTTTGTTTACGTACCGTTCAAAACACCAATGGGAGCCGGGACACACGGGACAGAGTACTTTGTACCGTTAACTCGGACGCCTCTTGTCGCGTACTGTCGCCTACTCGGAACTCGCAAGCTCGCGGAATCAAACCGGAATGTACGTCTATCCGGTGGTCTGGCTTGCATCAGGCTTGCAGAAGTATCGAGCAGAAGTAGGTGTTGAGGAGGGGCGTGGGGCCACGTCCGAGACCGACCATTGCGCACGATAGGCGTTCCCCACTCCGCTCTTACATGTCTGGCCCCAGGCCGCGCCATGGGGGCCAATAAGGTCCGCATGCAATGTGCACCTGAACGCCCACTCCGCGCACTGGCACCCACAATTGTAACTCAAGATTCCGCATACTAACTCAAGATACCCAGCAACAAGGCTCCACATCCCACATGATGATAATCCCCGCGCCCGCAGACGGCTTCATGGCTATCGCGTGCATATCAGAATCGTCGGAAATCGCCTTGTTCAAGCGGTTTCGTCGCCGGGGCTACGGAAGGGAGAACGGTTCGCCACTTTGACTCATCCAGGCGAACGGTTCGCCACTTTGACTCATCCACGACGCGCTTCCAGTACTCGTCGCCATCCCTAGCGTTCTGCTCTAGCTGCTCGAGGCGGTCACTGTCCTGAGTCATTTGTTCATTATTGTAGAGCTTGAAAAACTCGAGCTTCGGCCACTGCTTCTCAAGAAGCTGCTTCTCGAGAAGCCACGCCGGAGGCACCGTGCCGGTCAATCGGTTGTTGGTCAAATCCACATTTTCGAGCGCCCGGCAGTTTGCGAGCGTGTCCGGAATCGCACCGCTCAGCTGATTGTGGTTCAGGAACAAATCCTTAAGCTTCGTCAGGCCCGCTTCCTTGTGCAACCGAGTGAGCTCCTCAAGCCGTGCCTCATCCTTTTTGCCCATCTTGGAGCCGCTTTTCTTGGCCTCTTCTTTCCGTTTCGCGAGCTCATTCATCTCCTCCTTCTCCATGGCCGACAGGCCACCGAACATCGATGGGATGCAGCCCGTCAGCTTGTTGTTGTCGAGACAAAGGCGCTCTAGATTTTTGAGCTCGCCGAGCTCTGCAGGCAGCTCGCCAGTGAGCTCGCAGAAGTTGAGGCTCAAAGTTTTGAGCTTCGTCATGAGCTTGAAGGCCCTCGGGATCGGACCTTTGAGGCTATTATAGCCCAGATGTAGGGTGTCCATGTCTGCACAGGTCGCGAGCTTCTCCGGGAGCGTGCCGTGAAGTCCACGGCCCTTGAGGTCGAGCCTACGCAGCCGGCGGCAATGGAGCTGCTGGTCCCGCTTGTCGATGAGCAGGTCGTGCAGCGAGCAATTGAAGTCATTCAACTTTGACTGCCGCAACGAATCCTCAGTGACAGGAGGCCAATGTTTTTTTCTTGTCCCCTTCCACGCAGCCTGCCACGCAGCCGAAAAGCCTGCCAGCGAAAGCTCAAGTAGAGGGCACTCGTCCTTCTGCAGCAGCTCTTGTAGCTTCTCCTGATGCCCATCGAGCGTTGCGTAGGGGCACTTGAGGCAGAGCACAATGCCCCTACCCGCGCGACAAAGTGCTTGCTCGGTGAGCTGGCCCTGATGCTCAACCGTCTCCGGCTCGAGCGCACCGAGGATGCGCGCTCCCTTGTAAAGCACGTGAAGATCGTGCTTGAGATCAAAGAGTGGCTTGACGTGCAGCTGCAGCTCGGCGAGGATCCAGCCCGAGTCCTCAAGGTTGAGCCAAAGGTTGAGAAGGACGTCGCGGTTACCTCCGGCTTTAATTGCGTCGTAGTCGGGCTTGATGCGATCCTTGGCGCGGCAGACAATTGCGCGAGACAAGTGGGGCGATACCCCCTGATAGCCCTTGTGCTGGTCGTCGCCGGTCCAAGGTCCGCCGTCGGTGAGGAAGCTCAAGGCGACAGCCATCGCGTGCAGGGACGGAAAGACAAGGGTGCAGCGCACGAGGTCGCAAAGCTTCCGGTAGTTGCCGGCATATTCTTCAGCAACCTTGGCGCAGCAGCGCGGCACGCCCTTGATTGAAGGGCCCTTGTGTGTCACCTTGCCCTTCGCATCTGGGCACGTTTCCTCAACATGCGTCTGGACCGCCGTCATAACCTTCTCAAGCACTGGAACGGCTTTCTTCGCCTTGTGGATCAACGCCAGTAGAGTGTTGAGAGCATCGTCGGCGCCGGCGCCACTGGGTTGCACCATTTCCACATTGAGCTTGTTCACCTCTTCGCAGCGCACCTTCATGTACTCGAGTGCGTCTTTCTTGATTGCCGGTGCATCCTCCTTGTTGCGCTGCTTCTCGTCTTTGAGCAGCTTTGCGTACGCTGCGTCGAAACGGAAGACCGACTGGCTTAGGAGCGGGTTGTACTGCGAGATCGCGTTGTCACGCCGGTCAGGGTATCTCTTCTCCAACTTCTCCAAGTCCTTCGCCTTCTCCGAAATTTTCTTCTCGAGCTTTGTGATTTCCTTGTTGTGATTAGCAAGGTCTTGCTCGCGCATCAACTCTGTACCCATTTCCTTCATCTCCTTGAGCTGATGTGCGAGTTCATCGATGGTGGTCCTCATCCGAGTCTGCGCGTTGAGCATGGCCGAGCATTCCTCCACGCACAATGCCACAGGCACAACGGACTTGCTCAGGTTGGACGAATCGAAGTGTTTGAGCAGCGCGTCAGCATCCAGAGGGTCGGGTTCCACTTCCTGCTGCTGCTCTTGCACCTTCGGCGGTTGAAATTCACCGTCTCGTGAGGAGTCGTCGGATCCTTTGACCGAGTGCAAGGCAACCCTCAGAGCCTCGTCTTGAACCGAATGGTCGAAGAGGAACATCTCGTCATCTTCCCGGAGCTCCTTTTCGAATCTATCGTGGTGCGATCGGTCCACTTGACCCGGCAGGACCTGCCCATTCGCCGCGCACGGGAACATGTTGTCAAACTCTTTGCGTACGAAGTCCACGTTGACATCCCGCCCTGTGGTGAGCGCGCGCAAGCGGCCTCGGCTGTACACCATCTCCCAGGGCGCAAAGCAGCCGCAGACAAAGACCTGGTAGTTGTGGTTCCTGCGCGCGCGACTCATCAGTTCTCTCAGGAACTTATCTGGCTCTTTGCCCATTGTGTCGTAGACGACATGGTAGCCAGCGACGAACGCACGGTCAACAAAGGCGTCCGTCATCTCCTTCTTTTTGTGCGGCCAGAGCATCTTCTGTCGCACGAGGAACTGCGAGCGCATGGTGGCGCTCGAGAGCGCGAGGTAGTGACCGTCGACAGTGAACCCGTCCTCTTGGAACTGGCCGTCGGGCGAAATCCACTTGGTAGGCTTCAGCCGGTCGCCATACTCCTCCTGCACCGACGGCAACTTCGCTGCGTGAGCCCCGGAGATGCACAGGCGGTACTCGCGGCAGTACATTCGACACTCATCGGGGTCGAGGTGTACAAATTCCTCCGGCGACCAGCCCTTGAGCCTGTACAGCTCCTTGAGCGCGTAGCTCTTGCCGCATCCAGGCGGGCCATACATTATGATCAGCCGCGGCCTGTGTGGTTTCTGAGGAGGCACCCTCCCCTTGGTGACGTCGTCGTAGTATTTCTCCGCATCCTTCAGATCTTCGACGATATTGATCGCGCCGCCTAACGGAGTCGCGGCCCCGCTCAGGTCGACGATGGAGTAACGTGCGGGGTGCACCTCGATCTGGATGCGGGCGGCAGGCAGCAAGAGCGCGAGCTCTCGATAGAGGGGCGCCAGGACCAGCTCGCGCAGCTCAGCCCCTATCACATGAACGCGTACGACTCCACCGCCGCCTTCGCCGCCCTCGCCGCCCTCGCTGCCCTCGCTGCCCTCGCCGCCTCTGAGCCGAGCTCTTTCTGCACCGCCTGGCTGCAACGCTGGAACCGCAACTGGCGTGCCGGTGCCGAAGAGGGGGCTGGCAGTCTCTCGACCCGTGCGCGAATATGTGATGCGCACGCCGCAAGCAAACGTATTGACCCGCGGCGGCGGCGGTGGCGTAGTTGCTTCCATCCGTGCGTGCGTGCGGCGGTCCGGTCCCGCGGATCCGATATGATTGGTCGACGAGCGTGCGCGCGCACAGCTGAGAAAATTTGGGGGGGTGTGCTCGTGAATTTTACCGGTACCAATTTTTGGCCGTAACTCGCGGGGGTTATGTTAAGGTTTCTTCAGCAGGGACAGTAGGGAAGTCGCGGTCCCCCCGCGCTCACCACACTAAATACATGTACTCGCTGTCTCGGGTCGGGGGCCTAGAACCCCTAGTATCAATTGTTGGATGAGGATGTGAACCTGTCATGTGATCCGATCGGATTGCTCTAAGATTGCTCATCTTGCTGCTAACGCGTAACGGATCGCGGTTGGAGGTACGCGCACCTCGCCCCGCTTCCGCTTCTGGGGATCCGCCTCTCTACAGGTCCGCAACACAAAAGTTGACTATAGGTACGGTAGGGCATGTCCAGGGCAGGCATGTAAGTGCGACGTTCCGAGAGACCGAGACGGGCCTGCCTTGTATGAGATTCACAAAGGAGCCTCCGCGTTCAAGAACTCATGTTGTGAAAAATCAATATGGCGCCAACGGCCCGCGCACGACGAGCGTCGTGTTCTTGACGAATCGCTCGGCGAAGAGCGGCGCGAAGAAGAGCGCGCGCAGGGACAGGGGCAGCTGGCGCCCCCGCCCGAGGACTTGATAGGCCACGCCGCCGCTTGCCAGCAGCCACGCACCGTATAAGGCGATCCGCGGCGGCAACCGGAAGTCGTTGCGGCGCGCGGCGTGGTGGTGCGAAAAGCCGGAGACGGCGGCCGCGCCTCGCACGGCGACCTCCTCGGCCGAGGCGAGCAGCAGTTCGGCGCCAAAGAGGGCGTTCGCTGCCGTGAAGAGCAGGCCTTCGAAGTAGAAGGCGATGGCGACGCCGATCGAGTTGCACGTCGCGGACAGCACCCAGTCGAGCCACCAGCGGCTCGTGGGGTCCGAATGTATCTGGTCGACCAGCTCTGAGCGATCGCGCAGCCGCTGCAGCAGCCGGCGCAGCATGTTGCCGATTGAGTTGTTTATCGCCATCACGATCTCCGCGCCCACGTTGATACGCATGCCCACCTTGGCGCACCCGTTGCTCGTCGCCGCGTGGGTCAGCACACTCACGCCTTCGTAGACGCGGCGAGCCGACGCCTGTATACGATCCGGATCCACATTCTCGCCGAGCACGCCGCCGACGGCGACACCCATCTGCAGCGCGTCCGACTGGAGCAGCGCGATCTCCTGAGCGAGCACATTGGCCTCGTGTTCGTTGCCCAGGGTGCATGCCCTCGTGCGCGCCTCGTGGAGCTCGGCATGCCGGCGCATGAGATCGCGAGCACAGTCGTTTGCAGCGCGTATGCGCGGCATGTACTCACTCCACGCGAAGCGCACGGCCCTGGCGATGCTGAGCAGCTCATCTGTCAGTCGTTGCAACGCCGCGCGGCAGTCGGGGCGATCCACGATTTGCGCGAAGAGCAGCGTGTAGGTGAAGTGCCGGCCGTAAAAGGTGGCGAGCAACCCTGTGGCAAATGCCAGCACGGTCGGGTGCCCGCGGGCCGCCGCCTTCGCGCGCTCCAACAAGCCCGGCGGTCGGACCAACATGACGGTTGAGAGGAGGGCAGGCAGGTGTGATTTTGTTTTGTGGACGCGAGAAGGTCACAGTGCACGTCTCCACCCGCGACTGCAGCGCCACTCTGTGTTTCGTGTGGTAGTGGTCGGCTCGGTTTAACTGACCTTTTCGCAGAACTTGCGCGAGGGCAATGGCGAGTGGCCCGTCCGAAGCGGACGACGCCGAGGTGCCTGAATGCGCCGTCTGTACCGACGCTCCGTGGGACCCAGTGCGGCTCGATGGCTGCTGTCACGTCTTTTGCAGGGCGTGCTTGCATGAGATCGTGCGCCGCGTCGGTGAAGTCGGGTCCCGCTGCCCGCTATGTCGTCAGCCCATGAGTGCTGACGGCAGCCAATCTATGGCGCGTTCGTGGCTCGCTCGGGCGCCCACGGATCGGGACGTCGAGCTGCGAATGCAAGAGTCATTTCCTGACGTATATGAACGCCGCCGACAGGAGGCGGCTCAGCGCTCGGAAAGATGCATCTGTATTTCCCTCGGGAGCCGGAACGTGCTCGGCGAGGGCACGACGCTCTTTGCCGAGGTGGTGCCACCGCAGACGCTAAATGGCACGTTGTCAGCGGCTGAGCTCGGTGCGATGCTCGTCGACAGAGTGCGATTCGTGCTGCCCATGGAGGCGCTCGATGAAACCAGCATAACGACTCCGTGGTCTGCTGTGGATGCGCCGTCAGCTTACGTCGACAAGGGCGTTGTCGACGTGTCGTCAGCGCCCTTCGAGACCAGGTTCCGGGTCAAGGAGGGCGTCCACGCTGCAGAGGTGGTCATCATCGTCGACTGGCAGCGCCGACTCAGGCTCGAGCCTCTCCTCGTCGAGCACAATCTCAACACGGTCGAAAGCGGTAGCGGTGCATATGCTGAGAACGTCGCGCTCCCCGAAGGGCTGACGCTTGCTCGGATTGTGGAGCGCACGCGCCCCAAGGCAAGGGTAGGCGCTGGCGGCCCGGGTGAGATGCGCGTGTATTGAGGTTCTCTCGTTCCGTTCATTCTTGGACTCACGACACACCATGGGAGTTCACACGACCCATGACGACGTCCTGTCTCGTTCATTCTCCGACTCACCAACATGTTCACTCATAGGTTCCGAGTAGGCGGCCGAGTCTCGGCCATTCACATTCATATTCACACAAGAACCTGTGAAGCTTGAAGGCGATGCGGCGGCCATGCTGCATGCCGGTACTTGTCTGCTGCTCGTCCTGACACCTTCTACCAGCGGCCTGCGCATACTATCAAGAGCCTTCGCGCCCGCCAAGGCCTCCGATGTGCTGAGCTCGCTTGCAGCAGACGCGGCCGTCATCGAGGCCGGCGGTGCTGGCGTGATCGACGCTTACGGCGAGTCATCGGGCTGGCTGAAGTCCTTTGAGGCTCAGATCGCCGAGGCTCTCGGCAAGGAGCGCGCTGTCTTCGTGCCCACAGGCGTCGCCGCCCAGAACATGGCACTTGCCGTGCACGCTGAGCTGCCCTTCACGAGCTCGCGCACGCAGCCCACGCCTTCGGTGCTCCTCCACCGCTCAAGCCACCTCGAGATGCACGAGGAGCGCGCATATGCGACGCTGCTCGGCCTTTTCCCCATCTTTGCGGGCGAGGTGAACCAGCTTCTGACGGCCACCGACGTCGAGCGCCAGCTTCTGCGACTGGGGGCCGTCGGTTCCGCGCCCGCGTGCATCCTGGTCGAAGTGCCCATGCGTGAGCTTGGGTGCGCGACGCCGTCGTGGGCTGAGCTGCTCGCCCTCCGGGCGCTCGCCACCAAATATGGCGTGCCCCTCCACCTGGACGGCGCGCGGATCTGGGAGATTGCACCTTACTATGCCGAGAGCGCCGGTGCCTCGCTGCCCGAGATCATCGCGCTCTTCGATACCGCCTACGTCTCATTCTACAAGGGGATCGGCGCCGTCACGGGCGCTATGCTCGTAGGCTCGGATGCATTCATCGAGCGCACACGGCCCTGGCGCCGCCGCCTCGGGGCCAACCCGTACACCGTCTTTCCGTACGCCCTCTCGTGTGCGCGCGGCTACTTGATGCATGCAAGCTCATTTGCTTCGCGTTGGCGTAAGCTGCGTGATCTCGCGCCGCAGCTGCGCGCGGCGGCGGCGTCGGAGGGCGGGAAGCTCGTATTCGTCCCCGAGGTGCCCCGCTGCTGCCAGTGCCACGTCTTCCTGGGCGCAGGCGACTCCCTCGACGTTCTCGATGCCGCGCGCGACGCCGTCGATGCCCAACACGGCGTGCGGGTATACGAGCGGCTGCGCCGTGCCGACGACCCTCTGTGTTTAACGAGGCCTTCGGGCGACGCCAACAACGCCGCACCGGACTGGTGGTTCGAGTGGACGCTCGGCCCCGCGCACGTGGAGCTGGCCGATGACGTCTTTGTGGATGCGTGGCGGGCTTTCTTTCACGTCCTGCTGGGCGGGACCGACAGCAGCAGCTTGGCGCTGGGAATGGTTCCCGCGAGGCGCTTCGTGCCTCCCTCCACTGGCTCGATTCCACTGGGCCCTTCGATCGTCCCTCCATCAGCTTCTTCCGTCACCCAGGATGGGAAAAGTAGAGCTGAGTGATGATCAGTGTATGTGTGATGCAGCTAAGATGCGATGCCGGCGAGCTGCATACAAATTTAGAGGGTTTGAACACGATATGACAGCTGACAACCGTCATTCTGCAACGGTTTCACAGCCAATGGTTTCATCAGCGGTTTTTCTCTTGACTTGTGACATGGCGCTCCACGACGAGGAGCCGCTCGTGGCTCGGCTCGCCGTGTGGTTAGCCGCGCAAGGCGTGCAGTGCCATGAGTCGGTGATCACTACGCGTGACGGGGTGGTCGCTGGCTACGGCTGCGTCGCGACGCGGAAGCTGAAGAAAGGCGAACTTCTCTTCCGCGTGCCACGGAAGGCGTGTTTCGGGCCGAGAGCAGGCGCGCCCATTGATGCTGAGGCTCCGGGCGACACACAACGTCGCTTCGCGGTGCGCCTCTTGAAGGAGCGTGCGCTCGGCTCCGCGTCTCGGTGGCATCCCCTGTTGGCGGTGCTCTCGCCCGCGCCATGCCCGTGGATCTGGCCGGAGGGCTCAGAACGCTTCCTGGACGGCACTGAGCTGGAGGAGGTGCTCGCGCGCAAGCGCCAACGCCTCCGCTGCGAACGCAAGAAGATCGGCCTGAGCGACGACGCCGCGCGCTCGCGAGAGTACGACGCCGCATGTGCGCTCGTAGCGAGCCACCTCAATCCGTGGTTCGGGGGCTCCATCACACCCGTCAACGCAACGCTCAACTATGCGGCGGCGCCGAACGTCGAGTTCGAGGCGGAGGGTGTAGACACGGTGGTGGCGCGCGCGGTGCGGCCCATCGCGGCGGGCGAGGAGCTCACGCAGGAGTATTGCGAGAGCACCGCCATGTTCCTGTACCGGTATGGCTTCGTGCCGAGCGCCGTGTTGGGCACAGATGGGCCGAATGCCGATGGCGCAGGACCCACGGCCGGGGCTGTCCGTCCGTTGGCGGATGATGCCGTCTCGATTAGCAGCGCGGCGCTCCTCGCGCTGGTCGCGCCGCCGAGCAGGCACCCCTTGCTCGCTCCGCGCCTCCGTCTACTTTGCGCCGCTGGGGCACTCGGCGTGTGCCCCTGGGACGGTCTTGACGAACTCGTAACGGCCGAGATACAGCGAGATGGCGTGGGCACGGCGAAGCTGGTGGGTGCGCTGTTACTGCTCGCTCTCGACGATGAGCGCTGGGCATTGGCCGAGGCGGCGGCGGCGGCGGCGGCGGCGGCGTCGGCGGAGGCGGCGCCGGAGATGGCGGCGAAGGCGGACGGCAGCGACGACGATGACGCTGACGATGACGACGATGATGACGCGATCGCCGCCGCGCTTGTGGCCGCCGCCTTTGGCGTCGGCAGCCAGGAAGCACAAGCCCTCGAGCAGCTCGCAGGGAGCGAGGGCGGCGAGGATGGAGACCCTTGGCCAGCGCTGCTCGCCCAGGCCGCCGCGCTGGCCCCCGTGGGGCGCCGAGCGCAGATAGAAGAGTCGATCACGAACGCGATCGAGCGCGCGCGCCACGCCGTCCGCCAGCGCCACTCGCGCCTTGAGGCGGCGACCGTCGCGCCGCCGGAGGAACGAAGCGACGGTTACGCCGCGTCGGGCGACGCCCAGTACGGCGCCGGTCGCGCGGGCAAGAGGACGGCGAAACGGGCGCGGCTCTCTGCAGAGGCGGGTTCCGCAGAGCACAGGCCGAGTGTGCCGGCAGCCGAGACAGCGGCGATCAGCCTCGCCGGGGCGTGGCGCTTGGCCCAGGGCCTGAGGAGAGTGGAGCAGGCGATCCTCGAGGATGCCTTGCGACTGCTAGAGGCAGCGTCGGCCGAGAAGCTGGCGGTAAAACTGGGCTGAATGGGAGGACTGGCCATCTACACCATCCAACAGGTACAAATTCTGTCGTCAACAGTGACTTGAAGTACCGGTAAAATCTAAAAAGACAGCCCAGCCCCAGGCTCTGTGGACGCTGGAGCCGTCCCTTCACCCTTGCGATAGTGTGGTGTGGTGAGCGCGGCCGCGGGGGGGGGGGGCGCGACGAAACTGACTGACTGACTGAAGACACCGGGGGAGCCCGAGGCTCACCGAAGCGGCCGTTTCAACTTCCTTACTATAAAGACGAAGGGTCCTTTTTTTCGTCGGTTTTCCCCACGGACTTCTGTATCACCTCTGTCCAATGGGCGGGCGACGCTGCAGAGCCTCGTGGCGCGTCGTCCGCCTTCAGCAGGACGTGGCAG
>ERZ761574.304-NODE-304-length-33889-cov-71.992936_pt1 | contig 33889 bp, 18 predicted proteins | sample MGYA00374950_ERZ761574 | MGnify/ENA primary metagenome ERZ761574 (study PRJEB28895, sample SAMN07631631) | mixed culture metagenome | isolation source: Freshwater growth medium | place: USA: Seattle, Washington | collected 2016-10-03 ... | reverse complement strand
TGTCTGGGTCCTCGCCCGCAAACCGGCCGTGGGGTGCATCCTCGCCGTCTGCATCCTCGTCCAGCTCGAGTACCTCGAGATCTGCAAGGACAGCCTCGAGCCCGGGGCTGTTGCGGTTGCTGTCGCGGTCCGTCTTGCGGCCATCGCGGGTCGTCTTGCGATCGTCGCGGTCCGTCTTGCGGCTGTCGCGCGCGACAGCCTCGGGATTGGTGTCGCGGCCCGTCTTGCGCCCTTCGCGGGTGTCTTTGCGGTCGTCACGGTTGTCACTGCGGCCGTCGCGGTCCATCTTGCGGCCATCGCGGTCCGACTTGCGACTGTCTGGGTCCTCGCCCGCAAACCGGCCGTGGGGTGCATCCTCGCCGTCTGCATCCTCGTCCAGGGACTCGTCGAGCCCAGGGCTGTTGCGGTTGCTGTCGCGGTCCGTCTTGCGGCCATCGCGGGTCGTCTTGCGATCGTCGCGGTCCGTCTTGCGGCTGTCGCGCGCGACAGCCTCGGGATTGGTGTCGCGGCCCGTCTTGCGCCCTTCGCGGGTGTCTTTGCGGTCGTCACGGTTGTCACTGCGGCCGTCGCGGTCCATCTTGCGGCCATCGCGGTCCGACTTGCGACTGTCTGGGTCCTCGCCCGCAAACCGGCCGTGGGGTGCATCCTCGCCGTCTGCATCGAGGGCGGAGAGGCGTGCGAAGGCGCGCCGACCAGCCTCTCTTTCAGACGCAAGGACAGCGTCGAGGCCGCTGTCACCATCGCCGTCACCACTGCCACCATCGCCGTCACCACTCTCGTCCTGCTCGAGGGTGTCAAGGGCAGCGACACGGCGGCCTGGGGTGTCGTGAGGGGTGTCGCGGTCGCTGTTGCGGTCGTCGCGAGTTGTCTTGCGATCGTCGCGAGTTGTCTTACGGCTGTCGCGGTCAAAGCTGCGGTCGTCGCGAGTGCTCTTGCGGTTGTCGCGGTCCGTTTTGCGTTCATTGTCCGAGTTGTCGTCGCGAGTCGTTTTGCGGCCGTCACGAGTCATTTTGCGGCCGTCACGGTCGTCCATGCGGCCGTCTCGGTCGTCTCTGCGGCTGTCGCGGTCCGTTTTGCGGCCATCGCGGTCAACTTTGCGATCGTCGTGATCCTCGCCGGCATACCGACCGGGGGGTACATCATCGTCGTCTGAATCATCGTCGTCTCCATCACCATCACCTCCATCACCGTTGTCTCCATCATCATCGTCTGCATCCCCGTCAAGGGCGACCACGGAAGCGTCGAGGCCGCCAAGGGCGGCCATAGAAGCGTCGAGGCCGCTGCCGCACTTGGAGCACACGTGCTCTCCGTGGATCTGGGCCACCGACATGCCCCAGTCCGATCGGTCGAAGTACACGGCGTACTCGCGCAAGAAGGGCATGCCCAAAATGACCAGCGCACCCGACGTTGTGCGCTCATCCATAGAGGAGAGCATTGGGACACACCGGATGCCAACTTCATAGTCACGAATCGAGGCATCGAGGTGGCTGTTCTTGATCTTGCGATCGCCCTTGCCGTCCGTCTCGTCCATGCTCGCCGCCGAGATGTCCACGTCCATCTCGCCCATGTACACTCGCGGGGTGAGGACGAGGTCCACACCGCCGACCCGCAGCTCGAGGTTGGGCAGCGCATTGTAGTGGGGGCCCGAGCACTCCTTCTGGTCCTGCAGCGTCAGGAGGCAGTCGGCCTCGGAGCAGCCCATCTCGATGGCGGTGTAGAGGCTATGGACCACGCTCTTGGGGAACGTCAGCAAGGTGGTGCCCGAGTCGATGATCGCCGCGCACTTGGAGTGCTCGGAGCACTCGGAGGATGAGGGCTGGCCGTGCACGCCCACGTGATCGAGCGGGGCGCCCCACACGTGCTGACCAACGGTATCGAGCTTCTTGTAGTCGCCGCCCACCTCGAGCTTCGAGTTCATTTCGAGCCGGCCGCCAACGCCACTCCCCGACAGTTTCGTGTCGCCCAGGCACAGCGTGAAGCCTTCGATATTCATGTCCTCGAGAAAGGCATCGCCCCCGAGATCGTTGGTCTTGCACTTGCCCATGCCCATGATACCGTCGTACGGCGCGACTTTGAAGCCCTCGAGGCTCTCTTGTTCGATGAGCTCGACGCTCACCAACGCGCCATCGTGAAGCTGCGCATTCGACGAAGCGCTGCCAAAGAAGGTGACCTTGTCTGTGGTGTCCAGGACGGCAATATCGCCCTGTCCGTACCGCAGCATGTTAGAGCGCGTTTCACTGTGGTACGTGGTCGAATGCTCCGGCGCAAAGAGATGGTGTTTCTCGCAGGCATCGCTCTTGCAGAGCGTGGAGGCCGCCACGAGATCATACGAGCCCGTGTCTGGCACGACTGAAATGTGCTGCGCAGGAGTGCCGATCCCAACGAACGTCGTGTACACGTAGCCGTCATGGTTCGTAAGCGGCGCACAGAACTTGTCCGCCGCCAAAACCAACAACGCGATATTCAGCATTCTCGACGAACAATTTCTGTGCCTAATTTGGATCGGCGAAAACGACCCGATTAGGAGCGAAATGCAAGCGATTTCGTTGACCAAGAATCTGAACTACTGCTCGCACGTTTGATGACTCATCACTACTCCAACAGTTCTTCTCACTTGTACTGTTCTCTTCGGAGTTCGGTACGATGTCGGCGTAAATGTACGGTACTCGTCTACTCAACCCTCACCTTCTTGGCCTTTCCACCGCTGCCCATCTTGGGCGCGGCCGCCTGGTCAAGCGCCTGCCGCTTCGCACGCAACGCGTCCGCTGCGCTCTCCTTCTTGCGGATGCCGTACTGCATGCGCTCATAGAGCTTCCGCTTCTTCTTCGTCAGCATCATGATCTGAAGCTGCTTCTCCTCCTCCTCCTTTGAAAGCTTCGCGCCACTCGCCGCCGCCGCCTTCTTCTGGCGCTTGGCCGTCGTGGGCGCCGCGTACGAGCCCCCGAGCTCGGCCGCGAGCTCAGCGGCGTACACTGCCTCCTCGTCCATCTCTCCCTCGTCCTCCTCGTCCTCCTCGCCCTCCTCGTCGTCCTCGTCGTCGTCCTCGCCATCGTCCACATCCATCCCGGGGTCGCCGTCCTCGTCTTCGTCCCCCTCGCCATCCTCGTTCTCCTCCTCCTCCTCGTCGTCCTCGCCGTCCTCGCCCCCCTCGGCAGCGCGTTGCGCCTCCATGACGGCCTGCCGCACACGCTCTCTCGGAGTGTACCCCTCTCCACCGTCCACGAAAGGCGAGAGATGGGGCGGCGGCTTGACGCCCGGCCGGTAGGCATGCGTGGGGAGCAGCTGGCGCGCGTTCAGGCAGTCGTACACCCACTGCGGCTGCACAAGCTCGCGCTTGGCCGCGGCGGCCGGCTGGCCCTCCATTGGACGATCGACGATCTGGTGCGTCACGCATGCGTCGCCCTCTTGAAAGGGCGACGCCTCGCCCTGCCAACCAACCTTACCCCCGCACGCGAGGATGATGAACTCTAGCGAGGGCACAGGCGTCTCGCGCCCGCAGAAGAGGTAGCAGCCCGCGAAGAGCGTGCGCAGCGCTGTCGCCTCTGGTGAGAGCGCCTCGGCATCGTCGTGTTCGCCCAGGGGGTTGAGCAGGCCCCCAACACCACTCCACGCGCCGCCTCGAGCTTCTGCGGCTGCGGCCGCGTCGGCGCCCAGGCCCTCGCCCTCGCCGTTGCCACCGTCCTCACCGTCCTCGCCGTCCTCGTCCTCGTCCTCCTCGTCGAGCGCTGCGAGCTTGGCCTTGAGTGAGCTCAGCTGCGCGGCCGTTGGAGGCGCGGGCTTCCCTACGTCGCCCGTGGCGGTGAGCGCGAGCGGGCTGGCGGCCGGGAGGGGGAGCGCGGGCCCGTTGTGGCGCGGGCGCAGGACGGCCGCGCCGAGGTGCACGCCCGCAGCGTCCGCCTTGGTGTCGATCTCTGGCGGGTAGGCCGCGCCGAGGTCGTGGAAGAGCTTGAAGTTGACGAAGGTCATGATCGCCTCATAGAGCTCTAAGAAGGAGAGCATCACGCGGTAGTCGACGCTCATCGTGGGCTGCTGCGCGAACGAGTGGTGCGGCTCCACCCACGTCAGGGTCACCCCGTTCACCTCCGCTTGGTAGTAGATGCCCTTGATCGAGATGAAGACCTTGCGAAGCGTGCGCGTGCGCGCCACGTACGCGTAAAACTCACGCCGCAGCCGGCTGCACGCCTGCACGCGCGACGCATGAACAAACTTGGAGGGCGCGAGCGAAGCGAAGAGGAAGACGAGGCAGAGCGCGTCGTCCAGGTCCTGCAGCGCGTCCGCGAATGTCGGGTACCTCTCGCGGATCAGGTGGTCGAGCTTGTACACGGGCCGGCGGCCGTCGAGGCGCTCGGCTCGCTTGCGCTCATGCCGGCCGCTCGCCTTGCGGATCTTCTTGAGGAATGCCTTCTGCTCGCGGAACTTGGCCAGCAGCGGCTCGTGCAGCAGGAAGAGGATGTCCTTGGCGAAATAGTATGTCGTGTTGCCACCCTTGAACTTCTTCTTCGGCTCTCGCGGGTAGATGCCCTTGAGGATGCAGAGCTTGCGGAAGTCCTTCAGCGGCACTTGCAGCTTGTTGACAGCGGACGTGCGCGTCATGTACCGACCCGCTGAGCCATTCTTCTTCTTTGCCTTGCCGATACTATTGCGGTTCGCAAACTTTTTCCTGCGAGGGGTAGTGGCATTGGTGAGCACGGGTGTTTCCTTGCGGCTTCCCGGGCGCAGCGCGGCGGCGACGAGCTGATCGGTGGACGGTGCGCGCACTTGTTCTTGATCGCGCGCTTCTCATCGCGCCTGGCGCGCTTCTCGCCAGCCTTGCCCATCTTGTCAATAGCTTCGAGGGCGTCGCAGCGACGTCGCCAGTCCTTTTTCCCCCCTTCTGGCCCTCTCCCCCTCCCCTTCAGACGCCCCCCTCTCTACCCCCCTATTCGCTCTCGCTGCTCCTTGGGGCATGCATGCATATACTGCCCATATTCGGCCAGACCAAACCTAATCCGGCTTCGTCTCTCTCGCACCGTCGCGCGAGACCACCAAAATGGAAACGAGCAATAAATTCGCAGTGCTACAGGATCTCGGGGAGGATGATGAGCTTGTGCTCAAGGACCCAGGGGTAAGACAAGTAGATTATCCCGTCTGGTCGCAGGATAAGAAGGCTTATCAGAAGGCTTATCATAAGGCTTATGGGCAAGGCTGGCGAGCAGAACTCAAAGCTGACAAGAGCGAGCGTGGCGAACAGATAAAAGAGGACAAGAAGGTACGTGACAGAGAGTACTCCCGAAAGGCAAGGGAACGCAAACGTTGTGAGCTCGAAGCGTTGCGCACGGCCACTCTTTTATCTGGCGCCCCGACAGTGGTACATATCCACCATCACCTGCATACTATCCAAACGACAGTGCCGGCGCAGCCGCAGCCGCCGCAGCCGCCGCCGCAGCTGCAGCCCCAGCCGCAGCCGCAGGAGTCGCACCCGCCGAACTATGTTTCGCAGGGGTCGCAGGTGAAGCAAGTGGATATCTTCTTCGTCATCGCCGCTTGTGGATGGCCGACGGGCGAGGCGCGGGTCAACAAAACGACACTCGGGCACCTGCGTCGCGGCGAAACCACTGCGTTCAATCTCCTAGACATGGCAGGCTGGGCAAAGGCCAATTTTCCCGTCGACGGCACACCACGAACGTTCAATGCCTTGCGCGTCCTCTACGAAACTCATCCGTTCTCATTTCCATTTCGGAGCCAGTGCACGCGAGGGCCACTACGGATCTACGAGTTCAGTTATCCTGAATATGACAGTGGCTACCCATGCCCTGCTCACGTTCGAAAGTGCCTTGATGACTGCAGAGCAGCCCTCGCACGGAACCCATCGCTACAGCTCGTTGTCATTGGGTACCGATGCTATCCCTGCACCTGTGCCCCATCCCATTCCCCGCTCACATGCGTCTCATGCACGCAGATTGGCTGCCCAGCCATCAAAATTTCCATACTGGCTGAACGAGTTCGACAGGGGTGGGCGATCGATCGACTGGGAGGCTGTGTACAAAAACGTCGTGAAGAAGGACAAGCTGCTGGGTACTATGTCGCACCTGACAAGTTCAGGCCACGTCGTCATCGGGGTGTCTATCCATGTCGGCCGCGATGGCGACGTGCGTGAATTCGCGCAGAACGTGGATTCCTTTATCCGCAAGCCTGTCGAGGGGGTTGGAGGTCCTAGGTGCACGCGCTCGAATGCTCTCACTCGCTCACACTCACTTGCTCACTCACTCACTCACTCTCGCTCTCGCTCGCAGCAGTCGTCTCTTGAAGCAGCGGGTTCTTCAGAGCGTGCCTGAAGAACCCGCTGCTTCATCGAGTTCATCGTGGCCGATGCCATGGACTAGCAGCGGCAAGAGACTGGCAATCAACCTCGGCATCGTGCCAAGCCCGGCAAAGGCAGCGCAACTGGCGCAAGAGGCTGGCGTGAGCCTGACACCAAGGAGCAGCTCGCGTCTACTGCAGTGGGAAGAAGGCTTCTGGGAGATGATGGGCGATGAGCCGCGAAGCGTGCCGCCTTCCGCAGCTGGCCTCGCAGCAGCTGCCCGTGCTGCTGCTCCTGCTGCCACCGCTGCTGCCGCTGCCGCCGCCGCTGCCATTGCCCGTGCCACCACCACTGCCACCGCTGCCGCCACCCCAGCTGCAGCGTCTGGCGGCCTCCCCCACTCGGCTGCCGCCACCCCAGCTGCTGCCGCCATCCCAGCTGCAGCTTCTGGCGGCCTCCCCCACTCGGTCAACAACCGAGTACGGGTGGTCGTCAGCTGCTGCACTGAGGACGAGGATTCCGCTGCTGAGTGACGAGGATTCCGCTGCTGAGTGACGCCCACACGCCGTGGGGCTGCTGAGTGACAGCCCACACGCCGTGGGTGGGGTTTGGGTGTTGTTTGGGTGGGGCACCCAGAGGCACCCAGAAGGCATAGCGCATGACCGGTTCTAGCGGTGGCGACCGTTGGGCGTGACCGTTGGGCGTGACTTGTTGGGCGTGACTTGTTCATGGGCGGACGAGCGCCATGTGGTCTCGGCCTCGGACGGGTGCTCTCGAGACATGAAGCGAGACACGTAAAGTACATCATGAAGGTAAGGTATAGGGACAGCCTGAGTGCCAGCTGAGTGCCATGTAAATGCCATTGTGTGTTGCTATCGGACCCCATGTAAGTACACGTAGGAGGTGCGTGGAGTTGGGGACGGCGCGTAGCGGGGTAGGGGCTGCGTGTTTGATGATTAATGATTTTTGATTCAAGCTTAGCGTTTTATATTACGTATGAGTTCATAACGCAAGTGTTTCAGGTCCGATCACCGACTGGATCACCGCAGACATGCCATGTGGTGGCTGTGATGACGGTGGCTTAATTTGTCGCTTGTCGTGCCGTGTGGCTGTGATGACGGTCGGAACAGCGAGGCGGAGCACATGCTGTCTCCAGCTGAGGCCAGGGAGGAGGCTAGGGCGGCCGCAAAGGCACTTGAGGCGTTGCTATCGGGTTTGCGCACGAAAATGCCTTTAAGTACTCTAAGAAGTTTTGTCGGACCCCCTCATCCTGGCGCCCAAGACGGCTCGCTTCGATTGTGTGTGCGACCTCGGAGTGATGAGGGTCCGCTATAGACGTGCACACTTTGACGTGACATCACGAACGGAACTGGACTTCAAAAAAGTCACGACACGGACTCCCACAGGAACAAAGCTTTGCATGCATCGCCCAGAACGACGTTTTCGAAGGCCCGTGTGTTTGGAGACCGCGCCACTTACAAGTTCAAAACCAAGAGCCTCCTCATTAGCGAAATATGAGAGGACAGGTTCCCTGTTTGGGTTGACCGATATTCCTATGTCTGCTTTGCGATCCCGTAAAACTTTCATCTCCCCCGTCCCGTGCGCATCAAGCCCTCGCACAACCCGGCGGTCATGGCACTCGACATCCGTCGCCGCCCGCCGCCGCTCAGCAACGTCGTGCGCCGAATGCGCAACGCAGACAACGGAGCGCCCTTATATCGCGGGTGCCTGTCCAAGTACATCGGAGCTGAGCCTGTCTCCTATGAGCCGCGCCTCGCGCGCCAATGCGCTGAATGCACCTCCAGCACCGGCCGAAGCACGAGCTCCGGTGCTGCCGGTGCTGCCATCGCAGCCACCACATCATCGCAGCCACCACATCGCAGTGGGCCCGACGCCTGCAGCAACGCTCGCGCGGCCATCCTCTCGCCATCCCGTCTTCTTCGTACCGCACGCTGGCTCTCCTCCGCTCCTCGACAGAGTGACTCGCCGTCGACGGAGCTCGGTGCCAAACCAACGCGCGCAGATGCAGCATCACTCGCCATACCGCCGCCGCCGCCATCCTTCTCCTCTCACCGTCAGCAACAGCGGCGTCTTCGAAAACATCCCCGCCCAGGACGGTGCCGCGTTCCTTAGCTGGCTGCTCCGCCGCGTGCCGGCTCACCAGCTGAGCGCCGTCTAGGTCGAGAATCTCGCGGCGTTGCTCGACGAAGCGACCGCGACGCGCGAGCTCCTCGCGCTCGTGCGCGAGCGATCCGCCGGCGTCGTGTTGGGCGGCGGCGGTGCGTCGTGTTCGCGGTGCCCACCACGGCGCGGCCAGTGGCGTGGGCGGCGCCCAGCACGGCGCCTCGGCGCCTTGGTCGAAGGTGCTCGACCTGAGCGTGAACTATCAAGGGCGAGAGGCGAAACCACCCCTCTCCGAGGCCAACCTGACCGAGCAGCTTGAGGTCGGCATCCTGTGCGATTTGAGATTGCTCGAGGACGGGGTCTTCCATTGTGTCCGAGTTTGGGAGTAGTTTGGGAGCGCTCGCGTGGGCGCCAAGGATACGCATTGGAGTAGCTACGCTATACCAGCCACGCTCAGGCCCGGCTGCAGGTGCACCGCGCGCGCACCTTTACTGACTGAGCTTTCAGCTTACGGGTGCACACCTGTTTTGTTTAGACTTTAGTAAGTGTAACGTGAGAGTGTCTCCACCAAGTCGAGGTTCCACACACACACACCCGGGCCTCGTAGCCAGAAGCCACGCACCGTCTGCATTCCGGCCCCGCGCCCGGCGCGCAGCGCACACAAGCGCACCGCTGCGCGCATCCTCCCGGCCAGGCCACATGAGCCCGACGCGCGCACACATGCTGCTCTCCGCAACCGCCTCAGCACATCACACGTGCGCGCGCGGAGTCAGAGAGGAGAGAGCAGAAGACAGAGGTGAAGGGCGCGCCCTCCTCCTCCTCCTCCACCAGGCGGCGCGCGCATGCGACGTACTCGATCATCGTTGGATCGTCGAGCTCGTCGGCGTGAGCGCCGAGCTCGCCCTCGACGACGTCGCCGAGGTCGAGCTGCCAGCTCTGCTGCTCGCGCGGGCCGGCGAGGACCTTGCGTTTGAGACCGCTCGGCGCCTGCAAGAACGAGCTCACCATGCGGTACGAGTGGTGCCCGGTGGCAACGGGCTGGGCGACGGTGAGCTGCATCGGCTTCGTGAGGAAGCAGAGGGATGCACGGTCGTCAGCCGCCGCGCTCTCGAAGCCGCTAGGCTCGTAGTCGGCCGGCGTCAGGCCGTCGCGGTAGAGGAGGCGCATGAACACGAAGTGGTTTGATGGTAGCGCCGGCAGCGTGCACAGCATGAGCGAGATCTGCCGCAGCATGAGCGAGGACATCTGCCGCACACGCGCCTTGGTGACCTTGGCCTGTGGCTCGAGTACGCCGGTGAGCGCGGCCGCTCGGCGCTTGTCCGGGCCGAAGGTGATGGTCGGCTTCTCGATGCCCTGCTCATCGACCTCCCAAGCGATCGAGAGCTCCCACGCCTCGAGCACGTGCTTGCCCGCCTCGTCCTCCGAGAAGCAGAGCACGGCCTTCTCTAGGAAGTGTTTGGAGAGCGCGGAGAAGATGCCCTGCTCGATCCACTCGATCAAGGTCTCTGCCGTCTTCGATATCTCCGGGCCGCCAAGTGATCCCACGCGCATGCCCTCCACGTCTTTCGTCTCGAAGTCGGACTCGGGAAGGCAGCCGCGCGCGTACAGAATCTGCGAGATGACGAGCCGGAGGAGGTTGCGGATGACCGCAAGCGACTGCACCTCGGTGGCCGTCGCCTCGGCGGTGGCTGCGGATGCTGCGGATGGCATCGGCGAGGTCGCGTGGAGAGAGCTCGCTTTCACGCGCATGCAAGCAGTGCGCACGTGAAAAAAAAATGTGAAAAAACTAAGCCATCTACACGTTGGGTGAGGGAGTCAACTTCCGTCCTGACAAGCAAGCAACCTCTCCGCCCACCCTTTCCTACTCTGCTGGTTACAGGGGTATTCGATTGCGCTCGTTTAGGTACTTCTTTAACTTCTGTTTGTTACGACTAATCAACTTTCGTCCTGTCATGATGGAAACGGGACGCAGCACGTCAAGAAAGAAAGCAAGTTCTCGGTGAGCGTTAGCGGTCTGGGCATACATCTCTTCTTCTCCTCCCTTGTAATTCCTCCACCTGCGGCAGTGACCAGCTGTGCGGGTGCGCGGCGCCAAGAGCGGCGCGAAGCAAGCAAGCAAGCAAGCCCCCGGAATATTCCGGGGGCGGGCCGTGGACATGCATCGCCTCCTTGAGACGGGGAGATACATGTACAATTGTAATACATGTAGACCACTCCCGACAAGTTTCCCCTTTAAATTGTACGGAAAATGGGGGTCCGAGGTGTCGGGAGGGTAGCCAAGCTTTCCAGCATTCGGTGTGCCCACAGGAGACTGAACACTTACAACTTTGAGTTTTGGTTGCGGATGGATGCATGCAATCATGCGAAGATTGAGCAAACCTCCGTCGCCAGTGTTCCCATATCCATACCTCAACAGTCGACCTCAACCGACACTTCATCTACAAAACCCGTCACGCAGAGCCTCGCGAGCACATCATGGCCGGCGCCGCGGCCTTGGAGATCGCGCTGCAGCTCTCTGCCGGCGACGCCTTCGGCTGTTCCACCGCGCTGCTCGGAGACCACCTCGTCATTGGTGCATGTGGGGACTCGGGCGCAGGTGCCGTCTACTCCATCCGGGTGCGTTCGCTGACTGCACCACCACCCTTTGAGGTGCTCGAGGTGGTCAGAGCCGCCGATGGTGGCTCCGCGGGCGCTGAATTTGGAGCCTCAGTTTTCGTCACCGAGACGCACCTGTTGGTGGGCGCTCCGAGTCATGCCACCGATCCGCTCCTCCCGGCACAGCGATATGGTTCCGCCTTCTTGTGGCCGCTGTCCCTCGACGCCACTGGTGCTCGCCGTGTGGGCATTCCACGCCGCATTCTCTCGAACTCGCCCAGAAACGGCGTCCACTTTGGTGCGAGCGTGGCCATCGCCGGCAATCGCATGATCATCGGCGAGAGCGGAACGGACTTTTACCCCGCCGGGGTTCCGACGCCGGAAGACAATGGCTACGTGTACGTCTTTCACCTCGTGAGCGGCGCGCTGTTGAAGAAGCTCTCGCCCGTGAACCCAACGAGCGGAGAGCTCGCCATCGGCTGCTACGGATTTGGCGCCTCGCTCGCGCTGAGCACACGCCGTGGTCAACTGGCAGTGGGCTCCCCGAAGGCGCGTGTGCCGTGCGCACCCTAGCCCTATCACCCTCAGCCTCTCACCCTCAGCCTCTCACCCTTCACCCTCTGTCTATCATCCTCAGCCTAACTCGTCCCCCCGCCCGCCCCTCTCCGCGTAGGCGCGTGTGCCATGCGCGCCCGGTGTGCGCTGGGGTGCGGTCTGGATCTTTGAGACCCTCGGATGGAATCAGACGGCGAAGCTGACGCCGCCGAGCACGGAGCTCGCCAGCCGCAGCGAGTTCGGCTCTGCCCTTGCGTGGCAGCGCCGCTCCGACGGCGGCGGCGACTGGCTGCTGACCGGCGCTCCGGGGTTCGTCTTGAGCGCCAACGGACCACCCATCGGCGCCGTGTACGCGCTCGGCCCTTTCTACGAGGGCGCGCAGTGGAGTCAGTACCCCTGGCAGCCGCACTCCGTGGCAACCGCCCGCTGGCCGCCTCGCGTGACCGGCAACGCTCTCGGCCTCGGCAACGGCGACGGCCGCTTTGGCGCCGCCCTCGCAGTGGATTCATCGAGTGGCCTCGCGGTGGTGGCCGCTACGACGCGCTTCAGCTTGCGTGGGCCAGGAACCGGAGGCGCAAGCCTCACGCGCTACTGGGCCGCCGAGGGTTGCGAGGGCCCTCCACCGGTAATCGACCCGGCAGGCTGCTTGCTCGCTCCGTTGCCGCTCTTCGACGTGCCGTCGCGCCTGCTGTGGGGTGATGACTCCGTCACTGGCGATGGATTCGGCATGAGTGTCGCCCTCAGCAGCAGCGGCGTCGTCGTCGTTGGTTCACCGCAGCATAGCCATCGAGGCGCCGTTGGTACGCCTGATGCCACCGCCCCGGCAGTCGCGGGGAGCGGCGCGGCCTATCTCCACTTCCCGCCACCGCCGCCGCCGCCCTTTGTGCCGCTGGGGCCTCCGCCCTCGCCCGCCTTGCCGCCCTCGCCCATGCCGCCGCCGCCCTTGCCGCCCATCGAGATGGCTGACGCGAGTGCCGTGGTTGTGAGTGGCATCACCGCCGGCGTCATTGCCGTGCTGCTGCTCCTGCTCTTTCTCGGCAGCATTGTGGCGAGCAGCGTGCAATCGAGCCGGGTGCGTGCCCGCGGCGTGCAGGTGTTGCCACCCGCCCCACACGGCGCAGGTACCCCAATGAGCTGCACGACGCTTGTCACGACACACTCCTCCGCGACGGGATCGCCCAAACGCGTCGGGGACTGAGAGAGGGCTTTTGCGCCACGCCATTATGCCTGGAACCCCCCCTTGCCCTCAAGCTTGCCCTATGTCCGTATTTGAAAACCATGTGTGATCCTCGCCTTTGTTATTCCCGTGACGCGTCGGTGTGCGACCTAAGTATGTAAGAGTAAGTGTATATACGCCGGCCTTCTCAATCTTGGCGTGGCCGCGAGCGACTGAGAGCTTGTGCGACTGGGCTCCTCGGGTAGAGGGGAGCCAGCCGGTAAGTACCTGCCGTACCTCGCCGGATCTCCCGCCGGTATCTCTCGGATCGGCTCGATCTCCCTTAGGCGATCCGCCGGTATCTTGACGGAGCTCACTTACCGGTCTCTAGGTAGGTTCTGTAAGCCTGTTAACGGACCCCCACCGGGGGAATGACCCCCCTACCGCTCGCAGCTTGTGTCATACCGTACCCATATGTGCGTGCGACGCAGCTCACCGAGCACGCACGGCAACAACTCGCGCAACTATTATGGCCTCCCGACGGTTCGATTATTTCTGTAAATCAATGTAAATCGTCTCTCTTGCACTCGGGAGCTTCTACACTCTTTGACACTGAACACGACGACGACACTGCACGTGCTCCAGCGCAACTAAGATGTTGGCTCTTGGTCTCGTTGCCACAATTCTGTACTGTTAATGCTTAATCGCTCATCTCCGTCTTCAATCTCAATGTCACTTACTGTAGGTGATCGCCACGCTCATGCCAAGGCTCCGAACTTGTAAACGCGATGGCCGCAGTAATCACAGCAGAAAAGATACTCCGCGTTGGCGCAGAGCCGTGACGGCCAGAAGTCCAGCACAATGCGCTCAAGCGGCGTGCCGTCGACGCAGAAGACGGTGAGGCATCCAGCAGTGGACCTAGGGAACTGGTGACCAGTGCCGGTGACATACTGATGCTCGGCCACCACCAGCGGCTCTCGGAAGATGCACAGCCCGACCGGTGCATCGAGCGCGCCGGGTGGAAGCTCGATCCCTTGTTCGGATGCTCGATCCAGGCCGCCGCCGATGGTGCGCACGAACGCGCCTTCGAGCGAGAAGACTTGGACGCGGTGGTTGGACGTGTCCGCGATGTAGAGCTCGCCGTCATGCTCGATCATGTCTTCCGGGAAAGAGAGCTCTCCGTCACCGGAGCCGTGGCGGTAACCATCGGCGGCCGCACCAAACTTGGACTGGAACTGCAGGTCGGCGGCGGAGAAGATGGAGACAGAGGCGTCCCCAGACTCACCGCCCATGTCGAGGACGTACAGAGAGGGGCCCACGACCGTGAGTGCCGCAGGTGCACCTAGGCGAACGTCCCAATACTGCTCTTCCTCGTCCTCCTCCTCGGGATCGATCAAGAAGTTGTTGTCGGTGAATGAGTGTGTGAGAGTGTAATCGGGCAGGGACAACTTGTACAGCGCATTCAAACTGTCGTCTGAGACGTTGGAATGGGCAACATAGAGGGCTCTGCCATCGGACACGGCTGCCGTAGGTCCCTGGCGTTGGAAGTGCGCCAAAGTACGGCCCAAACTCACACCACCATAGCGCTCGGCGCAGAGTAGCTCCTTTTGCTCGCCAGCAGTGGAAAAAAGCGACACACGGCCGGCACATCTTGACGTCTTTTGCTCAAAACTCTCGACAATGCACAAGTCGCTGCCCACCCAAGTGATACCAGTGGGGCACTGAATGGCGCGCCCTTCAGGCGCACCGATGAGTAGCGATGGCTGGTGGGATAGAAGTCGCATGGGTCCCCAGCGAGCCAAAATGCCGAGACGCCACTGGCGGCACGTACTAGCCAGACGAAGAGAGGCAGCAGTTAGGTGTGCATGCTTGAGAATCAGCGAAAGGACGTCGGCGTCTTGTGCGGCCACCGAGAGTGGGACCAGCATGTCGTAAGGGACGCTGGGTTTTCGTGTCAACGAGGGTTTGTTGTGATATGAAGGGCACTTTTCTCAGTACGTGAATTCTCCGATGCATGCAAGGCTGATGCAAGGCCAGCTGTCGAGAGTGTGCAGTGTCGTGGCCCCCCATCGAGGGGCTCGGCTCATACGGCATAGGATACAGTTTGTAGGGTTCAGCGACATTTCGGCTCCTGCTTTTTTACTCGTATTAACGTCGTATAGGCAATAAAGGCAATAGCACAACGCGTAAAACGGCCGGACGATTACGATTATTTTGTAGAGGAATCCTACGGAGAGTGCGAGAGACGTTGAGAACATAGTGGCGACCCGTGTCCGACGTCGCTGACGCAGTTTGAGTTTCACCGCGTGCCACGTTTCGAGTTACGATTCGAGGACTGAGGGCTCGCCAGTCCCTTCTTCTTCCCCGTGGGCGTCATGCTTGCGAAGTTGGGGAGGGTGAAGCCCGTAATCGACATGGGCGTCGCGGGAGGCGTGCCCGGCATGCCATGGGCATGCTTACTGAGCGCCTCGCGCAGGCGCGCCTGCGCCATGGCGTCTAGATTGGGCAGTGCCTCGACAAACTCGTCGACGTGCTTGAACTTGGAGATCTCCTTCACGTTCTTCACACGGCGCTTGGCCAGGAAGAGTGTGACGGCTTCGAAGACCTCTGCCGAGGCCGAGAGCGTCTCGTCAGCATACGCCTCACGCAGCACCGTCGTCATGCCAACGCAGCCCGATTTCGACTGCAAACGCTTCTCGCGCATCTGGCGCTCGCGCCGCCGATCGGTCACTTCCCCTTTGAGCGCCGCCGCCTCTTGTTCGCGCGCCGCATCGAGCGCCTCGAGCTCGCGCTGTTGTCTCGCGCGCTGCTCTGCGAGTGCGCGCGCCGCCTCGAGCGCCTGATCGGCGAGACGCTGCTTCAGCTCCGCCTCATCGTCGACTCGCAGATGGAGCGCCGCTTGGCGCTTGGCACGGCGCATCTCGAGGGCCTCGGCTTCCGCCGCCAGCGCCTCGTCGGTCCGCTGCTGCCTAAAAGACGCCTCCGCGACCGCCTCAGCGCGGAGCGCCTCTTGGCGCTTGGCACGGCGCGTCTCGAGGGCCTCAGCTTCCGCCGCCATCGTCGCCTTCGCCTGCTGCTCGCGTACGAGAGCTTCGGTCGTACTCATCATGGCCACCGCTGCGAGCGTCCGCTGGCGACGCACCTCAAGCTCGGCAGCCGCCGCCTCGGTGGCCTTTTGGGCGATTTGCGCATGCACCACCGCCCCGGCCTTTTCGCGCTCCTCGCGCGCCGCCTTCTCTGTCAAGTACGCCTGCTCCAATTGCGCCTCCATCTCCAACCTCTTCTTGCGCTGCGTCTCAGCGAGCTCACGTAGATCTGCCTGCAGAGCCTGCTGCTTGCTCTGGAGCCCCTCGAGGGCCTCCGCGTGCCTCTTCTCCTGCGCTGTCCGCTCAGCCGAGGCTTGGTCCTTGAGCCGCTGCACGCGCTCTGCCTCGGCAGCCGCCTCCTTTGCCTCCAATCGCGCACGCTCCTGCGCGAACGTCTCCTCCTTGGCCGCCGCCATCGTCGCGATTCTCTGCTTTGCAAGCGCCTCGCGCTCCGCCGCCGCCTGCTTCTCTCGCGCTTCACGCTCGCTCACAACGGCCGCGTGCCGTCGCTCTTGCTCGAGGAGAAGCTCGGCAGCTTGAACTTGCTGCCTTCGGATCCGCTGCTGCTCCGCGACCTCTTCCTTGGCAAGCATCGCCTCTCGCGCCGCCGCCTCGGCGCGCCCCTCTCTCTCGAGACGCACATCGAGCTTCTCCAGCTTCCTCTTATCCTTCAGCTGCCTCGACCTCGCTTTCGCAAGGCGTTCCTCCTCGCGCTGCGCGGCGCGCTCGAGGCAGCGCGAGGCCTTGTTGCGCGCGCGCGATTGAAGGTCCGCGAAGCTCGCTGCCCCCATGCGCGCGGCTGCTTCGTCATCGACAGGCGCCATGAGCCTATCGCCCATCGACTTGCGCCGCTCGCCGTACTTGGCGCGCAGAAACTCAGGCAAGATGACAATGCCATCGTCGCTCTGGTCGAGAAAGCGAAAGATGGCGTCAGCCTGCTCCTCGGTGATGCTTGGGATCAGCATCTGGAGGACGGCGTGCATCTCGGACCGATCAAGAGCTCCGCTGCCGTCAGTATCCATCGACACGAACGCATCGATGATCTCTCGCTCCTCAATCAAGTCAAAGAGCTCGTCCATCACCTCCTTTGGCGTTCCCGGGTGCACTTTCCTCTCGCACGTCTTCACAGCTTCCACCGACGCAACCGTGAAGTTGCCGCCACCGAGCATCGCCGTCGCAGCCTCGGCTGTGCCGATCGCCGCATTGGCAGTCTGACTGAGCTCCTCGGCGGCGCTGGCTGTGGCGACGTTGAGCTTCGCAGTCACCGTGAAGGTGCCGTCGCCCGCGTCCAGGAGAATGAGCCTCACTTCAGCTGGATCTACAGAGAGAATCTCGGCGAGCCTGGTGCGGTACTGAATCCTGTCGAACTCACCCATGTCGCCACCGAGGACCATATTGAACGTCGCCTCCACCGGCCGCGGTTTGAAGCCCGGCTCCACTCGAGGCTGCACTGTCGAGATTCGCGCCTTCTTCACGCGCTTGGTCGCCCTGGGCGCCGCCTCGCGCGCCGCCTCGGACGAGCCCCCGAGCTCGACCGCGATATCGGCCGCATGCACTGCCTCGTCGTCCAGCTCGACCCCGAGCTCGACCTTCTCGTCGGCCTCGGCTTCGCCCGGACCCGTGGCACCGTCGCTCAGCGCGACAGCCGCAGCGAAGGCGACAGAGTATTCCTCCTCCGCCGTTCTGAGCTCTTCCTTGACGGACTCGAGCTCCTCGAGCTCCACCTGCGACAGGGCGTCTCCTCGGGCGGCTCGGGCCTCGAGGTCCGCAACGCGCTCGTTAGCCTTGGCCACGCGCGCCTCGGCCAAGACCGCTTGGTCGGCCGCCGCCGCGCCGGCGCCGCGGTACGACACAGCTGGCGATCCCACGCGCTTGATGCCCCCCTTCGCACTGCCCCCCTTCACAGTGCCCGCCTTTGCACTGCTCGCCTTTCCATGGCTCGCCTTCACGACCGACGGCTCCGAGCACGAGATGAACATCAAATTGAAGGTTGCACCGGGACCCTTCGGGCTTCGGATGATGGCTGCCAGCGCCTCGGTCACCCGCGTCGCCTCGTACTTGCCCGCCGCCTCGATAGCGCATGTGACCGTTAGATCCTTGCCGCCCCTTGCGACATCGACCGTGACGCTCGACGGGTGCAACCTCACCACGTCAGCGACTTTTTCGCCAAAGCTGATTTCGTCAAAGCTGGCCGACGCATCAATCACGCACCGAAACTCTACCAGGGTGGCGTAATCCTCAATGGCCGCCGCACCTGTGCCAACCGTCTCCTTGACCACACAGACCTCCTCGCCCCAGAGACGAAAGGCTATCGTGCCAGCCGGCTCCTCGGCCGCCTCCATGCTCCGAGCCTTGAACTGCTGCAGAAAGGCCTCGTGCCGGACCTTTTCCTGCGCCTCGGCGCGGAGGTCATCTACCGTCTTGGGCGGCGACATCTTTGGTGGTGAGGAGGCACGGGAGGTCGCGTTGCTGCCACTCGGGCTGCCGTTGAGGGACCTAGTCGCGGCCTTGACGCGCCGGGCATGCGCCATCAGAAAGTCCTCCACGCCCGCCTCATAGTCTTTTAGTGGTGAGACCAGAGGCTGTACGATGGGTCGCGTCGCGACGCCCCCTGGTAGAGAACCCCAGTTCTTCATTTCGCGCTGCGTAAAGTCCGGCTTGTAGCCGTCCTTGGGGTGGGTCAATGGGGCTATGCCCGCAATGAGGGGGTACATGGCTTTCGGCTCAGCCGTGCCGGGCTTTCTTGGCTGCGCCACCACTGCTGTAGCATCGGCCACGGCCTTTGCCGCCGCCACCGCAGCCATCGCCTCCGCAAACGCCTGCCTCTGAGCCGCAGCTGCCTTCGCTGCCGCCTCCGCTGCTGCCGCCTTCGCTGCCGCCGCCTCGGCCGCCTCCTTCTCGGCCGCCGCCGCCGCCGCCGCCGCCGACGACGACGACGACGCCTCAGCCGCTGCCACCGCCGCCGCCCCGGCCGCCGCATCGGCCGCTGCATTCTCGGCCTCCTCCTCCGCCGCCGCCGCTGCAGCCGCCTCCGCCGCCGCCGCCTCCGCCGCCGCCGCTGCCTCGGCCGCTGCCGCTGCCTCTGCCGCTGCCGCCTCGGCCTCCGCTGCCTCCTTCGCAGCAGCCTCCTCCGCCGCCGCCTCGGCCGCCGCTGCTTCAGCAGCCGCTGCCTCCGCCGCGGCTGCCTCCGCCGCCGCCGCCTCGGCCGCCGCCGCCTCCGCCTCCGCCGCCTCAGCCTCCGCCGCCGCCGCCGCCTCCGCCTCCGCCTCAGCGTCCGCCGCCGCCGCCGCGGCCGCCTCCGCCGCCGCCGCCTCGGCCGCCGCTGCCGCCGCCACCACCTCCACATCCACCGCCTCCGCCGCCGCCGCCTCGGCCGCCGCCGCCTCCGCCGCCGCCGCCTCCGCCGCCGCCGCCTCCGCCGCCGCCGCCTCGGCCGCTGCCGCCTCGGCCGCGGCCGCCTCGGCCGACGCCGCCTCAGCCGCGGCCGCCTCGGCCGCTGCCGCCTCGGCCGCCGCCGCCTCAGCCGCAGCCGCTTCGGCCGCCGCCTCCGCCGCCGCCTCGGCCGCTGCCGCCTCGGCCGCCGCCACCTCGGCCGCCGCCGCTTCCGCTGCCACCGCCTCCGCCGCCGCCGCCGCCGCCGCCTCCGCCGCCGCCTCGGCCGCCGCCGCCTCGGCCGCCGCTGCTTCAGCAGTCATTGCCTCCGCCGCGGCTGCCTCCGCCGCCGCCGCCTCCGCCGCCGCCGCCTCAGCCGCCGCCGCCTCCGCCGCCGCCGCCTCAGCTGCCACCGCCTCGGCCGCCGCCGCCTCGGCCGCGGCCGCCTCGGCCGACGTCGCCTCGGCCGCCGCCGCCTCGGCCGCTGCCGCCTCCGCCGCTGCAACATCTACCTCTTCTGGCGCAGGGCGCATAGCATCCTCATCGCACCGCTTTTGCTTCCCAGAGCCAACTTCATCAATGTCCAGAGTGTAGATGTTCTTCATCTCATCGTAAGCCGTCACAAAGGCGATGTTCTCCTCTCCGTTGCTGCGCTTCACGTATACTCTGCAGCCGATGGGGTAGCCCACCATGTGCCCAGCAACAGTAACACGACCCTCGCTCATCGACGCTCCACTTGCGGGGTAGGGGTGAGACACACACAGAGGGAATTGGAGACCAAAGAAGAAACAAGTTCGAAGTTGCCCCCAATTGATTTCGTCAAATTCGCATGCGCGACTGTCACATGCCATGCCATGCAAGCTACGGGCAATGCGGGCGAGGCGTTTGCCAAATGCACACGCCACCACGTGTCGTCGACACCGTGGGACACACCACTCAGTGTCAGAATTAGTCACATTTCAATCAGGCGCATGCTTGGTCAAGTCCTTCGCAGCATGTTAGAGTTGTCCCCGATGTCATGCGCCTCAACTCAGGAAGCGGGTGCACCCGCTCCACCAGTAGGTGCTCAAAACGAGGCATCGCCCCAGTAGGCACCCCACGTCGTTTTGGTCACGGCCTCCTGGGCGAGGAAGCCCGCCGCAGCGATCATCGCGAGCCGACCGTGCGAGAGCTCCTTCTCCTGCATCAGGGCAAACTCGGCCGGGTCCTCGGGCTTGAGGCCGAGGGGGTCGAAGTCCAGGTCACCGGGGTAGTAGCCCACGCGGAGCGCGGACGCCGCCTTGCCAGTGGCCTGGTCAACCTTGGCCCAGCCCTTGGCGATACGGGTCTGCTCGGCGCTGCCAATGCCAGCGAGCATGACGCCCCAGAGCCAGATGGGCAGCTGCGGAATCTGGTCGATGGCGGGGCCGCCGTCGCCCGAGAAGAGCGGGTGAAACTTCTCCTGCACAATGAAGCCCAGCGAGGCGAGCATCGACACGCGGCCGTGGGCAAGCTCAGCCTCACGGAGGCGGTAGACCTCCAGTTTGTCCTTGCCGTTGAGGAAGCCAGCAGGGTCGAACTCACCGAGGATGTTCTTACCGCCGGGGAGGCCGTACGCGAAAGCGGCGGGACCTTTCATCTTGGGCGAGACCTTGCGCTGCACCTGTTCAGGTGGGAAAGACTCGAGTGAGATGATGTGCGTCGCGCGCGCTCAGGTTCGCAGGCAGTGCCGTCGCGCAAAGTGAGGATCGTTTGGCGGTGTGTCGGCGTGGATGTGTGCATCAAGAGTTTGGCGGCGCACCTGGGAACCGCCCGAGAGCGACAGAGCGAGCGAGGAGGCTGTGGCAAAGGCAAGCATTCTTTGGATATCGGGTTGAGAGAAGATCGCAAAAGATGCTGAGGAGACCCGTGGAGAGCTCCAGGAAAGGTCCCGGATAAGTCCAGGAAACGACCGAGTTTCAAAGAGGCTCTTAGATACCCTTTTTCAGTCTGCTCCTAGCGATTCATCCCTCATGTGGGGATTTAACCAGAGGGGCTCGGGCTCCAGCCTGCTCTCGCGCACCGAAGACGTACAAATGATGCGCGTGATCCGAGAAGCCCGTAAGCCGCCTGGCCGACAGCAACGAGAGCGACTCCAATCCTACCACTGAGGTTGGAGTCTCGACCGTCGGCACGCCGCTGCTCGGACCATCGCTCGGCTCGATGAATGGACGTGGCGGAGGGCGAGGCTCGCCACATGCAATCGCGTCACACTCCGCCGCCGCGAGCATCGCCCTCGCTCCTACGAGTGTCTCGAAGCGGTGAAGGCCGCGGTTGGGCCAGCCGTTGACCACGACGGCGCGGCTGCCCGGTGGCGCCGTCTTGAGCAGGTAGCCCAGCACGGCGAGCAGCGCGTCGCCCATGGCTTCGCTGTAGCAGCAGTCCGCACCGAAGATGAGCTCGGGCGCCGTGTCGGGCGAGGAACGTTCGAGGCCCGCGGCATCGCATGCGCGCTTCGCCCCTTCGTCGGTGCGGAAGGCCTCCCAGTCAAGCACTGCCGCCCGAGCGGTGTCGCTCACCTTGTTGCGCACCGCATTCTGGCGCGCACACTCGACCGACGCGAGCGAATTGTCGGTCATCAGCACGCTCAAGGCTCCGCATGCAGCAGCCACTAAGCCCACGAGGCCCACGCCACAGCCGAGCTCTAGTACGCGTCGGCCTGCGACCGCCGGCACGTCCGGCACCTGCTCTGCAATCAGCGTGCCCAGCGCCGTGGCCGCAGCGTATACAAAACGTCCGACACCGCCGGTAGCGTAAGAACCCTCGATGAGTGAGAGCGACGTGCTGCCCACCTCAAAGGAGACAGCTGATGGCTCCGTCGCGTCGAAGAGGTCGGCATCGGTAAGCGTGGCGCTCAGTGTGGCGATGGCGTCGGCGGCGGCGGGTACACGCTTGGCGACGCGACGCCAGAAGATGGACGGGCTCGCGCAGAACAACTCCGACTGGCAAAAGCTGTCCGTTTCAAACGGAGTGCGCCATGAGACCGGCACGTCACCAAGCACAGCCAGAGCGGCGAGTGCCTCGACTGCAGCGAGGGCCTCGACTGGAGATTTCTCGTCCACCATAAGCTCCGCCGCGTGCAAGGCGGCGATATGCTGCCGCCACGCCGCATGCATGGCACGAAACGTGTTGGGCAAAGTTGTTCATGTGTTTCCACGCGGCCTGCAACTGGTTTTAGTGGGACTGATGGAGATCTGATTTACGTCCTACAGCATACGGTACAAGAACCGGTGTAGTCTAAAGTGGGCAGCCGAAACCTGCCGAAACTCGTGATTTTCCAACAATAGTAGGTGAGTGCTTTTCGTCGACCACATCAACTCAGTGACAATGCTGCGCGCATCCGTCTTCCTCGTGGCGGCGATCTCTTTCGGGTGCGCTGCTGGTCTGAGCACTGCGATGCTATCATGGCAGGAGGCAGTGGTTCGCAAAAAGCCACCTGTACTGCCTTGCAGCCGACCAAACGCCCCTGGGACGGCTGTCAATATGCTGCGGCTGGGAACGGCCAGAATGTGCATAGGCTACGGTGGCCAGAGCCAGTCACCAAATGACTTCTGGTGGAATTCGCCCCGCGGAGGCGAGCATGATGCGCAGTGTCGTGCCAAACGACGAGCATCGCGCGTCCAGCAACGCTCCGCGATGCACGACGAATCGCACGGAGCATCGCACACGATTCCAGTCTCTGGACCACCCGCCATGGACACCAGATTCCGGACCGGACGCCTTGGCTCCCCAACGGTGTTCGTGCTGATCTTTAATGCTGGAGAACACAACGAGGGCGTGTACACACAAACGCATCCCGATGAGTCGGGGGTCATCGCTGTAACAAACACTGTCCTCGGCTTCGAGTGTCTGGAAAACGCAGAGCACTTCAGTCACCTCCTGCTCGCAAAAGGCTTCGACCTCGCTGTGCCAGTCCCATGGAACGTAGACCGCCTGAGAACGTTTGTCCGCCGAGCTGGGTACGAGGAGCGGATCTTCGATTGCGGCTCGATGCCCACGCTGCCGTCGGAACTGAACCATGAAGAGCCCATCGGTAGTGAAAGCAGCAAGGGACGGCGCGACCCGTATCAGACCTATCGGCTGTGGATTGAGGATCTGCTGCGCATCCCCGACATCTGCGGCAACGACGACTGCAGCGTACCAAGAGTCCCGTGATATGAGTAACTACGTAATAACTACGGCGAGAGCACAGGAGCGCTGCGCGATTTCTTCTCCTGTGGGTGTCTGTCGCGTGTCGTGCGGGCTGGCGCGGCGCGGCGGCGTGACTGTGCGGCACTGTGTAATGATGTATACCGTGTTGCACGGACGGAGATCATGGAGATGGAAGTCAGCGAGTGTCGTTGTACTTTTATTCAGTTGCGTGGCCACTGGCGTTACCGTAAACTGGCTCACAGATTTTTGTCGCCGACTCTCTCCGCTCCGCAACTCCCGGGCGGAGAGTACAAGGGTTGCGGTGTGATCTGCTGCGCGGCGCCTCTCGCCGACGGGGTAGGTCGCGACATCCGCCTGCCCTGTGCGACTAGGCGAGGTACTTGTACCGACGCCAATTATCCTTATCGCGCTCAAGGAACTCGCGCTCGATGAGGCTCTCTATGCGCTTCTTGATCACGTTGGGGTGCGGCATGAAGCGCGACTGCAGCTGGCTGGTCACCTCGGCGATGAGCGAGTTGTGCTCCATCTCCTTGCGACTCTTCATCACGCGGACGAGCGCCGCGTCAATCTGCGGCTTCCGGTCCTCGTCGACCTTGGCGCGCGTCTCCTGCTTCTCGACGTCATTCTCCTTGGAGGCCGTCACAGTGCCAACCTTGAAGCGCAGGTGCTTGGCGGAGAAGTCACCATTGTACTCAAAGACGTCGCCGTCGTCCACGTCGCGCCCCTTGGGCTCCTTGTTTAGGATTTTGAACTTGGCGCACGCGAGGCTCTGCAGGGCGCGCTTGAGCTCCGGGCTGGGAATCTCGGTCGCCTGCGCGATGTCAGCGTACGATTTGCTGTCGCAGTCGTTGAACTGCAGCAGGATGCACATCAGGTACGTGGACACGTTGATCTCATATCTTCGGCTGCCAAAGGTGGCCTTGAGGTCTGCCGAGCCCATGTTGGCTTGCCACTGCAGCCGGCGGCCGGAGTACTGCCTGAGGTAGTGCGCTTTGAACGTCTCGCAGCAGCGCACGATCTGCGGCGGCAGGATGCACTTGGTCCCGAGCTGAGTGGGCCAGAAGCCCGTGGTGAGCACGTGCACGGAGAGCTCGATGCCGTCCACCTTGCTCGATCCACCGTTGTCTTTGCGGAGGTTGTCCAAGAAGACCTCCTGCGTGTCCGCGGAGATTTTCATGTCGGTGAACATGCCCTCAAGCTTTGAAGTGTACTGGTAGCCGCACTCGGTCTTGAGTTTGGTGATCATTTGGCGCTCGGCATCGTCGGAGACGGAGCGCTGACCGAGCAGTCGCTTGGCGAGATGCTGTTTGTAGTACTTTTCAAACACGTCCTTCTCGTGCAGGTAGCGGAAGAGCATAACCACCTTGTCGAGCGTGCCCTCCACCTCCTCCTCCGAGGTGGTCTTCATGCCCTTGCGCAGCTGTTCGTCTACAAAGAGGGAGATGAACTCAGGCGAATGGCTATTGAGGTTCACAAAGTGTTCGAAGGCCTTGTTGAGCGCGTTTTTAAACTGCTTGTCGTCCGAGAAGGCCTCCTTGATGACGGCTTCGTACTTGTCGCGCAGCGCAAGCAGACCCGTCACGTATGCCACCGGGTCCCTGTTGCGCTCCTCGTCAGACACGAGCTCTGTGCCGCGCGCACGCACATGAGCAGCCATGATCTCGCGGATCACTGTCAAGCCAGACGTCGGCTGCGTCACGCGCTTGAAGAGCTCGTACGCGCGCTTCAGATCGTCGAGCTTGTTGTCCTCAATCATCGCGACGACGCCCGAGTGCTCCATCTCGGCGATCGTACGCATGTGTCGTCCGATGAGCTCGCGCTCTGCAACCTCCCGGATCTTCGCCTCGGTGGCCGCGTCCAGGTAGTGCGCCACACGGTCCGCCTCCTCCTGCAGGCGCTGCTCGGCCTTCTTTATGTAGTCGGCCGCCGAATTCTGCGCAATGTACTCCTGGCTCTCGGCCTGGTAAAAGGTCGCGCTCGCGCTCAGGAACGGCGACTCAAAGTCTCGCGCGTACACGTCGCGGCCGAGCTCGACGAGCATCGACGTGATCGTCTTGAGCAGCCCGCGCTCGATCATCTCCCCCGTGCGCTCGCGCTGCACGAGGTCGAGCAGCATGTGCAGCAGACGGTCCTTGATGCGTGCGTTGCGGCACACCTCGTCGCGGAAGATCTGCAGCCCGCGCTCATAGACAGGCGTCTTCTTCTGTGCCGCTACGTAGGTGCGGTCCATGTACATGAGGATGTCTCGGATCATGATGGACGAGAGCTTATGCTTGTCCCACTTGTCCTTGAGCTCGGGCAGGAAGAGCTCATCGTTCGAGTCCGCTACCTGGCCGGCCACGGCCTGCAGGTGGCGCGTAATCGTGTCGCTCAGTCCGTTGTACAGCTTGTCGCCAAATTTGTGCAACACCATGTTGTAGGCATTACGGTACAGCTCCTCGAAGCTAAGGCCACTCGCATTCTGCCGGTGGATCTCACGAATGGCCTCGTGCAGCGTCTGCCATGTGCGGTTGGCGTACTCCTCATCCATCTGCACATTGTGCTTGAAGGGCTGGATGATGAACTTCGATTTCTGCGCCATGGCTCGACAGCTCTGCGCGAAGGTTGAGCGCGGAGAGCACGCCGCTGCGCACGCACGCACGCACGCAAGGAGCAGCCGTACACTCGCGGGTCAGGCGGTCGCTCAGCAGGCGCGAGCGGGCAGCGGCGGCCGGCTCGAGCTAGCTCGCACTCTGAAGTTCTCTCGGCTCGATGAGTTCACATGAATACACACAACGCGTAAGCATTCGAAACAGGACTCCCGAGACTTTCACAACACGCCAAACGCGTCGTTCACGTAAATGCTCGCAATCATGCTGCAATCATGCTGCACGCCTTCAGTTTACTCGCCAACGTCGACGACGACGAGACGCTCTGCCGGGCGTACGCGGCTTCTCATGCCAACGAGACATGGCGCCAGCCATCAGGGGCCCTACAATACCCATACTTGGTCCCGGCTGGCCCCTACGAACAGGAGTGGGACTGGGACTCCGTCTTCCTTGGCACGGGGACGCTGCGCTGGGGCTCGCGAGAATACCTCGACGGCTCGATGCGTAATTTTTTCGCGGCGACGAACCTGAGCGACGGTTCGGTTACGGGCTGCCTCACGCCCACCAAGCCGACAATATGTTCCTCAGACCCCCATCAGACAGACGCGCTGGTGCATGCAAAGCCCATCCTCATCCAGGGCGCGTGGCTCGCCGCAAGCGCGCCCGGCGGCGACCCGAAGTCGTTTGAGCCCTTCAAGCCCGCCATGGAGGCCTTGCTTGCCTACTGGGATCGGCCGCCGCGGCGCGACCCACGCACGCAGTTGCGCACTTGGCACGACCAAATGGAGACGGGCGCGGACAACTCGGTGCTCTCGCTCTGCCCAAACGCACGCTCGCCCGAGTGCTGGTCCGAGTCGCAGGCGTGGACGCTCGCCGCGCCGGACGCGATGTCGCTTCTCGTGCGCGAGCATGCCGCCATGGCACTATTTGCCGACGAGTGGGCCGAGGCGGCCGAGGCGGCCGAGGCGGCTGCGGTACACAACCGGGAGCGCAGGCTCAGGCGCGCCAAGGAGCACCGGAGTCTGGCGGCCCGCCACCGTACGGCGCGCGACGACCTCACCGCGGTGCTCAACGCCCGTTTGTGGCGCGCCGACCTCGGCTACCACGCCTCATGGAATGTCAGCAGCGCCGAGTACATCGAGGCGCGTACATACGTCATCGCGATGCCGCTCTGGGCTGGCCTTGTCAACGCGTCGCAGGCGGCGAGCATCGCGCGAGTGCTGAGTGCGTCCGATATGCTCTCGCCGGTCGGTGTGCGCTCCACTAGCTCCCTCGACCCACGTTACTCGAATGCCGACATCATCGTCCCGTACAGCAATTGGCGAGGTCCAATGTGGGTGAACGCGAATGCGATGGCGGCGTATGGCCTCGCCGCGTACGGCTACAATGACCTCGCACTCGAGATCGCCTCGCGCGTCGTGGGCGCGCTCGCTGCCGATCTACGCACCTCCGGACAGTGGCACGAAGCTTACTCGACCGATGACGGCTCCGCCCTCGCTGCGCCTGGCTTCCTTTCATGGAACACGCTGGTGGCCGAGCTGGTCTCAAACCTGAAGCAAAGGATCAATCCGTTTGAGCTCGCGCCACGGTCACCGCGGAAGCATTCCGAGAATTGAATATCGTGTGACGTACGCCGGCATATCGCGCGCGGCCGAGACAAGGGCCGAGCAAGGGGCCGAGACCCCAAAAAACGATTATAGCCGAAAAGCCGCACCAGACGCGGTCCTGAATTACAAGATTTTGGCACCTCCGAACCGATTTGATAGCCCGTTTAGGGTGAATCTCTAGCTCGCCCTCATTTTCCGAACCCATACTTGATGTTGCAAGCGAGCTTCTCAGAGCCGCCAAACGCGTCAGCGAGGCACAGGTACAGATCGCGCTCCTTCTGAGTCGTTGGGATCGGCGCATCTGGGACGACATCGGGAGCGAAGACGTAATTGTAGCCCCATGCGAACGTCACAACGGTCAGCAGCAAAATGCCAATGAGTCCAATCTCCTCCGATTGCCACTCGCTCGGGCTGAGGATCTTCAGCTGCTCCCAGCCTGCGCGCACGTTGCCAAGGGAGCCATCGCGCGTAGTGCCGCCCAAGCGGATCGGAAGCCCTTCGATGTCCGCCTTTTTCGCCGGCCCTTGTCCAGGCTTGCGATTGGCCATCCGTTCCGCCTCCTTCTCCGCTGCGCGCCGTGCGGCAAAACTAGCAAGGAAGTCGCTGCTGCCCTCCTTGCCGTTGTCTTGCGCCATGGCTAAGCTGCCGCAGAGTCGCGTACTGCCAAGTGTTCGGCGCTGGCTGGTGGCAATGCTGACTCGCATCGCTGTGGTCATTGAGATGAGCATGGTAGACAGCGCCGCCGGACGCAAGGCCATCGTGTTCCTGAATCGTGAGAGAGTTTCAACTTTACCGGTACGCCACTCGAAGGGATCGACAAGACGAAACTCAACTGAAGTCTCGTCCTAATGTTCCAGGGTTTGGCCCAATTCGAAGGAACCGCGACTTTCCGTACGCATGTGAACGGCTTTAAGTTTCAAAGTATAGTCGCGCTGTCGACAACAAGCTGCCTCTGTGGACGGCTCACGCCATGGATTCCTCTATCCAGTCCACGGCCGTGGCGCCTCACGTGCCGGGCTGGCGAAATCAATTCGCGAAGTCCGACGTCCTCGAAAGCTTAAGTTTGCCAAGGCCGAACACAACTCAGCCACGCCAGCGCAGGCTTACAAAGGTGCGAGACCAGCTTTTCGCAAGCATGCCAGCGTCGCCACGTCTCAGCACTCCTTATTCGCCGCGCGCAGTCACGCCAGCGACGCCGCGTGCCAGCACGCCAGCGTCGCCACGAGCGCGCGCGGCCGCCGTCCCAGCGCCCTGGGCCACCTTGGACCCTTGGGCTGCTGCGCCGCCAAGGAACCCAACTGTGCTGCTGCAGCAAGCCACCTCGCGGCCCGTGTCGCCACGGGAGGTCGCCACACCCGGCGAGACCTCTCGAGCGGCCCAGGGCCCGTTCTACTCCACGGGCACTAGGAGTACGTTTGCCACGCTCGCCGCGCTCGTGCTGGCGGGTGACCTTGAGGCGGCTCGACGGTTGGCTCCGAGGCCTCCGCTGTCGGCACTGAGGCCTCACAAGGCGCCCACCCGCGGCCCCCGCACTGGGATTGCGATAGGCGATAGCAAGGATCTGCGCATCAAGGCAGAGTCCTCAGAGGAGATCCTCGATCGCTCTAGTCCCATCGACGGCTGGAAGGAGGAGGAGGCGACAATCGATGCGACTGCAAGCCTGCCGTCGTTCTTCGTCAACGATCCAGTCGCCTCGTCCGGCAGCCACGAGATACCGAAGCTCCGGTGGGCGCAGACTGACGTGCCGCCGCCTGGAGCCGTGCCGCCCCGGGCACACCCGCCGCCCCCGTCGGTACTTCGGCCGGTAGCACCCTCGTCGCCTTCGGTACGCCAGCGCCCCCGGGGCTCTCACCTCGGCGCGAGCTCGCAGCCCTTGACAGAATTCGAGCGCGCCGACACGCACTTGCTTGACCTGTGCGATAAGGGCGAGCTCGCCCAGACGAGCGCGCTGCTCACTTCGGGCCAGTCGGTGAACGTGGCGGACGAGGGAGGCGAGACGCCCGTACACAAGGCGGTTCGGCGCGGCGATGAGGCGCTTCTGGCGTTGCTGCTCGCGCAGCCAAACGTCCTTCCTGACGAGCCTGACGGGCTGCGTCACACTCCGATTGCACTCGCAATCCAGCTGGGCCACTTGGGCATCGCGAAGAAGCTCATTGCGCATGGGGTGGACCTCGGACGCCGGAGCGAGCCGGATGGCATGACGCTGCTGCACAAGTCGTGCTGGTCGGGGCATCTCGAGATGACGAAACTGCTCCTCGACACGGGCCGCTTCGCACAGCTCCTTGAGACCAAGGACAAGGCCGGGCGCACGCCACTACACCTCGCCTCGTTCCGTGCGCCCGAGCAGGTCTGTCGCATGCTCATCGCGGCGGGCGCCAACCCGATTGCCAAAGCGGCGGGCGCCAACCCAATGACTCAGGACGCGCGCGGCAGCATGCCGAGCAAGGCAACGGGCGGGCTCCGTGCGGACAGCGCCAAGCTTGTCGGCGAGAATGACACGTACTTGAAGGCGGTGCTCTTGGCATCGAAGGTCAATCAGCAGCTCGATCTGAGTAAGGCAACTCCGAGCGCAGCTGCGAACGGCGACAAGCAGGCCGCCGCCCCAGCGGCAGTTATTCCGACGAGCGGCTTCTCCCTCCGGGGTGCGATCGGTGAGGGCTCTGCACCTCCGCCAAAAGCAAAACGGTCACAGGTCTTCCTGACGGCGCCGGAGCCGCCCGCGCCCGCGCCGCCGCTGGCACAGGCGGCGCCCAATGCGGTTCGGCTTCTGAACGAGAGTGAGCGCGCAGTGGCGCTACAGGCTCGAGAGCGTGCGATGCTCCTCGAGCGCAAAGAGCGCATCGATCAAACCATCGGCGTTCCGCTCACGGCACGGTACCCCCCTGCGAGCACGCTCATCGAGAGCATCGAGCACCAGGGCGCAGCGCCCCACGTGTCCATCCGGAGCACCGTGGGCGGACCTCAGATGTACGCAGGACCTCCGCCTCCACTGGGCGCTCCACCAGGCTTGGAAGTCGCACCGAAAGCGAAATCTATTGTAGAGGTTTCGTTAGTGGAGAGGTCTCGAACAGATCAATCGGAGCTCGAGATCCTGCGCAAATCTCGCGAGCTCCGCGCGTCGAATGTGCTGCTGAGCGACCTCGACAAAGTGGGGAGACGCGACACGAAGAAGCCGGTTCGCAGGATGAAGGGCGTCGATGAGACGGAGGCCGAGACTGCCCACCCGTCGATACCTCTCGAGCTGGATCTCCCCGATCTCCCCGATCTCCCCGATCTCCTAGATGATCTCGAGTTCGACGAGGAGGAGGGCGAGGAGGAGGAGGGCGTGGAGGATCTGCGCGAACTCATTCCGAATCCAACTCCAGAGACATCAGCTCCAGAGACATCAGACGCGCACCTCGAGAGCGCGGAGGATCTCTTGCGCCAAGCCCAACTTCTCCGGCTAGATTAGCCATTCAGAGTTCAACGTTCTGCAGCACTCCGCACTCTTCCGTTCACTCCAGTACTCCAACATCTCCGCTCAGCGCTCACCAGCGGTCCCCAGCGTGCGTCCCGGCTTCGCCCGCGAGACGCGGCCCAGAGCACCTGAGAGAGATGAGAAAAAGTCGTCGGGCCCCTGCAAATTGCCCATCCCAAAGTGTCTCCGCGGTCTCAGAAGTCGTTACTGTACATCGTACGGACCGTATACAGCGCAGTATTTGTGGCTTTCGTCCTGAGGTTGACATTTTACAACCGTTTGCATGCTTCGCGCGAATCTCTTGTCTCGCAAGGCGTCCTTCACGGCTCGTGATGACGACGCTCGATCCGCTGCAAGTCGCGCTCGCTCTGGCGATCCTGCGCCGTCGGGCGGCAGCGACGAGCATGGCTGCCTCGTCGTTGGCGTCTGCCAGCACCCTCAGCGCGACTAGCGACGCCGAACGGCGGGAGCTCTCCTACCTGCGCCAACGAGCGGCGATGCAGCAGGATGCGGCTCTAGTCGAGTTCGCACTTTTACCAGGTGGCCACAGTCTGCTACCGCATGGTGCACGTGCGTTAGTCGCGTGGCTCGAGCAGCGCGATGGGACCCCGTCGGCCATCATGAGCACCGGCTTCGCACTCCTAGATGAGCTATGCCTCAGCAGCGATGGCCGTTGCCTCTGCTCCGATGGAACCAGTCGTGGTGTGTGTGAGGTACTGGCCCGCGTGCTTCGGGCTGAAGCCTCGACGGTACGAGCGGAGACGAGCTCTTTGGGCCCGCAGGAAAGCGTCGCCTTCGCGCATCGGCTGTGCGGCGCAGCAGTCGGCTCGATGCCCGCATCGACGAACCCTTCATGGCTGTGTGCCGTGCAGCGCCTGCTCGTGCAGATCGTATCCGCACGAGGTGCTCCAGCACTTGGCGTGCTCGCGCGCGGGACGCTTGAGCTCGTGCTCGCCATAAGAGATGACGCAACGCGCCTCGAGCCGCGGCTGCTAGGCGGCGTGCAACCCGTCCTTGGTGCGTTGCAGCAAGTGCTCGAGCATGCCGCCGCCGCCGCTGCCGCGCCGTCGCCAGCGGTGGCCATGAAGCGAGGGAGAGCCTCCATGAGGTCCAAGCAGCTGGTGGCGTGGACGGAGTCGACGCATCGTGAAAGCATCTGCGGCCTGCTGCTGCAGCAGCCTGATGGTGAGTGGCGCGAGCCATTAACCCAGGCCTTCGAGCGTACGCTCGACGCGCAGATGAACAACCTCCCGCTGCTGGCGCTCTGTGTCTGGAACCTCATGGGCCTAGCAAATCGCATCCCGACGTGCATCGATGCTGATATGCATGGCGACTAGCGTACGACTAGCGTGCTGCTCCACCCATGAGCATCTCCTATCTGCTTGCGGTGTAGGAGACGCCCCGGCACGGCAAACGGCGTCCGCGTGACTGTGCTTCGAACGCCGATGCGGACCGCGGGCGGAAGTGTAAGAAGTGGGCGGGCGGGACGGGGGTGAAGACGGGGGAGTCGAGCGGCGTGTGTCGGTAGTCGGGAGGCAGCGGTGTGTGCCGGACGGGCGCCGCCCCACCGACCCACGAGCACGAATGTGTTACGCCCCGGCACTACCCCGGATGCCCGGAACCGGCGCGGCGTCCGCGTGTTTCCGCGTGAGAGCTGAGAGGTGTGCTTAGGGAGAGCTAAGAGGTGCCGATGCGGACCGGGGTGGGGTTAGGGTGGGGTTGGGGACCGACGGGGAGTCGAGCGGCGAGGAAGCGGCGAGACCCGAGTTAGCGCCCGAGTCGGGAGTTGGGAGGCAGCGGTGTGTGAGTCGGGAGAGGGGAGGCAGCCGAGCGATGTGTACGTGCGCACTGTCCCGGCTCAGTGAGTTCTTGGGCTGAGTACGCGCCTGCGGCCTGAGAGTCCCGGATGGGCCGCTCGGAGGGCCGGCGCGCGGCGCCGGCGCGGGCTAACGCCTAGCGTGAATACACCGATGGATGAATTTATCGCATTCCGTTCACCGATTTATCGCGATTTTATCTCAACATGGCACTCAGCGACTCAGGATAATGATACCCGACCGCCGACCCGCGAGGGCCGAGGCCGGCGTTGCCAATGGACACACGCTCGCGCCCGCGGCGCGGAACATAGCCGAGAACGACCCTACTCCAGTACCGCCTGACCCATATGTGCTATGACCACACCACAGCCTTCTATCCCACAGACCCACACATGACTATCACACATGACTCTCACACAACGACTGCCGCTCGCAGGCACGCAGCTACTGCCGCCACGCGATGCTTCGGCACAATTGATTCGCTCACGGCGGATCCGGAGCATGCAGGGGCTGTTCATACCACTGCGTGCAGTGCTGTAAGATTGCTGTAAATGATGAGCTGCAGGTCGGCGCTCACCCGCGGCCGGCTGTTGTGCGTTTGGCAACGAGCTCCAAGCTCTCAGTCGGCACTTGACGCTACGAGACCAGCGCTTATGACGTCAGCCTTCACTTTCAACTTCGGCTTCGTCGACGGCGGTGCGTCCTTAACCACAGCGTGCGCGTAGTAGACAGGAGCCGGTGCAGCGACAGCGCGCGTAGGTGCCGTTGGAGATTGGGCGGGTGACGTCGTAAAACGCCTGGTTGTAGCGCGCGCGAGTTTGGCGGGCATCTTGCCAAGAGGCGACATGCCGAAGAAGGATCCAACCTTTTCGAGCGAAGACTTATGGCGCCTCGCGGGCGCCGTCGAAGTTTCGGCTGTAAAGGCATCGGGATCATCCTCGACAACCACTATGGCGATTCCCGCCAAGGGTCCCGCGGATGGAAGTGAACTAGGAGCCGCATTCGATCCGACTGCGGCTGATTTGGTCTTCTTGCTCTCCTGCTGCATCGAGAGCACCGCCACGCTGCCGAGCACGAGGGCC